>ERZ827168.3567-NODE-3567-length-15732-cov-3.691395_pt1 | contig 15732 bp, 5 predicted proteins | sample MGYA00519868_ERZ827168 | MGnify/ENA primary metagenome ERZ827168 (study PRJEB31778, sample SAMEA3449271) | human gut metagenome | biome: human gut; feature: human-associated habitat; material: faeces | place: United Kingdom | collected 2010/2012 ...
TTATTATGCTCTGATAAAAAGCCTTTTATTTTGTTATAATCTGGGTGCCCAGTCACATCTCCGGTAAACAGCATCTCATTGGGCGAGAGAAGCCCACCCGCACCGCCGATGAAGCCATATTCGCAGCCTGGAAGCGTAATCCCGCCCGGTTGGATAGGCAAAACCTGCATTCCCACGCTTTTTGCCGCCGACTCTATGGTGCTGTCGGCTGTGATCAGCGCGTGATCGTTTACAATGGCCGTTGAGCACTTTGCATAGCCCTGGCGCACATCAATCACAGTGACGCCGCGCCGCTCCAGTTCACGCAGAATTCCCGGAGCGGCATAGGGTTTGCGGGCAAACGCCGTTTGACCGATCCTAGCTACATTATATGCGATAGAATGCGGGTAGTTCCCGCCGATGGCAGTCCCTTTTTTTATTTTAATATTTGTATCAAAAAAGGCGTTTTGGTAATATTCATAGACTGTAGGCTCGACAAGCAGCTCGGTCTGTGAAAGCGGAAAAACCTGCATATCCGCATGGTACCGTTCAAACGGCGGCAGGCAGGCAAGCGGCGGCGTTTGTATGACTCTTATACCGCGTTTTTTGAAAAATTTCAATATTATTGTTGGACAATCGCCGGATATTAACACGCAATTGACAGTATTTTTTGGGATAAACATTGTGCCAGTTCCTCCATTATTCAGCATTTAAAAGGAATACTTTTCCGAAAATCGCTAAATGTATCACCATTGCCGAAAAAAGTTCATATGATACAGTGATACCAAATTTGGTACCTTACCCTTATACTCAATTCGCAAAGCGCTTCTTTGCGGGTTGTTCAGATAAATGCGGGGAATTTTAATTCCCCGCAACTTTTTATGTATGTTTTGTGTTTGCCAAGTATGTTTTGGGGCGAAACGGCGAAAAATAGCCTTGCGCTGTCATTTCTTTTGCATCGGGAGGTGATGTTATGACCAATATCAATTGTGCATCCGACTGTAAACACCAGAAAAACGGAAAATGCAGTTTAGATAATATCACCACGGCGTCGGTCAGCTTTCAGAATGAGTGTGCGTATTACGAGAAACAAGAAAAAAAGAAGTGAGAGCGCGTGTCCCACTATGGGATACGGCAAAAGCCGCCGGAATGTTGGGCGGCTTTTGTTTTGCCAAAAATCTTTAGTTCATTTTTCATGCCTGAGGCTGGAAGGGGAATTGCCCCTTGTTTTTTTATAAACCCTTGAGAAATAAGAGGCGCTTTCAAAGCCACATTTTAAGGCAATCTCTTTAATGGTATAGCTCTGTGTGTGGATCAGATAGTCCGCATAGCTGCAGCGCAGGTCATTCAAAAAGGATAACACCGTCTCGCCGGTGATGTTTTTGAATATGCGACACATATAGCATTTTGAAAGGTTGTTGGCCTCAGCAATTTCGTCAAGCGAGATCGGAGTGTGATAGTTTTTCTGGATATACTCCGCCACCCTGCTCGTCAGTATAACAGGTGAGCTTTTAAGCTTCAGCAGAAGAGGTTGGGGCTGCTGTATCGTATGCTTTCTCATCAACTGTACCAGCAGTGCCAGTATATCCGAAATGACCTTACTTTTATAGCCGAATTCCTTGGCCGTAAACTCATCGAAAATTTCCCGGAGCAGTCCGGCTGCATAAGTGTCGTCAAAGCAGTCCTCAAACCGCATGGACCCGACAGCGGGTTCCATACTTTCTAAATAGGATTGTTCCAGAATAAGGCATATTTTCGACAATCCATCCTGCGACGGTTTCATAGAATGACGCGTATTACTGTTGATTACCACAATGTTACCTTTTCTGACCGGAATAGCAATATCGTTGAGGATTATCTCAGAGCTGCCGTCTATAATCAGCCAAAGTTCGATCTGGGTATGCCAGTGTAAAGGCATGTTATTGGTGTCCGGATTGTGTCGGTCACTGTAAAAGACAATACAGGGAAGGCCGGTGGAAAAATTCTTTTTGTTTTCAATCCTGCTGGGAAGCACGTCATAGTGCAGCAATTCTCCGGTGCGTTCCGTTTTTCCGTTCATCCATTCACCCCCAGGAAAATATTGTACTACTTTTGGTAAAGATATGATATTTACTTTTTAACTGTTAGAATCTACAATACTATTATAACATAATGTTATTATTTTGTAAACAATTTAGGAGGAATGGGGTAATGAAACGGTTTCTTTGTTTGTTACTGACAATTATTTTGCTTCTATCGTCTGTCACAGTGGTGGGGGCTGTAGCGGCACAACGGGTTGAGATGCTTGATTTGTCCGGTACCCAGACGCTCTACACCCAGGAAAACGGGAACTGGGAGACGGGAAGCATTCTTGCCCGGAATGAATCGGGTACTGTCCTGACAGACTCGCTGACCTATCGCTCGGACTGTCCGCAGGTGCTGACGATCGCGACTGACGGAATGGTCACGCCGTTGCACGAGGGCTTTTCCGTTGTGACCGTAACCTACACAAACCCGGACCGGACAACGGTATCGGCTAATATCGTGATTACGGTTGCCAAGACGGTAAGAGTAAACAATTCCTTTGAATCAGGCAACAACCTAAAGCTGAATTTTTCCCGTGGCGGCCAGCACAGCCTGTATCCCTATGTCGCCGGAATGGATGTGAAATCCTCCATTAACGTCCAGTCCTGGACAAATAGCGAGACCTATAAGCGATTTGCGGTGGAGGCGTGGTTTTATGACGATGGCGTGATTGCCGAGGGGACTGAGGCCGGCGGCATGATCAACTTCAACGCTTGGAATTACGGAAACGTCACAATCGGGATTTTGGATAAATCTTCCCCATACTACAGCTATACCAATGTAAAGGGGGCGAGAACCGCGTCCCAGCTCACCCCAGCGCTGCGCAACGAAATTACATACCTAAACGGGCACGCCGCGCATGATGAATGGCCGTACGACGGGAGGGAGGCCCATAGTAAGAGAAGCAAGGGCTGGCATCAGGTTATGGTCTGTGCCAATACGAATACCGAGAATCAAAACCTGGTGCGGTTTTACATTGACGGCGTTGAGGTGATGACCGAAAACTTCACCTCGGTGGTGCAGGACGTGACCTTCTCAGCCACTGAAAATGCTTTTTATGATGACCTGCGGTTGGTTACCTTCTCGGGTGAAGATTTTTCACAACCCCCTAATAGCGTCACCGCCGTATCGGTTTACGGCGACCTGGAAGTAGAGGGGACAGTTACCGCCCGTGCCGACCGGAACAATCCCTTTGAGTTTTTTAAATGTGCCGTCGTGGCTGAAAAAGAGGTAAAAAGCGGCGTGTATTATGAGGCCGATGGCACAAAATCGACCGCCTCCTACCATGTCCCCAGCTATGCTTGGACGGGGGAGGCCAGCTATACCTGGCAAAGCTCTGAAAGCGCGGTCGACTGGACGGATCAGGCCCCAGGGAATCAGTATACCTTTACGGCAGAGGATGAAGGACGCTATTTCCGAGTCAAGGCAGAGATACCCGGCGGGGGCGTGGGATACTCCAATATTTTTATTGTCGGGACGGCGATCAGTTATGAAATCAAGGAAGATACCGTGCGTTTTATCGGCAGGAGCGAGGAGGTGCCGGGGAAGGGGCGGTCAATAAACTTCCCGCAGGCGGGATATGAATTTTCCTTTACCGGAACCATGGCTGAACTCAGGATCAGTTCCGCAAGTGCGGACGACACGTACCTTAACGTATCGGTGGACGGCGGGGAAGCGATGCGTTTGCCGGTATCCGGCCCCGGTTGGATTACCCTTGTACAAAATCTAAAAAATGCCACTCATACCGTGCGGGTGACACGCTCTAATGAGGCGGGGGCCTTCCTCTATACTGACAAGATCAAAACGGACGGCGGTGCGCCTACCCCGACAGAGGCGCGGGTGCGGCGGATGGAATTCATCGGAGATTCCTACACGGTGGGGTACGGTAATCTCGATCATGATGGAACGCATACGTCAGAGGTACCTGCCTACACCGATTCCTGGCAGTCCTATGCAAGTATTGCCGCAAGGGCGTTTGACGCCGATGCAAACCTGATCGCAAGCTCGGGAAAGGGACTGTACGCCAATCTCATTGGTTTTACATCTCAAAAGACGATGGTTTGGAATTATGATTATGCGGATTACTGGCAGGATGATACGACAACGAAATGGGATTTTTCTTCCTATACACCGCAGGTGGTTGTCATCTTTTTGGGGACCAACGATTATGCCGGTACCTCTGGTAGCATGGGATCAGAATTCTACCGGACTTATTGTGACTTTATTGCAAAGATCAGAGACCACTATCCAAATGCACATATCATCTGCTGTTCTAAAAGTGAGAACTGTTACGGCGGGGAGGCCGAACGCGCTGTGGAAAACGCTGGCGGAGCAGCGAATCGGGTATATTACCTGCAATTTGCGGATTTTGGCGCGAGTGCGATCCATGGACATCCTAACGTGACGGAGCACGATGCGATTGCGCGGCAGCTTGTAGATAAAATCAACCAGATCGAGGACGTGTGGCTAACGGGCGAATCTGTCTCAGTTACACTTTCCATTGGCACGGGTGGACAAGTACTGTTGGATCAAACGCCCCTTGCCGACGGGGGGATGCTGCAGATTCCGGTTGGCGGTTCAAAAAGACTGACCCTGTTACCGGAGGAAGGCTATGAGGTGGGGCAAGTAAGCCTTGACGGGCAGGAACTACCCGTGCAGAATAACCAGGTAGAAGTCGGCGGACTGGCGGTTTCCGGAAAGCTCCTATCCGTGCAGTTTGAAAAAGAGGAAAACGGCGAACTGGCGTTCTATGTCGCAAACGACGGCAATGATAATAACCCTGGCACGCTTTCCCAACCTTTTCGAACCATTACTAGGGCAAGAAATGCGATACGTGCGCTCGATGAGCTTCCCCCAGGCGGTGTAACGGTCTATTTCCGAGGCGGCATTTACCGGATTGCCTCTACCTTTGAACTGACCGCACAGGACTCTGGTACCGCCGAGTCTCCTGTCACGTATCGCAATTATAAGGATGAAAAAGTTTCCTTCTCCGGTGGTACGCACTTTGACCTGACCTCCTTTAAACCAGTAGAAGGCGAGATGCGTTCCCTCCTTCGTTCGGAGGAGGCCAAGAGCCGGGTCCTGGTCGCCGATCTTGATGATTTAGGGGTTGGGCAAATGGGGGAATACGCCATCCGCGACAATCAGTCGGTGCTGGCAGCGCCGGTTATCACTTGGGATGGGGATGACATGCCCCTGGCAAGCTACCCAAACTCGACGGTAAGCACAAGTTGGGTGGATACCGTCTGCACCGAAACGGACGGTACCAACCGCGGAAATGGAAAGGTTTCGGAGGATACCCGCGCCTTTACCATAAAATATGACGACGAGGTGCCTGACACTTGGAGTTACGGGCTGGATCATATCATGCTTAAGGGCTTCTTTTACCATTACTGGTACGCCCCCATCCGGTATGTGACAATAGACCGAGAAAAACACTTTTTGACTGCGCGGGAGAATTCTGACACCGCCTACGGCATTGCTAAAAATACGCCGATGCCCACTAAATTCATGAATGTGTATCAGGAAATCGATATACCGGGGGAATGGTATATTGATTTTGATACCCAAAAGCTCTACCTTTGGCCTCTGACGAACAATCAAACTCCGGAGATTTCGATCACAACGGCGGACTGCACCCTGATGACTATCAATAAAGCTGAGTATGTCAATTTCCGCGGCATCACCTTTACCCAGACAAAGAACAGCGGGATCACTGTAAACAGTGCGAAAAACATCCTCTTTGACAAATGTACCATCAGTGCGGCCGGCCGTTATGGTATGACATGGGAGGATGTTTGGAACTGCACCTTCCGAAACGGGGAGGTAAAATATACCGGTGTAGGCGGCATACACATCAATTCAGGCGGAAACAAGGAAACATTGGCCTATGGCAACAACCTGATCACCAACAGCCTGTTTGACAACTGCTCCTACGCAAAGGAAACCTATGCCCCAGGCGTGGTGCTCGATGGTGTGGGCAACACCGCCTCCCACAACGAGTTTAAGAACTTTTCGCATTCGGCGCTTGTGTACGGCGGCGTACTCAATACCGTAGAATACAACGAATTTTACGATTGCTGCATCAACGGTGCGGACGCTGGCGTGATCTATAGTGGGCGCGACCTGGGCGATCATGGCACCGTCATCCGCTACAACCATTTCTATAACATCGGAAATGAGGAGGAAGGCAGGCAGTTTTATCCCTGCTGTGTATTTACCGACGATGGCAGCTCTGATATGGAGCTGTATGGTAATGTGTTTGGTCCCAATATTGCAGAGTGTGAGGCCTTTAAAGTTCACGGCGGGCAGAACAACAATGCATACCATAACCTCTTTATCGACGCTCCGCGCGCCCATCATATGGCGGACTGGTCGGACAGCGACTGGCAATATGTTATCACTGAAAACTACGGGAGTTCCTCCTGGATTAGTGCGGAATCTAAGGAAAGCTATTTTGCGCCGCTGCGGGCAATACTGGCGAACCCTTTGTACCAGGAGAAATGGCCCTGGCTCAAGGAGGCTTATGAAACACCTGAAAAGGCATGCTATAAGGGTAACTATTTTAACAATAATATTTTGATTTATCTGGATAAAAAGCCCGGATATGGCGGTAATCCATGGTGGATTCGCGGACAGGACGGGCACACTGTTTTAGGCGCGGATACCAATGTTATACTTAAAAATGGGGATAAAGAAATGTTTGCCGATTATGACGGCGGCAACTATAACCTTAGCGGAGAAACGTATGAAAAGTATTCCTGGTTCCCATACATTGATTTTGAGAGTATCGGCAGATACGAAGCGGTGAACCAGCCGCCGTCCGTCAAGGACATAACCATATCGGGAATGGTGACTGAAGGTCAGACCTTGCGCGTCTCCTATCGTTATACCGATCCGGAAGCCGACTTGGAGGGCAGCACACAGGTGCGCTGGTTAGTAGCAGACAGTATCAACGGCCTCTATACTGAAATCAAAACCGGCAGATCATTAACGCTGAATGCCTCTTTCAAAGGTAAATATTTCAGGGCATGCATCACGCCGGCGGATGAGACTGGACTGGTTGGAGAGACAGCCTGTTCAAACATACTCTATGGCGCGTGGGGAGACGCGTCCCTCTCCGACATGATTACAGCGCTGCAGGCGGCAGCCGACGCGGCAGTGGCAGGGACACAGCTTGGCTGTTATCCCGCACAGAGCATCGCTGACCTACGCGATGCGGTTGCACAGGCCGGTGCAATGGAGCCGGCTCAGGCGCTGGCTTTCCTTTCCACGGCATTTGGAATGTTTGAAGCGTCGCAGGTAACGGAGGTAATGGTTAACGGCGGTACGGTTATAGTACCTGGCAACATTAGATACGCGGTCATCAATACAGGGGAGGTTACTTCGCTCTCCCTCCATGCGCCGGACGGCAAAATTCCTGAGACCGTGATACGTGGAACTATAAACAGCAAGGAACTTGAAATCGTGATTCCGGCCTGTACAGTGAGCGACACGGCGCTGATCATCAGAAAAGAGGATACGCCAGATCTAAATGTCTACGGCAGGGTACTTCATGCCTTGGAACTGGGCGGCCTGGCCATGACGGTTCGGATCGATGGTTCCGGCGGAAAAACGCTGGTGACCAATGAGGGAGAAACTCCCATTGCGCGCACCGACGCCTTCAACACGGTAATGGGCGGCGAGTACATCATAGCCGAGCTGTACATCAAATCTCCGGATACCTCGCTTTCAAGTATCACAGTGGACGGCAAAAGCCTCAAGCTGACAGCCGGAAAAACAAGTTATTCCACCAAAGTGAAAAAGGACACAGCGGGGTTTGTAGAGGCGAAGCCTGTCAATGAATTTGCTGTGGCCGAGGTCATACAAGCACCGGCTATCCCTGGTACGGCAACTATAACGTTAATCGCGCAGGACGGTACAACGGCGGTCTATACCGTGGAAATTGGCGTCTCCGACGAGGGGAATGTCCCCGTTCCCTACCCAACAACCTGCCCGACGGTTTATCCTTCCACCGTGGGCGGCGGGGCAGGGTCACCGGTTGGCTCCAGCCTGCTCAATCCCGCTGCGCCGGAGATCCCGCAACCCGGTTTTACCGATATCGAGGGCCATTGGGCGCAGACGGAAATTTTGGATATGGCACGGCGTGGGATTGTATTTGGTGTGACCACAACCAGTTTTGAACCGGAACGCAGCATAACAAGGGCGGAGTTTGCTACTCTGGCTGTCAAAACGCTGAATCTTGTAAGCAGTGCGTCGGCCGGATTTTCTGATGTAACGACGGACGCATGGTATTACCCATATATTAATGCGGCGACAAACGCCGGACTGATTGCGGGCTACGATGGACTGTTCCACCCGGACGATCTGATTACCCGCGAAGAAATGGCGGTCGTGATTGCAAAGGCCTACGCTTATCAGGACGAGATGGTAACAGGAACAACAGGCCAGGGAATCGAACAATTTGCAGACCAGGATCAGATTTCCGCCTGGGCAGCACCGTACGTGGATACTGTAACAGTAGCTGGTTTGTTCTCCGGCATGGGGAACGGCGTCTTCGCGCCCCAGCAGAACGCGACCCGCGCACAGGCTGTCAGCCTGCTTAGTCGGTTGTTGGCCGTACTTTAAGTTCGGCCGCCACGTGATATATGAAAGTTGCACGCTGCAAAAGAGGAATGCAGGAAAGAAAGGAAAGCTATGACCAGGATCCGTAAGAAGCAAATGCAAGTAGCAAAATACAGGCCAAATTGCAGTTGAAAGTAATAAATTTGAAAAGAAAGAAGTGTATTCCGAATGAAAAAAACGGTAAAGACCTTTTTGGCGATGATTGCAATACTAACCTTTTTGATGATCACAGTTACCGTCATTCCGACCTGTGCGGCGGAACCTGAACAGATCGCGCGTCTTGACCTGTCAGCTACCGAAACGCTTTTAACCTATACAAACGGTACGTGGTCGACCAAAATGGTCATCGCTAAGGATCAGGATGGTAACCCCGTCAGCAACGAAAGTCTCACCTTTGCCAGCAGCTGTGAAACTGTGCTTGCCGTATCAGCGATCGGTGTGATCACCCCGGTTCGGGAGGGCTACGCGGTGATAACTGCAACCTATACAAACCCCGACCGGAGCACGGTGTCGGCAAGTCTGCTCGTAACCGCAGCGAATACCATCCACCTCAACAACCAGTTTGAAAACGGAAACAACTTGGCACTGAATTTCTCAAGAACGGGCAGCGGGCATTCTGTCCAACCGGGATTGGCCTCGACAGATGAGTATATATCGTCTAACATTAATACCCAGTCCTATGTACAAGGAACCTATCGCAGATTTCTATTCGAGGTTTGGTTCTATGATGACGGCGTGATCACAAATGACGCGGCTGCCGGCGCGAAGATTAATCTCGACGCATGGAATTATGGAAATGCGACCTTGGGTGTTTTAGATAAGAGTTCTTCGTATTACAGTTACACAAACGTCCAGGGGGCAAGAACCTCCGCCACACAGCTTACACCCGCCATCCGCAACGAGATTACCTATTTAAGCGGTATGCCCGCCTATTCTACTTGGCCATACAGTGAAGGCGAGGCATATTTGAAACGGTCTACCGGGTGGCATCAGCTAACAGTGTGCTGCACTGTCAGCGAGGAAAACCGCAATCTTCTCAAGTATTATATCGATGGTGTGGAGGTTATGACTGAAAACTTTAACAGTAATCTCCAAACACTTAAGCTTGGCACAGCGGACGGCGCTTGTTATGACGATGCAAGACTGGTTTCCTTTGCTTCCTCCTACCTGCCTGAAACAGGGAACATCGCCACCGGCCTGCAAATCTATGGGACCAGCGCAGTAGGTGAAACGCTGACCGCGCGTGCTGACCTGTGTAATTCCTATGACCTATTTGCAGAAAAAACAGCGGCGTTGGCGGTTGTTCCCACCAAGGCGACCTATTATGACGCTTCCGGCAAGGGGTGGGAGAATAATACTTTCCAAAAGCCGGTCTATTCCTGGTCTGATGCAACAGTTGTCTACCAATGGTACAGCTCGCCGGATGGACAAAGCTGGAATGAGATAGGCACAGGCAACCAGTACACGTTAGACGAGGCCGACAACAATCGTCTGATTAAGGCGGTGGTTTCGGTTGATGGACGGACGTGTGAATCAAATGTATTACTTCTTGGCGCACTACCGGACGAGACGGTCCATAAAGTCAACCTTATTACGAAAAAGTACAACGACGCGGACGCGGTATCATATGATGTGGCAGACCTTGAAGCTGTGGCAAACGGCAGGTCAATTACCTTTACGGTGACGCCTGCTGAAGGAAGTGTTATCAGTACGGTAAGATTCGGCGGTGCGCCACAGACGGTCGGAACGAACGAATATGAGGCGCGTTCCTTTACTCTCTCCACCATAACAGAGGATATTACAGTGGAGATTGAGTTTGCCCAAAGGCCGGCTATGAAGCCGGTGCTTAAAACCTGTTCCTTTGTTACGGGGACGCAAGACGGTTATAAAAGCGCAGTATATTATCAAAAGCTCAATCCTGGCTATGGGTGGGAGATTACTGATGCAGGTATCATGCTGTCAAATGGAACAGGTACGCTCCGGCTCAGTGTCACAGAGGAGGTTATGCAGTCAATGTCCGCCTCGGGCACGTATGCCTTCGGTATCAAAGCATATGGCCCCGCTTTCGATCATCCGGGCAGATATGTGTTTGTCCCTTATCTTGAAATGAGTCAGGGAGGAGAGGAACCCTCTACTGAGACCGATGAAGAAGCGACTGAAGAGCTTTTGGTAGAAGAAAGCAATTAATTTACTAACTAACATCTGGGAGGCATTGAATGAATGACAAAATGAAAACTTGGCTGGAGGGCTTGTCAAAAGAGGTCAGCACACGGGATTTTGATCTGATCGCCCGGTCGCTTGCGGTGCTCGACAGCAATACCTACCATGACGAGACCCTGCCCTGGGGGAACCGCAGGTGCGTTTCTCCCTGTATTCGCGACGGTTATTTCGCCGGCATCTGGAACTGGGACAGCGCATTTATCGCCACAACCGTGAGCCGATGGGACATATCGTGCGCGCAGGATTGTATTAGCGCCCTAACCAATTTTCAACTGCCGGACGGAATGTTTGTAGACGCTATATTGGAATCCGGGAAAATTGTGGATTATATCAGTAAGCCTCCCGTCATGGCGACGGCTGTGGAGAAGACCTATCTGGCGGGCGGTGACAGCGAATTTCTAAGTAGGGAATATAAAAGACTGGTAAAAAACGAACTATTTTGGGTTGAAAAACGGAGTGTTGACGGCATGTTTCATTATGATGCCGACTGCAGTAAGAATCCCGACTATGATACAAATGTCCGGTTTGAATCCGGCTGGGACAATTCCGTCCGATGGGATAATTATGCCCAGCAGCTTTGGCCGGTGGACCTTAATTGCTTTATGGTCATGACCTACCGTTCGATGTCACGCATAGCCGACTGGTTAAGCAGGCAGGGGGAAGCTGCATTATGGCGGCAAAAGGGTGAGAAGCTGGCTGCCCTGGTAAACGAACGGCTTTTTAACGGGGTAGTTTATGTTGACCGAAACTATGAAAATGGAAATTTTTCCGACGTTTTGACTCCCGCTTCCTTCATGCCGCTTTATATTGAAATCGTGTCTGACGATCGCGCTGAGGCGATGGCAATGCTTGCTTGTGACCCTGATAAGTTTTATATGGGTATGCCGTCGGTCGCGTACGACCATCCGGAATACGGCGTTGGTTACTGGCGTGGCCCTACCTGGCTCAACATTGCTTATTTTGCCACAAAGGGCTTGAAGAATTATGGCTTTGCGGTGGCGGATGAGATAAAGGAAACCATTCTGAACTGGTGCGACAGGGAAAAGCGCGGCATTTGCGAAACCTATAATTCTTTGACCGGAGAAGGCTTGCGCTGTAAGAATTTTAGCTGGTCAGCGGCATTTATTATAGAGTTTATCCTGGATTTTTAACGGATATCTTCCTCAGTTTTTTACTTGCCGCAGCAGCGGATGTATGGTATACTGACAATATCATACATCCGCTTTTTTGCGGGAATGAGGTGTAGCATGGAAACCCAAACAGAACAAAAAATCATTGAAATCAGAAGAAAGATACACCAACACCCTGAGCTTGCGTTTTGTGAACATGAGACGGGTAAGCTGATCAGCGATACACTGGACGAACTGGGGATACCTTACCGTACTGGGGTTGGGAAAACCGGGATTATGGCTGAGCTTGCAGGCGGCAGACCAGGTAAGACGATCGCGTTGCGAGCTGACATGGATGCGCTATTGATCCAGGAGGCAGCGGAAGTCCCCTTCCGTTCCCGAATCGATGGGCAGATGCATGCCTGCGGGCATGATGCGCATGTAGCCTGTCTGCTGGGCTGTGCGATGCTGTTGAAGCCAAAAATGGAGGGACTGGCTGGCAACGTCCGCCTGCTGTTTCAGCCAGCAGAAGAGGCAACTGGCGGTGCGGAGCCGATGATACTGGACGGCGCACTCGATGGTGCGGACGCCTGCGCCGCGTTGCATGTCGCGCCCGAGCGCAATACGGGAACGGTCGCCCTGCGCGATGGTGCGATGTACGCTTCACCGGACGATTTTACAATTGTCGTCTGCGGCAAGGGCGGGCACGGCGCCCACCCAGAGGATGCGCGCAACCCGATTCCCGCCGCCTGTGCGATGGCAGACCGTATCCAGCAGGTACAGTATGAGATCAAAGAGCGTACCGTTGTGACCATTTGTGCTGTAAACGGAGGAACCTGCACCAATGTGATTCCGGAGACGGTTACGGTGCTGGGTACTGCCCGTTCGCTGTCGCCGGATGTTCGCGAGGAGCTGTATAAACGCATCAAAGCTGTGGTGGAAGACGTGGCGCAGCAGTATGAGGTCGGACATACCTTTGACTTTCGGTTCCTTTACCCGCCCCTTATCAACAACGCCAGCATGGCCGGACTCCTGCGCCGCAGTGCCGCGCAGGTGATCGGCGCGGAGCATGTGTTGGAGGAGGCGCTTCCCTCCATGGGTGGGGAGGACTTCGCCTATTTTGCCCAAAAACTCCCGTCAGTGCTGTTCCATCTGGGATGCAGCGACGGATCGGAGCGAACCAGCTTTCCGGTGCATTCTCCCTATTTTTGCCTGGATGAAAACTGCCTCAAGGTTGGTAGTCAGGTGCTTTGTTGTCTTGCGATGAATTATCTGAACCAAAAATAGCTGCTCTGTCAGCTATCCGTTACGGAGTACTTTTGATCCAGGGAATTTGCTTTTTGGACAAATATCTGTCATATTAGCCTGTCCTTTGAATAGAATCTAATGAGACCGATACAAAGGAGTGTTGCAGATATGACATGGCATACCTTATCGCCACTCGAGGCGGCGCAGCGGCTGGGGGTTAACCCAGCGGCGGGACTGTCCTCAGACGAGGCGGTAAAACGGCAGCAGGAACACGGAAAAAACCTATTGGAACAGAAAAAAAGAAAGAGCCTTGGCCGCCGTCTTTTTGAGCAGTTGAACGACTATATGGTTATTATTCTGCTTATCGCGGCGGCAGTTTCGTTTGCTACTTCACTTATGCAGGGAGAGCACGATTTTTTTGACCCGATTGTGATTCTTCTGATCGTGGTGATGAACGCGGCAATCGGCGTATTTCAGGAGAGCAAGGCGGAGCACGCGCTGGAGGCGCTGCAAAGGATGTCCTCGCCGGTCGCGCGGGTACTGCGCGACGGCAAGCTGGAAACGATCGATTCGGAAGAATTGACCGTGGGAGATATCATCTATTTGAAAACGGGGGACTTTATCCCGGCGGATGCGCGGATTATTGAGGAAGCGGCGTTAACCACCGATGAGGCGGCACTCACCGGCGAATCCGTCTCGGTGGAAAAGACGGCAAAACGAATCGCTAAAGAAGAAACTGACATCGGAGACTGCCATAATATGCTGTGGGCGACCACTGTGGTCACCAGCGGACACGCTACGGCGGTCGTAGTAGCAACAGGCATGAATACACAGGTTGGACGGATCGCGCGGATGATCATCACCAGTGAGATTCCTCCGACCCCTCTGCAGCAGAAGCTTGCCAAAACCGGAAAATATCTGGGCACAGTAGCCCTTTTGATCTGCGCCTTGATCTTTTTGATGGGGCTGCTCAAGCGCATGCCGCCGTTTGACATGTTCATGACCTCTGTGAGCCTGGCGGTTGCGGCGATTCCGGAGGGGCTTCCCGCCATCGTCACCATTATGCTGGCGCTTGGCGTGCAAAGAATGGCGAAGAAGAATGCGATCATCCGCAAGCTGCCGGCAGTGGAGACCTTAGGCGGCGCGACGGTGATCTGTTCGGATAAAACCGGCACTCTGACCCAAAACCGGATGACGGTTACAGAAGTCTACGGTAATGAGCGCCTGGCCTATACCCTTGGGGTTCTGTGCAACAATGGCGGCAATCCTACCGAGAGCGCCCTGCTCGACGTGGCGGAACGCGACGGCATTGATCTGCGTGCTGTAGAGAAGGAATATCCACGAGTTTCAGAGATACCGTTTGATTCCAGCCGCAAGCTGATGACGACGGTACACAAAATTCCGCATGGCTACCGGATTATCACCAAGGGCGCGCCCGATATTTTGTTGGAACGGTGTAGCATGGCCCGCCAGGACCGGCAACAGGCAATGGCAGAGAATGATGAAATGGCGGCCAAAGCCCTGCGGGTACTTGCCATTGCTTACCGGGATGTACAATCGCTGCCAAAAGAGCTGGAACAGGGACTTCATTTTGTCGGTCTGTTTGGAATGATGGATCCGCCACGTCCCGAGGTAGCGGCTGCGGTGCGCACCTGTAAAAAGGCGGGCGTCAAGGCGGTGATGATCACTGGCGACCATGTCCGCACTGCGGTTGCTGTCGCACGGAGCATCGGAATGTTCGCGCCCGGTGACGATGCGATCACAGGTGCCGAGCTTTCGAAGCTGAGCGACGACGAGCTGGCACGCTGCATCGGCGACTATACCGTGTTCGCCCGGGTTACACCGGAGCATAAGGTGCGGATCGTAAAGGCATTCCAGCGCCGCGGCGAAGTGGTCGCCATGACCGGCGACGGCGTCAACGATGCGCCCGCCCTCCAGTCCGCCGACATCGGCTGTGCAATGGGAATCGGCGGTACCGATGTTGCCAAGGGTGCAGCTGACATGGTGTTGACCGATGATAACTTTGCTACCATCGTAGAGGCCGTGCGGGAAGGGCGGGGGATTTATGCCAACATCCGAAAGGCAGTGCATTTTTTGCTTTCGAGTAATATTGGCGAAATCCTCACCATCTTTGTCGCCATCTTTTTTGGCTGGCAGGCACCTTTGGTGGCGATCCAGCTTCTTTGGGTGAACCTTGTGACCGACTCATTGCCCGCTATCGCATTGGGCGTGGACGGTATCGACCCCGACATCATGTCCCATAAACCTGTCAGTCCCAAAAAGAGCCTGTTTGCCGATGGGCTGGGCCTCAATATTTTTATTGAGGGTGTCATGATCGGAATGCTGTCTCTTTTGACCTTCGGCATCGCCACCGTGCGTTATGCAGATCTCACGGTGGCCCGTACCATGGCGTTTGCAGTGCTGTGTCTGTCCAGATTACTTCACGGATATAACTGTAAGGCTGGAAAACCGGTAATCTTTACAGGGG
>ERZ827168.3586-NODE-3586-length-15661-cov-2.868640_pt1 | contig 15661 bp, 16 predicted proteins | sample MGYA00519868_ERZ827168 | MGnify/ENA primary metagenome ERZ827168 (study PRJEB31778, sample SAMEA3449271) | human gut metagenome | biome: human gut; feature: human-associated habitat; material: faeces | place: United Kingdom | collected 2010/2012 ...
TCCACGCCGTCCAGCCACAATACCTGCGTATAGCCCAGATCCTGTGCCTTTACCTGTGCGGCAATGCTGGCCGCATAGTTGCCGCCGCATTTTGTGAAGCCGGTACCGCCGCGGGTCGCACGCACGTATTCGTCTTCGACATAGATCTTGACCGGATTGACGCCTTCCGGATAGTAAGCGCCTACCGGAGAAAGGATGATGACAAATTTATATGAGCTGGCAGGGTGTACGCCGACTGCCGCTTCGGTTGCGAACATGAACGGACGGATGTAAAGCGAAGTTCCTTCTGCGGCAGGTACCCAGTCTTTTTCATAGTCTACCAGACGCGTTACTGCTTCGACAAAGTCTTCTTCCGATACTTCCGGCATGCACAGACGTTTGTTGGAATTCGCAAAACGTCTTGCGTTCATTTCCGGACGGAACAACAGGATACGGTCATCCTTGGTGCGATATGCCTTTAACCCCTCAAATGTTTCCTGTGCATAGTGAAGCACCATGCTGGCCGGATCCATCTGGATCGGTCCAAACGGGACGATGCGGGCATCATGCCAGCCCTGGCCGATATCCCAGTCCATGACGAACATATGATCTGTATAAAATTTACCGAAACCGAGTTCCTGATCAGCTCCCGGTTTTTCCTTCAGTGTTTTTGCACGTTCGATTTTGATTTCCATCGTAAGATTACCCCTTTCAATATTTTACGTTTGTTTTTAGAGTAGTACCAATTTTGCCATTCGTCAAGGGGTATAAGAAAGAAAATTTCATTTTTAATGAAAATGATGAAAGAAACTGTAAATATATGTAAAAATAATCGATACTCATAAAAAAGAATGCGTGTCCGCGCATTCTCTTTCTATATTATTTTTCGGATACCCAGCGCCCGTAGATGCCGCAAGGCAGAACGGTATGGCTGCGTGTGATCGGCAGGCCGATTTCTCCGGCTTCGATGATTCCCTGCGGATGACGCTTGTAAACAGTGGCCGAAAGAATATTGTATAAGACACTGGCAGGAAAACCGGTCGTATAAGAGTTGATCAAAAAGAACAGAGGATCATCATCCAGGATCTGCATGCAGGCCTGTACCAGCGGATACAGCTGTTCCTCGATCTTCCAGATCTCGCCTTTCGGCCCGCGGCCGTAGCTCGGCGGATCCATGATGATCGCATGGTATGTGCGTCCGCGGCGTTTTTCACGCTCCACGAATTTCAGCACATCATCGACGATGAAGCGGATCTTGCGGTCTTCCAGATGAGACAGCATCATGTTTTCCTTTGCCCACTGCACCATGCCTTTGGCTGCGTCCACATGAACGACTTCCACGGCCCCGGCAGCGGCACAGGCCATCGTGGCACCGCCGGTATAAGCAAACAGATTCAGGACACGGATCTCGCGGTCGGCTTCTTTGATCTTGTTCATCATAAAGTCCCAGTTCGCGGCCTGCTCCGGGAAAAGACCGGTATGCTTGAATCCGGTCGGAGATACTTTAAAGCGAAGCTGACGGTAACCGATGGTCCAGCTCTCCTTGAATTTCTTCTTATATTCCCAATGACCGCCGCCTTTGTTGGAACGGTGATAATGGGCGTGAGGATTTTTCCACTCGCCGTCTTCTTTATCGATCGGCCACAGTGCCAAAGGATCGGGACGGCGCAGGATCACGTCTTTCCAACGCTCCAGTTTTTCTCCGTTTCCGGCATCGATGCATTCGTAATCTTTCCATTGATCTGCGACTTGATTCATGTGCTCACTCCTGTTCATTTCGGGTTTCTTTCATATTAAATAGAAAGGCTGTCGATGCGGACAGCTTTATTCTTTGCGTATTATAGCATGCTTTGCAGAGAAAGAACACAACATTTCACACAATTCTCGACAGAGAATGCGGGAAAAGCAGGAGAAAAATGTGGTAAAATGAATGAAAACAACATTATATCAGATTTAATTGAAAAAGGGAGGTACGATCATGATAAATAAAATGCTGGATAACTGTTTTAAGACAGAGCTGAATACGAGAGTGGAAGAGGTAAGAGAAGATAACGGCCTTTACTGGCACTGCTTCAAAGATACCATTTTCTATCAGGGAAAAGGCGGCATGGCGGACGATACCGGCATGATCAATAAAAAGCCGGTCAAAGGCCTGAAGGTCGAAGAAGGCAAGTTCTGGCATCTCTTGGATGAAAAGCTGGAAGGCAATGTATTCATGAATGTCAATCCGCATACCCGTTTTCTCAAATGTCAGGCGCATACGGCGCAGCATCTGATTTCCGCCCTGGTGGAAAGCATTTACGGGGTCCACACGACATCACATCATGTCGGTGTGGATGAATGTTACGTTGAGTTTGATCTGCGTGACTTCAACCGCAAGATGGCCATCGAACTGCAGGTGACCTGCAACGGATTGATCCGTGATGATCTGGAAGTACGGATCCTGTATCCTTCACAGAAAGATGCCAAGCTTTTATGCCCGAATAAGAAGCTGCCGGCAGATGATATCCGTCTGGTACAGATCGGCAATCTGGATGTGACACCGTGCGGATGCATGCATGTTCCTTCGCTTCGCTATCTGCAGATGATCCAGATCATCGGTTTTGAGAAAAGCTCGCGCGGCTACCGCATCCTGTATGCCTGCGGCGATCAGCTGTTAAATAATATCGAACAGCGTTATGAAGTGCTGGATGAAGCATGCGAAACACTGGCTGTACCGCATATTTATCTGAATACCGGTATTTCCAAACTGATCGCTCAGCGCAATACGATGCAGAAAGAACTGGAAGACTGGCGCCGACGTTATTTTGAAACAGTATACAAAGATGTGGAGAAAAACGACAAACCGTGTCTGTATCGACGCTGTGAGGGATATACACCGGGTGATGTCCGTCAGCTCGCCAAGATGGTGGCGGAAAACAGCGACAAGGCAGTCTGCTTCTATTTCGAAGACGGAGACAAAGCCAAGGTCATTGTCGCCAAAGGCAAAACATGCGGTTTTGAACTGCAGCCGATCAAGCGTCTGTTGCTGGAAGAATATCATTTCAAAGGCGGAGGAAGCACGACGTTCATGGAATTTGGCGGGGCAAAAGACGATACGCTGGAAGTTGCTTTGAAACAGTTGGTCGAAGCATAAGTGAAAATATGGAGGACGATGCGCAGAGAAGGCGTTTATCGTCCTTTTTTGTCGCCATTTCGGTTTTCTTGCGTATGGTTTTATGATATGATAGTTGAGAAAAGATTGAAGGAGTGTCGGTAATGTCAGATAAGATTATCGTTTTAGATTTCGGCAGTCAGTACAACCAGCTGATTGCACGAAGAATTCGTGAATTTCATGTATATTCAGAGCTTCATCCTCACACGATGACACTGGAAGAAATCAAGGCCATGGGGGATGTCAAAGGCATCATTTTCAGCGGCGGACCAAACAGTGTTTATGATGAAGATGCATTTCGCTGTGACCCGGCGATCTTTACGTCCGGGATCCCGATCCTTGGCATCTGCTATGGAATGCAGATGACACACTATTTCAACGGCGGAAATGTAAAAGCATGTGAAACAAAAGAATACGGACGTACAGAGATCACAGCGGATACAGCATGCCCGCTGTTCAAGGGACTTCCGCAGCAGCAGGTCGTATGGATGTCACACGGTGACCAGGTATCCGAACTGGCTCCGGGCTTCCACGCTGTCGCAAGCAGCGACACATGTCCGTTTGCGGCCAGTGCCAATGACGAGAAGAAAATTTACACGCTGCAGTTCCATCCGGAAGTACGTCATTCCGTATACGGCAATGATATCCTGAGAAACTTCGTTTTTGAAGTGTGCCATGCAAAAGATGACTGGTCCATGCATGACTTCATCGAAGTACAGGTAGAGAAGATCCGTGAAAAAGTAAAAGATGACAAAGTGCTGCTGGCATTGTCCGGCGGTGTTGATTCCAGCGTTGTAGCGGCATTGCTGCACAAGGCAATCGGCAGCCAGCTCTACTGCATGTTCATTGACCATGGACTGTTACGCAAAGGCGAAGCGGAAAGCGTTGTCGAGATGTTCGGCAAGAACATGAAGATCAACCTGACAAAGGTCGATGCAAAAGATCGTTTCCTGAGCAAACTGGCCGGTGTCAGCGATCCGGAAAAGAAACGTAAGATCATCGGAAACGAGTTCGTTTATACATTTGACGAAGAAGTCAAGAAACTGATTGTCGGAGAAGATATCAAGTGGCTGGCACAGGGAACACTGTACACCGATGTCATCGAAAGCGGTACAAAGACCGCACAGACGATCAAGTCACACCACAATGTAGGAGGACTGCCGGAGGATATGCAGTTCCAGCTGATCGAACCGCTGAATACATTGTTCAAAGATGAAGTACGTGCACTGGGAATCGAACTGGGACTTCCGGAAGAAATGGTATGGCGTCAGCCATTCCCGGGTCCGGGTCTTGGAATCCGAATTATCGGTGAAGTAACGGCTGAGAAGGTACGAATTGTACAGGATGCAGATTATATTTATCGTGAGGAAATTGCGAAAGCAGGACTCGACCGCAGTGTTGGACAGTATTTTGCAGCCCTGACCAATATGCGTTCGGTTGGCGTCATGGGGGATGAGAGAACCTATGACTATGCTGTGGCACTTCGTGCGGTAAATACTGTAGATTTCATGACAGCGGAGGCGGCAGAAATTCCATTTGAAGTTTTGCAGACAGTCATGAGCAGAATTATAAATGAGGTGAAAGGAGTCAATCGAGTATTTTACGATCTGACGAGTAAGCCACCTGGAACGATTGAGTTTGAGTAATTACAAAAAGCTCGCAAAGCCTAGTAAAATGGGCATTTGCGAGTTTGTTTTTTGCCTTGTGGTACTATTTTGGTACTATAAGTCTTTATTTAAGAACAATTGAATAGTATGGAATAGTATCAAAAGAAATAGTTTTATTTGTTGCTTTAATAATATCTGTTCCTCGATTAATAATTATTTCTGATAGTTGGTTTAGGAATGAAACGATAGATTTATCAGCTTTAGTATCAGGTGAAAATAATGATAAACTATAGTCATTGTCAACATATTGATGATAAAAATGGTCGTTTATAAAATTTTTCCAGTTCTCTTCACAATTTGAATTATATGATTGCCATAAAAGAGGTGCCCATTTACTTAATGTTGAATTATTTGAGATACGGGTGTTATATATTTCTTTTTGTTCGGAGTACGATTTTTCAAACCATTGATGTTTACCATTTTTACAGAAAGGATATAAGATATGGAGATTAATGAAAAATTAAAACATTTAACAGAGACGCAAATTGAAGAAGTTGTTACTATGTATATGGATAAATCAATCAAAATATCGGATATACTTAGCAAATATAATATAGATGTAAAACCTGGGGGGTTATTGAAGATTTTACCACCAGTAAGAACTAATGATGTATGCGTGATTTGTGGAGAGTTTTTGTATAAAAATATAGAAGCAAGAACTGCGTATTCGTATAGTGGTGAACAGAGTGATAGGTTTTGTTTGAATTGTGGTCACAAAGAGTATGCAAATAATGGGTGGAGAAGAAAAAAGTGCGATTGTAATGGTTGTAAAGCTATTGAGATGATGGAGTATGAGCGCAAGAAAAATGAAATCAGAAAAACATATGAAAAAGAAAATGATAGAATCGATTTTGCAGAATTAATTCTCGCAGATCAGATTAAATTAATATATTTGTTGTTCAATAATTCGTTTCATAATACTTCACAGATTGCACCAATGGAAGTGAAAGAAAATTGGATAGAATATATTAATCGGATGATTGAAATCAAAGCAATATCCGTATCACCAGAAAGTGAAATAGAAGCTTTTTGCGAAGAGGATTTTCCTAATAAGTATTATGTAGCTAAGGTTGATTATGATGTAAATGTCATTTTTGATGAAACTACATTGCATAAAATTAACAATAATACGTATTTTTTGGAATACAGTGAGGAAGAGGAATTAATTTCATTATTTAAACAATATATATACAATGATTTGATTATTAGATTTGAAGAAATGTTGGAAGCTAGAAGGCTTCAATTACATATTTCAGAGAATGCTAATAATAGGTTCATTGAATTGATAGACAAAATAAGCTATACGCAAATATTGGCTTTGTGCAATCGTGTTGCTGTATTTTTCTCAGATAAAGTTTTGATTGGAGATATGACAAAGAGTGTTGCGAAAAATGCTGCATTGTTGAATGTTTCAAAGTTTTATGATAGGGCAGTGGAATCGGAATGGACTTTGAATCATGCTGAAATTGATTATGTAGGTAGAGAATTAAGATTTTTCATTGAGAAGGTATTGAATAAAGATATTACAATATTGAAGGACGTAGCTTCAGTAGAAAACTTGAAAAATTGGAGTAAACGAGAAATAGATTATAGTAAAAGAATTGGCTATGCAGAAGATTAGTGAGGTGAACGTTATAGAATTATTAACAATTTGAGAAAACTTCGCAAAGAACCCAATATCCGAGTAAGGCTGCTTATGACAACTGGTTGTATTGAATATTGGTTGATGCTACACCATAGATTTTATACTCCTTCTTTACAGACCGTTGCAGAGAAAGAACGGGTTATTTCTGAAATAAAGGAAGAAGAACCATTGTACGAAAAGGGTAATTACGAAATTACTGCTAAAATAGCAGAAAAATACTCGGTTGCGGTCAAAAATGCGAAAAAGACAGTAAAGCGGTTTTTAGATGAGGGAATGCCGGGGCTTGAAGATACTGATGCAAGAAATCAGTGGTTATATAGAAAGTGTCTGACTTTTTCAAATGTGTATGAAGCAATTGAGTTTCTAGAAAACCTTGAAAAAAAATAACATTTGGATTGTATCAAAAAAGTTTAGATTATAAAACCTGTCATATCATTTTAGAAGTGACAGGTTTTATGTTCACAAGATAGAATACCAGGAGCTATGAGAATTGGTTATACATGGGCGATTCCAGCAGACGCAGAAAAACCAACGGACAAACGCATCAAATCTGGAAAGTATATAAAGAAAAAGGAGTAGAACTTTAGAGGAGGCGAAAAAATGGCGATTGCAACAGCTGATATAATGGAACACTTTACACAAGGAATATTGGGGGCAAAGAATTTTGATGATATTCCGAAATGGGAAGTTGAGAATCATGATCTGACAAGAACATTTTTTCAGACCGATTAAGAGACCATGCGAATGACCCATTAATTGAAAGACTGTGTAGCCTTTATCGTTCGCAATTTGGTATTTTTAAGATGAAAGAACCTATTGCAGTTGATACATCATGTACATATGCAAATCAGGTTATTTCTTATATCGAGAACTTGACGGGGATGGATTTAAGTATTCTTGAGAACACGCCCACAGAGGAGGAAAAGAGTTTAAAAAAGAGAACTTATTTATTGGAGATTCTTTAAATAGTTCTATTTTCAGTGGAAGGTAAAAAAGATTGGGAGATGACACAAGGAACCGAAACAGAGATAAATAAAGTTCTTGACCGGTTTCAAAGAAATGCTGGAACTTCTGGGGCATTGACGGAAAGCCAGCAGAGAAACTATTTAGTAGAAAGCAAAGGGAAAATGCTTAAGATGTGATACGCGTGTCATTAGAGAGTCAGACTTCCAAGTTATTGAACTTTATGATTTCCTTTTTATTGAGGGGGATAGCCATTTTGATCGTAAGAATGTAATTCTGCTATGTAAGAACTGTTATGAGTTACTAAAGAACAATCTGACAGATGCTTAATATATCACAATCAGCGGGTAATTTCGACTTCATTTTACTGGTTCCGGAACTGATTCAGCCGGTCTGCAATTTTCAGAGCGGAGAACCCAAGCTCTATGAGCATACTTGCGTGGGAATGCCGCAGATCATGCACTCTTGTCAGATTCGAATAACAGACAGAAAACCTCGGATGCCCATTTTATAAGGGCTTTCGAGGTTTCTTTATGCCTGTTGGATCTATTTCTTTTGACGGAGTATTTTTTATGCGTTAATACCGAAAAACTTCTCCATATCCTCTTCCACAGTGCCAATTCCTGCAATGCCGAAGTTCTCGATCAAGACCTTTGCAACATTCGGGCTGAGAAATGCCGGAAGTGTAGGGCCAAGGTGGATATTCTTCACACCAAGATATAAAAGAGCCAGAAGAACGATAACTGCTTTTTGCTCGTACCATGCGATATTATAGATAATTGGCAGATCGTTAATATCGTCAAGCCCAAAGACCTCTTTGAGTTTCAAGGCGATTACAGCAAGGGAATAGGAATCATTGCATTGACCTGCATCCAGAACACGTGGGATGCCATTGATATCGCCTAAAGGCAACTTGTTATATTTATATTTTGCACAACCGGCAGTAAGAATGACAGTGTCCTTCGGCAGAGCCTTAGCAAATTCTGTATAGTAGTCGCGGCTCTTTGCTCGACCATCACAGCCCGCCATAACCACAAACTTTTTGATAGCACCGCTTTTTACAGCTTCTACAACTTTATCTGCCAAAGCCAGAACCTGTGCATGGGCAAATCCGCCGATGATTTCACCGGTTTCGATTTCACTCGGAGCAACACATTTTTTTGCGTGCTCAATAATCGCAGAAAAATTTTTTTGTTCGCCAATTTCTCCCGGAATATGTGTACATCCCGGATATCCCGCAGCGCCGGTAGTGTAAAGCCTGTTTTTGTAACTATCCTTAGGAGGAACAATGCAGTTGGTTGTCATTAGAATAGGACCGTTAAAGGATTCAAATTCTTCTTTTTGTTTCCACCAAGCATTCCCATAATTACCAACAAAGTTAGGATATTTTTTGAAAGCGGGATAATAATGAGCTGGCAACATCTCGGAATGCGTATACACATCCACTCCAGTTCCCTGTGTCTGTTCTAACAGCATTTCCAAATCGCGCAGGTCGTGGCCGGATACCAGGATGCCGGGGTTCTTTCTGACACCGATATTTACCTTTGTAATTTCGGGGGTTCCATAGCTGTCTGTGTTAGCCTTATCCAGCATTGCCATACCGGATACTCCGTATTTTCCTGTTTCCATTGTTAGAGCAATCAGATCTTCTACACTAAGGTTATCATTCAGCGTGGCAGCCAGTGCTTTCTGAAGAAATGCGTCAACTTCATCGTTGTCCTCCAATAACACATTTGCGTGCTTCGAGTAAGCGGAAAGTCCCTTCAAACCGTAGGTGATTAACTCGCGCAGAGAGCGAATATCCTCGTTTTCGGTAGAAAGAACACCGACAGTTCTGGCTTTTTCTTCCCAGTTTTCAGCTCCGTTCCATTTTGCGGCTTCAGGCAGAACAGTCAGATTGGTAACTTGTTTTAGCAGAACTTCCTTTTCGGTCAGTGTAGCACGGATTCTTGATTCAATGCTCTCTTTATCAAAATTTGCGTTGGTAATGGTAGTGAACAGATTCAGAGTAATCAAGTGATTGATTTTGGCAGATACCTGCTTACCTTCCTGACGCAATGCAGTCGTAATAGCCGAAATTCCTTTTGTGACATAGACCAACAGATCCTGCATGGCCGCTACATCAGGTTTCTTTCCGCATACGCCGGACATGGTGCAGCCCTTGCACCCGGCGGTTTCCTGACACTGATAGCAAAACATTTTTTGTTCCATAATATGCCTCCTAAAAACTATTAAAATTTGAAATAATGTGGTTTCTTCTCAATCAAAAAAGCATATAGACGCGTTTGAATTAATCTTCCCAGGCGATTGCAGACACAGGACACGAGTCGATGGCCTCCTGTACAGCACCTTGATCTTTCAGCGTTTTCTGGTTGATACGCTTCAGCCTTTCCCTGCTCGTTCATACGGAAAACCTCGTCGCAGATCCACAGCAAAGCCCACAGCCAATGCAGAGATCCTTATCTACTTTTGTTGCTTTCATAAAATCACCTTCCTTTGTCAATTTTGCGTTTGATTAAAATACAACTACTAAAAGCATCTTGAACGCTTCCTGCCCATATACCGCATGGGGATGGCCTGCTGGCATGACAATAGATTCTCCTTCGTGCAGCAGATATTCAACGCCATCAATCGTGATTTTTCCGATACCATCCAAGCAGGTGACGAAGGCGTCCCCACCCGATTCATGGGTGCTGATCTCTTCGCCCTTTGCGAATGAGAACAGGGTAATACTTACTGCCTGGTTTTGTGTCAAAGTTTTGCTGACAATCTGCCCCTCCTGATAAGAAATTTGTTCTCTCAGCGTCAGTACTTCTGATTGAGCAATGTTTTTCATTTTTTTACTCATAGTATCTCTCCTTTTATTCCAAAATTTTACCACCCAACGAAATCGTAACAATCTGCCAAGAAATGAATTTTCCGCTTGCCTGCAACGCTTTTTTGGCAGCTAATTCCAGTCCGCCGCAGCAGGGAACTTCCATGCGTACAACCGTCACACTTTGAATGTTGTTGTTTTGAATGATCTGCGGCAGCTTCTCTCTCCACAAAGGAAATTGCACCTGTCGGGCAGGTTGGCAGACAATCTCCCAAACCATCACAATAATCATCTCGCAGAAGTGTTGCTTTGCCGTTTACCATGCCGATTGCACCCTCGTGACAAGCTTCGGCACACGCACCACATCCGTTACATTTTTCTTCATCTATTTAGATAATTCTTCGAATCATTTTATACCATCCTTTCTCTTGTCGTTCTGGGCATAATATATTACAATCAAAAATAAAAATCTGTTGTTATAACAACGAAAGGGTAAAAAATATGAAATTATCCGATATGCAGTTATTCCGTGGGTTAGAAGAAGATGACATCCTCTCGCTTTTAAGCTGTTTGAATAGTGTAAAACGCAATTATAAAAAAGGAGAAGTAATTCTTTCAGAAGGGAGTATTATAGAGAATATCGGCATTGTACTGTCAGGCATGGCAATGATATCTTGTAACGAAATTTGGGGGAATACCAGCATTTTAGGAAGTGTTGCACCTGGTTCTGTATTTGCTGAGGTATATGCCTGTATTCCGGGGCAGCCGATGCTGGTTACAGTGTCTGCCGTGGAAGATACCTCTGTGTTGTTTATGAATGTGGGACGTGTTCTGACTACCTGCACAAACGCCTGCCCTTTTCATACAAACCTTGCACGAAATCTACTGACTGTCTGTGCTCATAAAAGTCTGCAACTTTCACAAAGGATTTTGCACACCAGTTCCAAATCCATACGAGGCCGATTGATGTCTTATTTTTCAGAATGCGCAAAACATGCCGGAAGCAATTCTTTTCTGATTCCATATAACCGCCAGCAATTAGCAGATTACTTGAATGTTGACCGCAGTACTATGTGCAACGAGCTTTCTAAAATGCAGAAAGATGGCATGATTGAATACAAAAAAAATCGTATTTTGCTCAAAGATTGAGATTTAAGGAATGGTATGAATTTGAATAGGGATTGATTTTTAAGCAAAATCGCTTATGATTTGAAATAGAATATAGTGCTATTATCCACAGTTACAGAGCAAGTGTTATCAACACCGATAACAAAATGATAACATTAGCCTGTATAGGTAGGATAATATGGATAAATCAAATAATCAAAAGAACTGTAAACACGACAGAGAATAATCTCTAAACAAAATTGATTAGTAATTGTCGAGTTTGAATAGTTGAAGCTGAGCTGTAAAGCCTTTGTTTACAAGGGTTTTACAGCTTTTCCTTTATAGGATTGCATTTTCATTGCATTATTTTTCTTCAACTGTTCTGTGATAGATTGCTGTATGTTGATTGCTGGTATAATTAGCAATGCTTTCAGTAGCAGATTGTACTTGTAATATTCCAGTCAGCTTTTTAGCAACTTCAAGATTCGTATTTGGATACAGATGACCATAAGTGCCGAGTGTTGTCTGTATTTTTTCATGTCCTAAACGTTCCTTGATAAGTAAAGGATTTTCGCCCATGCTGATAAGCAATGAAGCGTGTGAATGTCGCAAGGCATGAATTTTAATACGATGAACACCTGCTAAATTTGACAACTTTTCCAAAGCTCTGGGAAGCGTTGTTTTACTGGTTGGAGTTCCGTTATAACTTAGTACAAGTGGACAATCGGGAAGAACCTGTTGTTGAACACTTTGCCAAGCCTTTAGCTCATTGAGTGTATCTGAATCAATATAAATAGTACGGATACTTGCCTGTGTTTTCGGCTCAACGAATTTATAGTCCGTCATTGTTCGGTAATATAATGTTTTGGTAATGCTAAGCAAGCCTGTTTCAAAATCTATGTCTGACCAATGTAATGCTGACGCTTCGCCAATTCGCATACCAGTCATAAATAATAACCAGAACGATATAAACAGATAATGTTCATAATAGTCTTTCTTACAGAGTAAGGAAATAACCTTTTGAAATTCTTCTAATGTCCAGAAATCAACTTTGGTTTTCTTGCTTTTGATATTGCCTATCATACGAGAAGGATTTTTCTTCGCAATTCCAAGAACAATAGCTCTGTCGAATGCGATAGAAAGCATTCCCTGTACAATACGGATGTAATTAGGACTAAAATCTTTTGCAAGTTTCAACTGCCAGTTTTGAACATGGATAGGTTCGATTTCGTCTGTTTCCATTTTGTAGAAATAGGAAAAATGTTTCTTGATGGTAGTAGCACGATTAAGATAAGTGCTTTCTTTTACCTGTGTTTTATACCATGGCAGGTAGGTTTCTTCTATAAATTGCTGAAAAGAAACGCCATCTTTTTTTGTTGTTAATTCTTCGGTAGAAGCTAACACCAGTTTTGAATATTCTTCCTTTGCTTCTTTTTTCGTTCTGAATCCACTTCGGTATTTCTGTATCTGTTTTCCGGTAATGGGATTGTAGCCTAAATTAGCTCTGAAATAATAAGTTCCGTTATCTGCTTTCTTAATAGGGTCTTTTGCCATGATTTCACTCCTTACATGATATGCAAGAAGTACAATCAATCGTTTGTGTCTGATAATGTAATTCCTAATAATTCTTCCACGGCTTCTTTGGGTACTCTGTCCAATTTACGGGATTGGTAATAAGTATGCCCTTTTTCAATCATAAGTTTTTTTGCTTTTCTTATGATGTCTGCCGAGAAAGAAGTTCCATAACCTAGTGCTATGAGGTCTTTTTTTGTTACGGTAATCATAATCCTCCTTTCCATAGACCAGATAAGGAAATCTCAATATCTTGTCTATCAGTATATCAAATGATGAGCAAAAAAGCTCTATTAAGATGATTTTTTCTTGCAAAATCGTTGTTAGATAGTTTTACAAGCAATCAGACGGCTTCGGCAAGCTCCGCTGGTATCTCAACCATTCCCATTCCTGTGGGCTGAACCGTGTCATACGGGTGTATCATTATCCTGTGTTGCAGGTCATGGCAGAACGACTTTTCCAACGGTCGCTCCCAGATCATTGCATGAATCGCTATCTCCCGATTGGAAAAGTCACGGCGTACAACCTCTGATGGCTCACTGCAAGCACAAACGTATCTGACTGCTTTATTCACTTGTCAAAGAACTGTTAGGCTCTTGTCAGCCTGTATCAATTCATTTTTACAAATGGACTGATACAGAATGATAAGAAAAAGCGGAACAGGAAAGAGGGGAGTTTGTTAAATCATGCTCCGCTCAAATATTACTTAATGTTCGTCTATTTCAAATTCACATATCATTTTCAAAAGGGCTTCTCTGATACGTCCCTTTAATTCCATATCAACCACAATGTATACGTTGCCGTATTCATCGTAGAATGGGCGTAAACAGCATTTTGATATGTACGCTTCATAGAACAGCAACAGCTTCTCTATGGCGTTTTCGTTACCGTCCACGGCTGATGATATGAGAAAAAATGATGGAAGTGTGTGTTGCTTATTTTTCATTTGTTTTCTTCTCCTTTAACTGCTTTTTGATTTCTTCAAGTGAATTTCTTCTGTGCCTGTATGATGTGCTTCGGTTGATGTTCAGCTTTTCGCCTATCTCCGAATCGCTCATATCCAAGAAGAAAAACATCAATACAATGTTCCGACTCTGCTCCGGCAACTGTTTCAGTGCTTCTGCAAGTTCTTCATCAAGTACACGGATTTCTGTACCGCACACATCGAATGTTGTATATTCACTTTCGTAATCGTCCCATACAATCAATTTCTCAACAACAATCTCTGGAAGCTCACAAAAGGATACTTCCTTTGCCTGTCGTCTGGCTAATTCCTTGCGGTAGTTACGGACAATGCCTTTCACAACCTTTTTGAGCTTACAGTCAAACTGACACTGTATTGTCTTTTGGAAGTCTGATGGTTTCAAAATCACACCCCCTTTCGCTATGAAGTGAAAAGTATGTATCCCTCTTTCCGCACCATATCTGTACGGCAGGGTGTGATTTGTTGCAGAATTGAAAAACTTTTTGAAAATATGAAAACAGCCTATTTGCACCAATAACAAATAGACTGTTTTTAAAACACCTGATATATGAGTTTTTAATTCATGTTCAAGGGCTGATGATATACTAAGAAAAAGAGGAAATAAATTCGGTTGTCGGTATAGACTGCCTGTTTTACTTAGAATCACAAATTGCTCCTTGACCAGAGCAATCCTGTGAAAATAGAAACAGGACAGCTCTGGTTATACCAAAACCGTCCCTATATTTTTGGACATTATAAAAGAGATTACCCACAGAACGGTTTTTTTTATTTACCGAACGAGGTAATATTTTTACTTGAATTTACAGTGCATATAATATGAGTTTTTAACACATTCTAATCACATAACATGAAGTATAAACTCATGCTAGGTGATTAAAAATGAGAAAAAAGAAAGATACGCACAGCTTTGATTTTCGTCCTTTAGGACTGGCAATCAGAGAAGCCAGAGAGAAAGCCGGGCTTTCCAGAAATGATTTAGGCGATAAAGTCTTTTACGGAGAACGTCATATCGCAGATATTGAAAATATCGGGAAACACCCTAGCTTTCAGTTATTCCATGATTTAGTTACCATGTTCAATATATCTGTTGACGAGTATTTAAAATTTAATCGTTGTCTTTTTTGTAATCGTATAAATATATTCCTCTGGTGTGGGACGCTTATTTCTAAACAACTTTCTGAAATTCGCTTGTACCTCTGGGTCGGTGCTGGTCATTGCTTCATCAATAGTTCTATATCAGTCCGAATATCAGCAAGCGATGCTCCATCTGCTTTAGCATCAGTTTTCAACATTTTTTTAATATGTCGTTTTTTAAATCCTACCATTTTTTTTAATCTCTGTTATATAAAAGCGTTCCTAACCTTTAGTTATTTTGTTGTCCAGATAAAAAATTCTGTTTCGATAAAGCAAGTTCTTTGTGTAAATGCACCGCCATGAAAATAGTAATCACAGCAGAAAGTACATCAGCGATTGGCTGGGCGTACATAATGCCGTTGATTCCCCAAAATACTGGAAGAATCAGAATTACAGGTATAAAACAAATTCCTTGCCGACAAGCTCCTAAAAAGAAACCAGCTAACCCTTTCCCAAGAGCGAGTAATAATGAAGAATATACAGTATAGAAGCCAAACAACATAAATGAAAAACCATTTATCCGTAAAGATTGAGTTCCTACACGAATCATATCTAAATCCATTTTTGTGAATTGTGATATGATTCCTTTTGAAAATATTGCCAATATCAATCCATAAATAACACAAAATATGGTAGACCA
>ERZ827168.3597-NODE-3597-length-15627-cov-5.929039_pt1 | contig 15627 bp, 9 predicted proteins | sample MGYA00519868_ERZ827168 | MGnify/ENA primary metagenome ERZ827168 (study PRJEB31778, sample SAMEA3449271) | human gut metagenome | biome: human gut; feature: human-associated habitat; material: faeces | place: United Kingdom | collected 2010/2012 ...
CGGACGAAGGGACGGCTATTTAGAGTCTGACCAGTATGTGGTGACTTGGTGTGTTGGTCATTTGATCACGATGTCTTATCCAGAGGTCTATGATCCTGCACTCAAAAAGTGGAGCCTTAATACAATTCCATTTTTCCCAGAGGAATGGAAATATGAGGTGATTGGCTCTGTCAAAAAACAATTTACCATTGTAAAGGGATTATTAAACCGTGCAGATGTAGATACTATTTATATTTGTACCGACTCTGGACGTGAAGGTGAATATATTTATCGTCTGGTAGACCAGATGGCCGGCGTCAAGAACAAAAAGAGGCTGAGAGTGTGGATTGATTCTCAGACAGAAGAAGAAATTTTAAGAGGAATACGTGAGGCAAAGGATTGGAGCTTTTATGATCATCTGAGCGATTCTGCTTATTTAAGAGCGAAGGAAGATTATTTAATTGGTATTAATTTTTCTAGATTATTGTCTATAATTTTTGGTAGGAGATTGGCAAAACAATTAGAAGAAGAACGAGTTTCTATTTCTGTTGGTAGAGTTATGACTTGCGTTTTAGGTATGGTTGTAATGAGAGAAAGAGAAATTAGAAATTTTACTAAGACAAAATATTATAAAATAGTAGGAGAATTTGGAGATGAAAATTCAGCATTTAAAGCAGAATGGAAAGTAAATGAAAAATCAAACATGTTTGAATCTCCAAAATTATACAATGAATCAGGATTTAAAAAAGAAGATGATTCAAAACAATTTATAGAAAACTTAAATGGAAAAAAAGCAATAATTACAGAATTAAAAAAAGCAAAACAAAAAGAAAATGCACCACTTTTATTTAATTTAGCCGAAGTGCAAAATCAATGTACAAAGAACTTTAAGATTAAGCCAGACCAAACTTTAGAAATAATACAAAATTTATATGAAAAAAAATTAGTAACATATCCAAGAACAGATGCAAGAGTTTTATCAACAGCTGTTGCAAAAGAAATTTCTAAAAATTTGAATGGAATAGCAAAAGGATATAAAGACGAAGAGGTTCAAGGATACATAAATAAAATGGTGGGAGAAAAATATTCTACTAATTTAGTAAAAACTAAATATGTAAATGATAGTAAAATAACAGATCACTATGCCATAATTCCAACAGGACAAGGATATGAAAATTTTGATAAATTACCAGATTTACACAAACAAGTATATAAATTAATTGCTAAAAGATTTATTGCAATTTTTTATCCTCAAGCAGAATATAACAAAGTAAATGTTACTGTAAATATAGAAAACGAAACATTTTATGCAAGTGGAAGAGTATGTATAAAAAAGGGATTTTTAGAAGTATTGAAATCAAATAATACACAAAAAAAATCCACAGATGATGCAGAAAATGTGGAAAAAGATAATAAAAATCAAGAAAAAGAAGATAATGTAAATATAGATATTTTAAAAGATCTAAAAAAAGGACAAGAAATAGATACAAAAGGATTTGAAACAAAAGAATCAGAAACAAATCCTCCAACAAGATATAATTCTGGTACACTAATATTAGCTATGGAAAATGCAGGAAAATTAATAGAAGATGAGGAATTAAGAGAACAAATAAAAGGAGCAGGAATTGGTACAAGTGCAACAAGAGGAGAGATAATCAAAAAATTAGAAAAAATTAAATACATAGAAATAAATACAAAAACACAAATAGTAACACCAACCAAAAAAGGTGAAGTTATTTATGATGTTGTAAGTAGTTCAATGCCAGATATGTTAAATCCTAAATTAACAGCTAGTTGGGAAAAAGGATTAGAAATGGTTGCAAATAAAGAAATTAAACCAGAAATATTTATGACAAAACTTAATAATTATATTAATTCAAAATTCGATAGATTAGTTATAAAAATGTAAAAGGCGGGAGCATTTGCTCCTGCCTAGTTTTTAGGGCTGTTAATAGAAACTACTTAATATAAACATTTTTATAAGTAGGAGTTTCCATATATTTCTTTATATTCTTTGGATCCTCACATTTATAGACTGTATGAGGATCAACAGAAGTTTTTTCAGAAACTTTTATTGCAACGGGGGTTATTATAATGCTAAACCCGTTTTGATACTGTGGATTTATATGATACTTTTTTAGTAATTTTGATAAATCACTTTTAGTATCGTTTAAATCTAGACACCATAGGACGCAATACCCCAGTTTCTGAAACTTTCTAGCTATGTAATGACTCAAATCTGTATGTAATGAGTCATCATATAGCAAGCGGTTTTCATCCTTTACTCCTATAGTCCGAAGAAAAAGATTTATTGAAAAATCCTCCATATCTTCAGACAAAAATTTCCTAAGGGAAATACCCTTACTACCTGTTGTTGCCATTGTTGCCATAATTATAGCCCTCCTTAAGTATTATTTAATAATTTAATTGTAACACAATTAACATAAAAAGTCAAAAATACAAAAATAGAGTATAAAAATAATAAAATACTTTTAATTTTTATATATTAGTAGTATAATAAACAAAGTAAAAAGGAGAATGAATTGTGAATACAATAATAGGAGAACTTGGTAATTCTCAAAAATTTTTAACATTAGTAAATCAAATAAAAAAAGAAAATGGTCCGATAGCTATATCGGGCTTAACTGACGTTGGGAAAACTCAAATATTATCAGGAATAAATAAATTTGCAGAAATGCCTATATGTTTAATAACCTATAATGAAATTCAAGCCAAAAAAATTTATGATGATTTAAAATATTTTATAGATAATGTTGAATTTTTTCCTAAAAAGGATATTGTAACATATGATTATATTGCAGAAAGTAAAGAATTACCATATCAAAGAATAGAAACATTAAATAAATTATATCAAAATAAAAATATTATATTAGTTACAACAATAGAAGCTGTTATGCAAAAATTACCAGCCAAAGAAGTTCTATATAAAAATGTGCTTAATTTTAAAGTTGGAAATACATACGATTTAGAAGAATTAAAACAACAATTAATAAATATGGGGTATGCAAGATATGACTTAATAGAAGGTAAAGGACAATTTAGTATAAGAGGTGGAATTGTTGATATTTCTACAGATGAAAATTCAGGTATAAGAATTGAATTTTGGGGAGATGAAGTTGATTCAATTAGAAATTTTAACATATCATCACAAAGGTCAACAAGCACACTTCAAAAAGCAATAATATATCCAGCACATGAATATGTTTTAGAAGATACAATAGATGAAGTATGTAAAAAAATAGAAGAGAAAATATATAATGAGAAACAACAAGAGATATTGGAAAATGATATTGAAGTTATAAAAAATGGAGATTATATAAGTAAAATTGATAAATACTTTGATGATTTTTATAATGATAAAACAAATATTTTAGGATATTTAGATAATGATTGCCTAATCTGTATTGATGAAGAAAATAAAGTTAATATAAGAGCAGAAAATATAAAAAATGATAATAAAAATTTAGTGCAATCTTTAATAGAAAAAGATAAAATTGTTCCTCAGGCAATTGAAAATATGTATGATTTTTCTGAAATAGATGAAAAAATACAAAGCAAAAAAATATTATATATAGAGGAACAAGATTTTATTCAAAAACAGGCAGAAAAATATAAATTTGAATATAGACAAGTAAATTATTTTAATAGTGAAATAGAAATACTATTAAATGAAGTAAAAAAGGCAAAAGAAAAAAATAAAAAAGTATATATATTAACTTCAACAGAAGAAAAATCAAAAAAAATATCAAAATTATTAAGTGAAAATGAAATTCAAAATATATATGAAAAAAGTATTGACAAAAAGATTATAACAGAAAAATTAGAAAGCATTTTAGTAACTGTAGGAAAACTTTCAACTGGATTTGAAAATTATGAATTAAATCAATTAGTAATTGTTGCTGATGATTTAGTTCAAGGAGAAAAAAAGAAAAGAAAAAAGGCAACATCAGCATTTAAAGAAGGAGAAAAGGTAGTATTTGCTGATTTAGAAGTAGGTGATTATGTTGTACATAGACACCATGGAATTGGTATGTTTGTAGGAGTAAATACAATAACATCAGATAAAGTAACAAAAGATTATATAAAAATAAAATATAAAGGAAATGATATTTTATATGTTCCTACAAACCAATTAGATAGCATAAGGAAATATATAGGTGGCGGAGAAAAAGAGCCTAAGATAAATAAATTTGGTGGAAAAGATTGGGAAAATACAAAAACAAAAGTCAAAAATAATCTAAGAGAAGTAGCAAAAGAATTAATAGAATTGTATGCTAAAAGAGAAAAAGCAAAAGGATTTGCATTTTCTCCTGATACTACATGGCAAAAGCAATTTGAAGATAGTTTCCCATATGTAGAGACTGATGATCAATTAAGATGTATAGAAGAAGTAAAAAAAGATATGGAAAAGGATAAGCCAATGGATAGACTACTATGCGGTGATGTTGGATATGGTAAAACAGAAGTTGCAATTAGAGCTGCTTTTAAGGCTGTAATGGATGGAAAACAAGTTGCTTATTTAGTTCCAACAACAGTTTTAGCAGATCAACAATATCAAGGATTTAAAGAAAGAATGAAAGACTTTCCTATAAAAGTTGAATTATTAAATAGATTCAAAACTGCTAAAGAACAAAATGAAACAATAAAAAAATTAAAATTAGGGGAAGTAGATGTGGTAATTGGAACACATAGACTTCTTAGTAAAGATGTTGAATTTAAAGATTTGGGATTGTTAATAATAGATGAAGAACATAGATTTGGAGTTAAAGATAAAGAGAAAATTAAACAATATAAAACAAATGTAGACGTATTAACAATGACTGCAACTCCTATACCAAGAACATTACATATGTCTATTGTTGGTGTAAGAGATATGTCTGTAATATATGAACCACCTCAAAATAGAAAACCAGTTCAAACTTATGTATTAGAATATGATAAAGAAGTAATAAAAGAAGCAATTACAAGAGAAATAGAAAGAAATGGGCAAGTATTTTATATATTTAATAATATTGAAAATATTATTAAAAAAGTTGAAGAAATATCAGAATTAGTTCCAGAAGCTAGAGTTTCTTTTGCACATGGAAGAATGACAGGAAAAGAAATAGAAGATATAATGCAAGAATTTGTAGATGGAAAAACAGATGTACTTGTTTGTACAACAATATTAGAATCTGGTATTGATATTCCAAATGCCAACACAATAATAGTAGAAAATGCAGACAGAATGGGATTAGCTCAGTTGTATCAAATAAGGGGAAGAGTTGGAAGATCAAATAAACAAGCATATGCATATATAACATATAAAAGAGATAAGATTTTAAATGAAGATGCAGATAAAAGATTAAAAGCAATAAAAGAATTTACAGAGTTTGGATCTGGATTTAAAATTGCAATGAGAGATTTGGAGATAAGAGGAGCAGGAAGTTTGCTTGGAGAGATTCAACATGGACATTTGGATCAAGTTGGATATGATACATATTGTGAATTATTAGATCAAGTAGTAAAAGAAATGCAAGGAAAGAAAGTAGAAGAAGTTCAGGAATTACAAATAGAATTGAATATTACAAGTTACATACCGGAAGAATATATATCAGATAAAAAACAAAAAATAGAAATATATCAAGATATTGCACTATGTAAAACAGAAGAGGATATTCAAGATATAATAGATGAAATAATAGACAGATTTGGTAATATGCCAAAAGAAGTCGAAAATCTTATAGAAATTGCAAGAATAAAGATACTTTGTCAAAATACCGATATTATAAAAATTGCAAGTAAAATTAATGGTGTAGTATTTAATTTTGAACAATCAAATTTTGATGTAAATGTTAATGAATTAGTTAAAAAATATCAAGATAGAATAAGATTTTCTCCTGGTATAAAACCGGCATTGACATTAAAAACAAATGGAAAAACAGACAAAGAAGTATTAGAAGAATTAAAAGAATTTATTAAAGATATTAAAAATTCAATAAATAAATAATATAACCTAAAAATTCTAAGTAAGGAGAGTTTTGATGCAAAGAATTTCAAGTAAAGATAATGAATTTGTAAAACATATAAAAAAGTTAAAAGATAAAAAATACAGAGATCAGTCAAATGAATATGTTATAGAAGGAATAAAACTTGTAGAAGAAGCAATTAATGAAAATGCTAAAATAAAACAAATTGTAATATGTGAAGAATGTACTAAAACACAAGAAATTTCTAAAAAATTAATGTATGAAATTGCAAGTTTTGACTGTATATATGTAACAGAGAACGTTTTCAATAGTATAACAGAAGTAAAAAATCCGCAGGGGATTTTAGCTGTTATAGAAAGAAGAAATAGTGAAAATGAAATAAATTATAATGAAGATATAATTGTTGCATTAGATGGAATTCAAGATCCAGGAAATTTAGGGACAATATTAAGAACTGTAGATAGTATTGGCTTAAAGCAGATTTTAGTTTCAAAAGAAACTGCTGATGTTTATAATCCTAAAGTTGTTAGATCTACAATGGGAGCTATATTTAGAGTAAAAGTAATAGAATGTGATAATCTAGAAAAAACTTTAAAAGAAATTAAAAAGTATAAATATGAAATCGTAGTAACATCACTTCAAACAAATGAAAGTATATACGATATAAAATATAATAAAAAGATTATAGTTATAGGGAATGAAGCAAACGGAGTTTCTAAAGAAATTCAAGAAATGGCAGATAAAAAAGTAAAAATTCCAATGTTAGGTAAAACAGAGAGTTTAAATGCTTCTGTAGCAACAGGCATAGTTCTATATGAATATGTAAGACAAAAAATAAATAAATAAATTTAAGGAGAAGATTCAAGATGAAATTAAATGTTGTATTAGTAGAACCAGAAATTCCACAAAATACTGGAAATATTGCAAGAACATGTGCAGCAACAGGAGGAAAATTACATTTAGTATATCCTCTAGGATTTAGTATTTCGGAAAAACAAGTAAAAAGAGCAGGATTAGATTATTGGGATAAATTAGAAATAGAAGAACACACATCATTTGAGGAGTTTTTAGAAAAATATAAACCAGAAGAAAATAATATGTTTTTTGTAACAACAAAAGGAAAACATGTATACTCAGAACCAGATTATAAAAATATGGATGAAGTATTTCTTCTTTTTGGTAAGGAGACAAAAGGTTTACCAGAAGATATTTTAATGAAGTATATAGATAAAACAATAAGAATTCCAATGAGAGAAACATTAAGATCATTAAATTTGTCTAATTCAGTAGCTATAGTTGTTTATGATGTTTTAAGACAAAAAGATTTTGAGAATTTAGAGGAAATAAGTAGTTATTTTGACTAACAATTATATAAGAATTAATTATAGTTTTACTTGTAACTCCCAACTGCCTAATAGTCTATAATAAAATTTCATATATATTCAATTTTATAACAGACTATAAGTTGTTGGTCCCCACGAATGTTACTACGTTAAAACTATAATTAATTCTATAGCAAAATTGCTCAACTTTACAAAAGTCGAAAAATGATATATAAATAAGAAGAGAAAAAAAATAAAGGTGGTCTAAATGTATTTAAAAAGATTAGAATTACAAGGATTTAAGTCATTTGCAGATAAAACAGTATTAGAATTTATGCCAGGAATAACAAGTGTTATAGGACCTAATGGCTCAGGAAAAAGTAATATTTCAGATGCTATACGATGGGTTTTAGGAGAGCAAAGTATGAAATCATTAAGAGGAGCAAAATCTAATGATATTATATTTGCTGGAACTCAAAATAGAAAATCATTAGGTTTTGCAGAAGCGTCATTGGTATTTGATAATGAAGATGGAACTTTACCAATAGAGTATGCAGAAGTAACAGTAACAAGAAAAATATATAGAAGTGGTGAAACTGGTTATTATATAAATAAAGTACCATGTAGATTAAAAGATATATTAGAATTGTTTATGGATACAGGTATAGGAAAAGATGGATATTCTATAATTGGTCAAGGAAAAATAGATGAAATTTTAAGTAATAAATCAGAAGATAGAAGACATATTTTCGAAGAGGCTGCAGGAATTGTAAAATACAGAACAAGAAAAGCAGAATCAGAGAAAAAACTAGAACATACAAAATTAAATTTACTTAGAATTAATGATATATTAACAGAAATAGAATCAAACATTGAACCACTACAACAACAAGCAGAAAAGGCTAAAAAATATTTGAATTTAAAAGAAGAATTAAAGTCAATAGAAATAGGATTATTTGTATATAATATTGAAAAATATAAACAAACTTTAGAAGAAATAATAAATGATGAAGATATAATGAAATCTACTTGTAATCAAGAAGAAGGTAAACTTGAAAGAATAAAAGCTTTGAAGGAAGAACTAAAAACACAAATAGATGAGATTACAGAAAAGATTGAATCTATGCAAAATATTGGATTTGAAAGTCAAAAAGAAATAGAACAATTAAATTCAAATATAAGTGTATGTAATACTAGAATAGAAAACAATAAAGAAAATAGAATAAGATTTGAAAAAGAGATAGAAGAAATAAAAACTAAAATAACAAGCCTTGAAGAAGAGATAAAACAAAAACAAGCAAAAAAAGATAATTTAAAAGAAAATAGAAAGAAATTTGAAAAAGAATTAGAAGAGAAACAAGCGGAATTAGATAAATTAACAAGCAAACTATCTAAAAAAGAAATAGAAATAGAAGAACATAAAAAGAAAGTAGAAGAAAACACAGATAAAAGATATGAATTGCAATCAGATATAAGTACTCAAAATGCAAATGCAGAAAGTTTGGAAAAAAGAAAACAACAAATAAAACAAGAGATAACAACAAATATATCAGAATTAGATTCTGCTAGATTAAGAAAAGATGAAATATCAAAAGGTTTTTATGAAGCAGAAAGTAAAAGAAATTCTATTGTTTCTAGTTTAGAAAAAATAGAAAAACAAAAAGAAGAAGCTTCTACAAAAATTAAAGAATATGATACAAATATTAATAATTTATATAGTGAAATGCGTATAAAAGATTCAAGACATAAATTTTTAGTAGAAACAGAAAAAGAAAAAGAAGGGTATATAAAGAGTGTAAAATCATTATTAAATGATTGTGAAAATATCAAAGATTTAGGAAAAGGAATGCATGGAGTTCTTGCAAATATAATTTCAGTTCCAAAAGAGTATGAAACAGCAATTGAAATGTGTTTGGGAGCAAGCTTGCAAAATGTTGTTACAGAAACAGAAGAAGATGCAAAAAGATTAATAGAACATTTAAGAAAAAACAACTTAGGAAGAGCATCATTTTTACCAATAACATCAGTAAAAGGTAAAAAATTAGAAAACTTTAAGGCAAAAGAAAAAGGAATTATTGGTGTTGCTTCTGATTTAGTTCAATTTAATAAAAAATATGAACAAATTATTTTAAATTTACTAGGTAGAACTGTAATTGTAGATAATATGGAAACAGCAATTAAAGTTGCTAAACAAAATAACTATTCTTTTAGAATAATTACAATAGAAGGAGATTTAATAAATCCTTCAGGTGCAATTACTGGTGGATCTGTTGCTAAAAAGACTGTAAATATTTTAGGTAGAGGAAGAGAAATTGAAAGCTTAGAAAAAGAAATAAATAAAATAAAACAAAAAATAGAAAAATTAGAAAAAGAAAAAGAAGAATATGTTAATTCTCAAGAAGATTTACTAGAAGAAGTTTCAAGCTTAGAGAAGGCTTTACAAGAAATAGATATAACATATGCAACAGAAAAACAAAAAGTTGTAGCAATAAATGAAAACATAGAAAGAATAGAAAAAAGGTTATCTAAATTAAAAGAAGAAACTGTAAATATAGATAATCAAAAAATTGAAATAGAAGAAAAGAAAAAAACTGATGAAGAACAAATATCAACTATTAATGAAGAAAATGAAAAACTTACAAATATAATAAATGAATTTGCAGAATTAAATAAAGATGACCAAAAATATATAGATGATTTAAATTTTGATATAACAAATTTAAAAATTTCTGTATCTTCATTTGATGAAAGTGAAACATCAATAAATGAAATATCTGATATGATAAATAATGATATTGAAAATAACAAGAAAAGCATGGAAAATAAAGAAAAACAAATACAGCAAATAGAAGAAGATAATAAAGAACTAGAAAAAAATATAGAAGAAACAAAACAAAAAATTGAAGAAGTAAAAAAACAAGTTCAGACAAGCGGACAAACAATAAATAATTTAAAAGAAGAAAGAACTCAAAAAAACGAAAAGCTTGCTAATAAAGAAACAGAATTAAATGATCAATTTAAAATTATTGAAGATCTTAAATCACAAATGGCAAAAATGGAAGCCAAGAAATCTAAGACAGAAGAAGATTTAAATGTAGTTATAAATAAACTATGGGAAGAATATGAATTAACTCCAAACACAATTAAAGAATACAAGAAACCAGATAATATTGCATTAACACAAAAAAAAGTAAATAATTTAAGAGCAGATATTAGAGATTTAGGTAGTGTTAATGTTGATTCAATAGAAGAATATAAGACATTAAAAGAAAGATATGACTTTATGTGTGAACAAAGATTAGATCTAGAAAATACTATGTCAAAATTAAGAAAAATGATTCAAGAAATGACAGAAGTAATGAAAGAACAATTTAAAACACAATTTGAAATTATTAATAAAAATTTTGGAGAAGTATTTAGAGAGTTATTTGGTGGAGGAAAAGCAGAACTAACATTAGCAGATGAAGAAAATATTTTAGAATGTGGAATAGATATAACTGTTCAACCACCAGGAAAGAAATTACAAAATATGATGCTTCTATCAGGAGGAGAGAAAGCATTTACTGCAATAGCATTATTATTTGCAATATTAAAAATTAATCCTGCACCTTTCTGCGTGCTAGATGAAATAGAAGCAGCATTAGATGATGTAAATGTATTTAGATATGCCGAATATTTAAAGAAATTTTCAAAAGATACTCAATTTTTAGTAATAACTCATAGAAAAGGAACAATGGAAGCGGCGGATACAGTTTATGGAATTACTATGGAAGAGAATGGTATTTCAAAATTGTTATCAATGAAATTAAAATAAAACAGAGTAGCATTTGCTACTCTGCTTTTGTGTGCTTTTTTAATAAAAGCTAATGGTCTTATGGCTGTTTAACCCCTAATTATTTTTCTCCACTTTATTCTACAAATAACACCATAACTGGATTTAGGAAATTCAAAAATATCTCCATTAGAATCCTGAATGTGATTTGAAAATCGGTTGCAATTAATTAACCAAGTTGTGAATTTTTGCATAAGTTCAACCTTATTTGTTGTCAATTCATCTTCACCGTCTGGATACCGTAAAATAACCCTTTTTGCCATAATTATACCTCCTAAAAGTTGATAATAGTATTATACATAATTCGACAAGATATTACAAGATGTTTATTAAAATTAAAAAAGAAACTTTATAATACCTATTAATATTAATAATGTACCAGAAATAATAGACCAAATATTATCAGGTAATTTTGACAAGGAATTAATCTTTTTTCCAAATAAAATACCAGTATTTAAAAATATTAATTGAAATAGTGAAGTTAAAAATGGAAAGATAAATGAATTAATTCCAATAATTCCACTACCTATTCCTACACAAAACGCATCCAGAGATAAAGCTAAACCTAAAAATAAAGATTCTTTTCCATCAATTTTTTTCGAGTGATCAAAATCAGAAGAAATTGGGTTTTTTATAATTTTAATTGTTATGCCTAAAAATTTTATAAAAAAACTATATATTTTTTCTTCTGAATTATTTCTTATTTTATTATCTTCTAAATTATTTTTACATACAGATTGATAAATAATAAATAGTCCCATAAATATTAAAATAAATGTTCCAATCATTTTTGTTATAATATCTGGAAAAATGTTTTTTATATTATCACCAAACCATATTGAAATAATAGAAATAATAAATGATGTTATAAATAAAGTAACTTTTCCTATATATGATATTTTGGTATCTTTTAATCCATATGTAATTCCAATACTTAGTGAATCAATACTAACAGAAAGTGCTAAAATAAAACAACTTATAAACATAAAAACACCTCTGATACATAATATGATTAAAAACGACAAACGTGAAAATATTAAATTTTATCATATTTTTAGTACAAGCACATATATTTATTTTAGATTATATACAAAGGAGAGGATTTTATGTGGCATACTTATAAGATAAATGAAGTTATTAGAAACGTTAGGACAAATTTGGGCAATGGTTTAACAGAAGAGGAAGTAAAAAAAAGGCAAGAAAAATATGGTAAAAACAAATTAAAAGATAAGAAAAAAGAAAGTATAATAGTAAAATTTATAAAACAATTTAATGATTTTATGATTATTATACTAATAATTGCATCAATTATTTCTGCAGTAGTATCAAAAATGCAAGGAGAAAATGATTACATTGATTCAATTATTATAATAGCAATAGTAATTTTAAATGCAATTATGGGACTAGTTCAAGAAGCAAAAGCAGAAAAATCAATAGAAGCTTTAAAAAAGATGACTCCACCAGTTGCAAAGGTTATTAGAAATAAAAAAACATATGAAATAAATGCAGAAGAATTGGTACCAGGAGATATTGTAATAATAGAAGCTGGAAACTATATACCAGCAGATTGTAGATTAATAGAAGATTTTAACTTAAAGGTTGAAGAATCAAGTTTAACAGGAGAAACAGAGCCTGTTCTAAAAAATAGTAATAGTGTTTTAAAAAAAGATATTCCAACAGGTGATATGTTAAATATGGTATTTATGGCTACAATTGCAGTAAATGGCCATGGAAAAGCAATTGTTACAGAAACAGGAATGGATACTAAAGTAGGAAAAATTGCAAATATGATAATAGATGAAGAAGCACCAGAGACTCCAATACAAAAGAAATTAGGAGAAGTAGGAAAAACATTAGGAATAGCTTGTTTAGTTATTTGTATAGCAATATTCGTAATAGGAATATTTAAGAAGATAGAGCCAGTAGAAATGTTTATGACATCTGTAGGACTTGCGGTTGCAGCAATTCCAGAAGGATTGCCAGCAATTGTAACAATAATGTTATCAATAGGTGTTACAAAAATGGCAAAGAAAAATAGTATAATAAGAAAATTGCCAGCTGTAGAAACATTAGGGAGTAGTAGTGTAATATGTTCTGATAAAACAGGGACTTTAACTCAAAATAAAATGAAAGTTGTAAATATAAAAAGTTATAATAATGATTTGTGTATAGAATTAGCTTCAATGTGTACAAATTGTGATATATCAAGTGAAAATGGGAAAAAATTTGCAGTTGGAGAACCAACAGAAGTGGCAATTGTAAATGAAGCATTAGCCAAAGGAAAAAACAAAGAAGAATTATATTTAAATATGGAAAGAGTAAATGAAATTCCATTTGATTCAAATAGAAAAATGATGACAACAATACATAAATTGGGTAATAAGTATAGAATTATAACAAAAGGAGCACCAGATATACTTTTAAATAAATGTACCAAAATATATAGAAATGAGAATGTAAGTAGTTTAGCACAAGCAGAAATAAGTAAAATTAAAAATGATAATTTAAACATGGCAAATAAGGCATTAAGAGTAATTGCAGTTAGTTTTTTAGATGTTGATATTTTGCCAGAAAAAATTGATTCAGAAACAATAGAGAAAGATCTTGTTTTTGTTGGACTTATAGGAATGATTGATCCGCCTAGAGAAGGAGTAAAAGAAGCGGTAAGAGATTGTAGAAATGCAGGAATAAAAACAGTTATGATAACAGGAGATCATATTTATACTGCAAAAGCAATTGCAAAAGAATTAGATATATTAAAAGCAGGGGATAAGGCGATAACAGGAGCAGAATTAGATAAAATGACACAAACTCAATTAGAGAGAGACATTAAATCATATTCTGTTTTTGCAAGAGTTACACCAGAACATAAAGTAAGAATAGTAAAAGCATGGCAGAAAACAGGAGCAGTTGTTGCCATGACTGGAGATGGAGTAAATGATAGTCCAGCATTAAAAAATGCAGATATAGGAATAGCAATGGGAAAAAATGGTACAGATGTTGCAAAAAATGCTTCTGATATGATATTGGCTGATGATAATTTTATAACAATAGTAGAAGCTGTAAAACAAGGAAGAAATATATATGATAACATAAAAAAAGCTGTACATTTTTTAATTGCAACAAATATTGGAGAAATTGTAACAATATTTATGGGATTAATATTAGGATTTAAATCTCCATTACTTGCAATTCAATTGTTATGGGTTAATTTAGTTACAGACTCACTTCCAGCAATTGCAATAGGACTAGAGCCAGCAGAAAAAGATATTATGAAAAGAAAACCAAGAAATTCTAAAAAAGGATTATTTTCGGACGGATTATGGAATAAGATTATTGTTGAGGGTGCAATGATAGGTATGTTAACATTATTTGCATTTAGTTTAGGAAATAATTTATATGGATTAGAAGTTGGAAGAACAATGGCATTTGTAGCAATTGGATTACTAGAACTAGTACACAGCTTTAATATTAAAAGTGACGAATCAATATTCAAAGTAGGAATTTTTGAGAATAAATATTTAGTAGGAAGCTTTATTTTAGGTGTTATAGTTCAAACAATAGTTGTAATAATACCAAGCTTGGCTCAAATATTTAGTTTAGTTCCATTAAATATGACTCAATGGATATATACAATAATAATTTCAATTTTACCAATACCTATTATAGAACTTCAAAAGAAACTAAACGAAGTAAAATTTGGAAGAGTAGTTTTTTATAATAAAGAGTCTAAAAATTAGTGTGATAGATTTTATTTCTAAAAATGCTTGAAAAATAGTTGAATATATGTTAAAATAGCTATGTTAAAAAATACATAGCTATTTTTAACATCCTTACTCACTATTTTAGTGGGTTACAAATCCATAAGGAGGTGAAAGATAATGAATAAATACGAAAGTGTTGTCATTGTTAATCCAAATGTTGATGAAGAAGGTTTAAAAGCTTTAGAAACAAAATTCACAGGATTAATAAATGAAAATGGAAAAGTAGAATCTGTAGAAAATCTTGGAAAGAAAAAATTAGCTTACGAAATAAAGAAAAATAAAGAAGCTACATATTTTGTTTTTAAATTTGAAGCAGAACCAAGCTTTATAGCTGAATTAGAAAGAATTTATAGAATTACTGATGAAGTTATAAAATTTATCGTAGTAAGAGAAGAAGACTAATTTAAAAATTAAATAAAGAAAAAATTTAGGGGCCTTTATTTAAAGGAAGGTAAGGTATAATATGAATAAAGTAATTTTAATGGGAAGATTAACAAGAGATCCAGAAGTAAGATATACACAAACAAATAATACACTAGTTGCATCTTTTTCTTTAGCTGTAAATAGAAGATTTGCAAGACCAGGAGAAGAAAGACAAGCTGATTTTATTAACATAGTAGCTTGGAGCAAACTAGGAGAATTTTGTAGTAAATACTTTAAGAAAGGTCAACAAGTAGGAATTATTGGAAGAATACAAACAAGAACTTGGGATGATGACCAAGGACAAAAACATTATATAA
>ERZ827168.3601-NODE-3601-length-15606-cov-17.881808_pt1 | contig 15606 bp, 14 predicted proteins | sample MGYA00519868_ERZ827168 | MGnify/ENA primary metagenome ERZ827168 (study PRJEB31778, sample SAMEA3449271) | human gut metagenome | biome: human gut; feature: human-associated habitat; material: faeces | place: United Kingdom | collected 2010/2012 ...
AAACGCTCTCGGCGGTGGACGATCCCTACTACCACACAGACCACCACTGGACCACCATGGGCGCACAGGCGGTGTATGAGCAGTGGGCCGCGGCCACCGGCCACGCGGTCCGCCATTACGACCTGACGCTGGCCAGCGACCGTTTCCGCGGCACGCTGTACTCCAAGGTGCTGCTGCCGGACAGCGTGTACGACAGCGTGTACTACGCGCCGGAGATCGCCGTGGACAGCGTGGTCTGCGACGGCGAGGACGGTACGCTGTACGACCTGTCCGCCCTGGAGCGGAAGGACAAGTACGAGCTGTTCCTGGGCGGCAACTACGGCAAAACCGTCATCACCACCGGCGTGGAAAACGGCAAACATCTGCTGCTGGTGAAGGACTCCTTCGCCAACTCCTTTGTGCCGTTCCTCACCGGGGATTACGAGACCATCACCATGATCGACCTGCGGTATTACCGGGACAGCATGCAGTCCCTGGCCGACGAGTCCACGGACATTCTGGTGCTGACGGAGATGAGCAATCTGGCCGCTTCCGGCGACTACTTCAAGCTGAGCCGATAAGTGGATAAAAATGGGGCGTGCGTGTAGCGTACGCCCCATTTTCTCGGACAATTTTTCTCTGTCGATTTCTTGTATTGCCGGTATAAATATGGTATAATACCTCATTAAAACATACGCTCCGCGTCTGCGGGGCGAGGAGGTCTCCCTTGGACAGAAAAGAGGTTTTGATCCCGCAGGAGCAGCTGGAGCGGCAGCGGGAGTTTGGACAGAAAATACGGGCGCTGCATGAGGGCCGCGCCGTGCCGCCGCTGGCGATGGTGGACACCTTCGGCTGCCAGCAGAACGTGGCCGACAGCCAGCACATCATGGGTATGCTGGAGGCCATGGGCTTCGGCTTCACCGACGATCCCGCCCGGGCGGCCGTGGTGGTGCTGAACACCTGCGCCATCCGCGACCACGCGGAAAAGCGGGTCTACGGCACGCTGGGCGCGCTGACCCATACGAAGAAGGCCGACCCGGAGCAGGTCATCTGCCTGTGCGGCTGCATGGCCCAACGCCCGGAGGTGGCTGAAAAGGTCCGGCAGTCCTACCGCCATGTGGATCTGGTTTTTGGGCCGCAGGCATTGTGGAAATTTCCGGAACTTCTTTATAACGTCTACACCCAGCGGCGGCGTGTGTTCTCCGTGGCGGACGAGCACGGCGCTATCGCCGAGGGGATGCCGGTGGTGCGGGAGGGCCGCACCCGGGCGTGGGTGTCCATCATGTACGGGTGCAATAACTTCTGCTCCTACTGCATCGTCCCTTACGTCCGCGGCCGGGAGCGCAGCCGCGACCCGGAGCAGATCATCGCCGAGGTCCGCCAGCTGGTGGCCGACGGCTTCAAGGAGATCACGCTGCTGGGGCAGAACGTGAACTCCTACGGCAAGGATCTGGACACGCCCTACGACTTCGCTGACCTGCTGACGGCGCTGGACGCCATCGACGGCGACTATCTCATCCGCTTCATGTCCTCCCAACCCAAGGACGCCACCCACAAGCTGTTTGATGCCATGGCCCGGAGCCGCCATGTGGCCAAGCAGCTGCACCTGCCGGTGCAGTCCGGCTGCGACCGGGTGCTGCGGGCCATGAACCGGCCCTATGACAAGGCCAAGTATCTGGAGCTCATTACCTACGCCCGGAAGGTCATGCCGGAGCTGGTGCTGACCAGCGACGTGATCATCGGCTTCCCCGGCGAGACGGAGGCGGAGGCCATGGAAACCGTGGCTTTGGTGGAGCAGGTGCGGTTCGACGCGCTGTTCACGTTCATTTTCTCTCCCCGGCCGGGCACACCGGCGGCGAAGATGGACGATCCCGTGTCCCGGGAGGAAAAGCAGAAGTGGTTCGACCGACTGTGCGACACGCAGAACCGCATCTCCGAGGAGCTGCACGCGGCCTATGTGGGCCGCACGCTGCGCTGCCTGGTGGACGGCGAGGGCGACGACGCCCGCTGGCCGCTGACGGCCCGCACCGCCGGAGGGCGGCTGGTGCACCTGGTGGGCGACAAGTCCGCCATCGGCGCGTATCACGATGTGAAGATCACCGACAGCAACACCTGGGCGCTGTTCGGCGAGCTGGTATAAAGGAGGACGTTTATGGCCGAGCTGACCCCCATGATGCGGCAGTATATGGACATCAAGCAGCAGAACCCGGATTCCCTGCTGTTTTTCCGCCTGGGCGATTTCTACGAGATGTTCGGCCCTGACGCACGCACCGCCTCCAAGGAGCTGGATCTGGCCCTGACCACCCGGGACAAGGACAAGTCCAAGTCCGACGAGGAGCGCATCCCCATGTGCGGCGTGCCGTACCACTCCGCCGACGGCTATATCGCCCGGCTCATCGCCAAGGGGTACAAGGTGTCCATCTGCGAGCAGACGGAGGACCCCGCCGCGGCCAAGGGGCTGGTGAAGCGGGACGTGATCCGTACCGTCACCCCCGGCACGGTGCTGGACGATGCCTGTTTGGACGCGGGGCGCAGCAACTACCTGTGCGGCGTGTATCTCAGCGATACCGGCGCGGGGCTGGCGGCCTGCGACATCTCCACGGGGCGGGCGCAGGTGACGTACTTTACCGGCGCTGACCGGGTGCGGGGACTGGTGAACGAGCTGGGGCGCTTTTCCCCCGCGGAGACGGTGCTGAACGACGCGGCCTTTGACGCCCCCGACCTGACCACCGCTCTGACGGAGCGGTTTCCCTGCCACCGGGAGCGGCTGGCCGCCGCCCGGTTCAACCCCAACGCCGCCGAGAAGCAGGTACGCGCCCAGTTTGGTGACGACGCGCTGGCCCGCCTGCCCCGGAATGATCCGGCGGCGCTGCTGGCGTTGGGCGGGCTGCTGAGCTATCTGTATGAGACACAGAAAACCGATCTGACCCATCTGGACGAGCTGGAGTGCTACCGCACCGGCGCGTACATGGAGCTGGACGTGACCGCGCGGCGCAATCTGGAGCTGACGGAGACGCTGCGCACCAAGGAGAAGCGGGGCAGTCTGCTGTGGGTGCTGGACAAGACCAAGACGCCTATGGGCGCGCGCAACCTGCGCTCGTGGCTGCAGCAGCCGCTGCTGAACCCGGTGGCCATTGACCGGCGGCTGGACGCCGTGGCATCGCTGGTGGACAACGATATGGCCCGGCAGGAGCTGCGGCTGGCCCTCAGCGGCATCGGCGACATGGAGCGGCTCATGGGCCGCATCTCCTTCGGCACGGCCGGAGGACGGGAGCTGGTGTCCCTGCGCAGCTCTATGGAGCAGCTGCCGGCGGTGAAGGCACAGCTGGCCGCGTTTACCACCGGCCCGCTGGCGGCGCTGAACGACAAGCTGGAGACGCTGGACGACCTGTCCGGGCAGATCGCCCGGACACTGGTGGACGAGCCGCCGTTCTCCGTGCGGGAGGGCGGCATGATCCGCGGGGGCTTCCACCCGGAGGTGGACCGCCTGCGGGGCATCCTGTCCGGCGGCAAGGGCTTCATCGCCGAGCTGGAGGCCCGGGAAAAGGAAAAGACCGGCATCCGCACGCTGCGGGTGGGGTACAACAAGGTGTTCGGGTACTACATCGAGGTGTCCAACTCCTTCCGCGACCAGGTGCCGGAGGACTACATACGCAAGCAGACGCTGGTGAACGGCGAGCGGTTCATCACCCAGGAGCTGAAGGACCTGGAGCACGAGGTGCTCACCGCCTCCGACCGGGACGCGGCGCTGGAATACGACCTGTTCACCGCTTTGCGCACCCACATCGCCGCCCAGGTGGCGCGGGTGCAGCTGGCGGCGTCCCTTATCGCCCAGCTGGACACGCTGTGCGCACTGGCGGAGACGGCGGCCCAGCATAACTACTGCCGTCCCACCGTGGACGAGAGCGGTGTGATCCAGATCCACGATGGCCGCCACCCGGTGGTGGAAAAAATGCGGGGCGACGCATTCTTCGTCCCCAACGACACCCACATGGGTGCGAAGGACGACCGGGTGAGCATTATCACCGGCCCGAACATGGCCGGTAAGTCCACGTATATGCGCCAGGTGGCGCTGATCGTGCTCATGGCGCAGATCGGGTCGTTCGTCCCGGCACAGAGCGCCCACATCGGCGTGGTGGACCGCATTTTCACCCGCATCGGCGCAAGTGACGACCTGTCCGCCGGACAGTCCACGTTCATGGTGGAGATGACGGAGGTGTCGGAGCTGCTGCGCTGCGCCACGAAGAACAGCCTGCTCATTCTGGACGAGATAGGCCGGGGGACATCCACCTTCGACGGGATGTCCATCGCCCGGGCGGTGCTGGAATACTGCGCCCAAAGACTGAAGGCCAAGACGCTGTTCGCCACCCATTACCACGAACTGACGGCGCTGGAGCAGACGCTGCCCACCGTCCGGAACTACAACATCGCCGTCCACGCCCGGGGCGAGGACATCATCTTCCTGCGGAAGATCGTGCCCGGCGGCGCGGACCGCAGCTACGGCATCGAGGTGGCCAAGCTGGCCGGACTGCCGGACAGTGTGCTGGCCCGGGCGCGGGAGATCCTGCGGGAGCTGGAGAGCGAGGCGGGCCGTCCCGCCGCCCCGGCGTCCGCGGACGAGCAGGTGTCCCTCAGCGACATGGCGGAGGCCGACGTGGCCGCCGTGATACGCCGCACCCAGGTGGACGCGCTCAGCCCCCTGGAGGCGCTGAACCTGCTGTACGAGCTGAAGAGCAGACTGGGATAGTTTTCCGTGGCTGCGAAACGCACATTCATAGACTGACTGAAAGAGGGAGGCGCTTTTATGCCCCAGATCCAACAACTGCCCGCCCATATCGCCGACCTCATCGCCGCCGGCGAGGTGGTGGAGCGCCCCGCCAGCGTGTGCAAGGAGCTGCTGGAGAACGCGCTGGACGCCGGTGCGTCCGCCGTGTCCGTGGAGCTGGAAAAGGGCGGACTGACCTACCTGCGTGTCACCGACAATGGCTGCGGCATGGCGGCGGACCAGCTGCCCACCGCGTTCCTGCGCCACGCCACCAGCAAGCTGCGCACCGCCTCCGACCTGGCCGCCATCCACACCCTGGGCTTCCGGGGTGAGGCGTTGGCCGCCATCTCCGCCGTGTCGCGGCTGGACGTATTCTCCCGCGAGCCGTCCTCCGACGCCGGGGCGATGCTGCATCTGGAGGGCGGCGTGCCCGGTGAGGTGACGGCGGCGGGCTGCCCGGTGGGCACCACCGTCTGCGTCCGCGACCTGTTTTACAACACGCCCGCCCGGATGAAATTCATGAAAAAGGACAGCGCCGAGGGCGCGGCGGCCTCCGCCGTGGTGACACAGCTGGCGCTGAGCCACCCGGACGTGTCCTTCAAGCTGCTGCGGGACGGAGCGGAGGTGCTGCACACGCCGGGAAACGGCGAGCTGCTGCCCGCCGTGTACGCCGCGCTGGGCCGGGAGTTCGCCCTGTCCCTGCTGCCGGTGTCCGGCAGCAACGGCGACGTGAAGGTCAGCGGCTTCGTGACCAAGCCCCTGGCGGGCCACGGCACGCGGGCACGGCAGCTGTTCTTTGTCAACGGACGGCTGGTGAAGAGCCAGCTTTTGACCGCCGCCGTGGAGGAGGGCTACCGCAACCGGCTGCTGAAGGGCAAGTTCCCCGGCTGCGTGCTGCACATCACCCTGCCGGCGGACACGGTGGATGTAAACGTACACCCGGCCAAGACGGTGGTAAAGTTCGTGTCGGACAAGACGGTGTTCGACGCGGTGTACCACACCGTCACCTCCGCGCTGGATGAGGAGGGCAGACCGCCCAAGCCGGCGGAGAAGCCTTTCTTCCAAACCATGACCGCCGCCGAGTTCCGCGCCCGGCCCGATGCCCCTGCGCCGAAAAGCGCGGTGGCCGTCCCGGAGGGACGGGCCGTCGGCTCTGCCCCGGCGCGGACGTATACGCCTGTTCCTGCTCCCGTACCCGCCTCGGCCGCGCCGGTGTCGGAGGTGCGGGATGTGGCCCCCGAGCCGGGGAAGGCTTTCACCGCGCCGACGGCACGGCCCGGCACGGTGTATCACATCACGCCGCCCGCGACTGCGGCTGCTCCCGAGCCTGAGCCGGAGCAGCAGGCCATCGAGATGCCGGACGTGCCGATGCGGGAGGAAGCGCCCTGGCGCATCGCCGGGGAGGTGCTGAAGACGTACATCATCTGCGAGGACGGCGACGGCGCGGTGTGGCTCATCGACAAGCACGCCGCCCACGAGCGCGTCCGGTTCGACGCGCTGAAGGCCAGCCCCGTCCCGCCCATGGAGCAGCTGCTGCTGACACCCGCCGCTGTGACGCTCAGCGGGGAGGAGTACGGCGCCGTGCTGGAGAACCTGCCGCTGCTGGAGCGCTGCGGCTTCCGGTGTGAGGACTTCGGCGACGGCACGGTGCTGGTGCGGGCGCTGCCCGGCGACGTGCCGGCGGCCGAGGCCGCCAGCACGCTGGAGGAGATGGCACAGAAGCTACTTTTGCAGCGGGCCGACCCGGAGACGCTCCGGGACGAGCTGCTGCACACCATCGCCTGCAAGAGCGCTATCAAGGCGGGCATGACCAGCGACGTGACGGAGCTGGCGGCGCTGGTGCGCCGCGTGCAGAGCGGCGAGATACGCTATTGTCCCCATGGCCGCCCGGTGGCGGCGAAGCTGACCCGCTACGAGCTGGAGAAGATGTTCAAGCGGGCGTAAACGATCCGAAGGAGGTGGCCGTCACGGAAAAAGTCATCTGCGTCGTTGGCCCGACGGCCACCGGCAAGACGAAAATGGGCGTGGCGCTGGCACAGCGCTTTGACGGTGAGGTGGTGTCCGTGGACTCCATGCAGATCTACCGGGGCATGGCCGTCGGCACGGCCGCACCCACAGCGGAGGAGATGGAGGGCGTGCCCCACCACATGATCGGCGTGGCCGACCCGTGGGAGAGCTGGTCCGCCGCCCGGTTCACCAAGGCCGCCGACGCGTGCGTGCAGGACATCCTGCGCCGTGGGAAGCGGCCCATCCTGGTGGGCGGCACGGGACTGTACCTGGACGCGCTGCTGCGGGGCATCGACTTCGCCGCCGGCAGCCAGGACACGCCGCTGCGCCGCCAATTACAGGAGCGGCTGCACCGCGAGGGCGCGGAGGCGCTGCTGGAGGAGCTGCGGCGCATCGACCCGGACAGCGCCGCACGGCTGCACCTGCGGGATGAGAAGCGCATCCTGCGGGCGCTGGAGGTCTATCAGGAGACAGGGGAGACCATCACCCAGCACGACCGCCGCACACGGGAGCATCCGCCCCGGTACGAGGGGCTGTTCATCGGGCTGAACTTCCAAGACCGGCAGGACCTCCGCGACCGCATTGACCGCCGGGTGGACGACATGGTGGCCCAGGGATTGCTGGACGAGGTGCGATCGCTGCTGCGAAGCGGGCTGCCCCGCACCGCCACCGCCTGGCAGGCCATCGGCTACAAGCAGTTCCTGGCGGTGGCCGACGGGCGTATGACCGAGGCCGACGCCGTGGAGGAGGTCAAGCTCCGCTCCCGGCAGTACGCCAAGCGTCAGCTCACCTGGCTGCGCCGCAACGAAGCCATCCATTGGGTATTATGGGATAAAGTGCCGGATTTTCCCTCCGGCCTCCAAAATGCGACAACATTCCTCACGTCCTCCGGCGTATGCTGAGTGCGGCGGACGGAGGACGAGCCCCACGTCCGCACACAGACATAAAAGGAGCGGACGACCATGCAAAAGACAAACAATCTTCAGGAGATCTTTCTCACCCGGGCGCGCAAGGAGAACATACCCGTCACCCTGTTTTTGGTGAACGGCTTCCAGCTTCGCGGCGTCATCACAGGCTTTGACTGCTTCGTGGTGGTGCTGGAATCGGAGGGGAAGCAGCAGGTCATCTACAAGCACGCCATTTCCACCATCGCGCCCCTGCGGAGCATCGAGCTGCGGGAGGAGTAAGCCCTCCCGCCCCTACAAAGGAAATCACCCATGAAACATGACCCCGAACAGAAGAACAACATAAAGGCCACGTCACAAGGACTGCGGGTGCTGCCCATCGTGGTGCTGGCGGCGGTGCTGCTGTACTTCGCCATACAGGTCTACAACTACTTCTCCGACCCGCTGACCACCACCCTGGTCTACGAGAGCCAGGCAGAGGACGTGGTGTCCCTGGACGGCTGGCTGGTGCGGGACGAGGAGACGCTGCCCGCCCAAAGCGGCACGGTAAGCCACGCGCTGGAGGAGGGGCAGAAGGTAGGCGCGGGGCAGACAGTGGCCACCGTCTACGCCGAGGCCAGTGCTTTGCAGACCGTCAGCCGCATCGAGACGCTGAAGCTGCAGCTCCAGCAGCTGGAATTTGCCCTGACCTCTTATTTGGATCCGGACGCGGCGCTGAAGCTGGACACGTCCATCACCGGCGACATCCTGACCCTGCGGCAGACTCTGTCCGCCGGGGACTATGCCGCCGCCGACGGCGCTTTGGCGGCGCTGAAGGCCGCCGTGCTGAAGCGTGACCATGCCTACACCAGTCAGGAGGAGATCCAGAGTCAGATCAAATCCGTGGAGAGTGAGCTGGCCCAGCTGGAAAGCTCCCTGTCCGGCGCGGTGCGGGTCACGGCCAAGGCCTCCGGCACATATTCCGCCGTGTGCGACGGCTATGAGACGGTACTGACACCGGAGCTTCTGGAGGGGCTGACGCCCTCCAGGCTGTCCGCCGTCCGCGCCGCGACGGACCACGGCAGCATGGGCAAGCTGATCTACGGCGACACCTGGTACTACGCTGTGAACCTGCCCCTGGAGCAGGCCCAGACCCTCAAGACCATGGGCAGCGTGAACATACGGCTGGCCAAGGGCTTTGAGCAGACCATCCGTATGCGGGTGGAGCACGTGTCGGCGGAGGAGAACGGGCAGGCCGCCGTGGTGCTGTCCTGCCGGAAATATCTGGCCCAGACCACGCTGCTGCGCCACCAGGCGGCGGACGCGGTGCTGCACACCTACGAGGGCCTGCGCATCCCGTCCAACGCCCTGCGGGTCAGCGAGGAGGGCGTTACCGGCGTGTACTGCGTGGACGGCGAGAACGCGTCCTTCCGCCCGGTGGAGCTGCTGTATCAGGGGGAGAATTACGCTCTGGTCAAGCCCGCCGAGGGGGTGTCCGACACCCGGACGCTCCGGGCCGGGGACGAGGTCATCGCCACCGCCGGCAAGCTGTTCGACGGGAAAGTCATTCGGTGATATAGAGACAAGGAGGCTTACAGCTATGTCTATTCAGGAAAATATAGAGCGCATCCGCCGGGAGATCGACGCGGCCGCCCGGGAAACGGGCCGCACCGGCGCTGACATCACGCTGGTGGGCGCCAGTAAGATGAACGACGCGGCGGCCTGCCAGGAGGCCATTGCCGCCGGCATCGACGTGCTGGGGGAAAACCGGGTGCAGGAGATGACTGCCAAGCTGGCCCAGCACGCCTATGACGGCGCGCCGCTGCACTTCATCGGCCACCTGCAGCGCAACAAGGTGAAGCAGGTGGTGGGCAAGGCGGCCCTGATTCAGTCCGTGGGCTCAGAGGAGCTGCTGCGGGAGATCGACAGGCAGGCGGAGAAGCTGGGCATCGTGCAGGACATCCTGCTGGAGGTGAACATCGGCGGAGAGGAGGCCAAGAGCGGCTTTGCGCCGGAGGCTTTGGCCGACGCCGCCGCGCTGGCCAAAACGCTGCCCCACGTCCGCGTCCGCGGCTTGATGACCATTCCCCCCGCCGACGCCTCCCGGGAGGAAAATATGGTATATTTCCAAAAAGTACACGCACTATATGTTGACATAAACACAAAAATGTACGATAATGAATGGGAGTATATCTCTATGGGTATGAGCGGCGATTTTGCCGACGCCATCCGCTGCGGCAGCAACATGGTGCGGATGGGTACGGCCATTTTCGGCGCACGGAACTATACAAAATAAACGCGGGAGGTACTGCTGATGGGCTTCATGGACGAGCTGAAAAAGATCATTCATCCTTACGACGATGAGGATTACGATTACGAGGACGATTTTGAAGAGCCGAAAAGCGACACCCGCTCCCTGTTCGACGACCGTCAGGAGCGCCGCAGCGAGGAGCGCCGGTCCGACGAGCGGCGCAGCGAGGATCGCCGCAACAAGGTGGTGAATATCCACGCCACCACCCAGCTGAAGGTGGTGCTGGTGAAGCCGGAGCGCTTTGAAAACGCCTCCGAGATCGCCGACCATCTGAAGGAGAAGCGCACCGTGGTGCTGAACCTGGAGTCTACCAACAAGGACGTGGCGCGCCGGCTCATCGACTTCCTGTCCGGCGTGGCCTATGCCGGCGAGGGCAAGATCAAAAAGGTGGCCGCCAACACGTACATCATCACGCCCTACTCCGTGGACATTATGGGCGACCTGATCGACGAGCTGGAGAACAGCGGCCTGTATCTGTGAGCGATACGCATTGAGATAGAAGAAAGACGGAGGGATCATCATGTTTACACCCCAGGAAGTTTCCGAAAAAGTATTCCCCAAAGCGTCCTTTGGCAGCGGCGGCTACAGCATGACATCCGTGGACGAGTTCCTGGATGCGCTGACCGAGGATTACACCGCTCTGTTTAAGGAGAACATGACTCTGAAGGCTAAGCTGAAGGTGCTGGCAGAGAAGGTGGAGGAGTACCGCTCCACGGAGGAGGCCATGCGTCAGGCGCTGCTGACGGCCCAGAAGATGGCCTCCAAGCTGGTGCAGGAGGCGCAGGCCGAGAAGGAGCAGCTCCTGGCCGACGCCCGCACCGAGGCCCAGAATGAGATCCACCGTCTGGACGCGGAGCGTCAGGGTGCGGAGCAGAAGCTGGCCATGGCCCAGCAGAAGACGGCGGAGTTCATCCGCCGCAGCCAGGAGCTGTGCCAGGCGCAGACGGACTTCCTGCAGTCCCTGCCGGAGCTGGAGCTGGCCGCAGCCGCGCCGGAGCAGCCCGCTGCCGCCGAGGAGAAGCCCAATGACGACGTGATCAGCGCCATCGAGCAGGACATTCTCAGCCGCTACACCGATCCCCAGCCTGAGGAGGCCAAGCCCGCCGTCACCGACGAGCCCACCATCAAGCTGCCGCCCATCGAGAGCGCCATCCCCAGCGACTTCAAGCTGAGTTTGGACGAGCTGAAGTTCGGCCGCAACTACGGCGACAAGAAATAAGACGACAAAAAGGCGGCCTGGGCCGCCTTTTTTCACCGGAGGAGAACGATATGAGCAAGCCCATCATCGCCCTGCTGTACGACTTCGACAAGACCCTCTGCACCACCGACATGGAGGATTACGCCTTCATCCCCGCGCTGGGCTATACGCCCGAGGAGTTCTGGCGCAAGGCCAACACCTTCGGGCGGGAGAACCGGATGGACGGTCTGCTGGCCTATATGTATACCATGATCGCTGAGTGCCGCGCCCAGGGCCTCCCCCTGACACGGGACTTCCTGGTGCGCTGCGGCCACAGCATGGAGCTGTTCCCCGGCGTGCGGGAGTGGTTCGGCCGCATCAACGACTTCGGCGCGTCCCTGGGCGTGGAGGTGGAGCACTACGTGCTGTCCTCCGGCCTGAAGGAGATCATCGAGGGCAGCGGCATCGCCCACGAGTTCAAGCAGATCTACGCCTGCGAATTCTACTACGGCGGCGGCGAGGCCTGCTGGCCCAAGCTGGATGTCAACTTCACCAACAAGACCCAATTCGTCTACCGCATCAACAAGGGCGTGCTGGACGTGGCCGACGACAAGACGCTGAACGACTCCATGCCCGACGACAGCAAGCGCATCCCCTTCACCAACATGATCTACGTGGGCGACGGCCTGTCCGACGTGCCGTGCATGAAGATGATGCGGGCCTACGGCGGCCAGGCCATCGCCGTGTACCAGGCCACCAACCGGGCCGGTGTGGAGGACCTGCTGGCCAAGGGGCGGGTGGATTTCATCTTCCCCGCCGACTACCGGGCCGGCACGGATCTGGATGCCACGGTGCGGAACATCATCCGCAAGATGGCCATCGCCGATGCGCTGACGGCGGAGAACGCCCAGCAGCTTCGCCGCATCGGCCACGCGGAGGTCCCCGGCCAGGCGGGCTTGTTTGAGTGAAGAATGAGAACGAAAAAGAGACGGCGAAAGCCGTCTCTTTCATTTGGTTACTTTAGTCGATTACGGTTTCGAAGTACAGCATCCAGGTCAATACATCGTTTTCAAACTTCAGCGAAAGGCCGCTATGGCTCGACATATCGAAAAAGACGATGTCTCCCTCAGAAGCGCTGCGGGTGTCAACACTCAAACGGTATTCCTCAGAACCATCAGGAAATACCAAAGGATGCCAATCAAACTTCGCGGAGGAATGCTCGACAAGGACTTGACACCAGGGCGTCATTTGGAGCTGTGCGTAGACCTGCTCCCGGGTCATGCCGGTCATTACCCCGCAGGCGGAAAAGGCCACAGAAGGCGACTCGAGATAGACCGACTTTTTGGAATTGGCCTGCATATAGTTTTCCAAAGTCGTACTGTCAAATGAGGCGGCGCTGACCAAGGCGTACAGGTTTGTGCTTTTGCACTCATCTATCCACTGGTAGAAGGCGTCGCTTCCCATTTCCTCAAACTTTTCAGGGAAGACATCAGACATCGCAAGCCCATCCTCGCCCTTCAGATCATAGATCAGGACGTTGTTGCCCCAGTTGCCAAAGGGTGAAGCGTCAAAATACTTCACTAAAAGACAGTTGTCGTCAAAGTAAAGTTCATCGAAATACAGCGCCTTCTCTCCGATGGCGGCAAGACAGTCGGCGTTTGCCTGTGCCTGCCCTTCGGTATCGCCCAGCAAGTAGTATAGCTGCGCCATGCACGTATAGGCTTCCCAAATGTGACCTGCGCTCCAGGTATCCGTTTCCTCGGCGGCCACAGCCTTTTTCAAGCCCTCGATGCCGCCGGGGAGGTCGCCGTCGCGGGCAAGCTGTATGGCAGCCTCGTACAGGGCGTTGCCATCGGTTTCTGTGATGGCAACGCTGTCGTCACTGCCGTCGGTGTCACCGTCATCGCCGGCAGGTTGGTTGCCGCAGGCCGTCAGACCCAGGGCCATGACCAGCGCCAGCAGCAGAGCTATCCATCGTTTCATGCACTTTCTCCTCTCTTTCCACGCAGGCGGATAGTCTGCGTCGGATTATTTAACTGCTTTAGTCGATCATTCTCTGTACTGCATCCAGGTCAGCACGTCGTTTTCAAACTTCAGTTCAAGGGTGCACATAGTTCCCCGCTCGGAAAGGACAATGTCACCGTCAGTATATTCGCGGGTGTCAACACTCAACCACCGTGCGTCGGGATCCCAAACGAACTTCGCGAAGGAATGATCGACAAGAACCTGACACCAGGGCGTCATTTGGAGCTGTGCGTAGACCTGCTCCCGAGTCATGCCGGTCATTACCCCGCAGGCAGAAAAGGTCACAAAGGGCGATTCGAAAGAAATGCTCTTGGAATGGGTCTGCTTATAGCTGTCCAAAGTCACGCTATCAAATGAAGCGGCGCTGACCAGGGCGTACAGATTTGTACGCCTACACTCATCCTTCCATTGAAAGAATGCATCGTTACCCATCTCTTCAGCCTTTTCAGGGAAAGCGCTAAACAGAGCAAGCCCATCCTCGCCCTCCAGGTCATAGATCAGGACGTTGCTGCCCCAGTTACCAAAGGGAGAGGCGTCAAAATACTGATCTAAATCACAGTTGCCCTCAAAGTAAAGATCATCGAGGCCCAGCGGCTCCCAGCCGCGGGCGGCAAGGCAATCGGCGTTCGCCTGCGCCTGTCCCTCGGTATCACCCAGCAGGCGGTATAGCTGCGCCATACGCTTATAGGCGAGATCAATGTCCAACCCCGTCCAGGTATCTGTTTCCTCCGCGGCCACAGCCTTCTTCAGGCCCTCGATACCGCCGGGAAGGTCGCCGTCGCGGGCAAGCTGTATGGCGGCCTCATACAGGGCGCGGCCATCGGTTTCCGTGATGGCAACGCTGTCGTCACTGCCGTCGGCGTCACCGTCATCGCCGGCAGGTTGGTTGCCGCAGGCCGTCAGGCCCAGGGCCATGACCAGCGCCAGCAGCAGAGCTATCCATCGTTTCATGCACTTTCTCCTCTCTTTCCGCGCAGGCGGACAGCCTGCGTCAGATTATATCTAAATATATAACATATATCATTAAAAATGTAAATACTGGAAATATCTTTTTGTTAAAGTAATAAAAAACATTCTGAGGTATTTCTATGGATATAGGCAAGCGCATCATTTCCCTGCGGGAACAAAAGGGGTGGACGACCAACAGGCTGGCCAACATGAGCGGCGTGTCCCAGAGCTTTCTGCGTGCGGTGGAGCTGGGGCAAAAGGGTATTTCGGTGGAGAGCCTGTCCGCCGTCTGTTGGGCGCTGGGCGTATCGCTGGAGACGTTTTTTGCCCAGTGCCCGGAGAACGGCTCGGTGGAGGCACAGCTGCTTTTCAAGGTACGGCAGCTTTCCCCAGCGCAGCGGCAGGCGCTACTGGTCTTTCTGAACAGCGTCTCCTGACGGCGGAGAACGCCCAGCAGCTTCGCCGCATCGGGCACGCGGAGGTTCCCGGCCAGGCGGGCTTGTTTGAGTGAGTCCCTGTAAGAAATACCATAAAAAGCCCTGTGCCGTGCGGCACAGGGCTTTCGTCATAACGGCTTATTTCTTTTTCTTCCTACCCACGATGAGCAGCACCACCACGGCGATCAGAGCCACCACCACCATGGCGATCCACAGACCCATGTTGCTGGTGTCGCCGGTCAGGGGGCTGGCGTAGGCCGCGCACAGGCACAGCGCCATGGCGCACACCGCACTCAGCAGACCGAGCAGCTTCTTCATCATTTTCACCTCGTTCTCAGAAATTAGTAATTTCATTGTACCATAGAATTTCGTTTTTGCAACCCCGGAAATAAAAGCGGAGCATCCCCGCCCATTGGGCGGGGATGCGTGGTTTTACAGGTAATTCAGCGGGTTGACGAACGTGCCGTTGAGCTTGATGCCGAAGTGGCAGTGGTTGCCGGTGGAGCGGCCCGTCGAACCCATGCGGGCGATGAGCTGGCCCTTGTGGACCTTCGCCCCTACCGACACCGCCAGGCTGCTGTTGTGGCCGTAGTACGTCTGATACCCGTTGCCGTGGTCGATGATAATCAGGTAGCCGTACCCGCTCATCCAGCCGGAGTATGTCACCGTGCCGCCGTCGGCGGCGTAGATGGACGTACCGTAGCTGTTGCCGATGTCGATGCCGTTGTGGTAGGTGCTGCCCAGCAGGCTGCGGTAGCCGAACCGGCTGGTGAGGATGCCGGTGCAGGGCCAGGAGAACGACCCGGTGGGATACCAGGTGGGCCGCTCCTTCGTGCCGCGGAGCTGCTGCTCCGTCACCGGCTGGGACAGCGTCACGCTGGCCACCACCTCGCGCTCCATCTCCTCGCCGTTGATATACGTCACGTTGGCGGTGACGTCCGCCTTGCCGTATACGCCCGGGGACGTGACCTTGTATTCGCCCTGATACATGGAGCTGTCGTCGGTGTACTCCACCTGATACGGCACATCCTGCACGTACCGCTGCCGCTCCACGTTCACCACCGTCAGATAGG
>ERZ827168.3602-NODE-3602-length-15597-cov-9.675331_pt1 | contig 15597 bp, 19 predicted proteins | sample MGYA00519868_ERZ827168 | MGnify/ENA primary metagenome ERZ827168 (study PRJEB31778, sample SAMEA3449271) | human gut metagenome | biome: human gut; feature: human-associated habitat; material: faeces | place: United Kingdom | collected 2010/2012 ...
CGATTTCTCTTCCAATTCCCCTGCCCGCACCGGTTACAAGGGCGATTTTTCCTGTCAGCATATCCCTGCCTCCATAAGTCTTTCTATATCCTCCTCTACAAAATCTTCCCCCTTAGAATTCTCAATATCCTTTATATTTGCATATAAATCTAAGACTCCTAATCTTTCTGTATAATTATATTCTGTCTTTCCATTTACTATTGTTACATAATTAATAGTTCTACTCCCAATATCACAAATAAGAATGTCATCTTTATTATTTTCTATCATATACTGCGAAATAAATCCTTCACCAAGAACTACTACCTTATTAATATTTATTGTTCTCGGAATACCATTTACTAAAAAGTTGAAACTACTATTTTTTAGCCTATTTATAAATTTACTACTATTATTCATTTGTACTAATGGTAATAATAAGCATAAATTTATATCACTCTCATTCGTTGCTTCTGTTATAGCAAACAGTAATGACGGTAAATAATTTTTCTCAACCTTTGAAAACTGTCTATCATACTCACCGACTCCTATATAAGTTGTTTCATTCTCTATTTGAATTCTATCATAGGCTTCTGGATTTGGATTAAACTGTGTGCTAATCCTAGAGCTAAAGCTACCTATATTTTGCCCTGCATATTTTATACTATAATTTCCTAAATCAACTGTAACATTTACCATTTAATGTTCTCTCCTTTAATCTTAAATTTTATATAACATAAGATTATAGCAGATAACTTAAACTCCTTTTTATTTTTGGACTTATTTTTATTTTTTCGTATATAAACATATTCTGCTTGTGGAATATTTGCTTTATCAAAAATTATTTTTGCATATACTTTATCCATGCAAATACTTGATCCTAAAATTCTTGTTCCTACATAAGGAATTTTTAATAATTCCAACATTCCTTGAATACTTCCATCTTCTCCTCCTAGTCCGTGCAAAACTGGGAAAATTACGTCCATATTTTTTAAATATTTACATACATTTTCTATTTTTTCACCGCCAATAATTTCATCTCCAACTTTGTATTCTTTGTTATCTATTTTATATTTAAACCAATCTCCTTTTTTATCTATGTATATTGGATATATATCATATTTATCCTTATTTAAGTTTTTTATTACTGAAGTCCCTGATACAATTGAAACCTCATGTTCTGTGGATATTCCACCAAAAATCACTCCTAGTTTTATTTTTCCCATAATCTTTCTCCTTGTAAATATTTTGAAATTTCTCCAAAGTGCATTGCATTTGATGCTTTTATCAAAATTGCATCATTTTTTCTAACAATTTCACCTAATTTATTAATACATTCTTCATTTGTACTAAATTGATATACTTCTTTTGTCCCTAGTGTTTTAGCTGTTTTGGCTGTACTTTTTGATAGTTCTCCTACTGTGCATAATACATCTATTTTGTTTTTAGCAACTTCCTCTCCAACCATACTATGTAATTTTTCAGCATATTCTCCAAGTTCTAGCATATCACCTAAAATTGCGAGTCTTCTTGTTGCTTTAATATTACTTAAAACTTCTAAACTTGCCTTCATAGAATCATAACTTGCATTATAATAGTCATTCATTATTTTAATATCATTTATTTCAAGAATTTCATTTCTTTTTCCAGTTATTTCAAAAGTTTTTATGCCTTCTATTATTTTATCTGTTTCTATATTTAGCTTTTTTCCAACGGCTATTGCACATAAGCTATTGTATATAAAATGGTCTCCAGGCACTGGTACATATACTTTTTCTTCTTTATCATTTATTTTTATTTTATATTCCGTATATGTTTCATTTCTTGCTATATCATAAGCCACATAATTACTTGAATTTTCTATTCCATAAGTAATTTTCCTATATTTTTTAATATCACATTTATTTAATAAATCATTATCATTATTTAATATAATGCATCCATTTGGAGTTAATCCATCTAATATCTCCATTTTTGCTTTTAGTATATTTTCTCTTGAACCTAGTATTCCTATGTGTGCTGTGCCTATGTTAGTAATTATAGCTATAGTTGGCTTAACTATATTTGTTAAAAGTTCAATTTCCCCAAAATGATTCATTCCCATTTCTACAACAGCAGCCTCAGTATTTTCATTCCAACTTAAAATTGTAAGAGGTACTCCTATATGATTATTGTAGTTACCTTTTGTTTTTGTAACATTATATTTTTTACCAACAACACTCGCAATAATATCCTTTGTGCTAGTTTTTCCTACGCTTCCTGTAACTGCAACAATAGGAATATCATACAAAGTTCTTTTATACTTTGCTATTTTTTGTATTGAATCTGTAATGTTTTTAACCTTTAATATAAGTTTATTATTATATTTATTTACAATTTCCTCTGGAATATTATATTCAGTAATAACTCCCATTGCTCCATTTTCCAGAGCTTCTTTAATATATGTTATTCCATCTGCTGTTTCACTTTTTAAAGATATAAATAAATCATTTTTTTCTATTATTCTTGTATCACTACAAAATTTTTCTACTGTGGATGCTGTACCCCTTGATATAACTGTACATTCGCACATTTCCACTATTTTATCCACAGCTATATTTTTATTACTCATAAAATTACTCCTTAAAATAATATATTTAATTGTTATTTTTATTGCTACTATTCTATAACATTTTTCTGTTTTTTTAAATACTTTGTATGTATTTTTTTGTAAATAATTTTTATGTAAATATATTTACTTTCCTGCAAATTTATTGTATATTATGTATGGTGATTTTTATGCAAAGAATGTTAAGTTATATACGCAAAGCAGTTGATGATTATAATATGATAGAAGATGGTGATAAAATTGCTGTTGGTTTATCTGGCGGAAAAGATTCAATTACCTTGCTTATGGGGTTAAAGGCATTACAAAGATTTTATAGTAAAAAATTTGATTTAATTGCAATTAGTATTAACCCTGGATTTGATTTTTTTAATAGTGATTTTTTAAAAACTACTTGCGAAACCATTGGAGTTCAATATGTTGAAGAAAAAACACATATTAAGGAAATTGTTTTTGATATAAGAAAAGAAAAAAATCCATGTTCACTTTGTGCAAATTTAAGAAGAGGAATTTTAAATAGTGTTGCAATTCGTGAAGGATGTAATAAAATTGCTTTAGGGCATAATGAAGATGATGTTTTGGAAACATTTTTCTTGAATTTATTATATGGTGGCTCTATTGGTACTTTTGCTCCAAAGAGCTATATGGATAGATCCAGTATTACACTTATTCGTCCATTAATATATGCACCTGAAAAATCAATAAGAACTTTCGTTAAAAAGAATAATATTCAGGTTATGCCTAAATGTTGCCCAATGGATGGAGTTTCAAAAAGAGAAGATATAAAAACTTTAATCTCTAGTCTTCAAAAAGAAATTCCAACTGTAAAAGCCAATATTTATGGCGCAATAAAAAGAAGTAATATTAAAGGCTGGGAAAAATAAAGCTTAGAAATTTTGAAATTCTAAGCTTTATTTTTCTATTTTATGTTTTAAAATATGGTTAAAAAACATTTTTTTATTTTGTATACTTTCTCATTGTTTCTGTTAAGTCTTCCAAATCTTTTTTTGCACCTTCTAATGTATCTCCTCTAACTCCCATATAGAATTTTATTTTTGGCTCTGTACCTGATGGTCTAACTGCACACCAACAGTCATTTTCTAGTGTATATCTTAGCACATTAGATTTTGGTAAATCAATTTTTGTTTCTTTTCCTGAAAGTATATCTTTTTCTATTCCTGTGCTACAATCCATTATTTTTAGCACCTTATATTTCCCTAGAGTTTCTGGTGGATTATTTCTCATTTTTCTCATCATTTCTTGTATTTTTTCAGCTCCATCTGCACCTTCAAGAACTACTGGAATTTGGCCTTCTCTATAATATCCGTATCTTTCATACATTTTTTGCATTGCATCCCATAAAGTCATACCTTGATTTTTATAGTATGCTGCAATTTCGCAAAGTAGCATTACAGCTATTATTCCGTCTTTATCTCTTGCATGTGTTCCAATTAAACATCCATAACTTTCTTCATATCCCATTATGCAATTATGGCTATGATTTTGTTCAAATTGTCTTATTCTTGCTGCAATATTTTTAAAACCAGTTAATGCTAGGAATAGCTCTACTCCGTAGTATTCACAGATTCTGTCTGTCATATTTGATGATACTATTGTTTTTATTAATGCTGGATTTTCAGGTAATATACCTTTTTCTTTCTTTTGTGATATTAAGTATTCAGCAATCGTAAGTCCTATCATATTTCCATTAAATAATATGTAATTTCCTGTTTTAGCATCCTTTACATGAAGGCCTATTCTATCTGCATCTGGATCATTTGCTAAAACTATGTCAGCATCAACCTCTTTAGCTAGTTTTAATGCATATTCAAATGCTTTTGGATCTTCAGGATTTGGATAGCTTACTGTTGGAAAATTTCCATCTGGTTGTTCTTGTTCTTTTACAACAAATAAATTCTTATATCCTAAACTTGTAAGTAAATTTTTTGCTAATCTACCGCCAGTACCATGAAGTGGAGTGTATACAATTTTTAAACTATCTGCTGCTTGTTTTATTGCATCATGATTTAGTGTGTTCTTTTTTAATTCATCCAAGTACAAATCATCAAAGTCTGCACTAATAACATTATATAATCCTTTTGAAATTGCTTCTTCTTTTGATATTGTTTTAATTCTAGCAAAATCAGTTATGCTATTTACTTTCGCAATAATTTCAGCATCTATTGGTTCTGTTATTTGAGCTCCGTCTTCCCAATATACTTTGTATCCATTATACTTAGGTGGATTATGGCTTGCTGTAACAACTATACCTGATATACATCCAAGTTTTCTTACGGCAAAAGATAACTCTGGTGTTGGTCTTAAACTTTCAAATATATAAGTTTTTACACCGTTTGCATTTAATGTTAATGCTGCTAACTCGCTAAATTCCGTAGACATATTTCTTGAATCATAAGCAATAGCCACTCCTCTATCTTGCCCACCTTTTTGAACAATATATTCTGCTAATCCCTGTGATGCCTTTCCTACAGTGTATTTATTCATTCTATTTGTTCCTGCTCCAACAATTCCTCTTAAACCAGCTGTTCCAAACTCTAAATCTTTATAGAAACTATCTTTTTTTTCTGTTTCATTTTCCTTCATTTCTAGTAATGTTTTTTTTGTTTCTTCATCAAAGATTGGATTATTTACCCATTCCTCATATTTTTCTTGATATTTTTCCATATTTACCTCCTAATATTATTGTAGTTCATAATTTATTTTTTATTATTTATTACTTTTTTAAATAATTCAATCGCAGTTTCTGGGCTATCTACACCTTCTTTGTTTTTTACTGGTGCGAATTCCTCTTCTCTTTTTCCTCTTAAAATTTCCATATTATCTAGCTTTTCAAAAGCGTCAAATATAAATGTTTCGAATTTATAACAATTTGGCTCTTCTGGAGTAATAATATTTCCTTTTTCATCCATATACGTTGCCTTTTTAAAAGCAGTGTGATATGGTAATTTTTCATCTCCAATTTTTTCTATTGCCTTTATGTTAAATAAATTGCAATTTATGTGAGATTCTCCAAAGATAAGTTCCCCATTATCATCTCTTCTTTCTGCCATTTCCTTAGTGATTTCAGTATATTCTATTACGCTTGGCTTATTATTTCTCTTACAAAAAACTCCAACTTTTTCCTCTGGATTTGCCTTTACAATTGATTTTCCAAGTGCTAATACATTTTTATTTACTGCAACTCCTAAAGCAACCTCATCTGTCATTTGTACTAAAGGATTGTCTACTGGTCCTATGAAAACCCATTCTACTCCATGTGCTTTCATATCTTGAACTATTTCATTTTTAAATAAAGCTTCAAAAATTCCTCCATGGCCATTTGCTGCTTGCTTAATAAGTCCTTTTTCTGTAAGAATTACTTTTCCATTTTTATCTATCATAGGAATTTCACCTTGAATAAAGAATTTTACAGCATCTTTTGGATAGTCAAAATAATTATTTTTTTCAAAAAATTCAACTGTTGCACTATTATTTTCTTTACTTGTCATTAAATACCACGGAATAGTAACATTATATTGTTGTTTTATTCTTTTTAATTTATCACAAAAAATTTCAAATAATGATTTATCCGGATTTAGTTTTAATACAAAGGTGCCTTTAGGTCCATTGTGTCCAAGTCTTGTTCCTTGTCCTCCTGCCATTGTTACAACTGCATATTTTTTTTCTTTAATTGTCTCTTCCCCTATTTTTCTATATGTTGCTAATTGCTCTTTTGTTAATTTTTCTTTATCTGTATAGGCAATAGGATCAATTACATCATTTGAATTTTGTATATTATTTATATTTTTATATAAATTATTTATCAAATCAAAGTCTATTTCTAAAATTTGATTTATTAACTCCTTTTTATCATTATCACTTAGCTTATCATAAAAATTAAGTAAATGCTCTTGTTGATATTTTATTACCTTTTCTTTTGCAATTTCAAAGCTATTCAAACAAATCTCCTCCTCTCAAAATTGAAAATTTATTATTTCACGTGTACAGTATATAGCATTTTTTATTATTTTGTCAATATTTTTTATTATTTTCATAATAAGACACAAAAGACGGGGTTTTTAACCCCGTTATCATATCTAATTTAAGCATTTACTTTTTCGGCTTTTCTTTCATAGCCATCAAATACATCTTCAATTTTATGTTCTCCGGAAGAATTATATATTGCTTGATGTTTATCTAATATTTCTTTAATGTTATCATTAAAACTTCCGTACTTCATAAAAATTCATTATTTTAATGCTTGTTTTCTCAAATTTCTTATGGTTTTTTTGTATACATCTGTCTATACATTCATTTATGATGTTTATGTATTCTTCATTTCCATTTACAATTATAATATTATTGCAATTTTTATTTAATTGCATTTTTAATATTTTTTCAATATTTAAATATTTTGTTGCATTTGTATCTTTCCAGTTAATTTTTAAAATCTCTTTTTTCACTTCATCTGATATTGTTAATCTTGATAAAACTAGTTCTATATTTGTAGTAAAATTATTTTCCAAAAATGTTACAACAGATGTTTTTTCCTTTATTTGTTTATTTACAAATGGTAAAATCATTGTTGCAAAATGCATGTTGCTTACATAAAAGCTACACAATTTTTGTGTACTACTAATTTCTTTCATACTAGTTCCTCCCTATGTTTTTCTACTGGTAAATTTTACCATTTTTAATTTGACTTGTCAATAAAAATCGTATGCCCTTATTCGACAAAGTCTACGGTTTTAAGCATTTCGGCATGATATATCCATGTATTTTCAATATGACTTTTATGAATATTTTTTTCATTTTGGTTAATAATTTAATTAAATATATTTTTTTACAAATTTATATTTAATTTCAAATGGAGGTTTAAAATGAGATTTATTACAAAAACTTTATCAAATTCTAAATTTAAACGTTTTCTTATATTAACTTTGTTATTAATATTATATATTCTAATATCTGCAATATCCTATACTAATGCTGTATGTGAAGATATTGCAAATACTGTTTTCCGTCTACATGTTATTGCAAATAGTGATACAGACGAGGACCAAAACCTAAAATATCTTGTCCGCGATAATATTATTAGTTACATTAATAATATTAGTAGTAATGCAACTTCAAAAGAGGAAACCATGAAAATTGCACAAGAACACATTAAAGACTTAGAAAAAATTGCTTTAGATACTGTTCAGTCTAATGGATATAATTATTCTGTAAAAGTCCAAATAGGAAACTTTGCTTTCCCTAGTAAAAAATATGGAGATATAATTCTTCCCCCTGGATATTATGATGCTTTAAAAGTTAAAATTGGAGAAGCTAAAGGTCGAAATTGGTGGTGTGTAATGTTTCCTCCGCTTTGCTTTGTAGATGTAAGTACAGGTGTTGTACCTGATGAATCAAAAGAGACAATGAAAGAAAATCTCTCTGAAGAAGAATATGCTTTAATATCACAAGGTTCAAATGATATAAAAGTTAAATTTAAAATTGTTGAAGTATTGCAAAATTTCACTATAAGTGGTATATTTATGTAGCATAGTAGAGTGTATTAACACTCTATTTTCTATATAACGGCTTAAAATTATTGATACAGAAGGGATTGAAAACTTATGGAAAAATTGGTTATTAAAGGTGGAACTCCACTAAGGGGGTCCGTATCTATACTTGGAGCTAAAAACTCTGCAATAGCAATACTTCCAGCAACATTGCTATGCAAAGGAATTTGTACTCTTCATAATGTACCTAACATAATTGATGTAAGATTATCGTGTCAAATTCTTGAGCAATTAGGCTCAAAAATAACCTGGATTGATAACAATACATTAATTATTGATAATACAAATATATCAAAAACTCATGCTCCTCTTGATTTAACTTCTAAATTTAGAGCATCATATTACCTAATTGGAGCAATGCTTGGAAGAAGTAGGGAAATTGAAGTTGGACTACCTGGTGGATGCAATCTAGGTGCCCGTCCTATTGACCAACATATAAAGGGTTTTGAAGCTCTTGGTGCAACATCCAATCTTTCACAAGGCAAAATATATGTTAAAGCTGATAAATTAGTAGGAACAAGCATTTATATGGACGTAGTTTCTGTTGGAGCTACAATTAATGTTTTATTAGCTAGTGTTTTTGCAGAAGGAACAACAATAATTGATAATGCAGCTAAAGAGCCTCACGTTGTTGACGTTGCAAACTTTTTAAACTCTCTTGGTGCAGACATTCGTGGTGCTGGTACAGATTTAATAAAGATAAATGGTGTAAAATCATTAAAATCAAATATTACATATTCTATTGTTCCAGACCAAATTGAAGCAGGAACTTTTATGCTTGCTGCAATCGCATCAAAAGGCGATTTAATCATTAAAAACTGTATTCCTGAACATTTGGACTCATTAACATCAAAAATAACTGAAATTGGTGGGAATGTTGAAGCTTATGGCGATACAATTCATGTATGGGCAAATAAGAGACCTTCAAAAACTGTTATAAAAACTCTACCTTATCCTGGTTTTCCTACCGATTTGCAACCACAGATGGGTGTTGTTTTATCACTAGCTATGGGAACTAGCATTATTAATGAATCTATATGGGATTCACGTTTTCAGTATACAGCTGAACTTAATAAAATGGGAGCACATATAACATCTCAAGGTAAATCTGCTATTTTTGAGGGTGTTGATAAATTATATGGAGCACCTGTATATGCAACTGATTTAAGAGCTGGTGCAGCTTTAGTAATTGCAGGCATTGTAGCCGATGGAATTACAGAAGTATATAACATAAAACATATTGATAGAGGATATGAATGTATTGAAAAAAAATTCTCATCTTTAGGTGCTAATATAGAGCGTATTGTTGAAAATTAGAAAGGTACAAATTTATGTTAAAATGTTGTAGTTTATATAGCGGAAGTACTGGAAATAGTTTCTTTGTACAAACAGAAAAAACAAAAATATTAATTGACGCTGGTGTTAGTTGTAGAAAAATAGAAACAGCATTAAAAACACTTCAAGTTTCCCCTAATGAAATAAATGCTATTTTAGTAACACATGAACACATTGATCACACAAAAAGCATTGGTATTTTATCTTCAAAATACAATATCCCAATATACATAAATGCCAAAACTCTAAATGCTTTGCAATCTAATAATAAGAAAATTGACAATTCAAAAGTTAATCTTTTTAAAAATGATACTACTTTTGAATTAAATGATTTGGAAATTTACCCTTTTTCTACACCACATGATGCTGCTGATCCTTGCGGTTTTAACATATACAAGGATAGCAAAAAAATTAGTATAGCAACTGATTTAGGTCATATTTCCAATAATATAATTAAATGTTTAGAGAATAGCTCATTTCTAATGTTAGAAGCAAATTACGATTCTAATGTTTTGCAATATTCTTCATATCCATATATGCTAAAAAAACGTATTTCAGGTCCAAATGGTCATTTGGAAAATTGTGTAACAGGCAAAACTATTGCTCATTTAGTTGATACTGGATTAAAAGATGCTTTGCTAATACACCTTAGTAAGGAAAACAATTTTCCTGAACTTGCATATAATACTGTATTAGAAGAACTGCAGAAAAGCAATCATGCAGAAAAATGCGTTTCTCTAAATGTTGCCCCTAGAGATTTACCTAGTAATTTATTTCAAGTAAGTTAAAATATAAGAACCATCCTAGAGAAAAAAAGTATGGCGACCTAAGATGGCTCTTAATAGAAATAAAAAAAATATAGATAAAAATAAGGGGAGATATAATTTTGTAAAAATTAAATTATTTAATTTAGGACTACTGCAAATAGTTTTAATTTAATTTTTACAATACTAAAAACTATGTAAATTTTTTTATTTTTTTGGGTATTTTCTTAGATTTTTTCTTTTTGATTAAATTATATTTCTAGATAATAAAAATATAGAAAAATAAGAATCAAGTTAGTTGTTTGAATTTTCAAATCGTTTGATTAGTTTATGTAAATATAATACTACAAAAAAACACAAATGTCAACAATTTTTTTACGACAAAAATCGACAAATTACTACAGAAATCAACATTCCGAACAACATCTCCCACCAATGCCGCAAATAAAATTCCCCTTGTCTGTTTTATTTTTACAACACTTGTATATATTGCTATTGTATATAAGGTTGTTTCTGTTGAACCCATTATTGTTGATGTAATAATCCCAATTAAACTATCTACCCCATATTGTTTCATAATATCTGTTCCTATTGCAATAGATGCACTACCGTGAAATAGGTCGTAAAAATGCAAGAGGCATTATTTCTTTTGGAATATTCAAAATTTTAATAATTGGTGATATTAGATTAATTAAAAAATCAATTATTCCAGAACTTCTTAATGCACCAATCGCAACAAAAAGGCCTATTAATGTAGGAAATAACGCAATAACAATACCTATTCCCTCTTTTGCACCTTCTAAAAATGTATCAAATACTTTAATTTTTTCTTTTAAACCAAAAATTACAATTATAGTTATAACTATTGGAATTATTGAATTAGATATAAAATTAATATAATTCATTCCTACCATCTCTTTATTAAAATTTTTACTGAATATATAGCAGCACTTGCCGCACATATTGTGGCAATCCATACTGGAAAAATTATTGCTGTTGGATTTTCTGAGCCTAGCGAATTACGTATAGCAATTACAGTAGTTGGAATTATTTGTATTGATGCAGTATTTAAGACAATAAATACTGCCATTTCATTGCTTAACTTTTTTTTATCTTTATTTCTATCTTGTAAGGACTTCATTGCTTTCAAACCCATCGGAGTTGCAGCATTGCCTAGTCCCATAATATTTGCTACCATATTCATTGAGATATTTGTATATGCCTCGTTCTCTTCACTTATTTTAGGAAACAAAAATTTTAACACTGGTCTAAGAATTTTTTTTATTTTATTTACTATGCTAGTTTTTTCAGCAACTTTCATTATTCCACTCCATAAAGCCATTGTTCCTAATAAATATATGGACAAATTAACAGCTCCTTCTGTCGAACCAAAAATTGCTTTATTTGTTTCATTAATATTTCCAAAACATATTCCAAAAATAAATGAAATTATTAAAAAAATAGGCCATATTATATTTAACATAAATACCTCTTAAAAATTATCTTTAATTGATTTTATTCTATTGGTAAATTATAATTACCAAAAAAAGGGAATTTTTATAATTTTTATTGACCTTCCTTACTTTTTATGGTATCATATTTGTAGTTTAATATGTGTCGAAAAATGATATATAAGGAGGAAAAAGATGAAATCAACTGGAGTTATTAGAAGAGTAGACGAACTAGGTAGAGTTGTTATTCCAATAGAAATAAGAACTCAATTTGGTATTTCTGAAAAAGATCCTATGGAAATATATGTTGATGGTTCTTCTATTATTTTAAAAAAATATGAACCTAATTGTATTTTTTGTGGAAATTCCAGAAAACTTATTGAATTTGAAGGCAAACCAATTTGTAAGAAATGTGCAGAAAATATTCTTAAAATTTGTGAACAATAAAATAATACGCTATTTTTAATGTCTTAATTAAAATAGCGTATATTTTATTGTTTAGTAATTAATAAAATATTGATATATTTCGTTTTTATTTTTTCCTCTATCTTTTGCAATTTTTTTAATTATTTCTTTTTTATCTAAATTTTTATTTAAATAATATTTATAATGTTCTTCAAGTGATAATGAATTTAAAAAATTTTTTTCCTCATTTATTTTTTCTGTTCCCTCAACTAAAATTACAAATTCGCCCTTAATTTCATCAATATTATCTAAAATATTTGAAATATTATTTCTTATAAATTCTTCATGAATTTTTGTTAATTCTCTTGCTAAAACAATTTTTCTGTTTCCAAATATTTCCAATATATTTTCTAAAGTATTTTTTATTTTATGTGGTGCTTCATAAAATATAAGTGTTCTATTTTCGTTTTTTAATTCCTCTAATTTATCTTTTTTTTCTTTATTGTTTGTTGGTAAAAATCCCACAAAAGTAAATTCTCTTGTGCTTAAACCAGAGCAAATCAGTGCATTTACAAAAGCAGATGCACCAGGAATTGGTATAATTTCAATATTATTTTCTATTGCATTTTTTACAATTTCTTCTCCAGGATCTGATATTCCAGGTGTTCCAGCATCAGAAACTAATGCAATGTTTTTTCCTTCTAATAATTTTTCTATTAATATTGGTGATTTTATTTTCTCTGTTTCTTTATAATAACTTATTAAATTCTTTTTAATATTTAAGTGATTTAATAATTTTAAAGTATGCCTTGTGTCCTCTGCTGCAATAATATCAACATCATTTAGCACTTTAATTGCTCTTATTGTAATATCATCAAGATTTCCAATCGGTGTTGCAACCATATATAATTTACCAGCCATTTTTTTCTCCTTTTTAATTATTAATATTTATATTTTACTTTTATTTTTTATTAATTTTTATTTAATAATTAATTTTTCTTAATTATTATTTTAATATATTTCTTCCTATTCTATTTTTTTATTTATTATTTTTTTAATTTATTTAATTTTTAATTTTTTTATTTATTATTTATTAATTTATTTTATTTTTATTTATTATTTATTATTTTTTAATTTTTTATTTTAATTAATTTCTATTTTTCTAATAATTATTTTTTTTTATTTTATTTAAAGTTTATTATATATTTTTAATATTTCATCAGTATAATTATTATTTTCTTTATATACATATAATGGCTTATGTATTTTTAAAAATGATTTTCCATTTTTTACTGCTTTTAATAATATTAAATTTGCTTGAGAATCTTTATTAGAAAATACAAATCTCATTTCTTTTATTTCTAATTTATATCTCCTAAATATTTCCATTATATCAACTAGTCTATCTGGTCTGTGAACCATATAAATTTCCCCATTATTCTTCAATAACTTATAGGAAATTCTTGCAATATCCTCCAGATTACATTCCACTTCATGCCTTGAAATTAATTTTTCATTATTTTCGTTTTGCAAGCCAGAGTTTAATTTCATATAAGGGGGATTTGTAACAATTACATCATACTCTCCTGTTTCTAATAATGTATCTATTTTTTTTAAATCCTCATTAATGATTTTAATTTTATTTTCTAAATTATTTAAAGCAACACTTCTTTTTGCCATATTTGCTACTTCTTTTTGTATTTCTACTCCTACAATTTCTTTAGAATTTGTTTTTGCTGACATTAATAATGCAATAATTCCAGTTCCTGTTCCTAAATCAACAATTCTTGAATTATTTTTGATATTTTTTGCAAAATCTGACAATAAAACACTGTCAATTCCAAAGCAAAACCAATTTGTATTTTGAATTATTTTTAACCCATTTAATTGTAAATCATCAATTCTTTCATTCTCTCCTAATATTATGTCCATTAATCCTCCATTAACACTTTTTTTATTATAGAATATTATATAATAAATTTTAAAAAAATCAAGGAGTTAATATGGGTTCTCATGATAAAAAGAAAAAGAAATTCGATTTTAAAGCAAAAAGAGATTGTGCCTGTAAATCACTAAGAGAAGTTAATTGTTTTTTATGTAATTTAAGTAAAGCTTGCACATTAAAAAAAATAATAAAAAAATATTAATTTAATTATAAATAAATAATTAATGATTAATAATTAATAATTAATAATAAATAATTAAATAATTAAATAATCAATAATAAATAATAAATAATAAATAATAAATAATAAATAATTAAATAATTAAATAATTAAATAATTAAATAATAAATAATTAAATAATTAATAATTAAATAATAAATAATTAAATAATTGATAATAAGTAATTAAATAATAAATAATAAATAATAAATAATTCGATAATTAAGTAATTAAACTCACATAAATATTTTATATAAAAAATAAAAACAAACAAATATTTAAAATTAATATTTATTTGTTTGTTATTTTATAATTTTATTTCACCATTAAAATATTCTTTATTTTCTTCATTATTAATTAATATTTTTATTCCTTTAATTTCATTTAATTGATTTACTGTTTTTAAAATTGAATTTATCATTTTTTCGCAATCTTCTACTGTGCTTTTTTCTTCGTTTATAAATTCTGGTGAAAAATCAATATATAATATTTCTTTTATTATTTCTGTATTTAGTAACTTAGTTTCCTTTGGAATTAAAATTTGCAAATTTTCGTCTTGTGGTTCACTCATCAAAAATTCTATTAATTTTCTGGCAGGCTCTTGTAGCAATTCTTTTGAATCTATTTGTCTTATTTCTGTTCCTAATTCACCGGTATTTTTATCAAGATAATATAATACTATATTTGTTCTTCTTAATTGTTCAGTTGTTATTTCCTCAACAGGAGTGTATTCCTTATTAATTAATAATTTATCTTTATTTTTATTTTTTATTGCAATCCATCCTATTGTAAATACTAAACCAATTAATAATATTATAATAAAATACATAAAAATTTTCTTATTCATATTAAATCATTCCCTTCTTTTAAAACAGAAATAAGCATAAATATTTTTCCAATTTCTGGATATTGCTCAATCATTTTTTTCTTTTTTTTAATAATATTATATATGCTCTTTGTTTAGAACATTTTTATCTTTTTGCTTCTTTTTTCAATATTGTTTTTTATTGTCAATTTGTTTTTATGGGATGTGTTTTTATATTTCCATTTTTTGATTTTTATAAGTATTCCGTAGTTTTTATTGTATATTAATTTTTTTAGACTAAGTAAAAATTTTTATCTGTTACTTTGTTTTTTTTCTTCGAAAAAAATTTATAACAAAAACACTTGAAAACCCAAGTGTTTTTGTTGTCTTTTTGTTGATTTTGTTCTAATCATTATTTATTTTCGCTTTTATTTTTCCCATTTTTTTGAAACCATAAAACTCTTTACTTAACTCAATTATGTATAATCATTTTAATTATAATTATTTAATTATTTATCATTTAA
>ERZ827168.3610-NODE-3610-length-15555-cov-5.709226_pt1 | contig 15555 bp, 10 predicted proteins | sample MGYA00519868_ERZ827168 | MGnify/ENA primary metagenome ERZ827168 (study PRJEB31778, sample SAMEA3449271) | human gut metagenome | biome: human gut; feature: human-associated habitat; material: faeces | place: United Kingdom | collected 2010/2012 ...
CTTTCTTTGGTACTTTCTTTCGCTTCGAAAGAAAGTACTACCCCCTTCGGGGCGGAAGCCCCACCATCCGCGCCGGAGTCGGCGCGTCAAGCCCCCCGGCGGGAATTTCTTACGACAAAATTGTCCGTCAATGTCACAAGCAGGGGGCTTTCCTCGGGGCAAACAATCGGCGCGGCCCGCACTGCCGTGCGCTCCGCTTGTTGTTTGCCTGAACGACCGGGCACCCGCTTCCCTCCGGCACCCAAATTCCCACCATTCCGTCGAAAGGAGCCCCTTCCCAATGAAACATACCAACCTGACCATGGGCATCCTCTTCGGCTTCTTCCTGCTCTGCGCCCTGTCCATGGGCAACCGGGTCTATTTCGTGCTGGCGACCATCCTTTTCCTGAGCTGGGTGTTCGCCTTTGTCAGCGTGCGGATGGCCGAGAAAACCGTGCAGGTGTCCAATGCCCTCAGCGGTCAGAAGGTCAACCGCGGCGAAGTGGTCAGTATGGAGATCGCCGTCAGCCATAAGGGCGTGCTGCCCATCGCTCCCATCGCTTTGCATATGCGCGCCACCAGCAATACCCCCGCAGGCGTGATCTACCTGACCCATTTGGGCAAGCGCCGCCAGCGGGTGACCCACCGCTTCGTGGCCGACCACGTGGGCGCTATGTTCCCCGGCGTGGAAAGCTATGTGGTCAGCGATATTTTCGGCTTTTTCAAAAAAGAACATCAGCCCGATCTGGCAGGTCAGGAGCTTCTGGTGCTGCCCGTGCCTTTTGAGGTGGAGCCGCTGACCTTCGCCGCCGGGGATATGGGCGTGGAAACCATGAAGCGGGCCATGGAGGATCCCTCCAGCCCCAGCGATTTCCGCAATTATCAGCAGGGCGACCCGCTGAAACGCATCCACTGGAAGATGAGCGCCCGGAAGCGGGAGCTGATCGTCCGGCAGTTTGAGGAACCGGCCCTGCCCGACGCACTGGTGATGCTGGATACCTCCCCGCCCCATCTGAATGAGGGTGTGCCGAAGGAAAATGCCGCCTTTCTGCAGGACGCGCTGCTGGAAACCGCCGCCTCCGTGGTGGCCTGCCAGATCCGGCAGGATAATCAGGTGCGGCTGCCGCTGGTGGGGGACCGGCCCATGGAGTATTCCAGCAACATGGGCCTGCCCGTGCTGCTGGAGGAGCTGGCCCGCTGCACCTTCAACGAGACGGAGCGCTTTGAGCGGGTGCTGATGATGCAGATGGCCGAGCTGCGCAAGCTGGGCGCGGTGGTCGTCATCACCACTCGCCTGACCTCCGAGGTGGCCGACCTGCTGATCCGCATGAAGCGCATGGGCCCCAATGTACGCCTGTATTATGTCACCTTCCGCACCGACCGGCCCGAGCGGCTGGCGCTGGTGGGACGGCTGCAGCAGGCGGGCGTGGAGGTCAACTACGTCACGCCTCAGGGGAGTTGAAAAACGCGATGAAGAAACCCGCATTTTTATCAAACGAACGCCTGAGCCGCCTGATGACCGCCCTCCTGCTGGCGCTGGGCCTGTTGTGGCCCATGCTGTGGGCGCTGGGCGTGGAAAGCGCGTTCGTGACGGCCACGGTGGCGACGGCGGCCCTGACCGCGCTGATGACCTTTCAGGCTGCGGGCAAAAAAGCCCGGGTGATCTGCTTTTCCCTGCTGGGAGCGCTGCTGATCGGGCAGTTTTTCCTGCCGGGCGGCGGCTTTTTCCCTTCTTCGGTGGAGGCCGTCAAGGCCATTTCACTGTACTTTAACGGCGTGACGACCGCGCCGCTGCTGTTCTCCTCCCAGATCGCGCTGCTGCTGGCCGTGGCCGCGGCCGTGATCGGCTACGCCTTCTCCGCCCGGGGCGTGGGGTACATCCCCGCTACCGCCATGGTGGTGATGGTGCTTTTCGGCCTGTGGAGCATGGGCAAGCAGGGCTTCCTCTGGTACGCCGCCCCCGCGCTGGTGGCGCTGCTGCTCCTGATCGCCCAGAGTTCCCATGAAAAAAGCAATCTGTTTCAGGTGCTGCCCATGGCAGCGATGCTGGTAGCGCTGGGGCTGCTGATCGCCCCCGGTCAGAACGTGGTGCTGGGGCCGCTGCATGAGGCGGCCATGAATCTGAAGCAGACCATTACCGACTACCTGTTCTTTACCGAGCCCCGCAACGTGTTCACGCTGGGCAGCTACGGCTATTATCCCATGGGCAGCGGCAAGCTGGGCGGCGAGGCCGAGCCGACCGAGTACCCGGTCATGACGGTAAAGACCTCCCAGAAGACCCTGCTGCGGGCTGTGACCAAGGACGAATACACTGGCCGCAGCTGGCGGGACACCTCCTCCGGACGGCGGTATCTGTACGTCAACCCCCGTTGGAGGAGCCTGCGGCAGGAAGTCTTTCTGGAAAATATGCCCGCAGAGACGGTGCTGAAGGCTAGCAACCTGCTGGATCAGAAGGCCATCTCCATTCAGATGCAGAACAGCGCGGCCTCCACGGTTTTCACCCCCGCCTATCTGCGCTCCCTGACCACCTACGGCAGCATGGTGCCTTATTTCAACGAGGCCAGCGAGCTGTTTATCACCCGGGACCTGATCTCGGGCGACCGTTACACCGTCTATGCCCCGGTGATCGAGGGCGGCGACGCTTCGCTGGGCGCGCTCGTCAACGCCGCGCCCAAGAACGACCCCTATTACGCCCAGATCGCCGCCAAGTATACCGCGCTGCCCGGACATCTGGAAGAACGGGTCTATCAGGATATGCGCAGCATGATCGCCGACGCGGCCACGCCCTATGAGCAGGCCTGCGCCATTCTGCGGCATTTGCAGCGCTACTACCGCTATACCCTCAGCCCGGTCACGCCGCCGGAAAATCAGGACTTCGTTACCTACTTCCTGTACGTGGGCAAGGAGGGCTACTGCACCTACTTTGCGTCCGCCATGACGGTGCTGTGCCGGATGGCGGGCCTGCCCGCACGGTATGTGGAGGGCTTTCTGGCCCAGCCCGATTCCAGCGGTTTCGCCTATGTGACGGGCCAGAACGCCCACGCGTGGACGGAGGTCTATTTCGAGGGCTTCGGCTGGGTGCCCTTCGATCCTACCCCTGCCCAGCAGAACGTGGATCAGCAGCCCCCGCAGAACGACCCGGAGCCGGAACCCACGCCGACCCCCAGCCCGGAACCGCCGCAGGACGAGTCGGCTCAGCCCACGCCCAGCCCGGAAAACCCGGAGCAGAGCAACGAACCGGACGATACCGATACCCCGGACGACGAGCCCGACCAGAAAGACCCGCCCTCTCCGTGGCTGTGGCTGCTGCTCCTGTTGCTGGCGGCCGTGGCCGCGGTCTGCGTCAGGATTTTCCTGCGGATGCCGGATCGGATGGCCAAAAAGCAGCAGAACGTATCGGATCAGATCTTCCTGTATGGCAGCGCCGCCTATACCCTGATGAAGCTGACGGGCCGCACGCCCCGGAAGGGAGAAACGCCTCTGCGCTTTGCCCGCCGCATGGATAAGCAGCGCGCCTTTGCCGTGCCGGTCACGCCCCTGTGGCGCATGATGGCCCTGAGCAACTACAGCCGTCTGGAACCCACGGAAAAACTGGCCGGTCAGGCGCGGGATATCTTCAACGCCCTGTACAAGCCTCAAAGTCTGTGGGTGAAGCTGCGCTTTATGCTGGCCGCTGGCTTCGGGAAAAACTGCTACCGCAGTCTGGATACGGAGCTGGTGCATCAGGAGCCGGAAAGCCCCTTCGGCAAGTACAAGGACAGTCTGAAACAGGCTGCACAGGCCCCTAAGAAAAACAAGCAGAAATAAAAGACGGCCCGCCGGGTGCCCCTCGGCGGGCCGCAGACTGTTGGAAAAGCCTGATCGGCCACGATCGCCCGTGAACAGCGCTTCGCTGGTTCACGGGAAAAAACTGGGGTACAAAGTTTCGTGGCTCCGCCGCCAGCACCGGCACGGGGCAGCGCATCCTGCACCGCCGATTTTTGGACAAAAAAGACCCGCCGGAAGTGATCCTCCCGGCGGGCCATTTTTTTACCATTCAGCGGCAAAATTTTTCGATGTACTGATCCAGACACTTCTGGATGACCTTCTTCGCATCCTCCGCGCCCCGCACCTCGTCCACCATGGTCTCCTTTTGCTCCAGATTTTTGTAGACGGTGAAGAAGTGGGACATTTCCGTGAAGATGTGGGAGGGCAGCTCGCTGACATCGTGGTAGCTGTTGTAGGTGGGATCCTTGAAGGGGATGGCGATGATCTTTTCATCCAGCTTGCCCTGATCCAGCATGGTAATGACGCCGATGGGATAGCAGCGCACCAGACTCAGGGGCTGGATCACCTCGCTGCAAAGCACCAGCACGTCCAGCGGGTCGTTGTCGTCCGCATAGGTGCGGGGAATCAGGCCGTAGTTGGCGGGATAGTGGGTGGAGGTGTACAGGATGCGGTCCAGGATCAGGGAACCCGTTTCCTTGTCCAGCTCGTATTTTTTCTTGCTGCCCTTTTCGATCTCGATGACGGCGATAAAGTCCTCCGCCGTGATGCGGGAAGGGGAAATGTCATGCCAGATATTGCTCATAATCGTTGCTCCTTTCATGATGGAAAGCGGACGGAACGCTATGCCAGCGCGATCCAGTACCGCTTGGTGCGAACGCCGTCGTGCTCGTATGTACTGTCGAACACGCCGCCGTTTTTCACAATGACTTTTTCACTGGCGGGGTTGTCCTCGCTGCAGGTGACCAACACCCGGCTCAGCCCCAGCTGCCGGGCGTGGGGGAGAAGCTGCCGGAGCATTTCCCCGGCGTAGCCCTTGCCCCGCTCACTGGGACGCACGGAATAGCCGATGTGTCCGCCCCATGTGGAGAGCACCGGGTGGTCGATGGAATGGCGCAGGTCGATCATGCCCACGACCCGGCGGTCCTTCAGCCGCAGGGCCAGATAGGTGTCGGAGGGCACCAGCCCCTCGGGGCAGGTCTCGGGTCGGGTCAGGCGGCGAACCCGATCCAGCCAACGGGCTGCGTCCTCAAAATTTTCCAGCCCGGAGCAGCCGTCCATGCTGCTGCCCGCGTCCAGCATTTCCTGCCGGTAGGCGCGAATCTGAGATAGAAACACCACCGAGGGCCGCACCAGCTGCAGGGAATCCGGGCCTTCGCCCAGATTGCTGAGCTTTTCCACCAGGCGAGCGCCCCGTTGGGCTGTCCGGGGCAGCACCGCTTTGATGACCTCGGAAGCGCCGGCGGAGAACAAGGCCTGCAGCGTCAGACGGACGCTGCGCCGGGTGTCCGGGTCGATCTCCTTCAGCGCTTCCAGCATTTTCAGCGCCCGATCCCGCCAGTCGTCGGTAAAATCCGTTACCAACTCGATGCGCGCCGCCTCCAGCACGGTATAGAGCACCTCCACGAAGGTCTTTCGGGCTTCGCTGTCCAGCCCGGCCATCCAGCTGTGAAGGGCTTCGTCGGTGATGCGGCCCGTCATGTCCAGCCCTTCCAGACAGACGAAATGCCCGCCCCGCACCTGCCACGTCATGGCGTCGTGCTGCAGGATGCCCACGGCGTCCGACTCCACCACGGTGTAGACGGGATGGTAGTACATCAGCATCCCCACGACACTGCTTTGGGGAATATAGCTGTGGATGCGGCCCTTGACGGCCTGATAGCCCTCGGCGTAGAGCTGGGGCTGATACATGCCTGGCCCATCGAAGCTGTAGGCGGCCCGGAGCCGCTGTTGCGCCTGCTCCCCCGCAAAAGACGCGGCGTAGACCGACAGATTGCCGCCCTTGCTGTGGCCGGTCAGCTCCAGCGGCCCCTCCGTCCGGGCGGCAATATCCGCCACATATCGGGCGGCTTCCTCCTGCGCGGGCACCACCATGAAGGACATGTTCATATCCTCCACCCAGCCTGCGATATTCAGGTCGGTGCCCCGGAAGCTGACGCAGACCGCGCCGTCGTCCAGATCGTAGCAGGCGGCGCAGAACTGGATATTTTGTTCGCGGTCGATGTGGTTCACATAGTCGTGCACCTGCCAGTCCTGATAGCGGGGCAGACCGGCGCAGACCTCCGTCAGTCGGTAGCGCTTCTGCTGAAAGCGGTCCAGCTTTTCCGGCTCCACATAGTCCCGCAGAAAGGCCCAGCATTCCCGGACGGTATGGCTTTCCCCGCGATCCAGAAAGCCCTCGAAGGGCATGTAGACCAGCTGGGTCAGGATCAGACTGTCCAGCGCGTCGAAGGCCCGCTCCGCCAGCCGCTGCCCGCCGATCTGAAGCGCGTGGTCCTGAATGTTCGGCATACCGTTCCTCCCGTCCGCGCCGCCGGTCAAAGAGGGGGCGCATCGGCATTTTAGCACGGCTGGGCGGGGATTGGCAAGGGGATGAACTTAAACCGGGTAGCGCCGGTACTGGCCGGGCGTAAAGCCGGTGTAGCGGCGGAACAGCTTGCAGAAATGGGCTTCGTCGCAGAAACCCAGATGAAAGGCAATATCCGCCACACTGAGGGTGTCGTCGGTCAACAGCTGGCGGGCCTTATCCAGCCGCAGCTGAAGCCAGTACTGCTTGGGCGAAAGCCCCACGCAGGCCCGGAAGGCACGGTAGAAGGCGGCTTCGCTCATGCCGCACAGCTCTGCCAGCCGGGGGATGCTCAGGCCGCCCGCAAGGTTGCGGCGGATGTGCTCCAACGCGGGCTGCAGGGCCATGAGCCGCTGCCCGGCAAACCCGGGACTCTGGCGCAGCAGGTAGATCAGTTCATACAGTTTGGCCTGCAAAAGCAGCTGGGAGCCGTGAACGTCCCAGTACAGGCTGGCAAGCTGGCGGAGGAGCAGCTCGCATTGCCCGGCCAGCGCAGCCGGGGGCACGATGGGGGAAAACTCGCCCAGCCGTGCGGGCTGCCCGGCTTCATCCAGCGCCAAAAACTTGACGCACAGGTTGGTAACGATTCTGGGGCCGTGGGGCAGGTTGACGTTTGGATGGGCGGGATTGTCCACCTGCAGGGTGAAGCGGCTGCCCCGGGGCGTATAGAAAATGTCGCCCTGCCGGGGATGGAACACCGCGCCGCTATCCAGCCGCAGGGTAAAGGCACAGCCGCTTTCCTCCGGCAGAAAGAACAGCAGCGCGTCCTCCGGCCGGGGGGACTCCAGGTAGCTGTAATGCCCCCGGTCGGCCCAGAACTGGGGCACGGCGCTTACAAGATGCAGGCGCAGAGCGTCAAAATCTTCCGAAAGCGGCATGGCCTTCTTCCTCCCGGCTGATCGAAAAATACAAAAGAAAAGAGAAACATACCTTGCGCGGGTTATCTGACAACCGTACAATCATTTCCGTAAAAGTATAGCATGAACGTTGCAAAATCGAAAGAATCTGCCGAAAAATTTCAAGCAGGGGAGGAAAACCGGCGGCGGAACGCCGGGAACAGGAACGATGGAAAAATACTTTGGCGTTTGCTATTACCCGGAACTGTACCCCAAAGAGAAACAGGAAGCCTTTATCCGGGAGGACATCGAGAATATGCGCCGGGCCCGGTTCAACGTGGTGCGCATGGCGGAATTCTGCTGGTGCCTGATGGAACCCCGAGAGGGCGTGTACGATTTTGACTGGCTGGAGGAGATCGTCGACCGGCTGGGGCAAAACGGCATTTGCACCGTGTTGTGCACCCCCACCGCCTGTCAGCCCGTCTGGATGGCCCGCCGGTATCCTGAAACACTGTATGTGGACAATCTGGGCGTGCAGCGCAGCTACGGCGGGCGGCACTATCACTGCTACAACTCGCCCGTTTTCCGGGACTTTACGGAAAAAATCTGTCTGGAAATGAGCCGCCGTTTCGGGCACAATCCTTATGTACTGGGCTTTCAGGTGGATAACGAAATGGGGCAGGAGCATTCGGGCCGCTGCCAGTGCCCCGTCTGCCGCCGTAAGTTCAAGGAAGCCATGAAGGAAAAATTTCATGGGGATATCGGCGCGCTGAACGAAGCCTTCGGTTCCCTGTTCTGGGGGCAGCGCTTCGACGGTTTTGAACAGGTGGAGCCGCCCGCCGCCGGTTCCCGGGAAGACGCGAAAAGCAATCTGGGCTGGCGGGGCACCAATATGCCCGCCCTGCGGCTGGAATTTGAGCGCTTCGCCAGCGACAGTCTGGTGGATTACTTCCGTCTGCAGCGGGACGCGCTGCGCCGCTTCAGCGACAAGCCCGTCACCCACAATACCACCCATCTGGGTACCAACGCCATCGACTACTTCAAACTGGCCCGCTATGAGGACGTAGCGGCGGTGGATCATTACCCCTACGCGCTGGATGAGACCAAGGCGGGCTCTGCGTCGGTCTACGCTATGGCCCGCAGCTACAAGCGGCGGGATTTCTGGCTGCTGGAGACCCTCTGCGGCGGCGGCCACGGCAACTGGGCCTATCAGGGAATGCCCATGGGCACGCCCGGCACCTTCCGTCAGAACATGGCCTTTGCCTACGCTTCCGGCGCGGAGCTGATCACGGCGTTCAAGTACTCCGTGTTTCCTTCCGGGTTTGAGAATCTGGGCTCGGCGCTCATCGACCTGAATCGCATCCCGGGCCGGCGGTATGAGGAGTTTTGTCAGGCCGGACAGGATCTGGCGGCCTGCGAGCCGATCCTGAACCGCACCAAAGTGGTCTCCGAAGTGGCCGTGGTGCTGGACTACAACAGCCTGTGGGCCAACCGCATCAAGCCCATCCACAAGGAATGTACCTACGAAGGCTATGCACAGCAGCTGGTAGGGCAGCTGGCGGCGCTGGGCGTGAATGTGGATCTGATCGGCGCCGATCATCCGCTGGACGGCTATCGGCTGGTCCTTGTGCCCTTTGCGCCCATCCTGCCGGAGGACTTCCGTCGGAAGTGCCGGGACTATGCCGAAAAGGGCGGGCACTTGCTGGCCATGACCATGGCGTTCAGCAGGGATGAATGGGGCAGCGGCATTTTCGAAAAAAGCCCGGTGGGCATGACGGACTTTTTCGGGATGCATGTGGTGGAGATGGAGCCGGTCTTTGACGGCCAGACCGACGCGCCGGTGCGGATCGGGGAACTGACCATCCGAAGCCACTTCTGGCAGGAAACACTGGAATCCGAGGGCGCGGAGGTGCTGGGCGTATTTCGCGGCACTTACCGGGACGGCTGGCCTGTGCTGACCGAGCATCCCTATGGAAATGGCAGCGCCCTGTATCTGGGCACGGCTCCGGCCCCCGAGGACGCGCCCGCGCTGCTTCGCTGGCTGCTGGAACGCTGCGGCGTTTCGCTGCCGCCGGTGGAGATGGCCTACGGTCTCAGCGTGGTGACCCGGTTTTCCGAAACGGAACGGTACATTTTTGTTTTTAACTCCCTGCCCCGGGAGCAGGTCTGCCGCCTGACGCGCTCGCTGGAGGCGGACTACGGCATCGGCGAGTTGGCGGGGCAGACGCTCCGTCTTCCGGCCAAAGGGTTCCAGATCCTTCACGAACGCTGGGAAGGGTGAAAACAACGCTCCATTTCATAGCGCCCGCAGGAAGATTTCGTTCCTGCGGGCTTTTTCGCGCCGTTTTCAGGTTGGACATATTTTGTTAACGGTTCGGACCCAGAAATCCGTATACGACGCCCCTGTCGATGGAAAACGACAGGTCGTCCACCGCCAGATGCGTTCCGTAACGCTTGGACAAATGCCGTACCTCGATCAATTCCGTTTCTCTCCTTTCGCCGTTTCATCAGCAGTTTGAGGATAGGAAATTTATCTGTGCGTCAGGTGATGGTTTGACGGCGGAACGGCGCGGGAAAATCCACCACCATGAACATCATGACCGGCTGTCTGGGCGCTACCGAGGGCGAGGTGCTCATCGACGGCCACAACGTGGCCGAGGAACCCATGGAGGCCAAGAAACACATCGGCTACCTGCCGGAGCTTCCGCCTTTGTACGGCGAAATGACGCCGGAGGAATACCTGCGCTTCGTGGCCCGGGCCAAGGGCCTGCGGCGGGAGGAAAGCGCCCGGCAGATCGAAACGGTGATGGAAAAGACCCGCATCGCCGACGTGAGAAAGCGGCTGATCCGCAACCTGTCCAAGGGCTACCGCCAGCGGCTGGGCATTGCGCAGGCCCTGCTGGGCAACCCGGAGGTCATCATTCTGGACGAACCTACGGTGGGGCTGGACCCGGCGCAGATCATTGAGATTCGCGAACTGATCCGGGAACTGGGCAAGGAGCATACGCTGGTTTTGTCCAGTCACATTCTGAGCGAGGTACAGGCGGTGTGCGACTCCATCCTGATCCTTTCCAAAGGGCGGCTGGTGGCCTGCGATACCGCCGAAAACCTGACAAAGCTGATGCGGGGCCGCGAAAACCTGCGGCTTTTGCCCCGGGCGGAGGAAGAAACGATTCGCCCGATCGTGGAAAAGGTGGATGGCGTGGAAAGCCTTGCCTTTGCGGAGGAGGACGGCCTGACCGCCGCCGACGTGACCCCCGCCGAGGGGCGGGACATTCGAGAGGCGCTGTTCAATGCCTTTGCCGAAGCAAAGGTGCCGCTTCTGGAGCTGCGCACGGAAAAGGCCAGCCTGGAGGACGTGTTCCTGGAGCTGACCGGCGGCGAAGCCCAGCTGGAGGCTGCGTCTGCCTCCAAAGAAACGGAAGAACCGGCGGATGTGCCGGAAGAAAAGGCGGGTGAGGAATCGTGATCGCCGTATTTCGCCGGGAACTGAACGGCTACTTCAAAAGCATGATGGGTTATCTGTTCTCCGCGTTCGTTCTGATCTTTGCGGGCATTTACACCATGGTGTACAACCTGAGCGGCTACACCGCCCACTTTGAGCGGGTGCTCAGCTCCATCAGCTTTCTGTACCTGATCGCCGTGCCCATCCTGACCATGCGCAGTGTGGCGGAGGAAAAGAAGCAGAAGACCGATCAGCTGCTGTATTCTCTGCCCATCAGCCTGTCCAGTGTGGTGGTGGGCAAGTATCTGGCCATGCTGGTGGTACTGCTGGTGCCCACGGCCATTATGGGGCTTTATCCCCTGATCCTGTCCCAGTTCGGCACCGTGCCCCTGCAGACGGCCTATGGCGCGCTGGCGGGCTTCTTCCTGCTGGGCGCGTGCCTTCTGTCCATCGGCCTGTTCGTATCGTCCGTGACGGAAAATCAGGTGGCCGCCGCGGTGATCACGCTGGTGGTCATGCTGGTGCTTTACTTCATGAGCGGGCTGGCCAGCTACGTATCCACCGCTGCGTCGGCCTCCCTGACGGCGCTGATCATCGTGGCGGCGGTGCTGTGTCTGGTTTTGTACCTGCTGACGAAAAACGCGCCGGTATCCGTGCTGGTGCTGGCGGTGCTGGCAGGCGGTCTGTACCTCTGGTACAGTCAGGATTCCAGCGCCTTCTCCGGCCTTTTCAGCGATATCATGGATCAGCTGAGTGTGTTCGACCGCTTCGACAGCTTTGTGGACGGCGTGTTCGACTTGACGGCGGTGGTGTACGACCTGTCCGTGACGGGCGTGTTCCTGTTCCTGTCCGTGTAGGCGCTGGAGAAGAGGAGGTGGAGTGAATGAAGACCGCAAATCCCGGAAAGAAACCGTCCAAACTCCGCCAGATGTTTGGCAGCCGCTTCAAGGCGGGCAGCTATTCCGCTTTTGCCGCGGCAGTGGTCATCGCCATCGCCGTACTGGCCAATCTGGCGGTGCAGGCCCTTCCCCAGACGGCCACCCAGCTGGATCTGACGGCCCAGTCCCTGTATACCCTGTCCGACCAGACCAAGCGCATTGCCGCCAGTCTGGATACGGATGTGAACCTGTACCTGCTGGCCCTGCGGGGCAACGAGGATGATACCGTCTCCCGCCTGTTGCAGAGCTATGCGGAGCTGAACAGCCACATTCATGTGTCCAACGTGGATCCCACGGAGCAGCCCACGTTTTTGGATACTTATGATCTGGACATCAACCAGCTGTATGCCAACAGCGTGCTGGTGGACGGCAGCGGACGCAGCCGTCTGGTCAGCTACAGCGACATTTATGTGACCGACTACAGCATGAACTACAGCACCTACCAGTACGATACCTCCACCAGCTTTGACGGCGAGAACGCGCTGACCAACGCCATTCACTATGTGTCCAGCCAGAACCTGCCTAAGGTGTACCAACTTACCGGCCATGGCGAAAGCGAACTCAGCGACTACATGGAGGAACTGCTGGCGGGCGACAACGTGGAGACCGAGACGCTGAGTCTGCTTTCCATGGAGAGCGTGCCCGAGGACGCCAGCGTGGTCATGATTAACGCGCCGACCAGCGATTTGAGCGCCGACGAGGCCGAAATGCTGGTTCAGTATGTGGAAAACGGCGGACGGCTGTTGTTGCTGACCGGCTACATCGAGCAGGGAAAAATGGAGAATCTGCTCACCGTGACCAAAGCCATGGGTCTGACCGTCGGTCAGGGGCTCATCATGGAGGGCGACGGCCAGATGCATCTGAACCGTTATCCCCATTATCTGCTGCCCACGTTGGAAAGCCACACCATCACCAGCCCCTTTACCAGCGGGCGGTACTATATTCTGGTGCCCATGGCGCAGCCTCTTGAGGAGACGGAGGATTCTTCCGCCGCGGTCACGTGGTTGCTGACCACCTCCGAAAGCGCCTATACCAAGGCGGCAGGCATGAACGCCACCACCGTGGAAAAAGAGGACGGCGACGAGGAAGGCCAGTTCCATGTGGCGGCTGCATCCGAGCTGGGCGAAGGGCGGCTGGTGTGGATCGCTTCGTCGGAATTTTTGGACGACAACGTGAACGCCATGGTGTCCGGGGCCAACGGCAATCTGCTGATGAACGCCGTGGACTGGATGGCCGGACAGGAGGAGACCATTTCCATCCGCTCCAAGAGTCTGGATGAGGACGGTCTGACCGTGACCGGCGCGGAAAACTCCCTGTGGAGCGCCGTGATGATCGGCATTCTCCCCGCAGCGCTGATCGCGCTGGGCATTGTGATCTGCATAAGGAGGAAACGGCGTTGAAACGTGGCAAGAGAGCGTTGATTTTGGCAGGGGTACTGGCGGCGCTGGTACTGGTCTACGCGGGCGTGCAGAAGAGCGTATCCCAGCCTGAAAACGTTACGGAGGAAAGCGGAACCTACGCCCTGACCGCCCATACGGCGGAGGAGCTGACGGGCCTGCAGTGGACGAACGGAGACGGAGACGAGCAGGAGACCCTGCATTTTGTGAAGACCGGCGAAGAAGAGCAATGGCAGGTGGACGGAGACGAGACCTTCCCGGTGGAACAGGACAGCGTTGAAGGTCTGGCGGAAACGCTGACGGCGCTGAAGGCGGACCGAAAGCTGGAAAATGTGGAAAAACCCGAAGATTACGGCCTGTTGGAACCGGCTTTTACCCTGACAGCGGGCTGGAGCGACGGCACGGAAACCGTCTATTCCATGGGCGATGAAACGCCTTTCGGAGACGGGTACTACCTGAGCCTTTCCGGGGAGGACGGCACGGTCTATACCGTGGCGGATGCGCTGAGCGGCGATTTCAGCGGAAGCCTGCTGTCCTTTGCCCAGTCGGAAGAACTGCCCGCCGTGGAAAACGTGACCCGGCTGGTGGTAGGCGATACGCTGGACGTGGAAGGAACTGCTGAAAAGACGGAAGGCGAAGGATCCTCCCTGCGCTGGATATGGAAAGCTACCGGCGAAAAATTGGACGGCAGCGAAGTGGAAGCCCTGATTGACGAAGCGAAAAACCTGAGATGGACGGAGCTCAAGGCGGTCAACGCCGATGATGAAGCCCTGTCCGGCTACGGCCTGACGGACGAACAGGCCACGGCCATCACCCTGTATGACGGCGAGACGATCGTCTGGAAGCTGCTGGCGGGAGCTGAAGCAGACGAGGGCGGGCACTATGTCCGTCTGCCGGATTCCGCCATGGTGTACACGGCGGACGTTGCCTCTCTGCTGGAAGCGGACGTCGGCTCGCTGTATGACGCTGCGCTGACCGATCTGACAGCGGAAGAAGTCAGCACGATCTCCGTCAAGGCGGGCGATCAGCTATGGGAGTACGCCGCGGACATCGTCGAAACGGCAGCTGAGAATTCCGACGCAAACGGCGATACCGATACGGAAACCGCAGCCGAAACGCCCCGGTGGGAGCAGCTGTTTGAAAAGTTCTCCGCCATGAAGGCCACAGGCCGCGTCGCCGAAACGCCCGGCACCACGCCGGTACTGGAGGCCCAGATCGTCACCAGAACCGGCGGGAAGGAAACCTTCGTTTTCTTCCTCTACGATGAAAGCAGTTATCTGATGCCCATCAACGAGACGACGGGGTATCTTTTCTCCGCCGACAAGGTGGATCAGCTGCTGCGCGTCCTGCGCCTGTGGGACACCGAATAAGGGGACCCGGGAGAGGAGCCGCCTGCGCAAACGGGCGGCTCCTTCGTGCCTTCCAAAAAAATCCTTCTCAAACCGTTGAAAAGATTGTTTTTTTCTTGCATTTTGCGAATAAGTCTGCTATAATCTACCCGATTACGCACCTTTGTCGATGGCGCGTTTGTGCTTCGCCTGACGGCGGAGTGACCGCGCTGAAGCGACGCAAAGGGTGGATACAACAAGGAGGAACCCCAAATGGCAGTTATTTCCATGAAACAGCTCCTGGAAGCGGGCGTGCACTTCGGTCATCAGACTCGCCGCTGGAACCCCAAAATGGCCCCCTACATCTTCACCGAGCGCAATGGCATCTACATCATCGACCTGCAGAAGACCGTCCGCAAGGTGGACGAAGCCTACAATTTCGTGCGCGACCTGGCCATGGAAGGCAAGAGCATCCTGTTCGTCGGCACCAAGAAGCAGGCTCAGGAGAGCATCGCTTCCGAAGCGCAGCGCTGCAACATGTACTATGTCAACAACCGCTGGCTGGGCGGTATGCTGACCAACTTCCGCACCATGCGTACCCGTATCGACCGTCTGGCTCAGCTGCGCAAGATGGAAGAGGACGGCACCTTCGCCATGCTGCCCAAGAAGGAAGTCATCAAGCACCAGGCTGAGATCGAGAAGCTGGACATCTTTGCCGACGTCAAGACCGGCGATTTTGAGGCAGGTGTGGCAGACGGCAGTATCCAGTACATCCCGGATGAGGTCTACACCGCATTCGTGGAGCAGGTCAAGAGCCAGTCCGTTCTGTTTGGCGAAGAGGTCAACAAGAACGTGGCCATCGTGTACAGCCCGCTGAACGGCAGCGGCCTGGTGCCGGTGACCGAACTGGTGAACGCGGGGCGCATGAACGAGGCCATTGTGGGCGTGCTCCACGCGTTGCCCGTCGGCACTCTGTTTCTTGTATTGTTCGGAGTGGTGGCCACCCTGCTTTTGTCCACCACCCTTGATTCGGCCGCTTACACCATGGCCGCCGCTCTGACCCCGGGCCTGCCCGCCGATGGTCACCCCTTGGCCCGCCATCGCCTGGTGTGCTGCCTGCTGCTTGTGGCTGTGCCGCTGTCCATGATGCTGGTGAATGCTCCCCTTGATACCCTGAAAACTTGCGCCATCATCAGCGGCATCCCCCTGTGCTTTGTGCTTGGCTACCTGATTTACGGCTTTTTGCGCTGGATGTTCCAGGACTTCGGCTCGCGCAGCGCCGAAGAGATACGGGCCATGCA
>ERZ827168.3614-NODE-3614-length-15543-cov-4.909672_pt1 | contig 15543 bp, 14 predicted proteins | sample MGYA00519868_ERZ827168 | MGnify/ENA primary metagenome ERZ827168 (study PRJEB31778, sample SAMEA3449271) | human gut metagenome | biome: human gut; feature: human-associated habitat; material: faeces | place: United Kingdom | collected 2010/2012 ...
TAAAGGCTTTCTTATACTCGCCCCGCATCCAAAATCATTACGCCAAATCGGGGAAGCTGGGGGTTGGGGAACGAACTCCGGAAGTGTTAACGAACCTCTCATGTGGGAGGTTCGTTTTTTGTTGGGATTGAGGAGGGGGATAGAAGTATTGGCGTAGCCAATCTTCGTAAGGGGCTGTGCCCCTTCCATGGCTGGCGTACTTTGCGCCTTTGTTGGGAACGGGAGAGGGGATAGAAGTATTGGCGTAGCCAATCTTCGTAAGGGGCGTCAGCCCCTTCAATGGCAGTGTGCTTCGTGCCCATATTGCGCATTGTTGTGCGGTCGGTTTGGATATTTGGGGCGGGAAGCTTTTGCGCTTTAAAAAAATCGGCGGTATCCTCCTATCGTTTGGACAATCGGATTCCTGCGGAGTTCTCGGGCGGGAAAATTGAGCTGCCGCCCGACGGCGGCGCGTATTTATACAGAGGGGGCTGGCAGAATTGATTTTTAAGCGGCGCCGCATTGTGGCGGTGGAAATTTCACCGCCGTGCGGATTCAAAAAAATCCGCGCATTCCGGCGTCTGATTGTCCGCGCATTAAAAAATGCGTTGTACGCGTCCGCAAAAAACGCGCTACCTTTGCATCGGCTTTTTGCCGAATTTTCGGGGAGCGCGTTTTCTGAATTTTTACGGAAAGCGGCGGGGAGCCGTCTTCCGTTTCGGGCTATTCCGCTATTTCGATATTGGCTTCGAAAGCCTTGACTTCGATTTCCACGCGGTTTGCCATGTCGGACGCTGCCGCTTCGTCGATGCCCTTGTTCAGGAGTTCCGTATAGAAGAAATCTTTGAGGAGGTTTTCGACATTTGCGTCGTCAGCGAGCTTGCCGAAGATTTCCGCGATGAGGTTTTCAAAGCAGTTGCCGTCGGCGCACCCGCACTTTTTCTTTGCGTCGCCTTTGGCGCACGCGCACGCCTTTTTCGCGGGGGCGGCCTTCTTTGCCGGAGCTTTCGCGGCCGCTTTTTTTGCGGCGGGTTTTGCCGGAGCCTTTTTGGGGGCCGTTTTCGGAGCCGCCTTCTTGGCCGCCGGCTTTGCGGATTTGGCCGCCGGAGCTTTCTTCGGGGCCGGTTTCTTTGCGTTTGTCTTTGCCATAATATTTTGATTTATAAAATGCTTAACCGCGCATGCGCAACCTGCGAAGTGTTTTCATTTTTGGCTTAAAAAATTTTTTATCAAGGTTTTTTTCATTCGGCGCGCGAGATTTTATCCTCAAATATGGGTTGCCATTTCCCGCATTGTATATTTTAAATTCCGAACTTATGAAAATTCCCCTCTTAGACCTCAAAAAACAATACGCGCTTGTGCGCTCCGAAACCGAGAAGTCGATTCGCGATGTGCTCGAAAGCCAGTACTTCATCGGCGGAAAGTACGTGGCGGACTTCGAAGAGGCGGTTGCCAAATATTCGGGCGTGAAGCACGCGGTCGGGGTGTCGAGCGGCACGGACGCGCTGCTTGTCTCGCTCATGGCGCTGGGGATATGCCGTTCGCCTCTCGACGAGGGTCCAGCGGACGAGGTCATCGTTCCGGCATACACGTTTTTTGCGACGGCGGGTTCCGTGTGGCGCGCGGGCGCGCGCCCCGTATTTGCCGACATCAATCCCGATACTTACAATATCGACCCCGATTCCGTACTTTCAAAAATAACCCCCCGCACCCGCGCGATAATCCCCGTCCACCTCTACGGCCAGTGCGCCGAGATGGAGAGAATCCGCGAAATCGCCTCCGCCCGCTCGATAGCCGTCATAGAGGACGGCGCGCAGGCGATAGGCGCCTCGCGCGGCGGCGTGAAGGTCGGCAACTTCGGCGACTGCGCGTGCCTGAGCTTCTTCCCGTCCAAGAATCTCGGCGGGCTCGGCGACGGCGGAATGGTTCTTACGAACGACGGCGGTTTGGCCGAAAGCGTCCGCGAGCTCCGCAACCACGGCATGGAGCCGAAGTACTACCATAAGAGGGTGGGCGGCAATTTCAGGCTCGACGCAATCCAGGCGGCGGGGTTGCTCGCCAAGCTTCCGCACCTCGACGCTTGGGGCGAAATGCGCCGCGCCAACGCCGCGTTCTACGACTCCGCGTTCGCCGGCTGCCCGCAGGTCAAGACGCCGAGCATAGACTCCCGCAACCGCTCGATTTACAACCAGTACGTGATTTCTGTCGGCAACCGCGACGAAGTTTTGGCGCATTTGCGCGCGATGGAAATCGGCTGCGAAATCTACTATCCGCTTCCGCTGCACATTCAGGAGTGTTTCAAACCTCTCGGATACGCGGAGGGGGATTTCCCGAACAGCGAATATGCCGCAAAGCACACGATAGCCCTTCCGATTTACCCCGAACTCGAAAAGGGGCAGCTCGAGCGCATTGCCGGCGCCGTCGCGGAATCCGCGCGCTGAGTCGCCGAACCTCCCGACGCGCGCGCCTTTTGCGCGAATTCCCCTCTTTGAATGAGGGGTTTTCGCGGGCTTAAAAATATTTGACGCCGCGCCCCCGGGGCGTTTGAATCTGTTTTACTTTTACCCCTAACGGAACCGACACAAACCGCCATGTTGAACGTTTTATACACGATACTGGAAGTCGCATACGTCGCCCTGCCGCTTTTTGTGGCCGCGATTTTCCTTTTGCGATCTTCCGAAACATACGCCGACAAATATTCGTCCTCCAAATTCAAGGGCATGGGGATATCGCTTGCTGCCTACAAAATCTTTTACAGGTCTTTGGGGCTTTTCTGCGCGGCGCTCGCGTGCTTTGCGGTCTATAAAAACTACATCGCCGAACCGGAGGACGAGATGGAAGACGCCCGCAAGTTCTGGGAGGACGTGAAAAAGACCCAGACCTCCCCGCTCCAAGGGGCGATGCTGTTGGGCGCGGCGGTTGCGATACCCGCGCGCATGGGCTCCACGCGCTTCCCGGGCAAGCCGCTCGCGCTTCTCGGAGGCAAGGCGGTTTTGGAGCGCGTATACGAGAACTGCAAAAAGAGCTCCCGCGCCGAGAAGGTCGCGATTCTCACCGACAGCATAGAGATTTTGGAGTTTGCCGACAAAATCGGTGCTCCCGCGATAATGACTTCCGAAAAGTGCCGCTCGGGCACGGAGCGCATAATCGAGGCGTTCTCAAAAATCGACGCCGATTTCGTCGTCAACGTCCAGGGCGACGAACCGTTTGTTTCGCCCGAGCTCATAGATTCCATAATAGAGGCGCACGGGGACGGGGCGGATCTGGTGACGGCGGCTTCTAAAATTTCCGACGCGGCGGAGCTCGCCAATCCCAACGTCGTCAAAGTCCTGCGCGGCGGCGACGGCAGGGCGATTTATTTCAGCCGCTCCCCGCTGCCGTACAACAGGGGGGAGGGCGATCTTTCGAAGTGGATTTCCAAATGCGACTATTGGCGGCACATCGGAATCTACGGATATTCGGAAAAGTCGCTTGCGCGCTACGCCGCGCTGCCGCCATCCAAGCTCGAGGAGTGCGAGATGCTCGAACAGCTCAGGTTTGTGGCGGCGGGCTGGAAGTTCGACATCGTCGAGACGCAGTACCGCTCCGTGGGCATAGACACCCCCGCGGATCTCGAGGCCGCCGAGAAATTTTTGAAGGGGCTGAACTCATGAACGATTCCGACTTCATTTCCGCCGCGCGCGAAGTCCTCAAATGCGAGGCGAATTCAATACTCGCAGCGGTCGACAGGCTCGACGCCAATTTCGCGCGCGCCGTGGGCGAAATCCTTTCGCACAAGGGCAAGCTGCTCGTCTGCGGCGTGGGCAAGTCGGGGCTCGTAGCCCAGAAAATAGCGGCGACGCTTTCGAGCACCGGAACCCCCGCCGTGTTCCTCCACGCCTGCGACGCCGTGCACGGCGACCTCGGTGTATACGAGCCCGGGGATCCCACGATTCTGATTTCCAACAGCGGCGCCACAGTCGAGTGCGTCAGGCTGATTCCGATTCTCAAAAAGTTCAAATCCACAATCATCGCGCTCATCGGCAACGCGGATTCCCCCATGGGGCGTTCGAGCGACATCGTCCTGGACGCCTCGTCGCACGGCGAGGCCGACCCGCTCGGCATAGTCCCGACGAATTCCACGACGCTCGCCATGGCAATCGGCGATGCGCTCGCCTGCGCACTCATGAAGGCGCGCAAGTTTTCCAAGGAGGACTTTGCCAAGTTCCACCCCGCGGGCCAGCTGGGGCGCAACCTGCTTTTGGACGTCTCCGACGTAATGACGCCGGCGCAGGATTGCGCGACGGTCTCGGAGGGAGACAGCGTCCGCAAAGTCGTAATCGAGATGACCCGCAAACCCCTCGGCGCCGCGTGCGCGGTCTCGCCCGACGGAAAGCTCGCGGGGCTCGTCACCGACGGAGACGTGCGCAGAATGCTCCAAAAGACTTTCGATTTGGATTCCATGAAGTGCGCGGACATCATGACTAAATCCCCCGTCTGCGCGTCCGCGGGCGCGTCCCTCGGGCAGGCGGTAAAGCTGATGGAGGCGCGCAAGTCCAAGCTTTCGGTTTTGCCGGTCGTCTCGGCGGAGGGGGTTTTTCTCGGATTGGTCAGGCTGCACGACATATACCAGGCCCAGTGACATGAACATTCCCTACGCGCTGAAATTTCTGGGCAAATACGCCGCGCACCCCATGCGGATAGGCGCGGTGTGCCCGAGTTCGCGGTTCCTCGCGCGCAGAATGGCGGAAGCTGTCGGCGACCTCGGCGAGGGCGACATAATCGCGGAACTCGGAGCGGGCACGGGAGCCGTGACCTCCGAGCTCTATCCGCTCGCCGCCGAGCGCAGGGCAAAGCTCTACTGCGTGGAGTTTGAGCCGGCGCTTGCCAAGATACTCTCCGGACGTTTCCCCGATGCCGTCGTTGCCAACGACAGCGCGGAGAATATCGGAAAAATCATAGGCCGGGAAAATCTCGGAAGGGTTCGCGCCATAATTTCGTGCCTCCCCCTTGTCAGCCTCCCGAAGCCGCTGGTTGCCGCAATATTGGAGGCTTCCGAGTCCGTCCTGCCCGCCGGCGCAAGGTTCGTACAGTTTACCTACAATCTCGCGCGCTCTCCGGAGTCGCTCGGCTTCAAAAAAATGGCGCACTTGGGAGTCTCTTTCGTGGCGTTGAATATTCCCCCCGCGCGGGTGGACACTTTTGTAAAGGGCGCCTGAAACGGGCGTTAGGGTCGCATTTTAAATAAGCCGGCTACCGGTTGCATGGCATGCCGGTGCGTTCCCGCCGGCGGATTTTTTCAAATTGAATCCTTCCCCGTGCGGGTACACGTTCCGTGCGGGAGTGAAGCTTTTGTTATTTGTCCGTATCGGGATAGGCGTTTTGCATATGGCGATTTTTTATTTTTGCGGCGCATTCCCGCAAAATTCCAGTAGGGAACGCCTATCTTCACGGCCGCGCTCAACCTGATTCCGAAAACAAAGAGGCCGAGAGAATTGGCCATTCGTTAACATCATCGGCAAACGGGATAGGCGCATCGCGAAAAACGACCTCCGCAATGGCATCGCTACGCATTGCGCACTGTACCGCGAGTTTCGCCGCGGTTTGGGTGTTTTTTGGTGAAGAGTGGTTTTGAGAAAATAAGGTTTTGCCGCCGCGCTTTGCAAGGGGGATTGCAAGTCCGTTGAAACTCCGTTGCAGCGGCGGCGGTTTGCTTGCAGGGAGTTGGGTATTTGCTTGCAGCGCGTTTGCTTAGATCGAACCCCGCAGGCGCCGCGGCAGGCGTCGCAGGAAACTTCCGGTTCGGCGCACCGCCCGCCTGCCGCAACTTTTGCCTTCCGTTAGGCGGGCTCGGTTGCCGCCTCGCGCGGAATGCCGTCGTTCCCGTCCCCGACCCGTTTTGCGGAAGGAGTATTTTACCGTTGGAAAATCCGGAAAGGACGGGCGAAACTCCACATCTCCCCGCGCACAACAGCTTCGCGCTTTTTCGTCGCGAGCGTCGAATACGCGCGCGGCATTTTGCACAAGGTCGGGTTCGTCTTTATCTGCGGATATTGCTGTTCCGCCAGCCGGCGCGGCGCGCGTTCATTGCGGGCGACTAACCGTTCGTCCCTTTAAAGCCATACGTATGCGCGGCGGAGAAGAGCGGTGTATCTGATCGGCGAACTCGACATGCCGCCCGTATGCGCTGTTGGGCGTTTTCGTCGGAAAACTTCACCCGCGCCGCGAGAAAAAAATGAAACCGCAACTCCGTTTCAAGGCGCTTGCAGGTATTTTACAGAGGCTTTTAGTCTTTCAATACGTCTGCGGAGAACGGCGTGCCTTGCCAAGAGCAAAAAACAGTCAAACGTTCGGCACGCCGCCTATATTCGGGGCTTTTCGGAAAAAACCTCAAACCTGCGTTTCAAATTGCTCGGCAAACTTCGATATTTAAAGGTTTTTAATCCCGTTTAAGACTGTTTAAGCCTTTAATATATTCCTCATACCGGTTCTATGGGGCAGCGGGCGAATTGCGGAAAAAATCCCGCAACGGGGGCGGCGCTTTGATGGAGTTATCCCGCGCTTGGCGCGCCCTGCGCCCGTCGGCAAAGATAGCGATACCGCCCTTCCATTGGAAAGCGCGCCAGTCTCGCGTTTAATTTATTTTGACTTTCAGGATTTTCGTATCGGCGGGATGGGCGTCGGTATTCGAATTTTATTTCGCATTCGCCTTTTGAGGGGGCGGCAAATTCAAAACGTTCAATGCCGCCGGAGCCGCACAATTTTTCACCGCCGCCGTCGGGGAGATATTTCTTCCCGAGAAATTTTACGCCGGCGGGGCAGTCCGCCGCCCATCCGTATCCGGTCGTCGGATTTGAGGGAAGAGTTGCGGCGAAAGTTTCGCATGCGCGGCATTCGATTTCCGCCCTCGATTCTCCGGAGGCAAACGCGGCTTCTTTTATGCCGCAGGTTTTCGCGCAGCCGCATAGCGTAATGGCGGCGGCAGCCAGGCATATGGAAAATTTCATATCCGTCATTTCAAAAAAAATTAAGGCCGCGCTCGGCGGCCTTGGCATGCTTACCTCTGGGTTTCGAGATATTTTTCCGCCCTGCCGAGCGAGGTCAGCGGGAAGTAATGCCTGTACCAGTTATAGTTGAGCATGAAACCGCGCGCGAGCTCTTTGCCCTGCGGGAGCGGCGCTCCGTTGCGCAGGTCGATTTTCGCGCCGAGCCCGTATCCGGGGAAGCCCGTTCCGGTGTAGTAGGGCTCGTCCCACGTTCCGTCTTCCTTCTGCGAGGAAACGAGAAATTCGCACGCCTTTCTGATTATTTTGTCATAATTTTTGTCGCCCACCGCGAGGTATGCGCCGAGCGCCCACGCCGTCTGCGAAGCCGTGGAGGGAATGCCGGTTCCGGCGTATTTGGGCTCCATGTAAGAGGCTATCGTCTCCCCCCAGCCTCCGTCGGGATTCTGCTTTGAGGCGAGCCAGTCGAGCGCCTTTCTTATGCGCGGCGTTTCCTTTGTGTCGCCCACTGCAACGAGCGCCGGTATCACCGCGCCGCAGCCGTAGACGTAGTTGACGCCCCATCTGCCGAACCAGCTCCCGTCGTCCTCCTGTTCGTCGTATATGAATTTCACCGCCCTGGCTATCGCGGGGTGGTTGCGCGAAAATCCGCACATCGCGAGCGCCTCTATGACGTGCGCAGTCACGTCCGAGCTCGGCGGGTCGAGGACTTCGCCGAAGTCGCAGAACGGAATTTTTGTCACGAGCTCGCGGGTATTGTCCTTGTCGAAAGCAGCCCAGCCGCCGTTGGAGCTCTGCATTTCCAAAATCCAGTTTATCGCCCTGCGCACCGCCGCGTCGATTCTGCGGCTCCGGAGGCTTTCGCGCGGCAGCAGCCTCTGGATTCGTTTGAGCGCGCAAATGGCGATCGCCGCGTCGTCGATGTCCGGATAATAGTTGTTGGCGCGCTGGAACGCCCATCCGCTCGGCTCTATGTGCTTGCCGACTTTTACCGACCAGTCGCCGTAGTGGCGGTTTTCCTTGGCGAGTACGTAGTCGAGCGCCTTTACGAGCTCGGGGCTCGTCCCAGGGGTTTCGCCGGCGTCCATCAATGCGATCATCGTCAGAAAAGTGTCCCAAACGGGGCTTTCGCTCGCCTGCAACATTATGCCCTCGCCGCGCGGAACCTGCCAGTGGAGGTTGAAGGCGTCTATTGCGCGCGACATGTTTACCTGGTCTTTGGCGAACCCTTCGGTGTGCATAACGAGAATCGCGTATATCCACGGCGGCTGGATTCCGCCCCACGCCCCGTCTTCGTCCTGGTGTTCGAGCAGCCATTGGAGCACGAGCTTTATCGCGCTTTCCCTGAACGGCTTTACGGGCGAGCGGTTGTAGGCGTGCAGCGCGTGGTCGAGCTTCATGAAGAAATTTTCCCAGCTCAGGAAATTTTCGTTTTTGCGGGGCAGGCGGTAATCAACCTTGTCGCGCCCCTCGGGGAAGAGCTCGTCGAGCTGCAATTCCTCCGGCAGTTCCTTTACGGGCCTGCGCGCGGTTAGAATCGAAATGGGCATCATCGTCGAGCGCGCCCACGCCGCGAAATCGTATATGTTGAACGGGCACCAGCTCGGCAGGAATACTATTTCCGGCGGGAGCACCGGAGTGTGCGCCCACGGCCACTGCCCGAAGAGCGCGAGCCAGTACTTCGTGAATACGCGGATGCGCTCCGTCCACTTGTTCTCGATTAGCCATTTGCGCGCCTTGGCGAGCACCGAGTCGTCGGGGTCGAACCCGCTGACGCGCAGGGCGAAGTAGCATTCGAGCGTGGTGTTTATGTCGCCGTGCTCCGAGCCGTAATACACGTCCCACGCGCCGTCTTCGCGCTGCCTGTCGAGGATATATTGCAGCACCTTGGGCTTTTTGGGGTCGTCGAAGTCGATGAAGTGCATGGCCAGAATCCACTGCGCTTCCATGCAGCAGTTGGTTTCGAGGGGAGCGTTCCACATGCCGTCCGGCGCCTGGCGGACTTTGAGCCAGTCAATCGCCTTTTTTATGGCGCCGCGTATGGAGGCCTTTGCCGTTTCGGGGGTCGTCTGCATGTCTGTATTTTCCTTTGGCATAACAAAAATATTTGCCCAATGTTTTTAAAACAAAGCGGACGGGTCAACCAAAAAATGGCCGGCTTTGAAAAAAAATGAGCAGTTGCTCAAAAATTCGGCAGGATAACACGCTGATGAAAATCCAAATGCGTCCGCATTTAAAATTCCCCTCGCGCGGAAAGCCGCAGGGGAACCGCATTTTTCCCTCCTGTGGCAAAAGGGCGGGGGCGCTTTTCTTCGGGGCGGGAATGTCTTTTGCGGCGGCGCGGGGAGATTTTCACGCGCCGCGCCGTGCGGGCACCTTGCGGGCGGCACCGCGCGGGTAATCGCTTTTTTCGCGCGTTTGCCGGGCATTGGGGGCGGCGCGTTCGCGCTCGGCGCAAAATTTTCGCTTCGGACGCGGCGGGGAGGTGCGGAATCTTCGAGCCGTTTTTTGTTTATTGCGCGTGTTGCGGTTTTTTGCTTGCCAAATTTCGGCGAAAGCTCAAACGTTTGAGCATTGCGGGTAGGTGTTCCGCTTTTTAATCGGCATCGTATTATGAAAAAGTTTTTACGCATAGTTTCAGTTTGCGCCGCGGCGTTCTGCTGTTGCGCCTATTATCCGGATTCGGCTTTTGCCGGTCCCTCCAAGCCGCGCAAAGTGGGGGTTCAAATGTACACTTTCCACACAATGACTTTGGAAGACTCCCTCCCGCTGCTCAAAAACGCGGGAATAAAGGGCGTAGGCCTCACGGCGGGCCAGGCGCTCAGCAGGAAATATCCGAACGTCAAGCGCATCGGCCCCGATATGAACAGGGAGGAGCGCGACTACCTCAAAAAGATTCTCGCCGACAACGGCTGCGTTCCGGTCAGTTTCGGGGTGTACTACACGTCGAAGAAGTCGGACATCGACAGGGCGTGCGCCTTCGCGAAAGACATTGGGGTTCCGATAATTCTCACCGAAGCCCCCGCCGACTGGCTCGACGAGTGGGAGAAGTGCTGCGAAAAGCACGGCGTCAAAATGGCCCTGCACAACCACGCCTCAGACAGCAAGGCCAACAACTATTACGACCCGAAAGTCGTCCGCGACCTCGTAAAAAAATACAAAAACATTTACGCCTGCCCCGACAACGGGCATTGGTCGCGCTCCGGCATAGACGGCGTAGAGGGATACAAAACCCTCGAAGGGAAAATAGCGATACTCCACTTCAAGGACCAGAAGGAATTCGGCAACATCAAGAACCAGCCGGTGGTGTTCGGCACGGGGGCCCTCGACATGAAGGGGCTGCTCGCGGAACTCGACAGGCAGGGGTTCGACGGGTACTTCCTCATAGAGCACGAGGCCAATTACGGCAAAAACCTGCCGGAGGTCGTAAAGTGCGCGGAGTATCTCAAAACGCACTGATTGCGCGTCCCGAACTTTTATTTTCCGTTTCTGAAATCCCCGCGGAAAGGCGGGGATTTTCGCATTTGCGGTTCGGCGGTTTTGATTGGGAGCGAAAATTTTTGCATTAAAATGGTTTTCGCGCGATTTTGGAAATCAAATTGCTTGAACGCTTTCGGGGCGGATTCTACCTTTTGCGGCATGAAAAGGTTCATGATTTTACTGGTCGCGCTTTCAACCGCCGTTTGCGGCTGCGCGGGTTCGAATTCGGAACGGAAAGCTCCCAGAAAAGTGGCCGTCCAGACTTGGACTTTCCACAACCACACGCTCACCGACACGGTGAACATGCTCAAAGACACGCCCGTGCGCGCGCTGCAATGCTATCCGGGGCAGAAGCTCGGCGGCAAGTTCGGCAAGGACGCCGCTTTCGGCCATTGGATGACGCCCGAACAAAAGGCGTACGTCAAGGGGCTCATGTCCTCCAACGGTTTTAAGATTATAGGCTACGGCGTGACGGGCGCGAAAGACGAGAAAGGCATCCGCGCGGTGTGCGAATTCGCGAAGGAATTTTCTATTCCCGCAATCGCGACGGAATCGCCCAAGAGCCTGCTTCCGCTATGGGACAAAATATGCGGCGAATACGGCATCAAGATGGTTATCCATTGCCACCAGAAGGGGAGCGGAAACGACTATTACAACCCGAAAGTCGTGATGGAGCTCATCAAGGATGCGAAAAACGTGGGCGTCTGCGCCGACAACGGGGCGTGGGGGTGTTCGGGCATAGACAATGTGCAGGGTTTCAAAGACGTAAAGGACAAGCTTGTCGAAATCCACTTCAAGGATTTGAGGGAATTCGGAAAGTTGGACAGCCCGACCGTCGCCTATGGCGAGGGCGTTCTGCCGCTGAAAGAGATGCTCGCGGAACTCGACAGGCAGGGGTACGACGGGTATTTCATCATAGAGGACGGCTCGGCATCGGATCCGCTTTTGAACGTCAAAAAGGACGTGGAATTCCTGAAAAATAACTGACGATTTCCGCCCCCGCAAAAAATTGATTTTTTTTCAAAAAAATTCTTGACGTTAAAGAAAAATCAGTCAAAGTGGGGGCACAATAAATCAATTTCTCCTACGGGAGATGGGGTAAATAAATAAAGTAGAAAATAAACTGGCCGGTAGCGTGGGGTACGCTACCGGCCTTCTATTTGCGGGGTTTTGGGGACTTTTGGCCGCCTGGTTTTTGCGGGCGTTTCTGTGGAACGGTTTCCCGCCGCCGGAAAGCCGGAGCTCCCTGCGGTTTCTCGCGCCGCAAGCGTTGGCCCGTGAAATTCTCGGGCGGCGCCTTGAAAAATGTCAGGATTTTTGCGGGCGAATCGGCGTTTCCCGGAACCGCCGCGCCCGTCTCGGAGTCTATTTGTAAAACGCCGCGCGGTTCGGCGCGGTTTTGGCGGAATCCGCCGTCCGCGCGCCTTGTAGCGGCGGACTGCAAATCGGCTTGGCGGCGCCGGCGGAAGTCCGCCGAAAAATATTCGGAATTTTTTGCGGGATATAGATATGGCGGATATTGGGAAACGGTCTGAAATTTCAGCGGGGCTGCGCGGGGGGACGCTCGCCCTGTCCAATTGGATTCTGCGCTTCCTCAGGAGCGGAATTGCGCATTTTCTCATACTGTTTTGCATACTCCTTTCGATGGCGTCGGTGATTCTGTCGTCGTTTTCGGAGACTTCCCGATACGTCGCGCAGCTCTACGCCGTCACTTGCGCGACTTCCGCCATATTTTTCGCCGAATACCTGCTGCGCCTATATTCCGCGCCGGCCGCGCGCCCCGGCGCGCCCGCATTGAGGGCGAGGCTCGGCTACGCGTTTTCGTTTTACGGATTCGTGGATTTCGTCGCGGTGATTCCCTTTCTGCTTGCCTATATGTACGGCGATACCGAAATATCGCGCATTATAATCCTCCCCTATATTTTTACAATGTTCAAGCTGATACGGTATTCTCCTTCGCTCAGGCTCATCGGGGAGGTTCTGGGGAGCGTAAAGGGCGAGCTCGCCGCAGCGTATGCCGCTTGTTCCATCATAGTCTGTTTTTCCGCAACTTTGATGTATTTCCTTGAACGGTCCGCCCAGCCCGAGGTCTTTGAAAATATAGGCGACGGCTTATGGTGGTCGATTGTGACGTTTACGACGGTCGGCTACGGCGACATATATCCCGTGACCCCTCTCGGCAAGATTCTCGGCGGGTTGATAAGCCTCGTGGGAATCGCGATGATAGCGCTGCCTACGGCGATAATAAGTTCCGCGTTTATCAGCGTTATGCAAAGCAGGATAAAAAGGGGAAATCCGCCCGGCCGATAGGCGTCCTGCCGGATTCTTGCGCCTGTTGCGGCTTTTTTGCTCCGGATTTTACGCAAAAAACGCGCCGCATATGGGCGCGTTTTTTTTTGAAAGACCCGAAAAGCGCACCCCCTAGCGGATTCGAACCGCTGTTTCCTGAATGAGGTTCAGGAGTCCTAACCCCTAGACGACGGGGGCGTATTCGCTTTTCGCGTGCGCGGAGATGAAGCCGGCGCGCAATTTTTTATTATGTGCCGATATTGCGCGAGTTTTCCGCGCTTGTCAAGAGTTTTTATGCCGGCATGGGAAATCCGCTTTTAGGCGTTCCCTCGCCTTCGATTTTTTGAAAAACCGGCTTTATTTTCTTGAACCTCGGGCGGCGATTTATTTGAAATAATCCGTATGGAAAAGCGGGCGTTAATATCTGTAAGCGACAAAACAGGAGTCGTTGAATTTGCGAGGGAACTCGTTCGCAAACACGGCTATACAATCCTTTCCACGGGCGGGACCGCGAAGCTTTTGGCAAAAGAGGGAATTCCCGTGACGGAGGTCTCCGACTACACGGGATTTCCGGAAATGATGGACGGGCGCGTCAAGACCCTCCACCCAAAAATTCACGGGGGGCTCTTGTGCCTCCGTTCCAACCCGTCGCACATGGCGCAGGCCGAGGAGCACGGCATAGGCATGATAGACCTCGTGGCGGTCAACCTCTATCCGTTTGAGGCTACGGTTTCCAAGCCAGGCTGCACGATAGAGGACGCCATCGAAAACATTGATATCGGGGGGCCCTCTATGCTGCGCTCCGCCGCCAAAAACCACGCGAGCGTGACGGTTGTCTGCGACAGCTCCGACTATCCGAGGGTGCTCGAAGCCCTCAGGCTTGGCTCGGACGCGCTTCAAGAGCTGCGCAGGCAGCTCGCGCTCAAAGTCTACCAGCGCACGAGCGCCTACGATGCCGCAATCGCCAATTATCTCAACTCCCGATTCGGCGACGGCGGGTTGCCGTCGACTCTCAACATAGGGCTTCCCGTCGTCCAGAAGATGCGCTACGGCGAGAATCCCCACCAGGCTGCGGCGCTCTATGGCGACTTCGACAAGATTTTCAAGCAGTTGCAGGGAAAGGAGCTCTCGTACAACAATATTATAGACATATCGGCGGCCGCGGAGCTCATCGCCGAGTTCGAGAGCCCGACCGTCGCCATTCTCAAACATACCAACCCGTGCGGGGTGGCGTCTTGCGAAAATCTCGTAGAAGCGTGGAACCAGGCGTTTGAGACCGACAGGCAGGCGCCGTTTGGCGGCATAATAACAGTCAACCGCAGAATGGAGGCCGATTTGGCAAAGGTGATTTCCGGCATATTCTGCGAGGTCGTTATCGCCCCCGATTTTTCCGACGAAGCCATAGAAATCTTTTCCAGAAAAAAGAATCTGCGCCTGATGCTTTGGAATTGCAAGAAGGTCGGCAGGCTGTGCGTGAAAAGCGTTGTCGGCGGGGTTCTCGCGCAGACGGCGGACGATATTGAGGAGATCAAGTCCAACATGAAAGTCGTCACAAAGCGCCAGCCGACGGACGAGGAATGGCGCGCGATGCTGTTCGGCTGGAAGGTCGTAAAGCACGTCAAGAGCAATGCGATCGTCTACGCGGGCTGCGAGCGCACGTTCGGAATCGGCGCGGGCCAGATGTCGCGCGTGGACAGCTCGCGCATAGCGGTCTGGAAGGCCGGCGAAGCCAAGCTTTCTCTCAGGCCGAGCATTGTGGCTTCCGACGCGTTCTTCCCGTTTGCCGACGGTTTGCTCGCAGCCGCCGAGGCTGGCGCGACCGCCGCAATCCAGCCGGGCGGTTCCGTTCGCGACGAAGAGGTCATCGCCGCCGCCGACGCCAACAACATGGCAATGGTATTTACGGGAGTCCGCCACTTCCGCCACTAAAAGATGTACGTCGAGCATCGCAGGCTGTCCGACAGAGCGAAGGCTTTGCTGACGCTGCTCTTCGCGGCGTTGGCGTGTTTCTATATCCTTTCGGCGGGCGGCTGCGATTTCGGCAGGGGGGAGGTAGTCAAAGAGACTTCCGAGCCCCATTTCCTGCGCGGGCAGGAGGAATTGCGGCGCGGCAACATCTCGGAGGCGTTGAGCGCGTTTCTGAAAGTTTCGGAGAAGCGGCGCGATGCCCCCGAGTCGCATTTCGAGCTCGGGCGCATATACCTCGAACATATGGACGACCCGAATACCGCCATATACCATTTCAAAAAGTATTTGGAGCTCAAACCCAATTCCCAGTCTTCTCCGATGGTGAGGCAGATGATAGAGACCGCCCAGAAAAAATTTGCCGCCTCCCTCCCGGAAAGCCCCTTTGAAAACAATATAAGGCGCATAGAGCTCGAGGAAATCCTGCAAAAACTGCAAAAGGAAAATCTGGAACTCAAACAGAAGTTGGCCGCTGCGGTCGCCGCAATAGACCGCCTTGAAGCCACCCAAAACGTCAGGGTACAGAGTTCCGCCCCACGGTCTGCGCGCGCGGAGAACGTTCAGCCCCGTGATTCAATTCCGCCCGCGTCGGCAAATTCGAGCGAGCCCGACAGACAGTCCGCGCCCTCAGTGCGCCGGGACATTCCGTCTTCCTATACCGTCCAGGCCGGAGATACCCTTTCGAGCATAAGCCGTAAAATTTACGGCACTCCCAACAGGTGGCGCGACATATTTACCGCAAATCGCGACAGGCTCGCTACGGCATCTTCCCTAAAACCCGGGCAAGTCCTGAAAATTCCCCGCACCCGCTGATTTGGCGAATGCTTTTGGCGAATAGCTCCGTTTC
>ERZ827168.3615-NODE-3615-length-15540-cov-4.997352_pt1 | contig 15540 bp, 17 predicted proteins | sample MGYA00519868_ERZ827168 | MGnify/ENA primary metagenome ERZ827168 (study PRJEB31778, sample SAMEA3449271) | human gut metagenome | biome: human gut; feature: human-associated habitat; material: faeces | place: United Kingdom | collected 2010/2012 ...
CGCTCGGCAAAATGCAAGCGAGCTTGCTTTTGCTCTCGCTTATTCGTATCTTTGCATCGATGTATCGCAAAGTAATACATATAATTCCGTCACGATTCGGCAGGCAGGGAGTCATAGCGGCCGCGACAGTGCTCGCGCGCGCCGTGCTGAACTTTTTCGGCATAGCGATGCTCATTCCCCTGCTCATGCTCATACTCGACGGCGAGGCCTTCCACTCGCAGCCGACGCTTCAGGGAATATACCGTGCCCTGGGCTTCTCCGACGACCGCGCGTTCGTCCTGACCGTGGCGGCAGTGGCGGTGGCGGCCGTCGCATCGAAAGGTGCGGTGAACATATTGCTCTACCGTTACGAACGCGACTACATATACAATCTCTACCGCGATCTGTCGCGACGGCTCTATATCGACTACTATAGGCGCGGACTCGCCTTCGTCAAACGCAACAACTCCGCGGAACTGTCGCGCAACGTGAATTTCGTATGCCTGAGATTCGTGACGGGCGTGCTGCAACCCGCGGCGACGCTGGTCGGCGAGACGCTTCTGTTCCTGCTTATAACAGGCGCCATGTTCGCGTACGCTCCCGTCGCGGCGCTCATGCTCGCCGCCATATTCATCCCTGCCGTAGCGCTCTACTACCGTCTCGTACGACGCAGAATGAACGAATACGGAAAGATCGAAAACGAGGCCATGAGGGAGAATTTCCGCAATGTGTCGGAGATGTTCAGAGGCTACGCCGACGTGGAGATAAACAATGCCTTTCCCCGAATGCTCGCCGATTTCGACGACTCCACCGAACGTCTCATCGACATGCGCAAGCGCGACGCCACCATGGCGACGCTACCGCAGACCGTGACGGAAACGGCCATCGCCATAGGCATGGCGGCACTGATCGCAGCGGGAATCTGCATGCCGAGTGCCGATGTCCGCATCCTGTTCGGCCTGTTCGCCATAGCCGCCTTGAGGCTCATGCCGTCGGTGCGCAACATACTCTCGGCGCTGACGGCCATACGTTACAACCGCTACACGGCGGACATACTCGCCGACATGACCGACACGCACGATGCCGAGCGCAGCACGGAGAGGATGCGGATGCACCGCGACATGGTTCTGCACGACATTACGTTCGGATACGACGACGGTCGGGACGGAGGCGTCATAAACGGGTTCTCGCTGTGCATACGCCGCGGCGAGCGCATAGGCATAAAAGGCTCGTCGGGAGCAGGAAAATCCACGCTCATGAATCTCATGCTGGGGCTTTACGCCCCGCAGCACGGCGAAATACTCATCGACGGAGAGAGGCTCGACGAATCGAACCGCCGCGCGTGGCAGAACTCGGTGGGATACGTGCCCCAGAGCGTATTCATAGCCGACTCGACGCTGGCGGAGAACGTGGCGCTCGGCGAGGATCCCGAGAAGATCGACCGCGCCCGCATAGCCGAAGCACTGGAAACGGCCGCCCTCGCGGGGTTCGTCAGCGGTCTGCCGCAGGGCATCGACACCATGATAGGCGAATCGGGGTGCCGCATATCGGGAGGCGAAAGGCAGCGCATAGGCATAGCGCGCGCACTCTACCGACGCCCCGACATACTCTTCTTCGACGAGGCCACATCGGCCCTCGACCGAAACACCGAACGAAGCATAAACGATTCGATAGTACGTCTGTCGGAATACGACAAGGAGTTGACGATAGTGGTCATAGCGCACCGCGACACGTCGCTCGGTTATTGCGACCGCATAATAGAAATAGGAAAATAACATGTATCACGACTACATCATAGCGCGCCGCCGAATAAGGATGAGCGGCCCGCAGGCCGACCTCGAAAGGATCGGGCTGCCGAGCTTCGGTCCCTTCGCGGCCGAGTACGACCCCGACGCCGAGACAGCGGCAGAGATAGAGACTGGAGTGCCGATTGACGCGGCCGCCCTGAAATTCGAAGAGCTGACCCGATTCGATTTCAACGACGGAGCGGCCGAATGTATATTCGGCAGAGACGACGACTCCTACGTGTTCATCATAGGGGACGGGCAGAGTACGCCGACGGTATTCGTCTACGACATAGCCTCGTGCCGCGCGCAAAGCAACATGGGTGTGACGGAGCGCTTCGAAGCGGCGTTCGCACGGTTCGGCATATGGTTCATGACGAACATTGCGACGGCTCCGTATCTCACATCGGCCGTGCACACCTCGACGCTCGTATACAACGGCGAGGCGGTGATGTTCCTCGGCGAGTCGGGAACGGGTAAAAGCACCCACACGCGTCTGTGGCGCGAAAACATCGCGGGCACTACCCTGCTGAACGACGACAGTCCGTTCATAGCCGTCGCCGACGGGCGGCCCGAGGTCTTCGGATCGCCGTGGAGCGGCAAGACGCATTGCTACAAAAACGAGCACTACCCTCTCCGCGCCGTGGTTCGCCTGAGCCAGGCACCCCACAATGCCATAAGGAGACTGCGGGGCGCGCATGCCGTGGGCGCGTTGTTGCCGTCGCTTCCGCCGGCATTTGCGTTCGACAAACGGCTGGAGGAATTCATGATCGACACCTTATCGGCCGCAATCGCGGCAGTGCCCGTCTATCATCTGGAGTGCCTGCCCGACGCTGCGGCGGCACGCCTGGCCCACGACACCATCTTCGGAGCATGAAAAAGCTGTTGAAAAACGAACTGTTCTTCGCCGAGGCAGAACGGTTGTTGGCCGACGGACAGAGCGTGACTCTGCTCGTGAGGGGCAACAGCATGCGTCCGCTGCTCCGCGACGGGATCGACCGCGTGACGATACGCCGTCACCAGCCCGACGAGATAGAGAAGGGCGCCGTGATGTTCTTCCGCTACAAGAGCTCGTACGTGATGCACCGCATAAAATCCGTCACGGGCAACGAGGTAGTGTTCGCGGGCGACGGCAACTACCGCACGGTGGAGCATGCCCGCCGCGGAGACATAATAGCCAAGGTGGTCGTAATAACGAGACCCGACGGCCGCAAAATCGAGTGTTCGGGCCGCCGCTGGCGGATCATGTCGGCCGCATGGCTCGCACTGCCGCCGATAGCGAGACGCGGCATACTCGGAATTTCAAGAAGAATCAACAAACGATAGATGAATATGGATTTCAGAATAGGACACGGATACGACGTGCACGCATTGGCCGAAGGGCTCAGACTGGTGATAGGCGGCGTGGAGATCGCGCACGAAAAGGGCTGCGTGGCCCACTCCGACGGCGACGTGGCGATTCACGCCATATGCGATGCGCTGCTCGGGGCACTGGCCCTGGGCGACATCGGCAAGCTGTTTCCCGACACTTCGGACGAGTTCAAGGGCATAGACTCGAAAATACTGCTGCGGCGAGTGGTCGCCGTCGTCGGAGAACACGGATACGAGATATCGAACGTAGACTGCACCATAGCCATGCAGCGGCCCAAGTTGCGCCCGCATATCGACGAGATGCGCCGCGTGCTGGCCGAAACGATGGGGATCGGTGTCGACCGCGTGTCGGTGAAGGCCACAACGACCGAGCGGCTGGGATTCGAGGGCCGCGAGGAAGGAGTGTCGGTGCATGCCGTGGCGCTGGTATACAGAAAATAAATGCGACTCCAAAAGAGTCGCGCGGGCCGCAGCCTCCCCCCGCGGAGGCCCGCTGTTCGCATCCGCTCATGGTGCGGGCTCCGCAGGCTGCGGACTCGATTCGACAGAAAAACCGCGACGATCATCTCGCCGCGGTTTTCTGTTTATACAATACGAATCTAATATATCCTCGTAATGGTACCCGTATATTGCACGGGATTATACCACGTATTGGATATGGTGAGCGTGGCGCTGCCGTGGCGGGAGTTTATGTCGAACGTGAAGGTGTATTCGATCGAGGCATAGAGATAGGTCTTGAACGACACCAGCCAACCTTCTTCGGTCTGCTTCGTCACGAAATCGGAGACGCTCGGCATACCCGTATTCAACAGCACGTAGTGATATGGAGGCACGTAACCGACGTAATACGGCAGGCAGACATCCAGCGATCCGCGCCACAGCGTGACGGTATAGACGGGATTGGTCAGGAATTTCATCGAACCTGCGGGCATCTGCTGCACCGTCTGAGGATTGAACTCGAAGTTGTGAGAGAGCACTACGGAGTCGATATACTTCTCAAATTCGGCAAGACGCTCGGCGCGTCTTTCGGCACGCTGCTCCTGCGTCATCTTTCTGAGATCTTCGCGACTCGTCTGGGCGGCCGCATCGTTCACGAAGGGACCGCAGAATGTACACGCCAAGGTGCACGCAACTAAAAACATCAGTCGTTTCATAGCACAAAGGATTTATGCCCGAACGACTTTCAAAATCCTTGCCTAAACTCCCATCCGACGCAAAAATTCGCCCGTGGCGCTCTGCTCGCACATCGCTATTTCGTGCGGCGTGCCCGCGGCGACTATGCGTCCGCCGCCCGCGCCGCCCTCGGGACCTATGTCGATTATGTGGTCGGCGACCTTTATCACGTCCAGATTATGCTCTATGACGATAGCGGTATTGCCACGGTCGACCAATTTGTTTATAACCTCCAGCAACTGGCGTATATCCTCGAAATGCAGGCCCGTGGTGGGTTCGTCGAGAATGTAGAGCGTGCGCCCCGTGTCGCGTTTCGACAACTCGGCAGCCAGCTTTATGCGCTGGCTCTCGCCGCCCGAGAGCGTGGTGCAGGGCTGTCCGAGCGTGAGATAACCGAGACCCACATCCTGAATGGCTTTCAACTTCTGGTAGATGGACGGTATGTTGGCGAAGAACTCCACCGCTATGTTCACGGTCATGTTCAGCACCTCGTCGATGTTCTTGCCCTTGTACCTGACCTCCAGCGTCTCGCGGTTGTAGCGGTGGCCGCCGCACGCCTTGCAGGTGACGTAAACGTCGGGCAGGAAGTTCATCTCTATGGTCTGTACGCCCGCGCCGCGGCATTCCTCGCAGCGGCCGCCCTTGACGTTGAACGAGAAACGGCCCGCCTTGAATCCGCGGATCTGCGCGTCGGGAGTGGACTCGAAGAGTTTGCGGATATCGGAAAAGACGTTGGAATAGGTGGCGGGATTGCTTCGCGGCGTGCGCCCGATGGGCGACTGATCCACCACGACCAGCTTGTCGATGTTCTCGATACCCTCCACCGAATCGTAAGGCAGCGGATTGTCGTACGAACGGTACAACTCGCGGCTCAGCACGGGACGCAGCGTCTCGTTAACCAGCGTCGACTTGCCCGAACCGCTCACGCCCGTCACGCATATGAACTTGCCCAGCGGAAACTCGGCATCGACGCCCTTGAGATTGTTGCCGCGCGCGCCGCGGACGACGATGCTTTGCCCCGTACCCTTGCGCAGCTCGGCAGGAATCTCTATCCTGCGGCGGCCGCACAGGTAGTCGGCCGTTATGGAATCCGACCGCAGAATGTCGTCGAACGTACCCGCCGCCACGATACGGCCGCCGCGACGCCCCGCCTTGGGCCCCACGTCGACTATGTAGTCGGCCGAGCGCATCATGTCCTCGTCGTGCTCCACCACGATCACCGAGTTGCCCGCGTCGCGCAGCTCCTGCAACGTGCGGATCAAACGGCGGTTGTCGCGTTGATGCAGGCCGATGCTCGGCTCGTCGAGAATGTAGAGCACGTTCACCAGCTTCGAACCGATCTGCGTCGCCAGACGTATGCGCTGGCTCTCGCCGCCCGAGAGCGAACGCGACGAACGGGCCAGCGAGAGGTAGCCCAGTCCCACGTCGAGCAGAAAACGGAGCCGCTCGCGTATCTCCTTCACGATCTCCTGCGCAATTTTCCACTCCTTGGGCGAAAAATATTCTTCGGCATGCGACATCCACTCCGCGAAATCGGCTATCGACATGGCCGAGACCTCGGCTATGTTCTTGCCGCCGATACGGAACTGCAACGCCTCCTTTTTCAGGCGCGTGCCGCCGCAGACGCTGCACGGGCGGTACATGAGGAACTGCTCGCGCCACTTCCGGCCGCATTTCGATTCCTCGTCGTCGGTCGTGGAGTCGACATACTCGGCGATGCCCTCCCACGGAATCATGCGGCGCCCCGAGATGGACGAAAATTCCGACAGATCGACCGTGAGGGGTTTGGGATCGCCGTACAGAATGGCATTCATACCCTCTTCGGAAATCGTGCTCACGGGGTCGTCCAACGTGAAGTCGTAACGGCGCCCCAGCATCGTCAGCAGGGCGAAAAGTTTGTTGTTCTTGTATTTCCCTATCGGTTCGATGGCGCCGTCGCGCAGCGAGCGGTTCTCGTCGGGAATGATCTTGCGGATATCGAACACCGCCTCGACACCCAGACCGCTGCATCGCGGGCAGGCCCCCTGGGGCGAATTGAACGAGAAAGTATGCGGCGCAGGGTCCTCGAAGGCCACTCCCGTCGAGGGGCACATCAGATGGCGCGAATAGTAACGCAGCCCCTCGGCCTCGTAGTCGTACAGCGCCATGGTGCCCTTGCCCTGACGCATGGACTCCTTGAGCGAGGTCATGACGCGTTCGCCCGAGTCGTCGGCGACCACCAGACGGTCGACCACCAGATCGATGTTGTGTATCTTGTAACGGTCGAGCTTCATGCCCGCCGTGATCTCGCGGATCTCGCCGTCGATGCGCGCATAGATGTATCCGCGTTTGGCCAGCGATTCGAACATTTCGCGGTAGTGGCCCTTGCGGCCCTTCACGATGGGAGCCATGAACGCCACCTTGCGGCCCGCGAAACCCTTGAGGATCAGATCGCGGATCTGCTCGTCGGTGTAGTGCACCATCTCCTCGTCGGTAACGGGCGAATAGGCGCGCGAGGCGCGGGCATAGAGCAGGCGCAGGAAGTCGTTGATCTCGGTGACGGTGCCCACCGTCGAACGGGGATTCTTGTTGGTGGTCTTCTGTTCGATGGCCACCACGGGGCTGAGTCCCGTTATCTTGTCCACGTCGGGACGCTCCATAGTGCCGACGAACTGTCGGGCATAGGTCGAAAGGGTCTCCATGTAGCGGCGCTGCCCCTCGGCATAGATGGTGTCGAAAGCGAGCGACGATTTACCCGATCCCGAGAGTCCCGTGATAACGACCAGCGAATTGCGCGGAATCTCGACATCCGCATTCTTGAGATTGTGGACGCGCGCGCCCGTCACGACTATCTTGTCTTCCCCGTTGATTGCCATAATTCATCCTTATGCGTTCCGCGCCCGCCGCATCAGAACATGGTGAGCAGCGAGTGCAAAATATCATGCAAAGATAATAAACCCACCAGATCGGCAAAACAGATGAGCAAAATAATCAATGTAAAATATCGCACGAATTTCACGCCCCACGCCATGGCGAAATGAGAAGCAAGCACGGCGCCTATGACGTTGCCCAGACCGTGCCACAATCCGTAGGCATAATCGACCTGGCCGTTGAGCATGAATATGGCGAGCGAGAAGGGAGTGGCGACGAATATCATGAAACACTTCACCACGTTGGCCGTGATTATGTCCAGCTTCATCGACCAGATGGTGACCGCCAGCACGGCGTAGCCCAGACCTATGTAGATATATCCGCCGTAGAAACCCAGCAGCAGGAACCATATGTAGTGGTAGAACCGCAGTTGCAGAGGATGGCCGCCGTGGATGTGGGGATGCTTGTGGCTGCGGTCGAAAATCATGTAGAGCAGCACCACGGTAAGCACCACCGACATGCAGATCTTGAACACGGTGTCACTTATGTGCGTGGCAACCATAGAACCCGCTATGTTGCCCACCACGGCGGGGATCGAGAGCTTTATGCCGCTGCGCACGTCGAGCATGCGCTTGCGAAGGAAAGCCACCGACGAGGTGAGATTCTGCAACACCACGGCTATGCGGTTGGTGCCGTTGGCCACGCCGACTGGCAGTCCGAGTACCATGAACAGCGTCATGGAGATGATCGAGCCTCCGCCCGCGAGAGTATTGATGATGCCCACCACGACACCCGAAAGAATAAGCACAGCAACTATCGTAATTCCGCTCATAAGGCACTCGAATTTGTCGGCAGTACGACACCCGTCGCCGCCCGATTCATAAAGATAATGCAAATCGGGATAAAAAGAAAATTTCGCACCGTTTTTTCAACCGAATACGAAATTATCGTCCCTTTCGCGCAATGAAATAGAGGTCGAAACAATCGTCCGTCACGGGACCTATACGGTAGTCGTCCATCGCGATCGACTGCGTGAGATCGCGGTTGTCAGCCAGCAGACGGCGGCGGTTGATGCGGTTCAGGACATCGTAGGGAATCTGCAACAGGCGGCGCGGCAGGCGGTGTTGCAGATCGAAAATGTCGAACCGCGCAATGCGTTCCACACTCGCCTTGTTGGCGGCATAGTACTCCATCACGCGCTCGTTGCCCGTCACGCCCAGACACTCCACCTCGGAGAAGTCGCGCGACAGCAGTCGGCGCAACCCCTCGGCCGTGTATTCGCGCACATGCCACGGATTGCGCGTGAGCGACATGGGGGCATTGGGAGTCGACACTATGAACCGTCCGCCGTCGCGCAGCACGCGGCTCACCTCGCGGACGAAATCGGCATCGCGTTCGATGTGCTCGATGACCTGAAACGACACCACGAAATCGAAACTACCGTCGGCGAAATCGAGCGGCGGCGCTGTCATGCGGCGAAACTCGGCATTGGCGGGCAGAGCCGCCTCGAGATGCGGCGCGGTCTTGTCGACCGTGACGAAACGGTCGGCCGCGGGCGCCACGACGTCGATGCCGTAGCCCATTCCCGTTCCGATCTCCAGCACGTCGCCCGAAACGATCTCGGCCGCCTTGTGATAAGCCAAAATCGAACGTCGGAACACGAAATTGTCCGACACATCCCTGCCCGAAACACGCTCGGCTGTCTGCATATTCACGCGCTATTTAAGTTTCACACTCCCGCCGTCCGACACCACGTCGCCGCGCTTGAGCAACATGCCCAGGGCGCGTTTGAACACCTTCTTGCTCATCTGCGTGCAGGCATGCACCCTGTCGGGTGCGGAATCGTCGCCCACGGGCAGCACCCCGCCGCTGTCGCGCAGCAATTGCAGCAACTTCTCTGCCGAAGCCGCCACGCCGTCGTAACCCTCGCGGCGCAGCGAGACATCGATGCGGTTGTCGTCGGTGATGCGGCTCACATAGCCCTCCAGACGATCGCCTATCGACACGCGGCTGAAAATCTGATTCTTGTAGATCATGCCCCAGTGGCGCGAGTCGATTATCACGCGGAATCCTATGGGACTCTCCGAAGCCACCAGAACGTCGACCTTCTGACGCGGAGCGACGGTAATTATCTCGTTGTCGATATAGGGTTTGAGCTTCATGGTCGCCACGCAACGCCCCGTGATGTTGTCGACGTAGAGCCACACTATGTAGCTGCGACCCACGACCACACCGCCCTGCTGGTTGCGGTTGGGCAGAAACAGATCCTTGCCCGCAATGCCCCAGTCGAGAAAGGCGCCGTGGAAATTCTTGTCCGCCACCTTGAGATATGCCGCACGGCCCTCGGTTATGAGCGGACGGTCGGTGGTGGCGATCAGGCGATCCTCCGAATCGTGATAGACGAAAACCGACTTCTCGTCGCCCACGGCATCTGAGAGCGACACATAGCGGTTGGGAAGCAGAACCTCCTGCCCCTCCTCGTCGGCCAGATACAATCCGTAATCGGAGATGCGGGCGACTTTCAGCGTTTGAATACGACCTACTTTCATAAATGTAAAATATTCGGCAAATATAGGAAAATTAAACGGAATCGGCTTTTGACGCATATATTAATTCGAAAATTTAATCGTGCAATAAATTTTGCCGTGCGGGCCGCATGTATTATCTTTGCGGCCGAATTAAGGTTCATTCGATATGATAAGCAGAAGATTGCTAAGAATAAAGGTCGTGAAGGCCTTGTACGCCCACATGAAGTCGGAGTCGGACTCGCTGATGGCATCGGAAAAGACGCTCGTGGCATCGATAGACAAGACATACGACCTCTATTTCCAGATGCTCGCCCTCGTCGTCGAGATGGCCCGCTACGCCGAACAGCGTCAGGAGGCGGCCAAACAGAAGAAACTCCCCACTTTCGAAGATCTGAATCCCAACCGCAAGTTCGTCGACAACAGCGTAATACGCCTTATCGCCGAGAGCGATTCGGTGAACGACCGTCTGGCGGCACGCAAACTTTCGTGGTCGCAAAGTCCCGAACTCGTGAAGGCACTCTTCACGCAGCTGGAGCAGAGCGACTACTACAAGAAATACATGGCCTCGACCGAGAGTTCGTTCCGCGAGGATCTGGCTCTGGTCACCGATTTCTACACCCGCGAGCTCGAAGAATCGGAGCTGCTCGAAGAGGTGCTCGACGAACAGTCGATACTGTGGAACGACGATCTGGGATTCGCGCTCATAATGGTGACCCGCACTCTGTCGGGCATGCGTCAGTCGCACCGCGAGGTGAAGGTGCTGCCCAAGTTCAAGAGCGACGACGATCTCGACTTCGCGAAAGAACTATTCGAGAAGACGGCGATCAATTTCGACACCTATCTGCAATATATCGAAAGATTCACCCGCAACTGGGACGTGGAGCGCATAGCCTTCATGGACAACCTCATCATGGCCACGGCCGTGGCCGAGCTGGTGTCGTTCCCGTCGATCCCCGTAAAGGTGACGCTGGACGAATACATCGAGATAGCTAAATTCTACTCCACCCCCGGCAGCGGCACGTTCATAAACGGAATACTCGACAAGATAGTGGCCGCACTCACCGAGGAAGGCAAGATCTGCAAGAGCGGCCGCGGACTGATCTGACGGATCACGCGGCACGTGGCACGATTTAAGCATTGACTTGATACGGATGACGACGAAGCGCACATATGCAGCGTTGGCAGCGGCGGTGTTGCTGTTGGCGGGAGCCTGCGGCCCGCAGGCCGACAAGACCACGGGCGCGGCTTCGCAAAGCGTGACCGTAACTTCCGAGGCATTGCAGGACGGAATATGCGACACACTGCGCTTCGGCCGCATGCGCAGCGGCGAGACCGCGGTTAAGAGTCTGCGGGTCGAGAACGGCGGCAAGACTCCGATGGTGCTGCTGCGACACACGACCTCGTGCGGCTGCGTCAGATTGGATTACGACCGACGCCCCGTGGCTCCCGAAGCCGCGACGGAGATACGCTGCGAGTTCGATTCGCACGGGCAGCATGGCTGGCAGATGAAACTCATAGAGTTTTATTTCGCCGATTCGGCCCGACCTTTGAAACTATACGTCGAAGCCGAGGTGGAATAGTCGCATAATCGGAAATAATTGCTTATATTTGTAAGCGACAAAATCGACGTGTCAGGGTGCGGCGTCGCGAACGGAAACGATAAACGAAACACATTAAATTTATATTGCTATGATTAATTTGCTTCAGGCTGATGCCGTAGGACAACCGGGAATGGGCGGTTTCTGGATCATGATGTTGCTCATGATAGCCGTTCTCTACTTTTTCATGTGGCGTCCCGAATCGAAACGCCGCAAAGAGATGGCCAAGTTCCGCGAGGGACTCAAGAAGGGCGACAAGATAATCACCGCGGGCGGAATATACGGCACGGTGAAGGAGGTGAAGGAGACTACCCTGCTCATCGAGGTGGACGGCAACGTCACGTTGCGCATCGACAAGAACATGGTGGTGGCCGACAACTCGCAGTTGCAGAAATAGGCCGAGAAAGCGCCTTACAGAGACGTCCGAACCCCTTGCGGAGTTCGGACGTTTTGTTTGCCTATTCCTCCACCCCGCACTCGCAGAAATGGAACTCGTCGCGCGCCTTGTCCTTGGGGAACAGGAAATAGACGCACAGCGCGCGGGTGCACAGCTCGCCCGCCGAATCGAATATCGTCACATCGATATCCACCACGTTGCGCCGCTGCCGCACGACCGAGGCACGCAACGTGATATGGTCGTCGGTGGTATGGATCGGGCGCATGTATTTGACCACCATCCTCGAAGTAACGCCGCTGGTCTGGAATTTTCGGAACACCACCCAGCTGCTGATCTCGTCGGCCAGCGTGGCCTGTATGCCTCCGTGAAGGGTGTCGACCCACCCCTGGAACTCCGAGCGCGGACGCCAGCGGCTCACGATCTCATCGCCGTCCTCGTAAAACTCCATGCGCAGACCGCGTTCGTTATGCGGATCGCAGCCGAAACAGCGGTAACGCTCCATGCCGCGCCAAGGGTTGACTATCTTTTTCATGATGATCAGGATTTAACTGTACCTATCAAATTCTACTTTGATTTTGCGGCTCTTCAGAGCCGCGCGAGCGTAGCCTCGCCCCGCGATGCAGTATGCTGCGGCTACTTTTCGGTCATGATACGCAGCGCACACGCCAGCTGGTCGGGACACGACGTGCCCTTGCCGTGACAGTCGATGCCTTGCAGTCTGGCGATTACCTCGTCGACACGCATGCCCGCCACGAGCGACGCTATTCCCTGAGTATTGCCGTGGCAGCCGCCGACGAACTCCACGCGGCGCACGACATCGCCGTCGAGTTCTATGTTTATCGCCCGCGAACATGTGCCGCAGGTCGTGTACGTCATCTTATCCATAAGTGTATATCATCTTCTGAAATCGCAGACAAAGATAATTATTTCAGCATAATCGGCATCCGAGAGCCGCAAAAAACGCGGGAATCCGACGACAAATTAGTACCTTTGCGGAGTTCGACACCAAGAAACGATGGAAAAAGACAACATATACGACGTTATAGTCATAGGCGCGGGAGCCGCGGGCCTGATGGCGGCGGCCACGGCGGCCCGCAACGGCAAGCAGGTGCTTCTGATGGAGAAGATGGAGAAGGCGGGACGCAAGATCCGCATATCGGGCAAGGGACGCTGCAATGTGACCAACGCCCGTCCGCCCGAGGAATTCCGCGAGGCGATACGGGTCAACGCCGATTTTTTCGACGTGGCTTTCGCCGAGTTCAACAACAAGGCGACCATACGTCTGTTCGAACGCCTCGGCGTGAAACTCGACATAGAACGCGGGCAGCGCGTATTTCCCCGCAGCGGCAAGGCGTGGGACATAGCCAACGCCCTGGTCGACTACTGCACCGACAACGGAGTGACGTTCATGTACGACACGCGCGCGGACGGGATACTGACCTCCGACGGCAAGGTCTACGGCGTCACGTACGTCAACAAACGCGGGTTCCGCCGCAAGGAGGAAGCCTCGGCTGTGATCGTCGCCACGGGAGGCGTAAGCTACCCCGCCACGGGTTCGACGGGCGACGGATATCTGTTCGCCGACGAGTTGGGCCACACGGTGACGGAGGTGCGTCCGTCGCTCACACCGTTGCGCACGTCGCATCCGCAGCGCAAATACCTCGACGGATTGCTGCTCCGCAATGTCCGCGCGCAACTCGTCGTCGACGGCGAGGTCGTGCGCGAGGAATTCGGCGAGATAGGGTTCTCGGAGCGCGGCATAGAAGGCGCGGTGGCACTGCGGCTGAGCCGCGACGCGGTGGATGCCCTCATCGACGAACGCAAGGTGAAGATAGTGCTCGACATGAAGCCCGCACTCGACGAGGAAACGCTGTTCGACCGCATAAAGCGCGAGATAGCCGAGATGCAGCCCGAAGAGTTCTTTTCGGAACTGCTGCGCAAGCTCGTGCCCAAGAATCTGGTAATGCCCATAGCGCACGAGCTGGACGTACATTCGAAAAATTACATACGCAAGGTGACCGATGCCGAGATCCGCCGACTCATCAAGGTGCTGAAAGGCATGGTGTTCCCCATCACCGACTACGCCCCGTTCGAATACGCCGTGGTAACGGCGGGCGGCGTGTGCTGCGACGAGGTGAACAAGTACACGATGGAATCGCTGAAAGTGAAGGGCCTCTATTTCGCGGGCGAAGTGCTCGATCTGGATGCCAATACGGGCGGTTACAACATGCAGATAGCCTTCTCGACGGGACGTCTGGCAGGACAACTGAAGAAATAACACGAATGAAAATCTCGGGCAGAACCATAAAACGGAGGCTTTACGGGTTGCGCAACCTCCCGACCGACCTGAAGCGCGCGCGCTATTTCCGCGGGCACGGCGTGCATTCGCCGTTCGTCTACGCCATAGTAAGGCAGGTATTTATGCGCTCCGCCCCGATCGACGGCGACAACGCGCTTTACACCGCACTGAAGAGCCGCGGGATCTCCGAGCGGCGGGCCGTACAGCTGCAAAACCTGATGATTCATTGCGGATATACCTCGTTCGGCATAGATTGTGCCGACGACGATACAGCACGGCATGATTTTACGGTGGCGACGCTCGCAGTGGCATCGGAAAGGCTGGGCGCAATGGCGGCAAAAGCCGAAGCCGACGGCTCGACGCTTTGCATAATGTCGCCGTGGTACGACCGCATGCGCGACAAGGCGTGCCGCACCATAATCGCGAAGCACCGCTGCACCGACATAGACAATCGCGGATACCTTCTGCTGTTTAACAATTACCTGCCGAAACAATCGTTCAGACTATGAAAATATATACCAAGGGAGGCGACAAAGGACTCACTTCGCTAATCGGCGGAGAGCGCGTATACAAGACCGACGAACGGGTGGAGGCATACGGAACGGTGGACGAACTCACGGCGTTCATCGCCCTGCTGGCCGACAAACTCGCATCGGATGCCGACCTGCGCCCCCACACCGACATGTTGCGGCGCATAGAGTCGCGTCTGATGAACGTGGAGGCTCTGCTCGCCACAGGCGAGGGCGGACACGACAAGACGGCACATCTGGAGTGCGACGCCGCCGAGCTGGAGCACGCCATCGACGCCATGCAGGAGCGGCTGCCCGCGATAGACAAATTCACCGTCCCGGGCGGCGACGAACGCGTATCGCTGTGCCACGTTTGCCGCACCGTATGCCGACGGGCCGAACGCGCGGCCATAGGCGCCGCATCGAAATACGACATAGACGGGCGCGCCACGATATACCTCAATCGACTTTCGGACTATTTTTATCTTTTAGGTCGCACTCTTACCGAGCACTTTCACGTCGACGAAATACTTTGGATTCCGTAATGCGGATCGACCGCTGCAAATACTGCGATACGCCGAAAAACATCGGGGCTCGGCCTGCTCCGCACAAGTTCTTCGCAGCAGGTAATCGACACATAGGCAAGTCATTACGACAGCGCGGACCGAACCGTCCGCAAGATTGCATGCGAAAGTACTTGCATTTGTCGTTTTTTTTCTATATTTGCGACCGATATAGATTTCGAGACGAACAAATTTTTTCCGAACCTCGAAAATATGCAGAAACGTAAAACTACGACATTATGTATTGGACTTTAGAGTTAGCATCGAAATTGGAGGACGCACCATGGCCTGCAACCAAGGAGGAATTGGTCGATTACGCGATTCGCTCGGGCGCCCCGCTGGAAGTATTGGAGAATCTTCAGGAGATCGAAGACGAAGGCGACATCTATGAGTCGATAGAAGATATTTGGCCCGACTACCCCTCGAAAGACGACTTTTTCTTCAACGAGGAGGAATATTAGAGAAAAATAATCGAAAAATTTAAGATTA
>ERZ827168.3623-NODE-3623-length-15512-cov-8.083846_pt1 | contig 15512 bp, 16 predicted proteins | sample MGYA00519868_ERZ827168 | MGnify/ENA primary metagenome ERZ827168 (study PRJEB31778, sample SAMEA3449271) | human gut metagenome | biome: human gut; feature: human-associated habitat; material: faeces | place: United Kingdom | collected 2010/2012 ...
TTAAGACAAAATCAATCTTGATTACTTAAGACATTATCATATTTGAATCAGAAAAGACTAAAATGATTTATTTTTTCTTATTGAAATTAATTTTTTTAATTTTAATTCCAAAATTTTCTTTTAATTTTTTAATAACAATATTAAAATCTTTCTTTCTATTCCCTATGCAAAAGCGATATAGTTTATAATAATTTTTATAATTCTTTAATCTATATTTTTGAATATAATCATAAGTTTCTACACATTCAGATAATCCAATTGCATATTCTTTTTTTCTAGCTAAATCGATAATAAAACTATCACAATAAACATATATAAGTTGATTAGCTTTTGCTGGCTTATTTAAAATCATACATATTTTTCTAGTTATATAATGATTAAAATAAACAGTATTATAATTTTCTATTATTTCTTTCATAAGAATTGGTATTAACCTATTTGTATCATAAACATCTTGGAATTCATTTTCATCATGATTCTTATATTTATGAAATAGTTCTAACTCTAAAATTTCATTTACTTCTTCAGAAGAATATTTTAAATTATTATTTAAGAATTTTAAAATATCTTGAGTTATCTCCTTCATCATTTGATGCTTCTTTCCCATACCAATATAAGAAGAAGGTTGAGATAAAACATCGTGATATGTTCTTATATAATGATATAATGGTTCATAATACTCATTATACTTTTTCTTTATATTTGAATCATATTTAAATAGTGCTCCTATTAATATAGGAATAAAAATAGAAGTCATTGTAACATAAGTATTAGAACCTGTAGTAAATAAACATACCAATAAACCTACTAACAATAAATATCCTAAAATTGTAACAAGTAAATATTTTTTATTCATACAAATCCCCCTTGTCTTGATATTTATTATACCAAAATTATAAGGATATTGTATGTTTAATATATTTTTTATTTGTGTTCAATTAAAAAACCATCTTTTTTGCTGTTTCCATTTATTTCTAGCTTTATTGTTTCATTCATAAATTTTAATTTCCATTCGAAATAATCTTTATGAACTATTACTCGTTCTACAAATTCTTCTATTATTTTTTCATCAACTCCATTATAACTAATATCTAATAATTTTCTTATACTCTTTTTAGCATTTTCTATTCTAACTTCTAATGGTTCAATTGATGAACATTTCTTTTCTAATTCTAATATTTCAATTTTATATTTCTCTATTCTACTAGATAACTTCTTTTGAAACATATCATACATATTAACATCGATATTTTCATCAAGATAATTATCCATTAATCTATCTAACTTTGTTGTTTCATTTTCAATTAATTTATTTAATTTATCAATACGTTGTAACATCTTCTTTTCTGGATGTTCATCTATATCAACTCCTTTCAATAGTCTTTCAGCAAGTGCTTTTCTACTATCTGAATTTTGTGTAAGATTTCTAAATATTGCTTCAGCCATATATTGTAATTTCCATTCTAGTACTTCTTTCATATCACATGTATCTTTAAATCTATTCTTGGGTTTACTTTTCTTGTTATAACATATATAACAATATGTTGTTCCATCTTTATTTTTGTGATAAATCTTTCTATTAAAATTTGAAACACATTCACATAATAGTTTCTTACTCCATAAATTTTTAGGATAACCTAATGCTTGTTTTCTTCCAAGTTTGATTGGTCTAGAATGACTGTCCATTATTTGTTAATTTTTTTTAAAATCTTCTTTAGATATAATTGGCTCATGTCTTCCTTCAACTACTACCTTTTCTACTTCTCCATAATTTATCTTTGCTTTTTGTTCTAGATAATCTGGTGTATATGATTTTCTATAAACTATAGTACCTGAATAAAATGGATTTCTTAAAACTCTTGAAATGTATGAAGCACTCCATGTTGTTAAACCTGTAGAAGTTGAAACACCTTTTTTAGTTAATTCATCTGCAATTTTTACTGTACCTTTTCCATTTAAATATTCAGAGTAAATATATCTTACAATTTCAGCTTGCTCTTCATTTACTTCTAAGTTTTGACCAACTTTATTGTAACCTAGAATATTACCTGATTCATAAAACACTCCATTTTGAAATGATATAATCTGACCTGTTTTAACTCTTTATGATGTTTTCTTACTTTCATTTTGAGCAAGTGTTGCCATGATAGTAAGTTTTAATTCTCCATCTTCATCATTAAATGTCCATATATTATCTTCTGTAAAAAATACTTCTACTCCAATCTTTTTTAACTTTCTAGTTTCTTGTAATGTATCTACTGTATTTCTAGTAAATCTTGATACTTCACGAGTAACTATTAAATCAAATTTTCCTGCTTTTGCATCCTCTATCATTCTCATAAAGTTTTTTCTTTTCTTTATAGAAGTTCCTGTTATACCTTCATCTATATATCTATCATATAAAATCCAGTCAGGATTTTTCTTTAGAATATCATCATAGTACTGAACTTGATTATCTAAAGCGGATAATTGAGCTTCATGGACAGTTGAAACTCTAGCATATATTGCCACTTTTCTTTTCATTAAATTACCTCTACAAAGAAATTATCATTTTTATAAAAATAAGTTTATGGTGCGATAAGAGTAAAAGAAAAAGAAGTATTTTTACTTCTTCATCGCACACTTTACTTTTATTCTAAATATCTTATTTTTGATGAATCTAAATCATTTTTAATTTTATCTATGATTTTATCACTCCAAAATCTTATCACATTTAACTCTGTTAAATATTGAATCGTTAACATTTGTCTTGAAGGCGAATACATTAATGTATCAGGAACATATTCAGTTATAGAAACATTTTGAACCTTATTATTTGCTAATATAATACTTAAATTATTTTCCGCATTATTTTTACTTTCATAATTTTCAAGCAATTTTTTATTATGATGTGATAATAGACTTTTTAACGAATTATAAACATGCTTATCAATAATTGATGTAGCATAATAATAAGAAACTTTTCCATCATATGGATTTAAATAAATATGATTAAAGAAATCTATATCAACAATGCAACCATGAATCCTACCATCTCCACCAATACTTCTAATACTTTTTGATATTTCTTTTAATGTATTGTTATAGTTTTTCATTGCTTGATTAATTGCTAAAGATAATATATCCATAGTTTCATAATAATAATTAATATCTTGATTCTTCAAAACTCTTACCGCTCCACCATTAAGTAAGTATAATTTTTTATTTGGATTTTGATAAAAGAAACAATAAATTCCATTCTTCTTAAGCATTATCAATTTACCATCTGATTTATTAAAATCCATTCTAAGCCCAATACCTCTATTAAATACAAAATAATCATCTCTGCTTATTTCATATACTCCGTCACCAAAATATTGGAAATAGTCAAAGTTTTGTGAAGTTTCAAAATACTTTAAACTTAAATTATTCCTATAGTATCCTATTTGATTATCAGAATATACAGTTTTATCATCATCTATTTCAAAATAATTTTGATGAGTATGTCCATTTACATAAATCCACCTTTTTACATATTCATCTATATTCCAATTTTCTTTTTGTGTATGAGTAAAAACTATTAATTTGGTTTTATCCAGAGAATTTTTTACATGATTATATATTTTATTGAATCTATCAGATTGAATTTGATCTTCTGTTAATGTTTTGAGAGTTTTTCGATATAATCCACATAAGGCATTGTACCTATCATTTAATCCACTAAAACCCAAACCACCAAGCATTATTAATCGACTTCTATTACTTAAGTCCTTTAAATGATCATCATTTGAATTTAATATTTCTTCTTCACTCAACAATTTAATTCCTTCTTCGTGAAAAAATAGCAAGTCATTTTGTAATAAAATTATGTTTTCTAGTTCATCAAAGAAGTCCCTATATTTTTGAATAATGTCATCTAATCCGCAATTTGATATTTCATTATCCAAATTCCATATTTCGTGATTACCAAGTACAGTAATTATATAACCTTTCCATTTTTTTCTCAGTAGTCTAAAAAAGATTTTAGTTAACTCAAAACTCGATGATGTATCACCACCAATTAAAAGACAATCATATAGTTCTGCATCAATAATTAAACGCTCTATTAATCTTTTAATAAAATGTATAATCTCAATATAAGAAGCATGCTCGGGAAATTTTTTAGCAATCTTATGACATAAATGAATATCACTAATATAATAAATTCTTCTATTATTATTAGAACCATCTACCACTGTTAGTCCATAATTATTAGAAGAAATATCATTATTATCTTCATCCATATAAGGAATATCCAAATACTTTTTGTTATTTAAAATTAGTTTTTCATAAGAAGACGAATTATACAATCCATTTTCAATTAACACGCTACTATTTATTAATAAATTAGAATAATCGTATTTTTTGATGTCTATTCCCTTAAAATCGAATTCAAATAAATCAGCATTATAAAGATCATTATTTAAATATTCAACAAATTTATCAAAAGAATCAAATTCTTCATCAACAACATCATCTTTATATGAAAATTTTTCACTCACATAAAATTTATTAGTATCTTTAGCATATTTTTTTTGAGTAAAAATTCTAATTCCACATTTTCGTTCCAAGTTTATTATGTCTTTATCACTTTCAAATTGGACAGGTATAGCTTCGCCTATGGAACGTGTATATACTGAATCTCCATTTTCTTTGAATCTCACAGCGGTTTTTAAGGTAGTAACAATCAATTCTTTTGTTCGCAATTTATCAGGAACTATATCTAAAATATTACAATCAGAATTAACTGCTTCTAGATACATTTCATCTTTAATATATTTTTTTGGAATATACTCAATGCACCCTGGATTATTTTTAAATGCCATAAGACATAAATCTTTGTTTCTTTTCTTCTCTTCTATATATCTTAAATTCATTCCATCAGTTTTTACTAACTCCATGGCCATATTGTCATCTATATACTCACTTGGAAAATATCGTATACATTCCTTATTTAATTCAATAGCTTTTAAGCAGAATTTTTTAGTTCTAATATTTTTAGGGATGTACCTCATTGCTAAGGAATCGTGTTCAATTGCAGCAAAACATAAATCTTCTGTTAAATATTCTTCAGGAACTTCTTTCATGTTAAATGGATTAATTTTAACTGCCTCAAAACACATCTCATATGTTCTTATTTTTTTAGGAATATTAGTAAAACTAATCTTTCTTTCTTGTATCCTTTTTACATATTCTTCATTAGATTCAACAAAATTCTTTTTCTTTTCTACTAGACTTTTATTCATATAATCACCACCAATCAGTTCAACAATATTATATCATGAAAGAATCATAAAATTTCATTTTCAATTTCAAAATTTAATTTCCATCAAGATATTCTTCATCTGATATCTCATAGTTTTCTCTTTTATCTCTCATTTCTTTCCATTCATTAATTGCTGTTTGAACTAATTCATTGTATTCTGTTTGTTCATAACTTTCAGTATCAAAGTTAATTTCATAATATGGAAATTCTTCTTCTAACCACATTAGATTATAAATAACATCAATGGGATTACTAAAATCATATTCCTTTATAGTATTAATACTTACTTCATATAATTCTGCTATATCTTTTAATCTTTCTTTACTTGGATGTCTGTAATTATTTTCATAACTATTAAATGTCTTATGTGGATCATTACCTCCAAATCCAAAATAATCTGCGACATCATCTATATCCATATGTCTTATTCTTCTTACATACTCTAATCGAGCTCCTTGAGATAAATTATTTAATGTTGGTTTCTTAAAATACATCTTCATCATTCCTTTCTTTTTATATTTTTTCTTCCAACATAAAAATAGTCATCCGAACTATATGGTGACTATTTTTTTAACAAATTTAAAATTATGACTATCATCTTGGTTTTAATCTTTTAAGTTTTATATACTTCTTTCACATCATTATCATCTCCTTTAATTGTAACAAAAAAAGACTCATTTGAGTCTTTTATAATCATTTTAGTTTCACGCTTTTGCGTTCTAATTTTTTCTCGCTTTAATTGCAGCTTGTGCAGCAGCAAGTCTTGCTATTGGTACTCTAAATGGAGAACAAGATACATATGTTAGACCAATCTCGTGACAGAATTCTACACTTGATGGGTCTCCACCATGTTCACCACAAATTCCTAATTTAATATTAGGTCTTGTTTGTTTACCTTTTTCAACTGCTATTTTTACAAGTGCACCTACACCTTTTTGGTCAATTCTTGCGAATGGGTCTTGTTCATAAATCTTTTTATCATAGTATGCACCTAAGAATTTACCAGCATCATCTCTTGAGAAACCAAATGTTAATTGTGTTAAATCATTTGTTCCGAATGAGAAGAATTCAGCATCTTCTGCAATTTCATCGGCAGTAATTGCGGCACGTGGTATTTCAATCATTGTACCAATATGATATTCCATATCAGAATGTTTTTCTTTTTTAACAAGTTCGGCTGTTTCTACTACAATATTCTTAACATATCTTAATTCTTTAATTTCACCAACTAATGGTATCATGATTTCTGGAGTTGTATCATATCCATCTTCTTCATGAACCTCAATTGCGGCTTCCATTAAAGCTCTTGTTTGCATTCTAGCAATTTCTGGATAAGTAACATCTAATCTACAACCTCTGTGTCCCATCATTGGATTGAACTCATGTAATTCAGCACATTTTGCTTTTAAGTGTTCTACTGTTACTCCCATATCTCTTGCTAAATCTTCAATATCTTTTTCTTCTTTTGGTAAGAATTCGTGTAGTGGAGGGTCTAAATAACGAACTGTCATTGGGCGACCTTTTACTTCTTTATACATTGCTTTGAAGTCACCTTTTTGGAATGGTATTAATTCGTTAAGAGCTTTTTCTCTTTCTTCTATAGTTTCAGATAAAATCATTTTTCTAATTGCAGGAATTCTTTCTTCATCAAAGAACATATGCTCAGTTCTACATAATCCAATTCCTTCAGCACCTAATTCAATTGCCTTTTTTGTGTCTTTAGGATTGTCGGCATTTGTTCTAACACCAAGCTTTCTAAATTTATCAGCCCAGTCCATAACACGACCAAATTCTCCTGCTATTGTTGCATCTACTGTTGGAATTTCTCCATCGTAAATATTTCCTGTAGATCCATCAATTGAGATGATATCTCCTTCATGATATGTTTTTCCAGCTAAAGTAAATTCTTTCTTTGCTTCATTCATATAGATATCACCACATCCTGATACACAGCAAGTTCCCATACCACGAGCAACTACTGCAGCGTGTGATGTCATACCACCACGAACTGTAAGAATTCCTTGTGATGCTTTCATACCACTAATGTCTTCTGGTGAAGTTTCAAGTCTTACTAAAACTACTTTTTCTCCTTGACCACCGATTCCTAATTTTTCTGCAGTTTCTGCAGTAAATACTACTTTACCACATGCTGCACCTGGAGATGCTCCTAATCCTTTTCCAATTGGAGTACTCTTTTTTAGAACATCGACATCAAATTGTGGATGTAATAATGTATCTAAGTTTCTAGGATCAATCATTAATACTGCTTCTTCTTCAGTACGCATTCCTTCATCAACTAGGTCACAAGCAATTTTTAATGCAGCTTGAGCTGTTCTCTTTCCGTTTCTTGTTTGCAACATATAAAGTTTTCCATGCTCAATCGTAAATTCCATATCTTGCATATCTCTATAATGATTTTCTAGAGTTTGACAAACTTTTTTAAATTCTTCAAATGCTTCTGGAAATTTTTGTTCCATTTCATTTATATGCATTGGTGTACGAACACCTGCAACAACATCTTCTCCTTGTGCATTAGTTAAGAATTCTCCAAACAATCCTTTTTTACCTGTTGCTGGGTCACGTGTAAAGGCAACTCCTGTTCCACAATCGTCTCCCATGTTACCAAAGGCCATTGATTGAACATTAACTGCTGTTCCCCAAGAATAAGGAATGTCATTATCTCTTCTATAAACATTAGCACGTGGATTATCCCAAGAACGGAATACTGCTTTTATTGCACCCATTAATTGCTCTTTTGGGTCGGTTGGAAAATCAGTTCCAATTTTTTCTTTATATTCATTTTTGAAAGCCATTGCTAATTCTTTTAAATCTTCTGCTGTTAATTCAACATCTAATTTAACACCTTTTTTTTCTTTCATTTCATCAATTAGCTCTTCGAAGTATTTCTTACCTACTTCCATAACTACATCTGAATACATTTGGATAAATCTTCTATAACAGTCCCATGCCCATCTTGGATTGTTAGACTTTTCTGCTAGTACTTCTGCAACTTCTTCATTTAATCCTAAATTTAGAATTGTGTCCATCATACCTGGCATTGATGCTCTGGCACCAGATCTAACTGATACTAGTAAAGGGTTTTCTTTGTCTCCAAATTTCTTACCAGTTATTTCTTCCATCTTTTTAATGTTTTCATTGATTTCATTCTGGATGTCTTCATTAATTTCACGTCCGTCTTCGTAGTATTTTGTACAAGCTTCAGTTGTAATTGTAAAACCTTGGGGAACAGGCAAACCTATATTAGTCATTTCTGCTAAGTTAGCTCCTTTTCCACCTAGAAGGTTTCTCATATCTGCGTTTCCTTCAGTGAACAAATAAACATATTTCATTTAATTTATACCCTCCTTGTCATTATGACACCTTAAGTATAGCAAATTAAATATACCTAAACAAGAAAAAACAAGAAAGTTTACACTCAAAAAATCTTATTTTTTAACTTTTTGAGATACTTTACTTGTTTCTTTTTGTTTACACAAATTTTCGACATATTTATTAACAGCTGCTTCATATGATGAGATATTTTTTCTAATAGGAGTTGCTTGCCTATGTGGTCTTTGTCTTCCTTGTTGCTGTTGTCTATTTTGTTGTTGAATTCTTGCTTGTTGTTTTTTCTTTTTTATTGCTTGCTTTTCTAAATCGATTACTTTTTTATTTGTTTCTAAGGTATTTATATTTAAATCATAATCTTCTATTAATTGTTCTGATGTTTTACCATTCTTTTTCTTTGATTCATTTATTGCAACATTTGATAATAATACAATTGGTGGTATGATTGCTGCAAATGGAATAATTGTCGTTATGGCTGTTGCTAGGGCTGCTCCTCCAAAGAAGAATGCTGATGTTAATTTTCTAGCACTTAGCTTTTCCTCTTCTTTTTTCTTGGCATCTTTTAAATCTTTAATCTTTTTATCTCTTACTCTTGCTTTTTCAGGTGTCCCATTTAATTTTAAAGTTTTATTTTGAATCTTTTCGATATTCTTCTTTTCTAATTCTAATCTTTTTACTTTTCTTAATCTAAGTTTTTTTTCTTCAGAATTTTTATTAGCAATATATGCTGACATTGATGCAAATCCTATTGTTAAAGGCCAAAGTGATGAAAACATGAATCCTATTCCTAATGCTCCGACAAAAGCAGAACTTAGAGTACATAATGTTTCTGTTCCAGATACATCTTTTAATTTTTTTATTTCTTCATCTATTATTTTTGATTTATCAGCTAAATAATCCTTTGTTGTCATTATATCACCCACTTATTTTTTTATTAGTTCTTTTGCTTTCTCGTCGTTGTAATCTTTTCTTTCTAAACTTTCTAAATATTCATCAACTAGTTCACAATTATCTAAGTTAACTGCTTTACTTGCTTGAATATTGTTACTTTTTGACTTAGTTTTTGCATTTGAACTGCTTTTTTGTGTTGTTTTAGTATTTGTCTTTGTTCTTTTTTTAGTATCTGTATATCCGTATAATGAACCTAACTCTATATTATGTTTTAAATTTTGGATTGATGCTTCTAACTCTAATATTTTTTTATCATCGGCAGCAGACTTTGCTAATACTCCAGTTGTTGCTAATAAACTTACAATTGATATTATTGCTGCAGTTGGAGATATTAAAGATGCACAAGTTGATATAAACCAGGATATTGTAAGTATTGTTGTAAGAATCGAATATAAACCGCTTTTTTCTGAAATTTCTTCTTGTTGTTCTTCATACTCATTTATTTTTTCTAATCGCTTTCTGTCTAACTCTTTTGTTGACTTTATCCCTTGTTTTTTTAATGTTTTTAAATGTTTCATTTCTTTTTCTATTTGTTTTAATTGATTGTTTCTATCAACATCTGTCATTATTGTTACTACTGGAATTACTGCATCAAATAATGCAAGTGTTACTGCAATTTGTGTTACTAATTTTCCAAACATAAATGCAGCTCCACCTAATGCTAATGTTCCAGCTATTCCTAACACTGTTATAAAAACATTTTTCTCAATTAAACTAGCTTTGTTAGCATCTAAGCCTTCTATTTTTCTATCTATATATTCTTCTTTAAAATCAATATCATCCATACCTAATTCCTCTTTCTACAGCGAGTTATAATAATTTAATTTTCATAATTTGTCAATTACTATAAACTCTTATTTGTACCATTATTTGTACCATTATTATCTTCAAATATACTTTCTACATATTTTTTATGTTTATCATAATGAAATTTACTCAAATAAACTCTTTCGCCTTCTAATATCATACCGTGCTCTTTTACAAGTTCTTCTAATGGTTTACTTAATTTCTTATTGCAAAATCTTTTTAATGTTTTAATACTTTGAATACTACTTTGCCACTCATCATATTTCATCATATAGTTTGCTAATTCATCAAATGATAGATTTTCCATCTCCCATGATGGTTTCATTTCAATATATTCAGGATTTTCATATTCTTCGTAGCACTCACAATAATCCATTAAAAACTTTTCTATTGAAATATAACCCAGTTTTTCCTGAACATCTTGCATTTCAAATTTTTGTGCTATTTCCAATAACTTTTCTTGTGCTTCTTTTCCTACACATCTAACTCCAAAATTTATTGCACCTCTATGATATGAAAATTTCTTTACTTCGTTTGAATCTAGACCTAAATAAATACTTTTATTATCATCTGATAAAGCATCTGCATTAAGTTCAATCCAACATTCTCCATCGTTTAAATGATCACTTACCATAAATGTATAAATGTTTTTACTCCACAATTCTTTACACGCTGGAATGCATTCTTCAATTATATATTTTCTTGGATTCTTTTCTACTACTTCTTGTGGAGAAGTCATAGTTTCTTCAAACTCATCGTTTACTGGAAGATATCCTCTTCTTTCTATATCTTCTCTTTCTTTTTTTATTCTTTCTTCTTTTTCTTCTGTTCCTTCTTGATAAAATCTTTTAAATACGTCGTCAGTGATTTCTATATCATCAATGTATTCACTCATAAATATCCCCCTATTAATACATATCTTTTCTTCTTTTTCTTTTTATAATAACTATTACATACTAACTCTAACCCCACTAGTCGCTGCATATTATAACACTTTTTCCTTTAAAAATCAATAATTTGAATAGTTTTTGTAAAAAAAAGAAGAACCCTAAGTTCTACTTTAATATGCCTCTTTTAATTCTTTTTCTTTGGAACTATTTTCATTTATATCCATTGTGTAATAAGATATGCCAATAACTCCTATAAAGAAAACTATAAATACTACTAACACACTAACAATGTAAGTTATACTGTTTTTAGGACTATTTTCTCTATTATTACGTTGTTTTTTTATTAGTTCTAATTCTTCTTCTGATATTTCTATCTCTTTTGATGTGTTTTCATTAATATTATTGCTTTGATTTCTATTTATTTTTGCTCCACATTTAGTACAAAAAAGATTGCTCTCTTCTAACTTATTTCCACATTTAGTACAATACATATACTCAACTCCTATAATACTATTATAACAAATATCTAGAAAAAACTATTAGTTTTCTGCTAATAGTTTTGCTAGTTCGTCTCTTGTCTTTACTCCAGATGACTCTAATGTTATTTTTCCATTTTTAAATACTTTTAAAGCTGGTACTGAAGTTATATGATATTTTCTTGTTATTTGCATAAGCTTATCTGTATTTACTTTTACTACTTCATAACTTTTTAGTTCTTCTTTTAAATCTTCTGCTACTTGAAGTAAAATATTGGCAGGTCCTGACCAGTCTGCGTAAAAAATAACTAATACTTTATCATGTTCTATCATTTCATAAAAGTCATTTATCTTTCTTATTTCTTGCATAATCTCTCCTTTTAGTATTTTTGTAATACTGTTTCTATATTATTAACATCATCTAATTTATGTAATTTTACTAGACTTTCTACTGTACTTTTATTTACTATTTTATGTTTTAACATCATATCAAGCAACTCCAAGTTAGCATCATTTGTACTTATTTCTTTATTTGATACTTTTTCTGCTAAATTGTAAATTTCTTCTACTGTATTTATAAAATTATTACTTGACTGTGATAGTATTGGTGTCTTATATAATATTTGATTTACCATAGTACTACCAGTGAAAAGTTCTGAATTTTTTAACGGAATCATTAAAACTATAAATACTGCAAATAAAACAATTACTCCTTTTATTAGTGATACTACTGCTCCTAATAGTTTAGATGGTAGTATTAATATTATTGTTAAATTTACTAATTTTTGGATAAATTTTGATATTTTTAAGAATATTTCATAAATGGTTAACAATATTGCAAATACTAACATAAAAGCAATTATTTGATAAATCAAGATGTTTATTACAGAAAAGCCTTCTATTACTCCAGATAATTTGAAAAATGGTAGTATGATACACATTAAATTTCCAAGTAGTCCTTTAAATACAAATGAAAATATAAATACTGCTATTATTCCAATAAGGGCAAATGCTTCTCTTATTACTCCATTTTTAAATCCTACTATTAAAAACATTATTAAGAGTAAAATTATTCCTATATCAAATATATTTAACATTCTATCCTCCTTTTACTTACATTTTAATTATAAACTATTTACGTCTTTTATGCTATAATATTTTACAGGTGATGTTATGTTAGATGAATATATGATTTCATTAGGATACAATGATGAAGAACTTAAACTTATTAAAAATTCATATCCACTTAATAATTGCTCAGAAGCAACACTACTTTACAATATTAAAAATATGGGGGGTTATTTAAGAAAAAATGGTCTTAATAACAAAGATATTATTTCTATCACAAAAATTATTCCTAACATAATAAGTATGAGTATTGAAAATATTAAACAGAGAGTAAATGATCTTTCAAAGATGGGTTTTAATAAATTAGATGCTTTTACTATGATTAAAAATTACCCATATTTAATTGAACTTTCTTTAGAAAAGATTAAAAATAAAATTATATTTTTTAAAGATTTAGGTTTTAGTAGTAAAGAAATTAAAAGTATACTAATTATTAAGACAGATATTTTAAATGTTGATAGTTATTATATAAAGAAAAGATTTAATTATTTTATTGATAAGGGTTATTCCAAGGAAACTGTTATTAATATTTTGTACTCTGAGCCAGAACTTATTGACTGCAGTTTAGGTATTATTAATAAGAAGTTTGACGATTTGAAGAACCTTGGTTTTTTAGATAATGATTTAATTAAAATTGTTTCTTATCTTCCTAAAATTATTCTTGGAGATTTAACTGATATTAATGAAGAATTTTCCTATCTTATAAATTATGGATATTCTGAGATTGATATTATAAATATTGTTAAGAAAATTCCTATGATTCTTGGAAGTGGTCATTTAGATGAAGTTAATTCGAAGATTAAATGTTTAGAAGATTTTGGATTTTTAAAAGATGAAATTATTAATATAACATGTAATAATCCTTTTATTCTACTTTATACTTGTGACTATTTAAAATGGAAATTAAATAATTTCTTAGAACTTAATATTTCTAAAGATGATTTAATTAAGATGACTATTAATTTTCCAGCTATTATTGGATATGGTATATCTAATATGAAAGAAAAAGTTGAATTTTATAGAAATATTGGATTAATTGATATGGTTATTAATAATAGTAGACTTCTTAGTTTTAGTTTTGATTTTATAAAAGCAAGATATAGTATTATTACTGATAATAATATAGAAAATGAATTTTATAAAGATTTATTTGAAGATAATGTTGTAGTTGAAGATTTAAAAGTATTTTTATTTGCAAGTGATAAAGTATTTTTTGATAAATATCATATTAGTCGTGAAGAATTGTTGAGGTGATATGATGGATGTTTTAATTAGATATGGCTTTTCGATAGAAGAGATTAAGAATATGATTGATTCTAATCCTGATATAAATAATGTTGACGATAGTGTTATTTATACTTTAATTGATGTTTTGGGTTATTGTGGATGTCTTAGTAATCATATTAAAAATATATTTATTTGTAATCCTTTTTATCTTTCTAGAAAAGTTAGTGATGTAAAAGAATTAATTAATACTTTAAAAAATATAGGTATTACTAATATAAATATTTTATTTGATATGAATCCATATATTTTAAGTTTTGATGCTAGTGATATAAAAAGTATATATGATAATAAATTAAAGGAGGGACTTACTAAGGAAGAAATAATTAATTTATTTAATTATAATTCTTTTAGTATTATATAAAAAATTATGAATGTTGTTATTAAAGTAAATGATGAAATTAAGAAAAAAATGATTGAATATTATAAAGATAAAGTTCGTGATAAGAAAATACCTTATGTTGTTTTCCAAGCACAAGAAGAAGATACTGTAATTACTATGTATGAATCAGGAAAAGTTATGTTTCAAGGTGTTAGTGCTGACGTTGATGCTGCAATGTGGGGAACTGCTTTAGAAAATACTAAAGAAAAACAAGCAGAACGAAAAAAAGAAAATGCTAAGTACTATAATTGTAGTGCCGTTGGTTCAGATGAAGTTGGTACAGGGGACTATTTTGGACCAATTGTTGTCACTGCAACTTTTGTTTCTAAAGAGGATATTCCATTTTTAGAAAAGCTTGGTGTTGGGGACTCTAAAAAGATAGATGATAGTAAAATACTTAAAATCGCACCGGAAATTGCTAAAAAGATTAAATATAAAAGCGTTATTCTAAGTAATCGTGAATATAATGAAAATTACACTAAAGATATAAATATGAATAAGATTAAAGCAATACTTCACAATCGTGTTTTATATCAGTTAGTTAATGAGGTTAGACCTAAATATGATTATATTATTGTAGATGAGTTTGCTAGAGAAGCTAGATATTATGACTATATTAAGGATCAAAAAGTTATTCAAAGAAATATTACGTTTATGACTAAAGCTGAAGATAAAAATATGGCTGTTGCTTGTGGTTCTATTATTAGTAGATATATATTTTTGAAGGAGTTTGATAAATTATGTGATAGTATTCACATTCCTCTTCCTAAGGGGGCTGGAAAGGATGTAGATTCTATTGGTGAAGAAGTTGTTGAAAAGTATGGAGAAGAAAAATTAAAAGATATTGCTAAACTTAATTTTAAAAATACTGAAAGAATTTTACATACAATGATTTATTAAAAATAAAAGGATAATTGTCAAATAGTGTGTGTAGACACAAATAAGCGATGATTATTTATGTA
>ERZ827168.3626-NODE-3626-length-15499-cov-11.144198_pt1 | contig 15499 bp, 18 predicted proteins | sample MGYA00519868_ERZ827168 | MGnify/ENA primary metagenome ERZ827168 (study PRJEB31778, sample SAMEA3449271) | human gut metagenome | biome: human gut; feature: human-associated habitat; material: faeces | place: United Kingdom | collected 2010/2012 ...
CAAAAAATGTAGACTGTGTCTTTTTTAGACTGTCTACATTTATTTTATCACTTCAATTCGTGGTCTTTTCTTTTATCTATTTAACATATATAGGTTATCTAGTAATACTCCAGTACCTTCAGCAACACAAGTAAGTGGGCTTTCAGCAGTAAATACCGGCACTTTTAGTTCTTGAGCTAATAATTGGTTAAAGCCATCAACGAGTGATCCACCACCAGTTAAAACGATACCTTTATCAATAATATCAGCTGATAATTCTGGAGGAGTTTGTTCTAATATTCCTTTAGCGGCATGAATAATGGTATAAACGCTTTCTCTTAAGCCTTCTTCTACTTCATCAGAAGTTAGAGTTATACTATGAGGAAGTCCGGTTACTAGGTCTCTACCACGTACTTCCATTTTTTCATTTCTATTACCAGGGAATACTGTACCAATATTTATTTTTATTTCTTCAGCAGTTCTTTCTCCTACTAATAGTTTATATTTATCTTTAATATATTTTATTATATCATTATCAAATGCATTACCAGCTATTCTAATGGAAGCACTATTTACAATACCTCCTAAAGATAATATAGCAATATCAGTTGTTCCACCACCAATATCAATAACCATATTACCACTTGGTTTAGATATATCCATACCAGCTCCGATAGCGGCTACTTTGGGTTCTTCTTCTAGGAATACTTTTTTAGCACCGGTTCTTTCAGCAGCTTCTTTAATAGCATTTTTTTCTACTTGGGTAATATTTGATGGACAGCATATTAATATTCTTGGTCTTGAAAAGAAACTTTTTCCATTTACTTTTTTTATAAAATAGTTTAGCATAACGTCCGTTGTTTCAAAGTCCGCTATTACGCCATCTTTCATTGGTTTAATAGCTTTTACTTTACCTGGTGTTCGGCCTAACATTTCTCTAGCTTCACTTCCAACTGCTAATACTTTTTTAGTATCTGAATCCATAGCTACGACTGATGGTTCATTTAGTACTATGCCTTGCCCTTTTATATAAATTAATACGTTTGCTGTTCCCAAATCAATACCAATATCCTTGTTGAACATAATATCACCTTCCTTCGTATATTTTACCATATTTTGTTAATTTTTCCTATTAAATCTAGCGTTTTTATAAATATTTATTTATTATGCCAAGTTGTTATATTAAAAAAGGCAGATAATGCCTATAAATCTCCTAGTAATTTATTATAATAGTCTTCTGGGTTAACTACCATTCCTTTATGATATAGTTCAAAATGTAAATGATTAGTTAGAGAAGTATTAATATTAGAAGTTCCACTTTTAGCAATTATTTGTCCTTGAACAACTTTATCATCTACTTTAACTGAGACATCTTTTAAACTTTGATAGATACTTATTAAGTCATTGGTGTGTCTTATTTCAACAATAATTCCTAGAATATCATTCTCTTCAACTTTAATAACAGTACCATCTAAGATAGATACAACATCAAATTCACTATCCATAGCATAATCTACGCCAGAGTTTTGCATATAAGTATTTTCATAATAAAGAATAGAGTTTTGTTGACTTTCAGCATCTGCCTGATAATTATAAAAGTTATTAACTATTTTTACATCATTATTAGTATATGGTTTAATTATGCTAGTACTAGTACTAATAACAGGTATTACTGTATCAACACCGGTTATTTCATTATCAACATATTTTACTTCATTTTTATTACTATCCATATTTTTAGTAAAGATATTTTTAACTAAGTACATACTAAATATTGAAATAACAATAGCCACACTATATATTGCAGGAACTACAAAACTTTTTAATTTTCTTTTTATCATTTCTTTCACCTCTATTTTAAGTTTTTACTAAAATAGAGAAATTATACTATTTTTTTAATTATTATATTTTTTTATAGTAGTATTTTGATAATAATGACTTAAAATATCTTTATAACTATAGCCTTCTTTAGCCATACCTAGTGCACCATATTGACTCATGCCAACACCATGACCATATCCTTTCATATCAATAAATACATTAGTACCTATTTGAGTAATAATAAAGTCAGTTGAGCGTAGGGATAGGCTATTATATAAGTCTTTACCGGTAAACTTTTGATTATTTATTTTTAGTTCTAGTACTCTATTGGTAGGACTTCTTTTAATTATTTCTACTTTTAGTTCTTTATTATATTTTAAATTTAATTTTTCATAAAATTTATTTAATGGAATTACGGTAGTAGTGGAAAAAGCACTTGATTCTTTTTCATCCCATTTACTTTCAACACTTTTTAGATATGGAAGATTAAGGTTAAAAACTAAGTCAGCATCTTCAGTATAACCATTACTTGTTGAGAAGAATAAAGCATCGATTACTTTATCATCATATGTTAAGCATTCATCAATTGTTTCATTAACTGCACTTCTTAATTTATTAATATTTACGACATAGTTATTGCCCCAAGCTTCTTTTAGATAGTCTTCATCTAGATATACTTGATTCATTATACTGTCTACGACATCATAGTCTTTATCTTTATTATATTCAATTCTTTTAATAGCATACGATCTAGAGGCAACAGCTTGAGCTTTTAGAGCTTCTTTTTCAAAATAGATAGGCATTTCACCCGCTAGAACTCCAACAATATATGACTCTAGGGGAATGGTTTCAATAATATCAGTTTTTAGTCTTTTAACTCTAATAGTGGTATTATTAATATAATTTAATTCTATTTCTTCTACTTTATTTAGATTATATATAGCAATAATAAAAAAAGGGATAATTATAATTATTAGGGTGAAGATTATTATTTTTTTCACTATATCACTTCCTAATAATATTTTATTCCTTATATTAATATATTTTTGTTATTATTTGTCGAATAGTTCATTATCCTAAGATATGTAGAAAGTCATAGAGAAATTCTACTAAGAGATAAGAGATAATAAGTATTAACATAATATAAAATATTCTAGCTTGTAAAACTTTATTCTTTTTAAATATACCACTAATATTTAGACTATCAGAAGTCCATACAGTTAGTGGTATTATCATTAAGTAAAGTATTAATTTAGCCATTATTTTCGATATCCTTTATTTTATTATTTCTATTTATATATCGATCAATATTAGAAAATGGGGTACTAACAAATTTATCGATAATACTTAACATTAAGTCTTTATCTGTTTCTTCAGATATGGCTATTACATTAGCATTATTATGGGCTTTAGATAAAACTGCTTCACTTTCTTTACTAACTTTAGCACAATATATTCCTTTCATTTTATTTAAAGCAATACTCATACCAATACCGGTACCACAGATAGCAATACCTAAGTCTACTTCTTTATTTAATACTCCTTTACCTAATTTATAAGCATAATCAGGAAAATCAACAGCATCTTTAGTGTCAGCTCCATAATTAACTACACCATAACCTTTTTCAATAAGATACTTTGAAATTATTTCTTTAGCATCTACTCCACGGTGGTCATTAGCAATTCCTATTCTCATTTATATCATCTTCTTTCTAATTTTATTCTATCAAACATTATAATTATTGTCTACTTACTTGGCCTTAGATATTTAATTTTATTTTATATGTAAAGAAAAAAACTACTAATAAATAGTAGTTAGGCATTTTTCTTGTCAAATCCATATTTTTTATTAAATTTATCTACTTGACCCTTTCTACTTGATGTACTTTGTGTACCTGTATAGAATGGGTGGCATTTAGAACAAACTTCAACGTTTATTTCACTTTTTGTAGATTTAGTTTTAAATGTATTACCACAAGCACATGTTACTGTTGCTTCTACATAATTTGGATGAATATTTTTCTTCATTATTTTCTCTCCTTCCGCCATGACAAATGTCATAGTAATTTAAATACAATTGGTATTATATCAGTAATTTTTGATTTTTTCAACTATTATTTTATAAATTTGCTGATATCCTAACTTATTTGGATATATTTTATTATCATTTTGGAAGTATATTTTATCATTTAGGATACTATTTAGTGGTATATAAGTGTATCCTTCTTTAAGACAGAGATTTTTTAATTTTATATTAGCATAGTTAAATACATCTTGATTATCATTGGTAATATTATAGTATCCTAAGACAAAGACTTGTTTGTGGTTATATTTATTTATTTCATGAAACAGTTTTGACATATCTTCCATCATTTCATCTATATAAGAATATATATTATCAGTATTAATAGTTAATTTATAATATAATTCATTCATACCTATAGATAGGGTTATAATATCTGATTCTTTTAATAGTTTGTGGATAGATAATGGTTTATCGTTAACTATTTCTTCTTCATTATATTCAATTATCCTTAGTAAGTCAGTTATTCGATAATCATTATTTGTATAAGTAGTATTATATGATGATAACTTATTTTTACTTTCTAAATATTCTTTTACATAGTGAGTATAAGTATTATCTTTAGATAATCCATCACCAATAGATAGATAAGATAATTTATTATTAATAGTTAATTTATAGATAAGAAAGCATGATAGAAAAAGAACTAATATAAATATTATTTTTTTCATAGGAATATCTCCTTATATTTAAATATATTTATATTAGTTCTATTTTAGCACCTACGGATTTTAACTTTTCGACTATTTTATCATAACCTCTTAAGATATAGTTAATATTATCGATTGTTGTCGTGCCTTCGGCGATTAGGGCGGCAACTAGTAGTGAGGCGCCTCCTCTTAAGTCAGTTGAACAAGCATCAGCACCATGTAATTTAGTTATACCATATATTTTGGCTTGTTTGTTATCACTAGATACTTTGGCTTTTAGGCCCATTTTTTCTAATTCTTTAATGTTTTGGAATCTATTTTCATAGATAGTTTCCTCGACTGTTGAACAGCCTTGACAAGTTGATAAATATGGAGCCATTATTTGTTGTAAATCAGTCGGGAATCCGGGATAAACAAGGGTTGTAATATCGATTTTTTTATGCTTAGTTATGTTATTTATTTGAACATAATCAGGTCCTATCTCCATATCAACACCAGACTCTTTTAATTTAGAAGTTAATGATTCTAAATGACTTGGAATTAGTTTTGATACTTTTAGATTTTCTCCTATTAGGCTAGCAATAATTATATATGTACCGGCTTCAATACGATCAGGAATTACTTCGTGATAGGCTTTATGAAGTTTGTTTACTCCTTCTATTTGAATAATACTTGTTCCGGCACCGGTTATTTTAGCACCCATATTATTTAAGAATGTTGCAATATTACTTATTTCAGGTTCTTTAGCAGCATTTTCAATAGTAGTAGTATCTTTAGCTTTAACAGCTGCTAACATAATATTAATAGTGGCACCAACACTTGGAAAATCTAAGTATATTTTATTACCTTTTAATTCTTTAGCTTCAATTAAAAAATAATCATCTTTTTCTTTAACAGTAGCTCCTAATAATTCAAAACCTTTTAAATGAAGATTAATGGGTCTTTCTCCTATTGAACAGCCTCCGGGAAAATACATTTCTACTTTCTTAAACTTTCCTAATAAAGCACCCATAAAATAATATGAAGCACGTAGTTTTTTAGATAGTTCTCTCGTTATTTCTTTATTAATAATACTTGTTGAATCTATTTTTACTGTTTCATTTTCTCTATTTATTTTAGCATTTAGATGAAGTAAGATGCTTTCTAAATCATCAATATCTGATATATTAGGGACATTATTTATTACTACTTCTTCATCGCATAATATGGCTGCGGGTATTAATGCTACTGCACTATTTTTAGCACCACTTATGTTTATTTCTCCTGTTAATTTATGTCCACCTTCTATTTTTATTCTAGACATAACTACCTCCTACCATAGTCTATGTATAATTACTAGTTTGGTTAATTTTATATTAATCTATAAATAGGTAGTTTGTCAATTTTTTTCTATATTAAATAATAAATTCCTAGAATAATTAGTAATATTCCTCCTGCCATTGTGGCATAATGACCAAATTTTTCACTTAAAATATTACCTAGTTTTAGTCCTAGATATGTAAATGTAAAACTAGATATAGCAAATATTGTTGATACTTGAAGATAGTTATTATTGATGGCATTTAAGCCTATTCCGGTGGTTAGGCTATCAAGACTTACAGATAAGCCAAAGGTTAGATATCCTACTATTCCTACTAAGAATGTTGCTTTTTCTTCTTTAAATGAGGACATAATTAAGTTTACACCAATTAAGGCAAATATTAAGGCTACTAGGATATTAAAGTTAATGATTATATACTTTTCAATAACACTTCCCAAAAATAGTCCTATTAGGGGCATAATAAAATGGTAAGCTCCTACTATTAAGGATAAAGTTAGCTTTTGGCGTTTATTTAAGTTTATCGTGCCATACGCTAATGATAAAGAAAAGGCATCCATACTTAGACTGATTCCTACTAATATAGTTGTTAATACGGGTTTCATTCCATCACCTTAATATATTTTATTAAGGTTAATTTATTTTAATTCATAAATTTAGATAGTATTTTTGATAAGATAAAGTCATATTTTACATCTTCTTTGTTATTGCCTTCTAACATACAGAAGTTAGGAAATAACATACACCAGAAATTATCTCCTTCAGCACTACCAATGGATATTACTAAAGATTCATAATATCCTTCTTGAAACGTTTCATTATATTGTTCTTTTTGAGGAAAGTAATTATAACCATAACTAATAGTAAATTTTTTGTCATAGTTATTAGTTTTAAAGATAGTATGAATATCATTATCCATTTTATCTAAATTATTAATAATTTTTTCTCTTATTTCATTTTGGGTATCTTCTTCATTTATTAAGGGGTAAAAGTCTTTTTCTAAGTATGATTTTACTAATTCTTTCATACTTTGGTCTTCGACAGAATTACTATTAGGTATTACTCTTAATCTAATTAGGGAGTTATCAGTTTCTATATTACTAGCAAATACTTTCTTATATACCGTAAATAATACTACAATAAATAATATTATGGCTATGATTTTTTTCATTTGTATCACCTAGTATATATTGGAATGAATTTTTAAATTTTAAACAAAAAAATATAAGAAATTTAAATATCTCTTATATTTTAGGTTCAATAAATACAAATCTATCTTTATTACTATAATCTTTTTCAATTTTTACATTTATGTTATCTAAGTATTTTAAAGCAATATTTTTTATGGCTTCGCCTTGAGTGTATCCTATTTCAAAAGCAATAAGATATTTATCTTTAAGATTATTTTTTATATTTTTTAATATAACATCATAGTAATATAGGCCATTATCTTTAGCGTATAGAGCTATTTCTGGTTCATTATTTTTTACGATATCCATAATATCATCCTCCTTAGTTAAATAAGGGGGATTACTAATTATGATATCGTATTTTTTTGTTATATTAGTTAACATATCACTATTTATAAAATTAATATCTACTTTGTTATTAAGGGCATTTTCTTGGGCTACTTTTAGGGCTGATTCTGATATATCTGAGGCATCAACAGTAGAGTCTATTTCTTTTTTTAGAGTGATAGCAATGCATCCACTACCGGTAGCAATGTCTAAAATATCCACATGGTGTTTAAAACTAGTTTTAATATACTTTATAGTTTTATCAACTAATAATTCTGTTTCAAATCTTGGAATTAAAACATTTTTATTAACATTTATTGTGTTGCCATAGAAATCAATATTACCTACTATATATTGAACGGGTATGCCTTGTTTTAATTGTTCTAGTCCTTCTTCTAGTTTATCTTTATCTAAGTATTTTTTTAAATACTCTTCTTCTTTCATAATATACTCCGCATTATTCGTGGTCGGCTAGTTTTCTTTTTTGGTCTTCTGTTATTAGGGCTTCGATTACAACGCCTAAGTCGCCGGCCATTATTCTATCTAGATTCATAGAGGTAAAGCCAATACGGTGATCGGTTAATCTATTTTGTGGATAGTTATATGTTCTTATCTTTTCACTACGGTCACCAGTACCTATTTTACTTCTTCTCTCAGCACTAGCAGCTTCTTCTTGTTCTCTTAATTTTAAATCATATAATCTAGTTTTTAAGATTTTAAAAGCAAGTTCTTTATTTTTAATTTGGCTTCTTTCAGTTTGAGAATATACAATAATTCCTGTTGGTATATGGGTAAGTCTAACTGCACTATCTGTAGTATTTACTCCTTGACCTCCACAACCACTACTTCTTGTAATATCTACTCTAACTTCACTTTCGTCTAGTTCAAAATCAAATTCTTCTGCTTCGGGCATTACTAGAACTGTGGCTGTTGATGTATGAACTCTACCTTGTGATTCAGTAGCAGGAACTCTTTGTACTCTGTGAGCACCACTTTCATATTTTAGTTTTGAGTAAGCTGCTTCACCTTTAACCATAAACTCTATTTGAGAGTAACCTCCTGCTGTTCCTTCAACAGCATTTAATACTTCTATTTTAAGATTATTGTTATTAGCATAGTGAGTATACATATCAAATAAATCACCAGCGAAGATGTTTGCTTCATCACCACCAGCAGCACCTCTTATTTCAACAATTACGTTCTTTTCATCATTAGGATCATGTGGAAGTAACTTAATTTCTAGTTCATGTTCAAGACTCTTTTTTGTTTCTTCTAGAGAATCTATTTCTTCTCTAGCATATTCCATCATATCTTTATCTTTTAACATTTCTTTAGCAGCTTCAATATCTTGTTCATTATTTTTATACTTAGTATATAGCTCTACTATGTCACCCAATCTAGTTTGCTCTTTAGATAATTCAGTCATTTTCTTGATGTTAGATATTATTTCTGGATTGGTTAATTCTTGTTCTATTTCTTCATAACGTTTTTTTATTGTTTCTAGTCTTTCTATCATAGTATCTTCCTTTCGTTTTTTCTTCTTATATATTGTATCATAAATTATGATTATTTAGAAGAAAAATGTTGACTAGACAATAATTTAATTATAAAATGATATCATAGAGGTGGAATGTATGGAAGATGTCAAATTCGATGGAAAGAGTATTAATGCTTATGCTGATTCTGTATGGAGTGAATCTCTTACTGGGAATACACGACTTATTAATGAAAGTTTACGTACTAAACCAGGAAAGTATGATGAAGAAGATGTACTAACGGGTTTAGTAGCAGATAAGCAAAAAAGAGATTATTATTCTGGATTAGTTGATGAATTTAAGAAAAATTTTGATGTGGATAATGATTACGATTATGATTATCTTGAAGACTATTCATATATTTCAGATGATGTTATTAATGATAATCAGGGCAAAAAAAATGATGCTGTCCTTATTGAGAGAAGGAAAAAAAGAGAGAGTTATAAAAAGTTTGTAGCCAGAATGGCAGCGGCAATTGTGATTTGTGGAGCAACTTCAGCTTATATTGTAGGTTATAATTTGATTAATAATCCTCAAGTATTAGATAGATTTAGAAGTAATAAATCTGAAACCACTATTGTTGAGGAACGTAATATTGATGTAAAAGATATTGCTAAAAAAAGATTAGATGCTCTTAGTTTGATGTATTCTAATGTTATTATGAAAAATAAACATTTAATATATAATGGCGTTAATGGTTCTAGATTTTCTTATGATAGTAATGGGAAAGTTTATGTTTCATATAATACGGAAGGAATTACTAAAATACTTAAAGCCGCTAGTGAAAAGAGTGATTTAGAGTTTAGAATAGCTCTTTTAGCTATTGCTGATGAAATTGGAGAAAGATCATTATATGATGTTTTATCTCCTTGTGTTGAAAAGGTTGGCTACGATTTAATTATTAAAAATAATGAAGAAGAAACTAGTAGAAAGCCTATTGGGCCAGGATATCATAGTATTAACGAATATTTACAATATGAGACAAACAATATTTATTATGATATTATAGTGGATACTGAAAACAAGATTAATGATGGTTCTATTTATGTATTTGATAATGGTACTTTTTATGAAACAGATGCTAATACGAATAATCGTGGAAGGAGCAAATAATGGATAAAGAGATTGAAGTAGTTGCTTTAGAAGATAATCTTGATTATGTTATATTAATGGAATTAAGTATAGATAACAATAAATATATGGTATTATCTAGAGAAGATGATCCTAATGTTGTTGTAGTAAGAAAAATAATCAATGAGAATAATAAAGAATATTTAGTAAAAGTTAGTAAAGAAGTTGAAGATAAAGTTAAAGAAAAGTTTGTGCATGATTTTGTAACTTTACAATAAATTATTGTCTATATATTTAGTTAATGAATATATAGATTTTTTGTTGTTTTTAGATTTTAGATATGCTATTATCTAATTGAGGTGGATCATATGGATAGAGTAATTTTACATGTTGATGTTAACAATGCGTTTTTATCTTGGTCTGCTGTAGATATGCTAAAGAACGGGTATAAAGAAGATATTAGATATAAGTATGCTATTATTGGCGGAGATGAATCGCAACGTCGAGGTATTGTTCTTGCTAAGAGTTTTCCTTGTAAGAAAAAAGGTGTTATTACAGGAGAATCTATTTATAGTGCGAGAAGAAAATGCCCTTATTTAGAAGTTTATAAACCTAGTTATGAAGTATATAGAAAGTATTCTAATCTTATGTATAATTATCTTTGTACGTATTCAAATATAATAGAAAGATACTCAATTGATGAATGTTTTTTAGATTATACTAATAGTCAAAAATTATTCGGGGATCCGGTAAAAGTAGCTTATAAAATTAAGAGTGATATTAAGCGAATGTTTGGATTTACGGTTAATGTTGGGGTTGGAAATAATAAATTGTTAGCTAAGATGGCTTCAGATTTTTCAAAACCAGATAAAGTTCATACTCTATTTTCATATGAGGTTGAAAAGAAAATGTGGTCATTAGATGTTGCAGATTTGTTTATGATTGGTAAGAGTAGTGCAAAGAAATTAAAAGATTTAAATATTAATACTATCTATGATTTAGCACACTCTGATATAAATTATTTAACGAAATACTTTAAAAGTATGGGTAAAATGATGTGGGAATATGCTAATGGTATTGATGAATCAGTTGTTGAATATAAAAAAAGGGAAGCTAAGAGCATATCTAGTTCGACGGTATTACCATATAATTATACAAATAAAGATGATATCTATAAGGTATTTAAGATGTTGTCTATGGATGTCGGTAAAAAGTTAAGAGAAAAAAAATTATATGCATACAAAGTTGGAATATGGGTTAAATATGCTGATTTTATTAAAGTTAGTAAACAAAATAAACTCAAAAATTGTATCAATACTGATGAAGATATTTATAAGAATGCTACACTACTTTTTGACTTACTTTGGAATAATGAAAAAGTTAGAGCTTTATGTGTAGACATTTCTGATTTTACGGCCCATAGTGAGGTGCAATTAGATATTTTTAATGCTAACAATCAGTCAATTTTGAAAAATGATGATAAGAAATTGCAAGGAGTTATGGATAGTATTAGAAGTAAATATGGTAATGATGCTATTGGGTATGCAGATAGTATAAAAAGTAATCGTAAGTGATTACTTTTTTTAGATAAAAATACTATCAGCGGTTGTAAACTTTTCTAGTTCCATATTAATTATTTGGGCTATTTGATCCATGTTTTTATCATAGTCTGTTGAGATACGACGTGATTTAACATCAAATGGGTTAAATATTATACAAAATTCATTATTAATCTTTTCAAATTTGTTACTATGTCCCCTATTATAATTTATTATTAATACAAAGTTTAGGGTTGCAACACTTTTTAATTTATTATCTTTAACAGCTTGATAGAATTGTTCAAAATTTTCACATTTCATACTACTATAATTTTTATATACTATTTCATATATTAACTTCGAACAATCTTTTTTATACTTATATAAGCCACCATTATTCTGAGCTCTTAATTCCTCATCGTTAAATACTTTTTCCATACGGTCATAAAGTTTTTGAAATTTTTCTGCTAAGAATAGTAGGCTATCAGCATCTATTACTTTGTTTGAATAATCTTTTTCTTCTCTAACTTGTGCTTTACTCATATTGTAATTCTCCTAAAATTAACTCTTTTTTATGTATTTTAATCTTAACATATTGTTAATTAAAATACAATAGTTATTTACAATTCATCATCCCTTAACGGGTCTATACCATCCTCAGCCTCATCAAATTCTTCTGGTGTCATATTTTCTAACTTACATATTTCTCTTTCTCTTTTAGTAAGACCAAAATAATCGGCTTCTTTTTCAAACCTTTTTTCGGCTTCAGTTAATTCTTTCTTCTTAGGTTTTACTTCTTTTTTAGATGGTTTTATATCCGGCTTTTCATCTTCTTCATCGTTAATTTTTTCTTCGTAATAGAAGTCATGTAAGCCTTGATTTCTTTCAGCTACATATATTTTATTTACTTTTGTTTCTAATATTTTTAAGTTAGATGTCGCTTCTTCCATATATGGTAGTTCAAATATTGATACTTCTTTATTATCTTTTAGAGTGTTGGCTAATTCTTCATAATCATCAAAATCACCATTTTCTGATAATATATTATAATCATAATTACCTTCAATATAAGTTAATTTATCATTTAAGATATCTATTATATTTATTATTTCATTTTTTAATCTATCATATTTAGCTTTTGTTTCAATATAGGAATAGTTATTGATATAACACTTAGAGTCCTCTATAGTAAACTTGTAAGTAATATCTTTGTGATTATATATAGCATACATATCATTACCACAATACTCCGATAATGATTTTAATAAGTGGGAATAGTCTTTAGCGGTATATTCTGATAGAGATATTTCAATATAGTTAGCGCTATCATCAGCATATATATCACATAAATCTATATTATCTAATCCTATTTTTTTACAGTTTAATTCATCATCTTTAATTATTTCTGAATAATATTTAGATATGTATATATTTAAGTTATAATACTTATCTTCTTGTTTACTATTAGTTATTTCTTGTGGTATATATTTATCATATTCTTCTTTTAATTTTGGTAAACTATTTTTTAAAATGCTATCTATTTCATTTAGATATGGAAGTTCAGTTATGTCAGATAGTTTATTGCTTTTTAATTTATTTATTACTTTTGTTAAGTCATCCCATTCTAGGGAGTGGTTATTATATGGTATGACATTATAATCGCTTTTTATTTTAAGAGTATATTTTGTAATTAGTTTAGTAGTTTCTAGAATACTATTTTTTAGTTTAAGATATTCTTCTTTTAGTTTTTGTTCATCATAATCTTCTAATAATATTTGATTATCTTTAAATATATATTTATATTCTTCTTTGTTATCGTGGCCAATAATAAAATAGCTATCATCTTTACAATAATTTAATATTTTATTTATTATTTTAGGGTAATATATAAAAGTATCGGCTTCATCAGTTAGTATTAAGTATTTATCTGATTCATCTACTACTAATAGAAAGCATTCATCCGAAGATATATTAAGTAATTTAGTTTTTAATTCATCATTACTAGTAAGATTTTTATTATTCTTATTTAAATATAGTTTAATATTTACATTCTTATATTCCTTATAATTAGATTTTTCAATACTTGTTATTTCTTTTTCTTTATGGGTAATTAAATTATTTATTTTAGCGGAATTATAGTCATCATATTTGATATAGTGATATTCTCTAGATAAGTCGGAATAGTCATAAGAAGCATCACCTTTTTTATCAACTTTAGATGTAAAGGTAGGGTTAACAACACTATTATAGTTAGTACTAGTTTGGGAATTAGCACTTTCGTGTTCATAAGAATTAAAACTTCTTTTATCTTTGGAACGTTTTATTAATTTAATTATACCTTTAATTATATAGTATATTATAGCAATACCACCTACTACAATATACAGCATTATTTTAAATATAAATAATATAAAATTTACAAAAAACTCTAACATACAACCGCCTTTACTTATAAATATTTCTCTATTTCTTTATTTACTTTCTTTATTTTTTCATTAATACTATCAATATCTAATTTATTAGAAATAATATTATTATTTAACTTATACTTTTCTTTTATTTTAATAATAGTGTTATAGTTATTTTCTATTAGGTTATTATTAATTATTCCTTTATCAATCATCTTATATAGTTTATTATATAGTTTTTTAATATCATTAGGTTTATACTTAATCATTACTATATTAGCACCGGCATTAATACTTTTATTTATTATATTTTTTAAACCATATACATATTGCATAATATTCATTCTTAAGTCATCAGTTATAATTAATCCTTGATAGTTATATTTATCTATTAAATATTTATTTATTATTCTTTTATTTATAGATGCTGGTTCTTGACTATAGCCTTTAACTTTTAAGTGACCTATCATAATTGCATCGCATTCTTCTTTAATGGCTTCTTTATAAATAGTTAAGTCTTCTTCCATTTGGCTAACATTTTTAATTTTAGGTATTAGGTAATGGCTGTCTTGACTAGCTAAGCCATGTCCAGGAAAATGTTTTACAACAGGAATTACTCCTTTACTTTGATAGGTTTTAATACTTGGAATGGCATATTTAATTACTTCTTCTTTATTTTTACCATAACTTCTATTACCTATTACCTTACTATTATCATAATTAATATCTAGAACAGGTGCTATATTCATGTTAATTCCAACATTATTTAATATCTCGGCAGTGATGTTATTACATTCATTAACTATTTCTATATTGTTAGTCCTAGTTTGTTTTTCTGCACTATAGATTCTTTCTATTTCGTTTGGAAGACGATTTACTCGGCCATTTTCTTGGTCAACAGCAATAAATAGAGGAATATTATTAGTGTTAATTTCTTTTAGTTTATTAATTAAATCTTTCATAGAAATAATATCATGATAATTCTTTTTGTAGAGTACTACTCCGCCTATTTTATAGTCTTTAATTAAACTAATTATTTCATCATTAATAGTATCAACATCTAGTCCTAGCATAATCATTTGCCCAAATTTTTCTTTAATATTCATATGAACCTCCAATTATATTTTGTACGGCTTTTATTAATTAATTATATCAAAAAAAGAAGAAATTTACTATCTTCTTTTCTATGTGATGGTGTAAAATATCTAGAGAAATCAATCATATGTTACATTTTTTTATAAAAGTCCTTTATTGCTTATATAATTTTTTTTAGCATTAAGGAAATTAAGTTTATATTCTTCTACAATTTGATTTGGACTTTTAAATCCCAATACTTTTTTAGATATATTATTGTATCTTGTATTATATCTTTTCACTTTCTTTTTTAAGTCTTCTACTGAAGTAAATTCATTTCTACTATAAAATCTTTCTCCGTCTATTTTATGACTTCTTTCAACTTTTTCATTTTGCCATGGAGAATATGGTTTAATTCTTCGATGCTTCATTTCTAATTTTTCAATTGTATGTAAATGTCAAACTTTTTTGTAGGTTTTTGGTAAAAATAAATGTAGGTTTTTGG
>ERZ827168.3635-NODE-3635-length-15478-cov-11.734034_pt1 | contig 15478 bp, 12 predicted proteins | sample MGYA00519868_ERZ827168 | MGnify/ENA primary metagenome ERZ827168 (study PRJEB31778, sample SAMEA3449271) | human gut metagenome | biome: human gut; feature: human-associated habitat; material: faeces | place: United Kingdom | collected 2010/2012 ...
GCACTGAGAGGTAAAAAATTTGAACAGATTATCCAAAGAGCTTGCAGCGGCGGTTGCAAAAAGTGACAGAGAGAACGGAAACGACTGGCTGCCGTTTTGGATGCATTCATTTGACACGGCGGGCATTATGGAAAAACTCGCACAAAAGAGATTGCCGGAAAGCATTTCGGATTACCTTTGCGCTGAATGCGGCGGCAGGGAAAAACTCTTTTCAACACTTAAGTTTTGTGCGCTTGTGCATGACATCGGCAAACTCACAATTGTGTTCCAATCCCGCATATATGACGCGGTTGACTTTTCACCTTTTGCCGTTTGTGTGGAGCTGCCGAAATCAAGCAGTCTTGTTAATGCGTCCGACACTCCGCATGCGCTTGCAAGCGAAGCAATTCTTTTGAAACTCGGCTGCCGGGAGGGCGTTGCTTCAATTGCGGGTGCGCATCACGGGCGGCCGTCTGCATGGGCAGATGTTCGCGACCAAATAAGCGGAGCGTGCACAGCTGTCGAAAATTTTTACGGAAAAAGGGGGAAATACAGGCAATTATTTGAATCGCTTTGGAAGGAATGGATCGATTTTTCGCTTGAATGTGCCGGCTTTTCCGAATTAAGCGACCTGCCCGATATGGCGGTTCCCGCGCAGGTGGTTATTTCCGGCATGCTGATAACGGCGGACTGGATCGCAAGCAACACAACATATTTTCCGCTTATATCGGCCGACCAAAAAGGCGAATTCGGCGATTATCCGAAAAGAATCGAAAATGCATGGACAACGATCGGGTTCCCGAATATGTGGGAATCAAAAGCGCGCTTCGGACTGGATGACGAAGCATTTAAGGAACGATTCGGATTTTTACCGAACCCGACGCAGGCGGATATCATTTCAACCGCAACGGATGCAGAGTCTTCGGGAATCTACATAATCGAAGCCCCTATGGGATTGGGAAAGACGGAAGCGGCACTTGCACTTTCGGAAATACTTGCCGCAAGAGCCGGCGCAGGCGGTATGTTCTTCGGAATGCCGACGCAGGCAACTTCAAACGGAATTTTTCCTCGGCTTGAAAAATGGGCAGGCGGGTTGGCGGAGGATGAGCAAACCCTTTTGGCGATAAAGCTTGCGCACGGCAATGCCGCTCTGAATGAGGACTATCGGGAGCTGTTCACCGGGCACAGCAATTTGAACATCGAGTCGGACAGCGGACTCATTGTGCACGAATGGTTTTCGGGAAGAAAGCAAACCCTGCTTTCGGATTTTGTTATCGGAACGGTCGATCAGCTGCTGATGGCGGCACTGAAGCAAAAACATGTGATGCTGAAACACTTCGGCCTTTCCGGAAAGGTCGTTGTTGTTGACGAATGTCATGCTTACGATGCCTATATGAGCCAATACCTTGATATGGCAATAAAATGGCTCGGAATTTACAAGGTTCCCGTGATTATACTTTCGGCAACACTTCCGGAAAAACGCCGCGCAGAGCTTATTGAGGCTTACACCGATTCGGAAAAACATCGCGCAAAGCATACCGAGGCTCACGTTGACAAGACAATTGCCGATGAAGCGTGGAAACACAGCCTTGCTTATCCCCTGCTGACATACACCGAAAACAATGCCGTAAAGCAGAAGGCACTCGCGTTTGACGGCGAAAATAAGGAAGTATCCGTTCGAAGGATTATCCGCGATGAGGTTGCCGCAACGGCAGGATATGCGGTTGAACGCGGCGGGTGTGTGGGCGTGATCGTAAATACCGTCAGAAAAGCACAGGAAATTGCGGCTGAATTGCAGTCCGCTTTCCCGAAAGCCGAAGTTATTATCATGCATGCGCAGTTCATAATGACGGATCGTGCGAAGCGCGAGGAGCAGATACTTAAGCGTGTGGGCAAGCACTCCACCCCGGAAAGCAGACGCGGACTGATAATTGTCGGAACGCAGGTGCTTGAACAATCGCTTGACCTTGATTTTGATCTTATGATAACGGAACTTTGCCCGATGGATTTGCTTTTGCAGCGCACAGGCAGGCTGCACCGACATAACAGGGTTCGTCCGCAGGGACTGGAAACGGCAAGCTGCTTTGTTCTTGATGAAACGGATGACAATTTTGATTCGGGAAGTGCGGCGATTTACGGTGAGTGGCTGTTGATGCGGACGCGGGCATTGCTGCCGAACAAATTGACGATTCCGAGCGATATTCCCCTGCTTGTTCAGCAGACCTATGATGAAACAAATAACGAAATGCTCGGAGAACTGACCGAGGGCATGAAAAAGGCGCAAGAAGAGAACAAGCTCAGAACAGGTAAAAAAAGGCGCAGCGCAGAAAACTACCTGATTTCGAAGCCGTCAAATAAAAAAGGTAAATGCCTGGACGGCTGGCTTGATAATGATATTAAGCCGAACAACGAACAGACGGGCGAAAAAGCCGTGCGCGATGGGGACCCGTCGGTTGACGTTATCGCATTGATGCGCGACAGAGAGGGACTGATACGCATAATTGCGGACAAGCCCGAAACGATCATTCCCGCCGACAGGCCGCCTTCAAGGGAGGAAGCTTTGCTTATCGCACGGCAAAAACTCCGTCTCCCCGGTTTCTTCGGGAGGCGCTGGAAAATAGATGATACGATTGAACAGCTTGAGGCCGAAACACAAAATGTTTTTTCCGCATGGCAGGATTCGGCACTGCTCAAAGAGGAGGTCGTTCTGCTTTTTGATGAAGACCTGAATGCAGACCTTGCCGGAGTGCAGCTGCATTATGATATAAAAACAGGATTAACCTATGTAAAGGAGTGAAATGATGAAGGACATTGAATTCAATCTGCTTGACGAAAAATGGATACTTGTTCGCAAAAGCGACTGCACCGTTGATGAACTTTCACTGACGGATGCATTGCTCAAATCCCATGAGTATGTTGAGCTTGCGGGCGAGCTGCCCACGCAGAACGTTTCGATTCTGCGGCTGATGCTCGCCGTTTTGCACACGGTCTTTTCAAGATACTCGCCGCAGGGCGAACCTTCGCCATTGTACGATTCGGATGACGCCGCAGATCGTTGGAAAGAGCTTTGGAATGCCGGCCGCCTGCCGGAAAAACCGATCAGGGATTATCTTGCGTCCGTGCATGACAGATTTTGGCTGTTTCATCCCGAAAGGCCGTTTTATCAGACCGAAGCAGCAAAGATCGGAACAGAATACACTGCATCAAAGCTGAACGGCGCCGTTTCGGAAAGCGGAAACAAAATCAGGCTGTTCTGCGGCTGCACCGGCGTTCAAAAAAGCGAATTGAGCTATTCGGAAGCCGCAAGATGGCTGCTTTATGTAAACAATTATGATGATACTTCTTCAAAGCCTAAAGGGAAAAATCTGCCGTCCCCCGGCGCAGGGTGGCTCGGAAAACTCGGTTTAATCACAATTCGGGGGAACAACCTGTTCGAAACGCTTGTGTATAATCTTATTTTGCTGAATCACAGGCGCAATTTTTCGGAGGTTTGGGGTCCGGAATGCCCGGCGTGGGAGCCGGATGTTCCGAATACTGCGGAACGTGCTGAAATTCCAATGCCGGATAACCTCTCGGAGCTCTACACTCTTCAGTCTCGTAGGCTGTGGCTTAACCGCGATGATAACGAAAAAGTTATCGGTTACAACCTTTTGGGCGGAGATTTCTTCGAAAAAATGGATGCGTTTATTGAGCCGATGACCGTTTGGAGCAAGGTCAAGGGAAATGAACGTGCAGGCGAGAAATTTCAACCTCGCAGACACGATTCGTCCGTTCAGATGTGGAGAGAGTTTTCGTATGCATTTGAAACGGCAGAAGGCAGTCATATTCCCGGCGTTGTACTTTGGACAAAATATATTAAACAGATGCTTCCGGAAAGTCGAAAGCTGATAAGCTTTAGCATAGCATCAGTGCAATACGGAGATAAAGATTTCTTTGTAAATGATGTTTTCTCTGATTCGTTAACTTTTCACACGGATCTTATCACCGAAATCGGAGAACATTGGCGGGCAAAGATTACGGAGGAGATAGAAAAATGCAAAAAATCGGCCGCTGCACTGCGAGACCTTGCAAAGGATATAGAGCTTGCGGCAGGCTCGTCGGAGGATACGGTTCTGAAACGCGCCGTTGTCGAACGCGCCCGTGAACAGTACTATTACGAGATCGACTTACCCTTCCGAAACTGGCTGGAAAGGATAGATCCGAATTGGGAGATTGTATCCGAGCAGGAGGAACAGGCGCTTCGCGAATGGCACGAAACAGCAAAACGAATCGCATTGCGCATCGGTCAAGAGCTTGTTGAATCGGCGGGCACGGCGGCAATTGTCGGCCGTGCGGTAAAGGATAAGAATGATAAAGAAAGGTATTATTCCGCTCCCGACGCCTATCGTTACTTTAAGGTCAAATTGAATGAAATTTATCCGAAGGAGGAGAACAATGACTGAAAAAGAAATAAGAATCACCGCTTTTATGAAGCGAAAACTCGAGCGGCTCAGAACGCTGCCCGAGAATCAGCGCCGAGCGGAGCTTGCCGAACTGCGGCACGGAATCGGACACGCCCCCGGGGAGCTTCCCGCAATTTGGGGAGCATTCCTGACCGATCTTCCGGAGGAGTTTTATCGGAATGACGGGAACGCTTCGCCCGCGGAATGGGCGGTTTACACCGCATTGACCATGTTTGCACTGCATCAGCAGGGGCATGATTTCGGGTCCGAATGGATGAATGTGGACGGAATGAAGTTCGGGGCTTCGGTGCGAAAGCTTGCGAAGGACGACAAGGGCAAAGGCGAGGACGAGGATAAGTTGAAGCGCATACGCGCCAGATTCAACAAGATCGCAACGGCATCGGATCTGCCCGAGCTCAACTACCACCTGCGCGGCGTGATAAATCTTCTCAGCGGCAACGGTATAAAACTCGACTATGCGGATCTTGCCGTTGACCTGTATAATTACAGCTATGCGGAAGGAAGAACAAAAGTAAGGCTCAAATGGGGACAGGATTTCTGCCGCCAAATAAAAAATGATGAAAACTAATGTGGAAAGGAACCAAAACTATGAAAAACAGATGCTATCTTGATGTACACGTACTCCAAACCGTTCCGCCGAGCTGCGTCAACCGCGACGACACCGGCAGCCCCAAAACGGCGATTTACGGCGGCACGACCCGTGCGCGCGTTTCCTCACAGGCGTGGAAACATGCAATGCGCGAAATGTTCCGCGAAGAACTCATTGAACCGGATATGCTCGGGTTGAGAACAAAGAACGTTATAAGCATGGTTGCAGAGGAGATTCTGAAACTGAACCCCGATGCGAAAGCGGCGGAACTTGCGGAAAAAGTGCTTACAAGCGCCGGCGTGAAATTTAAAGACGATAAGAAAGGTGAAACAAAGGATAAAAAGGCGGAAGCACTCTTTTTCATGAGTGCGGCACAGGCAAAAGCACTTGCCGAGATCGCAGTTTCCGAAGGCACGGCTGATAAGGACGCCTGCAAAAAAGCACTCAAGAACAACCCTTCTGTTGATATTGCGCTTTTCGGGCGAATGGTTGCTTCCGAAGCAACTTTGAATTGCGACGCCTCCGCGCAGGTTGCGCACAGCATTTCAACCCACACCGTGCAGAACGAATACGATTATTTCACCGCCGTTGACGATCTTGCTCCGGAGGATAATACCGGCGCGGGCCACCTCGGAACGGTGGAGTTCAACTCTTCAACGCTCTATCGCTATGCAACGGTCAACCTTGTTGAGCTTTCGAACGCCCTCGGGAAACAGGTCACGGCGGAGACAGCGGCAAAATTTGTTGAAGCGTTTGTTCGCTCAATGCCCACGGGCAAACAGAATACCTTTGCAAACCGCACCCTTCCGAGCATGGTCTATGTCACAATTCGGCGCGATCAGCCCGTTAACCTTTGCGGTGCGTTTGAAAAGCCCGTTTCGGCAAAGAACGGCGGTTATTCGGAGGAATCCGAAGAAAAGTTTGTTGAATACGCAAACAAGGTTTACGGCAAGTATGCCTCTAAGCCCGATCGTGCATTTGCAGTCGGTGAAGCCGTCGGAAAACTTGAGGAATGCAAATGCATGAGCCTCGACAGACTGCTTGGGTCGGTTGCGGAGTGCGTTAAGGAATATCTCGGCGAGAGCGAGGGCATGTAATGGCTGTTTTGCTTCTTCGGCTTTCCGCTCCGCTGCAGGCGTGGGGAACCGAAAATTCAAAATTTGAGATCCGAAAAACGGGAAGGGAACCGTCAAAAAGCGGCATTGTGGGCTTGCTTGCAGCGGCACTCGGCATTCGGCGAAACGAGCCGGAAAAGCTCCGCGAGCTGAATGCGCTGCGAATCGGCGTCCGCATTGACCGCGCGGGAAAGCTCCTTCGGGATTTCCATATGGCGCATGCAGAAAAGACTTCATATCTTACCGAACGTTATTATCTTTCGGATGCCGTCTTCCTTGTCGGATTGGAGGGAGAACGGGAACTTTTGGAGCGCATTGAATTCGCGTTGTCGCATCCGGTGTTTCCGCTGTTTTTGGGCAGGCGTTCCTGCCCTCCGACGCTGCCGATCGTTCTTGACGACATTAAGGAGGACGGGCTGATTAAAGTGCTGCGGACGTATCCGACGCTTGACGAGTCTTCACGAATGAAGTACAATATGACAGCGCACATATATGCGGATTATTCGGAAGATGATGAGCAGAATTCGGATGCGGACGAACCGAGAGTGATCGGACGTGAAGCGCGGCGTGACCTTGCGGTCTCGTTTGACCCGCGCTGCCGTAAACATACCTATCGCACTGTTGCGGCGTATGAATCCGTTAACAAGGCGGAGAAGGATACGGACGCAGCGGAGCATGACGCGTTTGCAGAATTGGAGGACGCAGATGTATCTTTCGAGAATCAAGCTTAACACACAGAAACGCGAAACAATGAAAGCACTTGTCAATCCGCAGCAGATTCACGGTGCGATTGAAGTTTTGAACGGAGAACCGTCCGAAGCTTCCGATGCCGCGGATGAAAAAAATCGTGCGCGCAGTCTTTGGCGCATAGACACGCTCGGCGGGGAGATGTATCTGCTCGTTTTGACGCAGGACAGGCCAAAGCTGTCCCGTGCGGCGGAGCAGCTGGGTTACGGCGGAATTACCGTTGAAACAAAATCATACGATCCCCTGCTTGCACGAATTGCGGAAGGCAGCCGCTGGAGGTTTCGCCTGACAGCCAATCCCACAAAGAGCATCAAGCGCGAAGACGATCCGCAGGCTCGCGGAAAGGTAACAGCCCTTATTTCGGTCGGACAGCAGGAGGAGTGGCTTGCTTCTCATGCGCAAAGTTACGGATTTGAACTCGCGCCCGATGAATTCCGTGTTGTTCATTCAAACAGGTATTCTTTCAAAAAACGCGGAAAGAACAGGGAAGTAAGACTGCTTTCCGTAACTTTTGAAGGCATTTTGACAGTTACGGATGCAGCACGCTTTCGGGAGACTTTGACTCAGGGCCTCGGCAGGGGCAAGGCTTACGGAAACGGACTTATGACAGTTGTGGGCATCGGGGAAGGCGTCAATGGCTGAAATTCCGGGGATGATTCGTCCTTCCGTTCAGTCTCTGCCGCAGATTGGCGACAGAATGACCTTTCTTTACTTTGAGCACTGTAAATTGAGCCGTGCGGACAGCGCGATAACCGTTACGGATGAAAAAGGGATCATTCATGTTCCTGCCGCTGCAATTTCGGTGCTCATGCTCGGCCCGGGAACGGATGTGACTCACCGTGCAATGGAGCTTATCGGTGATGCAGGTGTGAGTGTAATCTGGGTCGGGGAACACGGTGTTCGGTACTACACCGGGGGCTGTGCTTTGACGGGAAGTTCACGTCTGCTTGTGAAACAGGCTGCTCTTGTGACGAACCAGCGGGGGCATCTCAACGTTGTTCGAAAGATGTACAGTCTGCGCTTCTCCGGAGAGGATGTGGCTCACCTGACTTTGCAGCAGCTGCGCGGGCGCGAGGGAAGCCGTATGCGTTCCGTTTATCGGCATTGGTCAAAGGAAACAGGCGTTCCGTGGCATGGACGTGACTATGATCCGGAGGATTTTTCATCCGGAGACCCGGTAAATCAGGCATTGTCCGCAGGGAATGCCTGTCTGTACGGCCTTGCTCACGCCGTGATTTGCGCACTCGGCTGTTCCCCCGGCCTCGGCTTTGTTCATATCGGCCATTCGCTTTCATTCGTTTATGATATTGCTGATTTGTACAAGGCGGAAATCACGATTCCGATCGCATTTCGGCTTGCGGCAGAGTCTCCGGAGGATATCCCGTCCCAAACAAGGCGCAGTGTGCGTAATGCGCTTGCAGAAAGCCATATTTTGGAGCGAATGGTGAAGGATATCAAATACCTTCTTTCCGATGAATACGATTCCGATGAAGAAGGATGCAGACCGCTCTATCTTTGGGATGACCGCAGCGGCAGTGCAGAATACGGTAAATCCTATCGGGAGGATTGACGTTGACAGTGATTACTTTGAGCGACTGCCCGCCGAAAGTTCGGGGGGATCTGTCCAAGTGGTTATGTGAAATCAGCCCCGGCGTGTATGCCGGCAATATTAATGCGCGCGTTCGCACGGAACTTTGGGCGCGGATATGCGAAAACCTGAAAAGCGGGCGCGCAACCATGGTTTACAGTGCGCGCTGCGAACAGCAGATGAAATTCGAAGTTCACAATGCTCACTGGGAGCCCGTTGATCTTGACGGAATACTGCTTATGCGCCGCCCGCTTCCGAAGCCGCATAAGGCAGAAGACAATTCAACAGGGGCTCCGCAAAGCAGAGCCGGAAAAATGCTGCTCGCGCGTCGTGCGGAAAAAGCGCGCAGGCGGGCTGACTATGTTGTTATTGACGTTGAAACAACGGGGCTTTCGCCCGAGAGGGACGGCATTATTGAAATCGGTGCACTGCTGATAAGAAACGGAGAAGAGGCAGAAGAATTTCAAACACTCGTCAGGCGGGATTCACCGCTGAGTGCGGATGTTGTCCGCCTTACGGGAATTACGGATGAAATGCTTGCAGCTGAAGGCATTCCTCTGAGCGAGGCAATCAACGGGCTTGTTGCATTCGTTGCGAACCGCCCGATTGTTTGCCATAATGCGGATTTTGACTGCGGGTTTCTGATTTCGGAGGCAAAACGCTGCGGCGTGAAGTTGTTTCGCAGTTCCTGCACAGATACTCTTGCCTTGGCGCGCAGGCGCGTGAACGGAGTTAAACAGTATTCGCTTGGGCATCTTTGCGAATACTTTGGAATTGATGTCGGAGAACGTCACCGTGCGCTTCCGGATTGCAAACTTACATTCAGGCTGTTTGAGAAGTTAAATGAAATTTGAACTGTTCAGGAACAAAAAGACTGATTCCTAAAGGATCTTTTTAGTGTTTTCCCCGCACCTGCGGGGGTGATCCTGGTCTGTCCAACAGTCGCTCCTGTCACGTTGAGTTTTCCCCGCACCTGCGGGGGTGATCCTCCTCGTATGTGGGGTTGCTTGCAAAGCTGATAGTTTTCCCCGCACCTGCGGGGGTGATCCTATTAAGCGCCATTGCATCAGTGTATATGTCGCGTTTTCCCCGCACCTGCGGGGGTGATCCCAGCCTTACCAAGGGCGAAGCAGCTATGATACTGGTTTTCCCCGCACCTGCGGGGGTGATCCCAAGCTCCCACGTAAACCCCGCAATACCGCGGTGTTTTCCCCGCACCTGCGGGGGTGATCCCAGACGTTTCGTTCAGCACCGCAAGGATGCCGTGTTTTCCCCGCACCTGCGGGGGTGATCCCTGATACGTTGCGTAATTTGCGCACGCGTTGTTGTTTTCCCCGCACCTGCGGGGGTGATCCCAACTCCGAGAAGAACGAAACGCTCCGTCGGCTGTTTTCCCCGCACCTGCGGGGGTGATCCTGTTGGGTAGACCACATTGACGGAAACAGGTCAGTTTTCCCCGCACCTGCGGGGGTGATCCTATATTTTCCAATAGACGGGTCACCCCAGACTGGTTTTCCCCGCACCTGCGGGGGTGATCCCAGGCGCGGTGCGTGATATTCAGCAGGGCAAAGGTTTTCCCCGCACCTGCGGGGGTGATCCGGCGTTGACAAATCCGATACAGTGCAGTTTGCGGTTTTCCCCGCACCTGCGGGGGTGATCCTATATCGCGCAAGCGGGAGATGTCGCCGTCATCGTTTTCCCCGCACCTGCGGGGGTGATCCGAATTAACGCATTTTGTGAGTACGGCAGACAACGTTTTCCCCGCACCTGCGGGGGTGATCCTCTGCTCCGCTATGCCCTGCTTGACCTTCGTCAGTTTTCCCCGCACCTGCGGGGGTGATCCAAATATTCCGATTTTGTTGTTTAAGTCAGCCCAGTTTTCCCCGCACCTGCGGGGGTGATCCTGTCAAGCAGCATCTACCCCACCGAAGGCACACGTTTTCCCCGCACCTGCGGGGGTGATCCTAAGCCTTCGGACAAAGTTCTCCGCCGATTCTGGTTTTCCCCGCACCTGCGGGGGTGATCCGCACGGAGCGGGCTTGTTGCGGCTGTACACCGTGTTTTCCCCGCACCTGCGGGGGTGATCCCCTGCCCTGCAACGGTAACTGCCGTAGGCGCGCGTTTTCCCCGCACCTGCGGGGGTGATCCTGTGGATAAAACCCGCATCGCCGTTCGTGCGTTGTTTTCCCCGCACCTGCGGGGGTGATCCCGACGTCGCAAGCGACATGCTCGGCGTGTATTTGTTTTCCCCGCACCTGCGGGGGTGATCCTTTGCTGTTCTGACGGCATTAGCGAGCTATGAAGTTTTCCCCGCACCTGCGGGGGTGATCCCGGCGTTGACATTGCGCTTGCCGTTGCGGACGGGTTTTCCCCGCACCTGCGGGGGTGATCCTTGTTTCTTTTACCTCGGAGCTGTTTGTGCGACGTTTTCCCCGCACCTGCGGGGGTGATCCCAACGCTCTCGAACGGCAATCGGGTTTCGAACTGTTTTCCCCGCACCTGCGGGGGTGATCCCCGACATTTATTTCGGTTGCAATTTTAATCTTCGTTTTCCCCGCACCTGCGGGGGTGATCCTCTTTCCTTGCGATGATGGCGGAATGTGGATAAGTTTTCCCCGCACCTGCGGGGGTGATCCTTTGTACAGCGTATGGACGGAGTCTCGGCGGCTGGTTTTCCCCGCACCTGCGGGGGTGATCCTCTTTATCCGGAAAGCACAGACGAAAAACTTGCGTTTTCCCCGCACCTGCGGGGGTGATCCTGAGAGAACCAACCATTTTTTACACCTCCTTTAGTTTTCCCCGCACCTGCGGGGGTGATCCCATAGCTCCGTTGGCTCTTTCCCGGTATCTCTGTGTTTTCCCCGCACCTGCGGGGGTGATCCCAGGTGTGTGTGTCGTAGTGCACACACCTGCTAGTTTTCCCCGCACCTGCGGGGGTGATCCTACTCCGGATGGTCAGTAGCAAATGCATAGTCAGTTTTCCCCGCACCTGCGGGGGTGATCCTCAAGCTCGGTGATGATTGGGCTATTGTTCGCAGTTTTCCCCGCACCTGCGGGGGTGATCCGGCGCGGTGCCTTTTGCGGCATATGAGACCGAGGTTTTCCCCGCACCTGCGGGGGTGATCCTATTTGCTTAGGGTGTATAATAAGTCCATCAAAGTTTTCCCCGCACCTGCGGGGGTGATCCTATGCGTTGTCTGTTATCCATTTTTGCGTTTTAGTTTTCCCCGCACCTGCGGGGGTGATCCTTCAACATTAACTCTTGCAAACACGGCAACTGGGTTTTCCCCGCACCTGCGGGGGTGATCCCGGCAAAGCGCCGGCAGAGGCCTGCGGGAGATGGTTTTCCCCGCACCTGCGGGGGTGATCCTGCGTGCGATCGAGCGCATGATGCAGCGCAAGCGTTTTCCCCGCACCTGCGGGGGTGATCCCGAAGCGTGAAGCTTTGGAATTTTGCCAGCAATGTTTTCCCCGCACCTGCGGGGGTGATCCTGAAATTGGTCGAGCTGGTGCTGTCCACAGCGTGTTTTCCCCGCACCTGCGGGGGTGATCCTTCGCGGCCTTAACTCTCTCGGAGACAGATCCGGTTTTCCCCGCACCTGCGGGGGTGATCCTACAACGTTCGGAAACTCTGATTGTATATCGTCGTTTTCCCCGCACCTGCGGGGGTGATCCCTTACCAACAATCATAATTGAAATCGTCAAATCGTTTTCCCCGCACCTGCGGGGGTGATCCCAGAGGCGGAAGCGTCAAGCACGATACAAGGCAGTTTTCCCCGCACCTGCGGGGGTGATCCCGGAGGTAACCGATGGAGCAGACAATGGCGGAGGTTTTCCCCGCACCTGCGGGGGTGATCCTTCGTCCCTGCGCAACCGCGAGACATGCTCGGAGTTTTCCCCGCACCTGCGGGGGTGATCCCATTGCACAGCTTGCAGGGGTGAAGTTTGAAGCGTTTTCCCCGCACCTGCGGGGGTGATCCTTGGTGATTGTGGTATTCTGTTGCCGCATATAGGTTTTCCCCGCACCTGCGGGGGTGATCCCGCAAACTGTCCCTTGCCTCGGTCGGTGGTCTGGTTTTCCCCGCACCTGCGGGGGTGATCCTTCGGCGTCGGTCTTTTTTCGTGCAGCGTCCTCGTTTTCCCCGCACCTGCGGGGGTGATCCTGTTCCTTTTCGTATTTTGACTTCCAGTCTTCCGTTTTCCCCGCACCTGCGGGGGTGATCCCAGAGGCGGAAGCGTCAAGCACGATACAAGGCAGTTTTCCCCGCACCTGCGGGGGTGATCCTACACCTCGGGGTCGGCACCCAGCGTGAGTGCCGGTTTTCCCCGCACCTGCGGGGGTGATCCTTTCTGCTCGACGATAACACTTTCTTGCCGAAAGTTTTCCCCGCACCTGCGGGGGTGATCCTCCGTCCGCTTTCGTCTCGATGATTGCTTCATAGTTTTCCCCGCACCTGCGGGGGTGATCCCGGTGCAATCTCCGACGCTCCGTCCTCGCGGATGTTTTCCCCGCACCTGCGGGGGTGATCCCGACCTGCTCCGGCAGGATGACGAATTGAGGGAGTTTTCCCCGCACCTGCGGGGGTGATCCCGCGCGCAGATGTCCCTGATTGCGCGGTATGCCGTTTTCCCCGCACCTGCGGGGGTGATCCAGTGCCGCCAACACCTCCTGCCTTAATTTCGTCGTTTTCCCCGCACCTGCGGGGGTGATCCTCATCCATCGCGAGCAGATTTTCCATCGTCCATGTTTTCCCCGCACCTGCGGGGGTGATCCCTGCCCATGTTAAACTCCTTTCGTTAGTATATAGTTTTCCCCGCACCTGCGGGGGTGATCCTAACAGTGAGGGATTTCGGTGGCGGAATGTTTCAGTTTTCCCCGCACCTGCGGGGGTGATCCCGCATCAATATGCTGGATAATCTGGCGTATTGTGTTTTCCCCGCACCTGCGGGGGTGATCCTACCCACTACCGGGGTTCATCCTGAGCTTTTTGGTTTTCCCCGCACCTGCGGGGGTGATCCCTTGCAGGGAATGAACAGCCTGTCAGCTCAGCTTGTTTTCCCCGCACCTGCGGGGGTGATCCCGACCCGCAGGCGATAGTCCAGCACCTCGTTTCGTTTTCCCCGCACCTGCGGGGGTGATCCTTCGCCAATAATCGTATATTTTCCCGCGTTAGCGTTTTCCCCGCACCTGCGGGGGTGATCCTGCTTACATGCCGGATTGGGAGACAGCCTTTTTGTTTTCCCCGCACCTGCGGGGGTGATCCCGATTCCTTTTCCGGAAGCAGCCTTCCAGATAGGTTTTCCCCGCACCTGCGGGGGTGATCCTGCCGTTGCGACTTACTCAAACGATGGTGAAGAGTTTTCCCCGCACCTGCGGGGGTGATCCTTCCTCCGACAGCTCGGCAAAAGTCAAGCCGTCGTTTTCCCCGCACCTGCGGGGGTGATCCTAATCGCACTTTGCAGTAAACCGAGCTTTACAGGTTTTCCCCGCACCTGCGGGGGTGATCCTGAACGCACCTAAGCCTGTGACTTCCTTGCCTAGTTTTCCCCGCACCTGCGGGGGTGATCCTGCGTCTCTGAGCGCATTCTCAAGCTTCTCTCTGTTTTCCCCGCACCTGCGGGGGTGATCCTAGTCGCATTCCCGCCAAATTCGGGCAGACAAGGTTTTCCCCGCACCTGCGGGGGTGATCCTACGAGGGACTTGTTGGGCGATAGACAGTAAAGGTTTTCCCCGCACCTGCGGGGGTGATCCTATTGTAATCTGCCGTCATAAACTTCATTTTATGTTTTCCCCGCACCTGCGGGGGTGATCCTGAAATAATTTCGTCGTTGCGGTTAACGTCAGCGTTTTCCCCGCACCTGCGGGGGTGATCCGCGCAGGGCGATATGTCACGCACACTTGACGCTGTTTTCCCCGCACCTGCGGGGGTGATCCGGATTTGACATTTTTATGATACCTCCTCAGGCGGTTTTCCCCGCACCTGCGGGGGTGATCCTGTCGGTTTCCAGATTCGGGACGGTTCGAGGCGGTTTTCCCCGCACCTGCGGGGGTGATCCTGCCGTATGCCGGATTCCATGCTTTCTCTTGCGGTTTTCCCCGCACCTGCGGGGGTGATCCTACCACCTTCGCCGAAGGGACAGATTTTACAATGTTTTCCCCGCACCTGCGGGGGTGATCCATTCGGGATGGGCTTTGCGCAAACCCCGATAGGTTTTCCCCGCACCTGCGGGGGTGATCCTATATTGTCGTGGGTGGGGCTTGGGGAAGATTAGTTTTCCCCGCACCTGCGGGGGTGATCCTAATACCACCAACGGAACAAATGAAAATAAGCGGTTTTCCCCGCACCTGCGGGGGTGATCCTTTGGCGCAAATGGGCCGAATGCGTGATGTTAAGTTTTCCCCGCACCTGCGGGGGTGATCCTTTGCAGCACCCAAGCTTGCACCAGTCATATTGGTTTTCCCCGCACCTGCGGGGGTGATCCTGCGCACATGAACTACACCGATTGGTGTACGGAGTTTTCCCCGCACCTGCGGGGGTGATCCTGGAGGTCTGTAATGTCTCTCGTGTTATTAATTGTTTTCCCCGCACCTGCGGGGGTGATCCGTCCGAGTCGTCTCCCATCGAACGCACGAACGGGTTTTCCCCGCACCTGCGGGGGTGATCCTACACGTCGGTGTATGAGTATGTGTGCGAAATCGTTTTCCCCGCACCTGCGGGGGTGATCCTTCCTTCAGCTTGGTTGCAGTCGTGACCGAGATGTTTTCCCCGCACCTGCGGGGGTGATCCCGCGAACTGTCCCTTGCCTCGGTCGGTGGTCTGGTTTTCCCCGCACCTGCGGGGGTGATCCTTCGGCGTCGGTCTTTTTTCGTGCAGCGTCCTCGTTTTCCCCGCACCTGCGGGGGTGATCCTGTTCCTTTTCGTATTTTGACTTCCAGTCTTCCGTTTTCCCCGCACCTGCGGGGGTGATCCCAGAGGCGGAAGCGTCAAGCACGATA
>ERZ827168.3640-NODE-3640-length-15460-cov-3.491853_pt1 | contig 15460 bp, 16 predicted proteins | sample MGYA00519868_ERZ827168 | MGnify/ENA primary metagenome ERZ827168 (study PRJEB31778, sample SAMEA3449271) | human gut metagenome | biome: human gut; feature: human-associated habitat; material: faeces | place: United Kingdom | collected 2010/2012 ...
TTTCTTTTTTATTTTCTCTATTTAATGCTATTATTAGTACAACTATTGTAATTACTACTATTATTCCTATCATAATTTTTTCGTTTTTTTTCATAAAAAATTCCTCCCTTAATTTTTTATTTGTATTCTATTTTTACTTTAACTAATTAATAAAAAGACAACAACAAAAACCTATTTCTAGGCTTTTGTTACTATCTTTTTAATTGTGTTTATTATTACTTTTTTATTTATTAAATTACTTGTGTGTGTGTGTGTGTGTGTGTGTGTACAGCCCCAAGGCTTACAGCTATTACTTTTTTTCATTTTTTATTTCCTTTTCTTTCGTTTTTGTTTATTCTTCTTTTTTCTATTTTAGATTACATCATTACTTTGATTTTGTCAATATTTTTATACAAATTCTTCCCAAACTTGGTTTGCAAAATCTAATCCTTTATTTGTAAGCCTAATATAGTCTCCATCTATTTGAATCAAGTCTTCTTTTGTTAATTTTTCCATTTGTTTTCTAAATAAAAAAATTGGATTTTCTACATATTTTTCTTTGAATTTTGTAATACTAACTCCTTGAATTTTTCTTAATCCTAATAACATATATTCTTTTTGTTTATCTTCTAAATTTTGAATTTCACAAATATTATAAATTATATTTGTCTTTGATTGTAATTGTTTTTTTACATTTTTTAATTCCATCATATTTTTAATATAACAATCTAAATCTGTTACATTAGAATATCTAATTCCATTTATATAAGAATGTGCAGCAACCCCTAATCCTATGTATTCTTTTTGCTCCCAACAATTCATATTATGTTTAGATTCTCTACCTTCTTTAGCAAAATTAGATATTTCATAATGATTATATCCACTTAATTCTAGCATACTTTTCACATACCAATACATTCTTCTTTCTTGTATTTCTTCTGGTAATTGTAATTCTCCTTCTTCTATTAATTTTTTAATTGGTGTTTTTTCTTCTACAATAAGTGAATATATACTAATATGATTTGGCTCCATTTTTATAACTTCTTTTAAACTATCTTTCATATCTTGAATAGACTGATTTGGAAGACCTAGCATTAAATCTACATTAATATTTTCAAACCCTACCTGTTTTGCATGTTCATATGACTGTAAAAATTCTTTATATGTATGAATTCTACCAATTTCTTTTAATAGTATATCTTTTGTTGATTGTAAACCTATACTTAATCTATTTACACCTGACAATTTATATACTTCTAACTTTTCTTTATCAACTGTTCCTGGATTTACCTCAATTGTTATTTCGATATCGCTAAATTTTGTTTCATTATTTTTTAATCTTTTTCTTAATTCATCTAAAATTTCTTTGATTTCATAACAATCAATATATGATGGTGTTCCTCCTCCAATATATATAGTAGTTACATTATATTCTTCTAAATCATAGCAGCTAATCTCTTTTTTTAATGCTTCAATATATCCAGTTTGTTTATTTTCTAAATTACTAAATGATACAAAATCACAATAGTAACACTTCTTCTTACAAAATGGTATATGTATATAAATTCCTAATTCTTTATTATTCATTTGCTATCTCCATTATTTTTTTTAATCTATAATTCACTCCTGATTTTCCTACTGGTCTTTTTAACAATTTTCCTAAATCACCTAATGGCATATCTGGATTTTCTAACCTTAATTTTGCAATTTCCTTTAGTTTGTCATCTAATTTATTAAACTTTCCATTTTCTTGTAATTTTCGAATTGCCGCAATTTGTTCGATTGATGCATTAATAGTTTTATTTAGATTAGCTGTTTCACAATTCACAAGCCTATTTACCTTTCCTCTCATTTCCTTTTGTTCTCTAATATCTTCAAATTTTAAAACAGCTTTGTTTGCTCCTATTAAAGCTAAAAATTTAGAAATTTCTTCCCCTTCTTTTATGTACAAAGTATATTTGTTTTCAATTATCATTTTTTTACTTTTTATTCCTAAGTTTTTCAATATATAAATAGAATCATCTAAATTTTCTTCATTATTAAAAGTAATTTCTAAATGATATTTATTTTCTGGGTTATTAATAGAGCCTGACCCTAAAAATAATCCTCTAATTAATGCCTTTAAATATTCCTCTTTACTATCTTTTATTAGATTTTCCTTTAAAAATATATTGTTTTTCTCATATCTAATAATAGAACAAATATCCTTTATTTTTAACTTAATTACAAAAAATTTGCCGAACTACTTCTATTGCATAATCTATCTCTAGGTTAGCCAATAATTTAGAAAATCTATTTATATTGTAATCACTTTCTGTTGAAAATTTGATGTTTCTTGAATTTGCTATATATACATTACCAGAAATCAAATAACCCATTAATTCGAATTTTACCATTTGTTTGTCCACTAAATTACTAGTTTTATTTAATTCTTGTTTAATTTCTGATGAAAAAGACATTTTTTACATCTCCTTTAATTTAATCTTGCTACAATTACTCTATCATTTTGACATAAATCTTTTAAACAATATGAATCTACATATTTCTTCTCATTTTCTATTAATTGTAAAACCTCTTCTTTTTGATCATACCCTATCTCTAAACATAAATATCCATTATATTTTAAATATTCATAACTTGTATTTATAATTTTTCTATAAAAGTCTAACCCGTCATATCCTCCATCTAGTGCTATTTTAGGTTCATTTTGGACTTCCTTTTGTAGTTTATTTATTATTTCCTTTTTTATATAAGGTGGATTAGATACAATTATATCATACTTTTCTTTTCTTATTTTATCAAATAAATCTGATTCTATAAAAGTAATTTTATTTTCCACATTATTGCTTTTTGCATTTAATTTCGCAATATTTAATGCATTTTTGCTGATATCTGTTGCTGTAATATCACTTTCTTGCATATACTTTGCAAGTGATACAGCAATTGCTCCACTTCCTGTACATAAATCTAGTATTTTTTTAGCCTTTATTTTTTTTGCAATTTTTATTACCTCTTCTACTAAAATTTCTGTATCTGGTCTTGGTATTAAAACATTGGAATCCACATAAAACTCCATTTTCATAAATTCCTGAATATGTGTAATATGCTGAATCGGTATTCCATTTATTAGTTTTTTTATAGATTTAAAATAATCAACTTCTTGTCTCAAAGTTAAAGTTTTGTCATCATACACTAATAAATACTGTCTTGGTTTATTTAAAATATATTGCATAATTAATCTTGCTTTTAATTGTGGCTCTGCTATTCCATTTATTTTAAGATCTATCATTCCCTTTTTTATTGTTTCTCTTATTGTCATAATTCCAAAACCTTCTTTCACTAAAAGGAATGCTTCTTGCATTCCTTTTTATTATTCAAAAATTTTTTTAAAATCCTCTTCATTTATCTTTTCTTTTTCTAGTAAAGCTAAAGCTATCATATCAAGTTTGTCTCTGTGCTCTTTTAATAAAGATTGTGCATCTTTATATGCTGTATCTATTAGAGTTTTAACTTCTTGTCCTATTTTATCTCCGATATCTTCACCAAACATTTGAATTTCATATGGTTCTTTTCCTTGGAAATCTATTGGGCCTAAACTATCACTCATTCCATACTTTGTTACCATATCTCTTGCAATTTTTGTTGCAACTTCAATGTCATTACTTGCTCCTGTAGAAATATCATCTAATACAAGTTTTTCTGCTGCTCTTCCACCTAATAAAGCAATTAACTTTTCTTTCATTTCTGTTTTAGAAATATAATATTTATCTTCATCAGATTTATACATTGTATACCCACCTGCAACACCTCTTGGTATTATTGATACTTCTTTTACATCATTTTGTGTTGGTAGGTATTTACTTACTACAGCATGTCCTGCTTCATGATATGCTGTTAGTTTTTTATCTTTTTGAGAATATACTCTTTGACGTTTTTCTAGCCCAACCGTTACCTTTTTTACAGCTTCTTCGATATCTTCATTTTCGATATCTTCATGTTTATTCTTTGTAGCAATAATTGCTGCTTCATTTAAAATGTTTTCAAGCTCTGCTCCTGTAAATCCTGCTGTATCCTCTGCTATACTCTCTAAATTTACTTCTTGGGATAACTTCTTATCTTTACTATGAATTTTTAATATTTCTAATCTACCCTTTAAATCTGGTGTTGGTATTGTAATTTGCCTGTCAAATCTTCCTGGTCTAAGTAATGCTTTATCTAACATTTCTGGTCTATTGGTTGCTGCTAACACGATTATTGTTTCTTCTGAACTAAATCCGTCCATTTCTACTAATAATTGATTTAGTGTTTGGTTATTTTCTGTTTCTGCTCCACTATTAGATGTCCTTCTTGAACCAATTGCATCAATTTCATCAATAAATACAATACATGGTGCTAGTTTTCTTGCTTTTTCAAATAATTTTCTTACTCTAGATGCTCCGAAGACCTGCAAACATTTCAATAAATTCTGATCCACTCATAGAAATAAATGGTACATCTGCTTCTCCTGCAATTGCTTTTGCAATTAATGTTTTTCCTGTTCCTGGCTTTCCATATAAAAGCACACCTTTTGGAATTCTTGCTCCCATCTTTGTAAATTTTTCTGGTTTCTTTAAAAATTCAACTATTTCTATCATCTCAGCTTTTTCTTCATCTAGTCCTGCTACATCATCAAATTTAATTTTTGTTTTTCTTTCTGTATCATCATAAATTTTGCCTTTTTCTCCAAGCCCTTGCATTTTGAATATCATTATAAATAATGCTAACATAATTGCTGTTGGTAATATTGTTAAAATCACACCTGGTATTTGTGACAACACACTTTTTGGTTTTTGTATTAATTCTATTTCATTTCCTTCTGCTACTTTATTTTGTACTAATCCCATAAAACTTTCTATATTAGGTACAACTGCTTTTTTTTCTTCCTCTACATTTTTCATTTTTATCTTTACAGATGTACTTCCTGTCGTCATTTCTATTTTTTCAACATTTCCATATGATAGTTCTTTAATCAAATCTGTATAAGCTAAAGTCTTTTCATCTTCTTTTGCTTTATTATTTATTAAAAGTAAACCTAATACTGTAATAAGTGCAATTAATATTACTACAAGTAATACTAATATTCCTATTTTGTTATTCTGTTTTTGCTTGTGTTGGTTATTATCTTTACTCATTTTTCCTCCTTACCACTTATGTCTCTACTTCTAAGCATTTGAGCCTTCTGGCTCTTCTCCTGATTCTTCCTTACCTTTTTGGTCTTTCTTATTTTCTCTTTTTGTTTTTTTCTGATCTTCTTTATCTTTTTTTCTTCTTTCTTCTTTTTCTTGTTCTTCTCTATTTTTTACATCTTTTTCTTCCATCTGTTTTTTTATAATTTCTTCTGCTTCTGCTATTTTCATTAACTCTGCTTGTTTTTTAATAAATTCTGTTTTTAAGATAAGTATTGCTGCTACTAAATATATAGTTGCCACAGCTACATACATTACTTGGAAGTATTGCATAGTAAATGGAATAAATATATTTACTACTAAGTATAATATATTTAAAATTATAGATAATGTAAGTGCATAAACTGACATATTAAAAACAGCTACATATCTCATTCTTATTCTTGCTAATAAAGTAGTTATATATCCAAAGAAACTTAATATTACTGCATTTGAAATTGTAGTCAAGAAATACATAATAAATGCATAAATAAATATTGTTAAAAATAAGCTTATATATAAACTTATCATTTTATTGCTTTTTGCAAATTCAATAACATCTTTTTTATCAAAATTGTCCACTCCTAATGGTTCAAATGTATCTTTATAAGTATAAGTAATTGTACCTGCAACTGATGAATTTTTTATTAAAACTTTATCTTTTAATACTATTAATCCTTCTCCTGCTTCTGAAATTGAATTTAGATATTGATTAATTTTTTGCTCATCTTGAACCTCTGTATCAATTATAGTCTTCCCTGCAATAGAATCTTCTTCTGAAATAACTATTTCTTTATCTGATTCTACATTTAAACTACCATCTTTATAAGTAAATTCCGGAAACTCATTTTGTAAATATTGTACCCCTTCTTTTACTATATTATGTGTCTTATATATTATTCCTAGACATAGCACAATCGCCATAATTGATACTATTTTTGTCATATAACCAAGTGCTTTTTTTAGCCCCATTGCAGCCATACCAGGATATCTTTCTATTTTTGTAATTGAATACCATACTTTTTTTAAAAATCCCATTTTGAGTTCTTGACTATTATCTGTTTCTTCTATTTCTTTTTTAGATTCTTCTTTTTGTTCCTTAATTTCTTTATCATCTATTTTCTCATTATCTTTGCTTTGTTCACTGGTTTCTTCTTTCTTATCTTTGTTGTCTTTTTCATTTTTATTTGTTTCATCTTTTTTTTCTTCTTTTATGTTATTAATTTCTTTTTCTTTTTTTTCAACTGTTTTAGTTTCTTTTTTCTTAGTTTCAGTTTTTTTTGTTTCTTGTTTCTTATTTTCTATTTTTTTGTCTTCTTTATCTTCTTTCATTTATCTGTACTCCCTTCTTAGTCCTGAATCGACAAATTTAGGATTAATATTTAAAATAACTTTGTCCCCTATTTTTATATCATCTTTATTAGTAATATCACATGTTATATGATATGTTCCTATTCTTCCTAAAACTCTACAATTTTTATCATTTATTTTAACATAAATTTCCTGCTTTTTAAAAAAATCTTTTATATCTCTTACAATATACCTTAATTTATCAACCGTTCTAAACATATCTTTATTATTTGTTAAATTAAATCCATTCATATATCCACAAGGTATAACTGCAACTTTAGTCTCTTTTTTTGTAGTATAAGTATTTGAATATCCCACATTAAATCCCTTTGGTAATTTTTTTATTTCTGCAACATTAGATTCTAAATATGCAATCTTTTTTAATCCTATATTGTTTTTAAAAGAAAGCCTTCCTAGAAACGCTGAACCAACTCTAACAGCATTTAAATGCATATTAGGATATTTTAGAAAAGCAGAAGAATTACAAACATGAAGCATACCTGTTTCAATTTCATTCATTTTTAAGACTTCTATCACATCTATAAACCTTTTGAATTGTATTTTTGTATACTTTTCATCAAAAAAACTTAGTGAAAAATGAGTATATGTTCCTTCTATTTTTATATTTTTTAATTTTTTTAGTATTTCTATTAATTCTTCTCTTTTACTATAAACAAATCCATATCGTCCAAATCCTGTGTCTATTTTCAAATGTGCTCTTATTTTTTTCTTTTTGTTAATAGCTATCTTTTCTAATATATCTATATCTTCTTTTGAACCAATAGTTACAATAATATTATTGTCAACTAAAATCTCCACTTCTTCTTTTACTGCTGTTGCAGATAACATTAAAATATCTTCTTTTATTCCTGCTTTTCTTAGCATCAAAGCTTCTTCTATAGTTGCCACTGCAAAAAATGAAATTCCATTGTCAATTAAGAATTTTGTATATTCTACTATTCCTAATCCATACCCATTTGCTTTTACTACTGCTATTACTTTTACTGGGTTACCTTTATCATCTTTTCCAATTTTATTTGCATATTTTTTTATTTGTTCTATATTGTGTGTTAAATCTTCTTTATTTATTATTAAGGTATTCAAAGTTTTATTTCTCCTTAAATTATTTTGATAATTTTCTTTTTATTTGTCTTATTGTACGAAATGCTTTTTCTGAAAAACGATATAATTTATAAGTAATTGGTTTAAATGGCATATATACTTCTCCTATAAACTCTGTAAATGTAGCCCCAAATCCTTGTTTAAATCTATATAATCCATATTGTGGATGGTTTTCATCAACTACTCCTGATACTCCCCTAAAATCATATATATCATCATGTCTTGCAATTGCCATTTTTATCATTTCCCATTGCAATAAATAATTTGGCATCAAGTTTCTATGTTTGTTACTACTTGCTCCATATAAATACCATGTTTTATTTCCATAAAATATTGGTATAACTCCTGATATTGGTTTGTCCTCATAATATGCCATAAGTACTTTCATATGGTCTGGTGCTAAATTATCATACATTTTTTCAAAATATTCTAATGGTCTTATGATAAATCCATCTCTTTTTCCTGTTTCTATCATAATTTTATGAAAATCTTTTAAATCTTCCTTTGTTCCTTCTTTTACAACTACACCTTTTTTTGTAGCTAAACGTATATTATATCTCCATTTTTGTTTAAACCCTGCCATTACCTCTTCTTCTGTTTTATCTTTTATATCTAATCTAAACACATATCTTGGTTGTATTTCATCTTTAAAATCTTTAGCATCGTCTTTTATCTTATATCCTAAATTAGTAGCAATATCTCTAAATGTTTGGTCATCACTTACAATATCAGGTTCAATTCTTAAAACAATTGCTTTATATTTTTTTGCAAGTTCTTTTGCTCCTTCTGTTAATTGTTTCATTACAGAAATATCGTGAATATCACATACTGGTCCTCTTGATGAATACATTATATTACCAAATACAGGCATTTTTCTAATCCACACACATAAAGAACCTATGATATTTCCATCTTCGTCTTCTGCAAGTATTACCTCTGGTTTCCAATTTGGCTTTTTTATTTCCGCCCATTCTAATGATTGTTGGAAATTACACCTTTCATGTGATTCTAAAAATTCTTTGTATTTTTTCTTCGACTCTTCATCGTCTACAAATCTCATTTACTTTCTCAGTCCTCCTAATTATTATTTACAATATATTGGTATTTTACACTAAATCACAAAAATTTACAAGTGTTATTATGGTGTTTTAACTCTTTTGTATTATTTTTTTCTATTATAGAATTTTACAAAATACTTTCAATATAAATTTGATATATTATTTTCAATGTGTTATAATACTTTTTATTGTTTAGTATTATAAATATTCATCAATGTTAATTAACAAGGAGGATTTTAAAATGAACAAAAATTATATGTGTTTCTTTTGTGGGAAACAACATGTAAAACTCTGGCGACCTAAAAAAGGAGATACTCCTTTAATTTGTGCTGAATGTGCAGAAAAAGTGCAATCACCAATAATGTACAATGAATATATCTGGCAAGAGTTAGAAAATGATTGCTTTTTTGGTAAGCCTACAGGCAAAGAACTTCCTTTACCTAAGTGGGAAGTCAATGAAAATGGTGAAGTTCCTTCTTATCGTGGACCTCGTCCTTTAGAATCTGCTTTATCTATGACAACTAGTCTTATTATTGATTTGCCTGATACTTCTACTTCTTATACATTAAAAAATACCATTATGGTACCAGCTTATTTAAATGAATATGGCAGTTCAGAGGAAGAATTAAATTTGTGGGTTAACTTACCCACAAGATAACAAAAGGCTCACCATTATATTGGTGAACCTTTTTTATTCTACAATTATAGTATTTAAAATACTATAAGCTAACTTTTCATATTTATTATACTGTGTTTTATCATCTATAGTAAATGTAAATAGATATGCAGTATTTTCTTTTTGAGTTACAAATATAATTTGATATCCATCATCTCCTGTTGTACATTCAAAAATATAACCACTTGTTTTATTTTCGTTTAATGCCACGTACTTTTCATCTTTTACTATATTTATGAAGTTAGAACCATCAGGCATTATCTTTTCTTTTTCTTCTTTTACTATATCTTTTAGTGTCATCGATGTTTCTATCTTAGACATTTGTACTTGAAATCTATTTTTATTACTATCCTCTATAGCCTCAAAAGCTGAACTTTCAAATGTATCCGTTGTTTTAGTAAATGTAGATGGATATTCAAATCTGATTCCATACTTATTATTAACATATTTACTATCTAATTCAACTTCATATTTAGTATCTTGATTATTATCTTCATTTTTATTAACAGTATTCTCTAGTTTACTAACCGTGTTTTTCAAATCACTAACTTGCGTATTTAAGTCTTTTACTTTATTATTAGCCATTTCTTTATCATTATAAATTTTATAAATAAAATATGCCATTAAAATAATTAAAATTAATGCTATAATTAGAAAAAATGTTGACAAACTAATTTTTATTTTCTTATTTTTTTCCATTACTTACCTCCTTTAATTTTATGTAATTGTATAATTGATACTCAGATTGTCAATATATTGCAAAAGAGTGTTTAATTCAAATACCAGCATAATCCTCATAATAACATAATGATTTATCCATCGTATATCTAATGTTTCATTTTTTCTTTTCATATCAATTTTAATGTTTCATTACTTGTTAATTTCATTTTAGTTTATACCTTTAATTTTCTTTATTACGAATATTGTATATAATTTCTTGTTATTAGTCAATAAACTATAGCTTATTTTATGAATAACTTATGATATGATCACCCCATAAAGAAAATTTATAAAAGGTATTGGATTGGGAATTTCCCATAATAGAATTTGTGCGAGAGTACAAATTAATTACTGGCTAGACACGACTTTTATTCCACATAAAAAGTACAAAAAGAGGATTAAATTATTTTAATAATTGCTCCTCTTTTTTGATATTATTTATATAAAATAAAAACTCACAAACTTTTTACAGTCTGTAAGTTAATTTTAGTTGGAGCAGGTAGTGGGAATCGAACCCACGTCATCAGCTTGGAAGGCTGAGGTTCTACCATTGAACTACACCTGCATATTTTTCCTCCTGACAATTATAAATTATAAATGTTTTTTATTTTTTTGTCAATAGTAATTTAAATTTTTTTTAATTTTTTCTTCACTTTTTTATTTATCAACACATTTTATTTAATACAAGCCTTTACAAGACCTACAAATAATGGTGCTGGTTTATTAGGTCTAGACTTTAACTCTGGATGGAATTGTCCTGCTATAAAATATGGATGATCTTCTATTTCTACAATTTCAACTAATGATCCATCTGGTGATGTTCCTGAAACTTTTAGTCCAGCATCTTCTAATCTTTGTCTATAATCATTATTATATTCATATCTATGTCTATGTCTTTCTGAAATCTCTTTTTGATTATAAATTCTATTTGCTAAACTTCCTTCCTTTATTACACAAGGATAAGCACCTAAACGCATTGTTCCACCTTTATGGTCTATTTTCTTTTGATTTTCCATGATATGAATAACTGGATTCTTTGTACTATTATCCAATTCAGCAGAATTTGAATCTTTTAAACCTAATACATTTCTTGCATATTCTACCACAGACATTTGCATGCCTAAACAAATTCCTAAAAATGGAATTTTATTTTCTCTAACATAACGTATAGTTTCAATCATTCCCTCAATTCCTCTTGTACCAAATCCACCTGGAACTATAATGCCATCATATTTAGAAAGTCTTTCTTTTACTGTTTCCTTAGTAATTTTTTCTGAATCTACTAATTCTACTTTTACTTTTACATGATTAGCAAAACCTGCATGATATAAACTCTCAATTACAGAAATATAAGAATCTTCTAACTTCACATACTTTCCAACAATTGCAATATTCACAATCTTATTTTTATCTATATTTCTTATTTCATCTATCATACTTTCCCATCTTGTATTGTCTGGAATATATTTATCTAATTTTAAATGATTACAAACTTCTCTTGCTAACCCTTCTTCTTCTAGCATTAGTGGTACAGCATATAAACAATCTGCAGTTTTATTTTCAATTACACTAGTCTTTCTAACATTGCAAAATAACGATAATTTTTCTCTTATGCTGTCTGGTATATCTTGCTCTGTTCTACACACTAATATGTCTGGTTTTATTCCAAGACTTTGTAACTCTTTTACAGAATGTTGTGTAGGCTTAGATTTTATTTCGTTTGAACCTGCTATATATGGAAGTAATGTAACATGTATATATAATACATCTTCAGGATTTTTTTCTAATCCAACTTGTCTTATTGCTTCAATGATTGAAAGACCTTCAATATCTCCTACTGTCCCCCCTATTTCAGTTATTACAATATCAGTATCAGTATTCTCAAATCCATATATTTTTTCTTTTATTTCATTTGTTATATGCGGAATTACTTGAACAGTCTTTCCTAAGTAATCTCCTCTTCTTTCTTTTTCTATTACACGTTGATAAATTCTTCCTGTTGTTATACTCGAATTTTTTGTTAAATTTTCATCTGTAAATCTTTCATAATGTCCTAAATCCAAATCTGTCTCTGCGCCATCATCTGTTACAAAAACTTCACCATGTTCATATGGGCTCATTGTTCCTGGATCAACATTTATATATGGGTCAAACTTTTGGTTTGCCACTTTATACCCTCTATTTTTTAACAGCCTTCCAAGAGATGCTGCTGTAATTCCCTTTCCTAAACCTGATACAACTCCACCTGTTACAAATACATATTTTGTGCTCATTTTTTCCTCCTTCTACTACATCAATAAACAAAAAATAGGCTAAAAATACCTAAAAAGGTGTTTTTTTTTAGCCTATTTTTTATTATGCTTTAAACTAATTATTATTTTAACAAATATCTTTTATTTTTGCAATAAATTTTATTCATTCCATTTAAAACTATTTACCACTTCTTTTGTATACTCTTCTAAACTATCATATAGATTTTCATCATTGCTGTAAGTGCTTGCTGAAATAAATGCCATCTTGTCTCCATTAATCAAGTAATAATCAAAAACCATGGCATCTTCATATCCCAACATAATCTCTAATGTTTCATAGCCATTATCTGTCGTAAGTACCTCTATTTGATAATTGTCAAAGCCCATATATTCATAGAAATATCCTTCAAATAAATCTCGTAAATCGTTTAATTCTATTTTTTCACCAAAGTTATTATCTCCATATGATACAGTTATTGTTTCAGGATAACTATGTTCTTCATTTCCTGCCAATACTTCATTAGCATTCATGTATTTATAATACCTCCAAGTTTTCTCAACTGTTGTCTCATCATCTTCTGTACTTTGATTTACTTTATATTCATTCCAAGTATTATCTATTGAAAAACTAACATCATTGTTGTATACTTTTTTCTTTGATTGACTAATTAATCCAAATGAAAATAATATGCAAGCAATACTCACAACTGCTATTGCAATAGCAATTGCATCCTTCCAATACGCATAGTGTATTTTTATGTTGCTTTCAGCTTCTTCACAGTAATAATATTTTCCTTTATATTTCTTTATAATGCGTAAACTGTATAGGTAATTAATATATTCCTTTGCATTTTTATTATTAATTTGTTCAATTAAATCTTCTTTTTTTACAGCCTTTGCTTCATCTGTTGCCTCTAGTTTTTCAAATATTGATTTTGTAGCGTTAATAGCAACTTCCTTATATTCCTGTTTTTCCTTATTGTCAGATGAAAATAATTTTACCTTATTAACATTTAACATAACTTTTTTATTTATAACAGTACCTATAGTATATGACCCCAATAATGATAACACCAATGAAAGTAGACAATCTTGTACTATATTAAGTGATATGTTTGAATTTTTATATAAATTTACTGCTTCTTTAAAGCTAAATTGTATATTTGACTTTACTAACAAAGCCACGGGAATAATCATAAAAGACATTATTAACACATTTACAATTGATAATCCCATAATAATCCATGGCGTTTTTTTATCTATTTTTCCTTGAAATATTTTATATCCAAAATACTCAAAAATTCCAATAAACAATATTGCACCAAGTATTCCAATAAAATCGGTATAAATATATGCTGCTGTCGTTAATATAGAAAATACTAAACCTAGTATAAAACCTCCTATTATTCCAAAAATATATTTCTTTTCTTTTTTCTTTTTATCCATATTAATATAATTCCTTTCCTTATATCTAACATTTATACTATAGCACAATCTTTATAAAATTTGCAAGAAAAACAACCTCAAAGTTTATTATTTATAAAAATTTTTATAAATAATAAAACTGACAGAAAACTTTATTTTTCTCTGTCAGTTCAAAATTGTTTATTTTATCCAAATATTCCTCTCTTTTTTACTGGAGGTTGTTCATTCATAGTTTTTGCAAGTTCTACAAGTAAATCTCTTTGTTCTTTAGACAAACGTTTTGGAACTTGTACCTGCACTGTGAATATTAGATTTCCTCTATAACCAGAATTAATGTGTACAAATCCTTTGTCTTTTATTGTGAATTTTGTGCCTGTTTGTGTTCCTTCTGGTATTTTATATGTCGTTTTTGTTCCATCTACTAGTGGAATTTCCAGCTCTGCGCCAAGTGTTGCTTGTGTAAATGTGATTGGAATATCACCACTCCGAAATCCCGTAAATGATGTCATCACAATAAATGCAAATGCAATCCCACTAGCTCCGCACAATCCAATCCCAGGGAAAAAAATATAATTAATAAGCGCTGTAACAACCGCTGTAATTACAATCACTTTTAAAATATTTTGTGAAGAGTATTTTTCTTCTAGCATCGGTCCTAAAAGCAAAATGTATGTCATGTTTCCAAGAAAATGATCCCATCCTGAATGGCCAAATACATGGGTAAAGAATCGTACATATGTCAGTGGATCTTTTAAGGAAGAATGATACGTAATAAATAATAATTGATTACTTCTTCCCCCTGTATATTCATTTAATAATGTGACACAAAAACATAATAAAACAAATGTTAAAATCACCGGCGAATTAAATACGATTCTAATTCCTTTTCTTGTATTTTTCACTTTTTCTGTCCTCTCTTTCCCGTTTTTCTATTTTATTTACAACAAAAGACCCCTGAAACATTGTAACACAATATCTCAAGGGTCCATACATAACAGGGGATCCAGGAATCGAACCCGGCTCTGGAGTTTTGGAGACTCTTATTCTACCGATGAACTATGCCCCTATACGCAAGTGTTTTTCGCACTCACTCGATTATCATACCTCGTTTTAACCCTTTTGTCAAGCATTTTCTATTCACCAATACCCTTTTCACTTATAATTTTGCGAATGGTGTCTTCTGATTCTTCACACTCGTCCGCAATTTGCGAAATTGACTTTCCTTTATTTAATTTCTTCTGAATCTGTACACGCAGACCTTGACCAATTCCTAATTCGATTCCCTGCTCAATCCCCTTTGTAATCCCTTCTTTCAATCCTTGCTCACGCCCCTGCTTTTTCAATTTTGTTTTTGTGATTTCGCAGTGAAGTTTTTTCGATACTCTATTCTATTTGACTTATTCTGATTCTGATAATATTTAGACTTTCTGCTTGTACATATCACAACACACCTTGGCCTTGATTGCAAGAAAGAACTAATCCTTTCCTAATAATATTTTCGAAATCCACGTACGTCATCGGTATAGCCGACTGCTTCATAAAACTGATGTGCTCCCTTTCGAAAACCAGAAGAAACCAACAGCGCATATTCGCACTGATTTTTAAGTGCGAATTCATCTAAAGCCTCAAATATTTTTCTTCGTCTTCAGGGCTTAACGGTCTTAAAAAACAATC
>ERZ827168.3641-NODE-3641-length-15454-cov-2.870186_pt1 | contig 15454 bp, 11 predicted proteins | sample MGYA00519868_ERZ827168 | MGnify/ENA primary metagenome ERZ827168 (study PRJEB31778, sample SAMEA3449271) | human gut metagenome | biome: human gut; feature: human-associated habitat; material: faeces | place: United Kingdom | collected 2010/2012 ...
AAGAAAAAATCGTCGAGACCGCCCCGAGAAGGACCTCCAGAGCAGGCGGGATTCCCACAGAAAGCCCGAACAGCGCCAAAACCCAGAGCAGCCCCGTATAAACTGCCATTGCGATGCAAAACGGCTTCCGCTTCTCGAATCTCGGGCTTTCCCCTGCAAGCTCCGAAAGGCCGGAATAAAACAGCGCATATCCGACGAAGGCCGGAAGCAGCCCGATTTGGACGGAACCAAGATTGATCTCAATATTGAGAAAAAGAAACAGAAATCCCCAGAAAAGCTTATTCATATCTTTTCTCCCTTCTCCGTCTCCGGTTCGCCGGCGGCATGTGCGAACATCTCCGCAAAACGCGCCATCGCGCGCGCTCTGTGGCTCACGGCGTTTTTTTCCGCGGCGTCCATCTCGGCAAACGTCTTGCCCATCGGCTCATAGAGGAAAAACGGATCATAGCCGAAGCCCCCTTTCCCGCGGGGCGCGTCGAGAATGACGCCCGGACATTCCCCGCGCGCGGTGAACGTCCGTCCATCCGGGAACGCACAGGCGATCACCGAAACAAAATGCGCGCCGCGCCTGTTCCCTGGAACGTCCCGCATCTTCTCCATGAGCTTTCGGTTGTTGTCGGCGTCATCATGTCCGCCCGCCCAGCGCGCGGAATAAACGCCCGGCTCTCCGTCCAGCGCGTCGACGCAAAGGCCGGAATCGTCCGCGACGCCGATATACCCGAGCGCCGCGACCGTGCGCGCCTTAATCAGCGCGTTTTCCTCAAAGGTATTGCCGTCCTCTATGATCTCCTTTGCATAGCCGATATCCGAAAGGGAAAGAAGCTCATAGGGTTCTCCATTCGCGTCGGCGGGACAAAGCTTGTGAAGAAAAGCCGCAAGCTCTGTGATTTTGTGGCGGTTGTTGGACGCCATGACGATTTTTGCCATACCGGCAGCCCCCTTTCTGCTTTATTATGCAAATTATTTTTCAAACAGCGCCGTCACGAATTCATCGGCAGAAAATGGCTGCAGATCGTCGATCTTTTCGCCGACTCCGATAAATTTGACGGGGATCCCCAGCTCCCTTTTGATGGAAATGACGATGCCGCCCTTAGCGGTCCCGTCAAGCTTCGTTAAGACAAGCCCCGTGATATCCGCCGCGTTCTTGAACTCCTTTGCCTGCACGACGGCATTCTGCCCCGTCGTCGCGTCCAGCACGAGCAGCGTCTCGCGCACGCTGTCCGGAAGCTCACGGGAGAGCACACGGTCGATCTTCTCGAGCTCATTCATCAAATTCTTCTTATTGTGCAGCCGTCCCGCCGTATCGACGATGAGGACGTCCGTGCCGCGCTTCCTCGCGGCGGCAGCCGCATCGAATACGACGGCGGCAGGATCAGAGCCCTCGCTTTGCGCGATCAGCTCCACGCCGGCGCGCTGCGCCCAGACGCCGAGCTGATCGATCGCCGCGGCGCGGAACGTATCAGCGGCGGCGAGCAGCACCTTTTTCCCGCTTTCCTTCATCACATGGGCGATCTTGGCGATGGACGTTGTTTTTCCGACGCCGTTGACGCCGATGACAAGGATCACCGTCATCTTTCCTTCCTCAAAGCGGATCGGTTCCCCGTCGCCGATGCTGTCGCGCAGAATGGAAAACAGCGCCTTTTTGGCGTCCTCCGGGTTGGTGATTCTCTCGTCATGAATCTTCTCGTGCAAAGCGTCCAGTATCTCCATTGTCGTCTCCGCGCCGATGTCACAGCTGATAAGCAGCTCCTCCAGCTCCTCAAAGAGCGCATCGCCCACGTCCCGATAGCTGCCGAAAATCGCGTCGATCCCGGCGACGAACGCCTTTTTTGTCTTGGAAAGCCCTGCCTTCAGTTTATCAAAAAACCCCATGAAAGGTTCCTCCTCCGTTAGTGAAGCTTTACGCCGGTTTTTTGTTCGATCTCCGACATGTCGATGGAAATCACGTCGGAAATCCCCTTTTCATGCATCGTAACGCCGTACAAGCGCTCCGCCGCCTCCATCGTGCCCCGGCGGTGCGTAATGATGACGAACTGCGTTTTGTCCGAATATTTTTTCACATACTCGGCAAATTTATCCACGTTGACCTCGTCCAGCGCCGCTTCGATCTCGTCCAGGATACAGAACGGCGTCGGATTGACCTTCAGGATCGCAAAGTAGAGAGCGATGGCGACGAACGCCTGCTCGCCGCCGGAAAGCAGAGACATGTTCTTGATGACCTTGCCGGGCGGCGCCACGTTGATGTCGATCCCGCTTTCCAGCACATGCTCCGGATCCGCAAGACGCAGCTCCGCGCGCCCGCCGCCGAACAGCTCCGTGAAGACCTGGGAAAAATTCGCGCCGATCTCCTCCAGCGTAGAAAGGAAATCTCTTCGCATCGTTTCCTCCAGCGCCGAAATAATGTCCGTCAGGTCCTCTCTGGAGGTTTTCAAATCCGAAATCTGCTCTGTGAGCTCATCATACTGCTTTTTGACCTCTTTATATTCCTCGATCGCGCTGACATTGACGGAGCCAAGCGCTTTTAGCTGATTTTTGTATTTTGACTGCGCGGAAACCGCCGTCTGGCGCGTTTTTTCCGTAAGCGGCTCCGTCAGGCGCGCCCTCGCATCGCTGTAGGTCAGCTCATACTCGTCCCAGAGGAACCCGACAAGCTTCTCCTGCCTGTCCTTCGCGGACCCACATTCGGATTCCAGCCGCGTATAGGTACGGTAAAGAAGATCACGCCGGTCGATGACATCCCTGCTTTTTACCCGCAGCTCCGACAGCTTTTTTTCCACCTCCAGCGAAATGCCGGCAAGCGTCTGTTTTTTCTGCTCACAGGCAGCAAGCTCCGTTTCGAGCGCTGCGGAAGCTTTTTGCAGCTCTCCTGCCTCAAGGCCGCCGCTTTGGATCTTTTCCTCAGCCGTCCGCACCGACCTGCGCAGCTCCGCAAGCGAGGATTCCGCCTCTGACGCACGCTTTTGCGCCGCGGCGCACATTTGAGTGAGCATGCCGAGATGGGTCTGCTCCTTGGCAAGCTCCACCGATATCGCAGATGCCTCCGCCTTTGCCGCCTCCAGACGGGAAGCCGCCGCCGTCCTCTCACCGGCAAGCGCCGAAAGCGCTTGCTCCGTGCGCGCAAGCTCCTCGGTAAATCTTGTTTTCTGCTTGGCAATCCCTTCGATGTCGGTTTGCGCTCTTGACGTCTTCGTTTGTATGGCGGCAAGCTCCTCCCAAAGCTGCGACAACGCATCCTTCTGCGCCTGATAATTGGAACGCAGCACCGTAAGCTGCGTCTGTTCCGCATCATGCAGGGTTTTCAGGACCGATGCCGAGGAGAGGACGCTCTTCTCCTCCTCCTGCGCCGCTTTTGCATCGGCCGAAAGCGCGCGCAGGACCTCCTCCGCTTTCGTAAGGCGTCCCTCATAAGCCTTGACCTCTTCGCCGAGGCGATCGATTTGTGCGCGGCGCGAAAGCATCCTTCCCTCGGCGGAAAGCGAGCCGCCGGTAAAGCTTCCGCCGGCGTTGATGACCTGCCCGTCCAGCGTGACGATCCGATACCGGTATCGGATCGCCCGCGCGATCTCACCGGCAGATTCCATGTCCTTTGCAATCAAGATCCTGCCGACAAGGCTGCGGATGATGCCCCGATACGCTTCCTCACAAGAGACAAGCGCCGAAGCCGCGCAGACGAGTCCTCCGCGTGCAGATTCCGGGACCTCCGAGGGCGAGAGCTCCGTGCCGCGCATGGTGGAAACCGGATAAAAGGTCGCCCGCCCCGCATTCTTTTTCTTCAAGTAGGAAATGGCGGCCTTGGCAGACGCCTCGTCCTCGCAAACGATATTTTGAAGGCTTTGTCCAAAGGCGACCTCCAGCGCCGCGGAATACTTCTCCGGCACTGTGATGAGCCCTGACACCGGACCGAACAGCTTTGCGGGCGTGCCGTCGGCAAGGCGGATCCTCCCCGCCTTATGCTCGCTCACGACAAACCGGACGGCGCTCGAATATCCCTCGAGCAGCTCCTCCATGCGCATCAGGTTCTGTATTTTGTGCCTGCGCTGAGATATCTCGAGAAAGAAATTGTTTTTTTCCTCCGACGCGCGCTGCGACGCTGCCTCTCTTTCTTTTTTCGCCGCGGAAATCGTGTCCAGACGCGCCTTGATCTCGTTCTCTTTTTTTACATAATCCTCAATTTTTTCCTCGGCGGTCCGGATCCTGCCCTCCAGCATGGAAAGGTCCTCTTCATGTTTTCCGGCGCTCCGCGTAAGCTCTTCCATTCTTTCCAGATCAGAGTTTTTCTGCGTCTCAGCGACGGAAAGTCCGACCACGGCCTCTGTCTGCGCCGCACGGAGCTCGGAAATCCGTGTCTCGCATCCAACGCGCTGGCGTTCATTTTCCGCAAGCTCCTCTTCGGCAGCTGTGACCGAAGCGGAGAGCCTGTCCGACTCGCTCAGCCGCTTTTCATGAGCCCCGCGTACCCGCGCGAGCTCGTCCGAATACTGGGCATACTCTGCCTGCGCCGCGGCCGCCGCCTCCTGAATCTCGGCGATTCTCCCGTCCGCGCTTTCGATCAGCTCTTTGAGATGAGCGGCGTCATTCTCGATCAGCTTCATCCGGGATTCGTTTTCATGACGCCTGCCGGTAAGCTCTAAAATCCGCGCGGAGAGCCGTTCGCTCTCCATTTGATTCTCTGTCTGCTCGGCGCGCGCCGCCTCCTCGGCGCGCTCAAGCGCCGTGCGTGTCTCGTCCGCGTCGTCCAGCTCCGTTTTTGAAAGGATCAGCTTCGCGGAAAGCTCGTCCGCAGACGCCTTGGCGCGGTCGATATCAAAAAGCGAAAGCGCAATATCCACCGCCATTTTTGCGTCGTGGATCTCCAAATACCGTTTCGCCTTTTCCGCCTCGCGCGCAAGAGGCGGAACCCTCTCTCCCAGCACGCCGGCGATATCCTCGAGGCGGACAAGGTTTGCATTTGTCGCCTCCAATTTTTTTGTGGCTTCCGTTTTTTGATAGCGGTATTTGGCAATTCCGGCCGCCTCCTCGAATATCGCGCGGCGCTCATCGTTTTTCTGGGAAATGATTTCGGCGATCTTGCCCTGCCCGATGATGGAATAGCCGTCCCTTCCAAGGCCGGTATTGAGAAACAGCTCGTGAATATCCTTCAGGCGGACCGCCTTGCGATTGATAAAATATTCGCTGTCGCCGACGCGGTAATACCGGCGCGTTACGGTGATCTCGTCATAATCCGCCATCGAGAGGATCTTCCCCTGCTCTTCGGTATTGTCAAAGGTAACGGAGACCTCTGCGTATCCCATCGGACTGCGCTTCTGGGAGCCGGCAAACACCACGTCCTCCATCTTGTCTCCTCGGATATTTTTCGAGGAAATCTCGCCGAGCACCCAGCGCATCGCATCGGAAATATTCGATTTTCCGCTTCCGTTCGGACCTACCACAACGGTGATCCCTCTGTCAAAGGAAATCACCGTTTTGTCGGGAAACGATTTAAAGCCCTGAAGCTCAAGCGTTTTCAAGCGCATACTGTTTTGACCGTACCTTCCCGCGCGGACCGCCGGTCCGCACTCAAATATGTCATTGTTATTTTTCTATCCTGCCATCCGCCCGTGCTCCGAAGCCAAAGGCTGCCGCGGACACAGGCAAGCGTATCTCTCCCGTCGGAAGCCTCGGCCCGCATGTCCGGAAGCGGCCTGTGACCGTGGGATGCGTCCCCGCTTTGGCCGCCAAGACAGAAGAACGGGAAACTGCCGGAATGCGTTTTCATTCCACGATGTAATTTTGCAGCGCATCCTCCGCCGCGGCGATTTCCGCCTTTTTCTTGCTCGTACCCTCGCCGCGTCCCATCGGGTTATTGTCGATCCTCACCTCGCAGACATACCGCTTATCGTGGTCGGGACCGCTTTCCGACACGATCTCGTATTCCAACAGGCCGCGCGCCTCCTGCACGATTTCCTGCAAATGGGATTTCGGATCGATAATCGGGCGTTCCGATAAGATCTTTTCCACCTCCCGCCGGATAAAAGGCAGCAGAAAGTCCTTCACTCTGTCAAGGTCTTTTCCGGAGTCCAGATAAATCGCCGCTACCAGCGCCTCAAACGCATCCTCAAGGAGCTTGTCCTGCCGGCGTCCGTTGAGCGCCTCCTGTCCGTTGCCAAGATATAGATAATCGCCAAGACCGACGGATTTCGCAAATCCGGCAAGGGAGCGCGTACACACGATGTCCGCCCGGAGCTTCGTGAGGTCTCCCTCCGGATGGTCGGAAAAGAAGTCAAAAAGGAACTCGCTTGTCACAACAGACAGTACGGAATCCCCAAGGAATTCCAGTCTTTCGTTGGAACACAGCCCATACTGCTTATTCTCATTCACCCACGAAGAATGGCGCAGCGCCTCGTCCAGATATCCGCGGTGATGAAACACATAGCCGATCTCCTTTTCCAAAAAGCATATATTGCGCGGTGCGCCGGCTCTGTCGCCCATTTGCCTTTCCGCCCTTTCTTTTTTCCGTTTATTCACGTCCGGCCCCCGCTGCCGGGACCTTAAAATTTGCGGCCTGCCGCTCGATTTCCTCGATCACCCCGGTTTCCGCATAGGTAATGGCCTGCCGTATCGCGTTTTTGATCGCATCCGCGTCCGAGCTTCCATGCGCTTTGATGACCGGCTTCGCCAGTCCCAGAAACGGCGCGCCGCCATATTCGCGAGCGTCGAAGAATCGCTTCATTTCTTTTGCTTTCCCATGCACAAGCGCACCGGACAGCATGCTGATCATGCCCGAACGGAACATTTCCTGCACCTTTTCCATCAAGAAGCGGCAAAGTCCCTCGCTTGTTTTCAAAATGATATTCCCCGTAAAGCCGTCGCAGACGAGCACGTCGCATTTTCCGTAGGGGAAGTCCTTTCCCTCGACGTTCCCGACGAAATGGATCCCCTCCATTTCCTTCAGCAGATGATAAGCCTCGACATAAAGCGGCGTGCCCTTGTGCTCCTCGGCGCCGTTGTTGACAAGTCCCACCCTTGGCCGCGCGATCCCGCAGGCCTTTTCCATATATACGGATCCAAGGCAGGCGAACTGCGCAAGATATTCGGGCGTTACCGTAACGTTCGCACCGCAGTCCAGCATCATAACGGGATTCGCAAACGGAAGGATGGTGCCGAGCGCCGCACGCCGGATCCCGCGGATCCTGCGCACGATAAGGGTAGCGCCCGTGAAATAAGCGCCTGTATTTCCGGCGGAAACGGCGGCATCGCCTTCCCCGTCCGCCACGAGCTTCAGCGTTTTTGCCATCGAGGAGTCCTTATGCGTCTGAAAAACGCTCATCGGGCTGTCCTCCATTGTGATCACATCATCGGAATGAACGATCTCAAACATATCCGCCGATACTTCCAGCGCGGTCAGCGCTTCCCGAATAATCCTCTCGTTCCCGACAAGCACGATGTCCGTTTGATACTCGCTTTTGGCAAGGACCGCGCCCTGTATCAGCTCTTTTGCCGGCCGATCTGCCCCCATAACGTCTAAAATGATTTTCATAAAAACCTCCACAAGCTCCGCGTAAGCGGCCGCAGCGAAAGGATTTCCCCCTGCGCAGACAGAACTGCCCCGCATCCCGTTCCGTGGAGCAGGCTCTGTTATCTTATTTATTATATCGCTTTTTTCACCGTTTTTCAATATCTACTTGGAGAAAATCGCCCCCAACACCGAAAATTAAGAAATGCTCTCCCTGCACATGCCGTCCTGCGGGGATCAGAGCTACGCACGAAGCCTTGCCGGGACGGCCTTTTCCAAAAGCTTTAACAAGAGGAAGCTCCCCCGCCTGTGCGGGGGAGCTTCCGTTTATTTCGCTTCTTCGGTCTTAGGAGCCTCCTCTTTGTAGGAGCAATCCTTGTTCATACAATACAAATACCCTTTGCCCTTTTTGACAAGCAGCCTTGCGCCGCAGACGGGACAGCTTTTCTCCGTCGGCATATCCCAAACGGAAAAGTCGCATTTCGGATAATTCGAGCAACTGTAGAACACCGCATGATTCTTCCCGAAGCCGCGCACGACCGGCGCGCCGCATTTCGGGCAGGAAACGCCGATCTCCTCGCGGATCGGCTTCGTATACTTGCACTTCGGGAAATTGCTGCAGGCATAAAACCTGCCGTAGCGGCTCTTGCGGATGACGATGTCTCCGCCGCAGAGCTCGCATTTGAGTCCGGTCTTTTCCGGCTCTTCCTTTTCCTTTTTTACGGCGCCGGAAGCGTCGAGCGGCTTGGTGTTCTTGCATTCGGGATAGCCCGGACACGCGGCAAATTTCCCGAATCTGCCTGTTTTGATGACCATCCGCCTGCCGCATTTCTCACAGATGATGTCCGACTCCTCGACGGGCAGCTCCACCTTGTTTTCTCCGATGTGCTCCTGAGCGCGCTCGAGCGTTTTCTCAAAGTCGCCGTAGAAATCCTCCAGCACGTGCTCAAGCGTATTGTCCCCGCGCGCGATTTCGTCGAGCTCGGTCTCCATATTGGCCGTAAATTTATAGTCGACGATCTCAGGAAAATTTTTCTTCATCAGCTCCACCGTCGCGCGGCCGAGCGGCGTGGCAAGCAGGGATTTCTTATCCCGTTCGATATAGCCCCTTTCCAAAATCGTCGTGATGGTCGGCGCATACGTACTCGGACGGCCGATGCCCTTGTCCTTCAGAAATTTGATAAGGGACGCCTCGTCAAAATGCGGAGGCGGCTCCGTAAAATTCTGCGTCGGCGTGATCTGCTCGCACGGCAGGACGTCTCCCTGCGCGATTCTCCCAAGCTTCGAGCTTTTGTCGCCGGATTCCTCGTCGTCCGAATATGCCGCGCGGTAGCCCGGGAAAACGAGGATGCTCTCGCTCATTTTATAGCGGTAGCCTGCGCAGTCGAGCTCCACGTCGACGGCGTCGTATTCCGCATTCTTCATCTGGCTTGCCATAAAGCGGTCCCAGATCAGCTTATAAAGCTTATACTGATCCGCGGTAAGAGACGCGCGGATCTCGTCCGGCGGGAATTCCATGCTCGCCGGACGAATCGCCTCGTGCGCATCCTGCGAGGACGCCTTGGACTTGTAGACCTTCCGCTTCGACGGATAGAATTTTTCACCGTATTTTTCCTTGATATAGCGCTCCGCGGCGGAGGCTGCCTCATCGGAAATGCGCAGCGAGTCCGTTCTCATATAGGTAATGATACCGTGGACGCCGCCCTTGTCTGCGCCAAGATTGACACCCTCATAAAGCTCCTGCGCAACCTTCATGGTACGCTTGGAATGGAAGCCGAAGCGCCTTGCCGCGGCCTGCTGGAGCGTCGAGGTCTCGAACGGGGGCTCCGGACTTTTGGACTTTTTCGACTTTTTCGCGGCAACGACTGTGAAATCCTTGTCCCGGCATGCCGAGACCACCTTCTCCGCCGCTTCGGCGTTCGGAAGCTCGATCTTCCCGTCGGCATCCCCGAAAAACTTCGCTTTTCCCTTCTGACTCTTTCCGAGCTTCAAAATCGCCTCGATGGTCCAGAATTCCACCGGAACGAATTTTTCGATCTCCGCCTCGCGCTCCACGATGATACGGGTCGCCACAGACTGAACACGTCCGGCGGAAAGTCCGCTCTTTACGGTTTTCCAAAGGTACGGACTTAACTTATAGCCGACGATCCGGTCAAGGATCCTTCTTGCCTGCTGGGAATTGACAAGGTTCATATCGATGGCGCGCGGATGATCGATCTCCGCCCGAATCGTATTTTTGGTAATCTCATTGAAGGCTACGCGGTTCGCTTCTTCCGGCGCGATGCCGAGCACGGTCGCAAGATGCCATGAGATCGCCTCGCCCTCACGGTCCGGGTCCGTCGCGAGATAGACCTTGTCCGCGCCCTTCGCCTCCTTTTTCATTTCGGAGATGAGAGCGCTTTTCCCCTGGATATTGATATATTTCGCCTTAAAATCATGTTCGATATCGACGCCGAGCGTGCTTTTCGGGAGATCTCTGACATGCCCCTTGGAGGCGATGACCTTATAATCGCTGCCGAGATAAGAATTGATGGTAGCGGCCTTCGCCGGAGACTCGACAATGACGAGCTTCACATGTTTCTTGTTTTCCTGCATTGTGAAACATTCTCCTTAAAAAATAGTAAGCAATCGCTATTATATACCGAAATCACGGAAATTGTCAATACGAAGTTTGAGTCGGGGCAAAGCGTGATAAGCTTGCTTCCTCACGCCCGCGACGATGGCAGCCGTCGTCCGTGAGCGCTGCTCCCCAAGGGTTCGGCGGGGGACGGCAGCTCCGTTGAAATCCCAAATGGGACCCGCCGCCTATAGAGGCGGAGGCGCCTACGGCATGGTTATAACGGCCGGTAATTCCCGCCCGGCTCTGCCAAAAGAAATCCTCCGAGCTCCAGCATGGTGAGCGCTCCGAGCAGCGCGCCCGTATCGCATGCGCCGGTCCTGCGGCAGACGGCAGCCGCGATCTCCTCGGCGGACATCGTCTCCGGGATACAGGAAAGCACGGTCCTTTCCCACTCGCCAAGCGCTCCCGTATCGGCGGAGCGGCGGGAAGCCTTCGTTTTGTCCGCTGTTTTATCCGGCAGTATCTCTCTTCCCTTTTCGGCTGGGAACGGCTTTTCCGTGCGCCGGAAAGCAGAGGAACGCCTCTGTGTCCCGCGGGCATCCGGTACGCGCGGGATGCGTTCGGTGAATATTCTATGCGGATAAAGCAGCTCGTATTCGCCAAGGATATCCGCGGCGCATGTGACGAGCTTCGCGCCCTCGCGGATAAGCGTATTGGTCCCCTGCGCGCGCCGGTCCTGCGGATTTCCTGGGAAAGCAAACAGATCGCGTCCCTGTCCGCGGGCGGCGCGCGCCGTAATCAGCGAGCCGCTGTAAAGATCCGCCTCGACGACCACCGTCCCCTGACAAAGCCCGGAAAGGATCCGATTGCGAATGGGAAAATGCTTCCCGTCCGGATCAGAGCCCGGCGCGTATTCCGTTATCAGCGTGCCGCGCTCGGCGATTTCGTCCATCAGCCGGCGGTTCTCAGGCGGATACACCCTGTCGATCCCGCAGCCCAGCACCGCGATCGTATGTCCGCCGGCGGACAGCGCGCCCTCATGCGCCGCGGTATCGATGCCGAGCGCCATGCCGGAAACCACGATGGCGCCGGCGCGGGCAAGCTCCGCACCGAGCCGTTTTGCCGCCGCGCTCCCCGCCGGACTGCATCTTCGTGTCCCGACGCAGGCAATTAGGACGTTGTCATCGATGTTCGGCACGCGGCCTCTGTAGTAAAGCAGAAGCGGTTTTCCGTGGATGCTCCGCAGCCGTTCGGGATAGACCATGCTCGCGGCGGTCATGATGCCGACGTTGACCCGTTCACAATACTCCAAGATCCGCTGCGGAAGCGAAAGATCGCGGTCAAGCAGCGCCGCGAGGATGTTGGTCTCGCTGCGCCCCGTGACGGCCAGGAAGGCGTCCATATTGGGCAGTCCCTCTTCGAGCATCGCCTCGGTGTTGCGGCCGTCGACATTGATGATGAGCGTCTTGTCCAGCAGCTCCGCCAACCGGTAGGCCTTCTCGGCGTTGTAGTCGATCAGTTTGATGTTGACCTCGTTCTGCAACTCGGAAGCCACCTGCACGCCGATGCGCGATCCGCCCAGGATCATCAGGTTCTTCACCTCGATGTGCGACTGCCCCGACAGGTCGTTCACCTCGCGCACCGCATCCTGACGGGCGATCACGTAGATCGTGTCGCCCTCCTCGAAACGCTCCTCGGCGTGGGGAATGATCGTCCTCCCGTCGCGCGTGATGGCCACCGTACGGTAGCTCAGCTCGGCGTCGCTGTCCGAAAAGCCGGCCAGCTCCCTGCCGACGAGCGGAGAGGTAGGTTCCAACTTGAAGACCGACAGCGAAAGCCGTCCGCCTGAAAAATCCACGTATTCGGTCGTCGAGGTGTGCCCCAGCAGATCGACCACCTCGGCCGCCGCGACCTTTTCGGGATAGAAAAGGTAGTCGATTCCCATTTCGATGAAAATCTCCTTATTGTTGGGTTCGAGATACTCGTTGTTGTCGATGCGGGCGATGGTTTTGCGCGCACCGAGCTGCTTGGCGATCACCGCCGCGACGATGTTGTCGTTTTCGGTGTGGTTCACCGCGATGAAGAGATCGCACTTGCGTGTCGAGGCCTTGCGCAGCGCCTCGAAGGTGGTCGAGTCCCCCTCGACGGTGATGATGTCGGCCAGCGTCCCCACCTCTTCGAGCGCCTTGGCGTCGCGGTCGATGACCGTGATGTCGTGGCCGTTGCCGCTCAGCATCGTCGCCAGATGGCTGCCCATCTCTCCGGCTCCTGCTATGACGATTTTCATAATTGCTCTTCGTTGTTTTCCGCCTCCGGCGCGCACGTCGCCGGCGTCCGCCTCCGTCCGCCGCGACATCCGCCCGCAGGGATCGTGCCGCAGGCGACCGTCCCGAGCGAACGATCGGGGTAGGCATTTTGCGTTTTGCAGACAAATGTATAAATTTGTTGCGGAAAGCACAAATTTTCCACCCCTTTTTCCTCCATGAAGCGAGACTTCAAGTCGGAGTCGGGAAACTTTTAAGATTGAATTCGTTATGTCCAACTGGATCATCGTCATTCTGTGCGCCGTCGCGGCCGTCGCGCTCTTCGTCGCGGGTATGTCGCTCACGCTCATGCTCAAAGGCCATCATATCGATTCGGAAATCTCGACCAACAAGGAGATGCAGCGCCGCGGCATCAAATGCGCCGTGCAGGAGACGCGCGAAGCGATGCAGCAGGCCGACTGCTCCGACACGTCGGGTCTCTGCTCGGGCAACTGCGCCGGCTGCGACGTGGAGCACGAACAGAAATAACGGTCCGCTCGCACGAAGAGATTCCGCAGCGCCGAAAACCGGGTAATGGGCTTTCGGCGCTGCGGAATCCTTCTGTTCCCGGACACGGATGCGGACGGCCGCGAAAATCGGTGATTTTTGACAGATCGTCCGACGTATCGGGCTTTGCGGCGGCGTAAAAAACGATTCCTTTGTTCCGAAGAAACCGTTTGCCATGAGAAGCCTTTTACGAACCGGTCTGCTCCTGCTTCCGCTGCTCGCCGCAGGCTGCGACCATATCGAATACCACCCCTACGACACCGACATAAGCGGAGAGCAGAATATCAACGCCAAGAACATCGCCCGCATCGAAGCCGCCTGCCGCGGCAGGCAGACCGTGCGTTTCGCCATGATCAGCGACACGCAGCGCTGGTACGATGAAACCGAAAAAGCCGTCGAAGCGCTCAACGCCCGCGACGACATCGACTTCGTGCTCCACGGCGGCGACCTCTCGGATTTCGGGCTGAAAAAAGAGTTCATGTGGCAGCGCGACATCCTCAACCGCCTGCGCGTACCTTACGTCTGCCTGCTGGGCAATCACGACTGCCAGGGTACGGGCGAAGCGGTGTTCGAGAAGATTTTCGGACCGTCCGACTTCGCATTCACGGCCGCCGACGTGCGCTTCGTCTGTCTGAACACCAACGCCATGGAATACGACTACTCGCATCCCGTCCCCGATTTCGATTTCCTCGAACACGAATACGGCTCGTTCGCACCGCCGGCGCGCCGCACGATCTTCGCCATGCACGTGCGCCCCTACGACTTTCAGTTCAACAACAACGTGGCCAAAGTCTTCGAACACTACGTCGTGCGCTTTCCCCAGCCGCTCTGCTGCATCTTCGGCCACGAACACCGTTGGATCGAGGAGGATATTTTCGGCGACGGCATGATGTACTACGGCTGCCCGAACATCGAGAAACGCACCTATATCCTATATACGCTCACCCCCGACGGATACAGCTATGAGAAGGTCGATTTTTAGCCTGCTGCTCCTGCTTCCGCTCTGCGGGGCGGGACACGCCGTCCCCGCCGCCGACTCTCTGCCGCTGCATCCGCCCGTACCGGCCATCGCCCCCGCAACGATCGCATTCTCTCCGGCCGGCCGTACGGAAGAACTGCCGCAGCTCGCCGGCGACACCCTGCCCGCCGTGCGGACGCACCGGATCGAGCGGTTTCCGCTCGACCGGCGCCGCCATACCAGCCGCGACGGATGGCGGCGCATGATCCCCACCCACGTCAAGGTACAATACGCCGGCGGCATGGGTTTCCTCTCTTTCGGTGCCGGATGGGACTACGGACGCAAATGTCAATGGGAGACGGATCTCTACCTGGGATTCCTGCCGCGCAGCAAGGCCGACAAATTCTACGTCACCACCACAGCCAAACAGAGCTACATCCCGTGGAGCATCGCCTGCGGCAACCGTTTCGCCGTCGAACCTTTCTACTGCGGCATGTACGTCAACACGATCATCGGCGAGAAGTTCTGGGTCAAGGAACCCGACCGCTATCCGCGCAAGTACTACACCTTCTCCACCAAGATACACACCTTCCTCTTCATCGGACAGCGGTTGACGCTCTATACCAACCGCTGCACGCGCTCGCTGCTCAAAGGCGTCACGGCCTACTACGAACTGAGCACCTGCGACCTCTACCTCATCAGCGCCGTCACCAATAAAAGCCTCGACGGCTGGGACATCGTCGGGCTGTCGTTCGGAGTGAAATTGCAACTGTTCTGACCGGCGGAGGCACCGTCGCCCCGCACGTTCGAAGACGAAACGGCGGAACGACCGATCCCGCCGCAAAAGAAACGCTTATCCGCAGAATCTCCGATTTCCGCGGGTCCGTCCGCTGTTCGCCGACGCCGGAACCGATGCGAGTCCCGGCGAGCGCAAGCCGCCGCAAAGACGCCGGCTTGCCTGCCGACATCCCTATCTCGACCTCCCGAAACCGGACAAAGGCTACTATACAAAAATCCGGTCTCCCTTCCAGGGAGACCGGATTTCGTATCCGTCGTGCCCGGCTTACTCGGCCAGAGGCGTTACGCTCACATAGGATTTGCCTTCGCGCTTCTTGCAGAACGAAACCGTTCCGTCGACCAGTGCGAAAAGCGTGTGGTCCTTGCCGATACCCACGTTTTCACCCGGGTTGTGCACCGTACCCCGCTGGCGAACGATGATGTTGCCGGCCTTAGCGAACTGACCACCGAAAAGCTTCACTCCGAGTCGTTTGCTCTCCGACTCACGGCCGTTCTTCGAACTACCTACACCTTTTTTGTGTGCCATGTTTCTCTAATTTTAAGGTTATGCGACAATTTCTTCAACCAGAACCTGGGTCAGATACTGACGGTGACCGTTCTGCTTCTGATAACCCGTTCTGCGCTTCTTCTTGAACACGAGGACCTTGTCGTCCTTCAAGTGTTTCAGAATCTTGCACTTCACCGAGGCGCCTTCTACTACAGGTGCGCCTACCTTGACCTGACCGTCGTTGTCTGCGAGCAGGATTTTGTCGAAGCTCACCGACGAGTCTACCTCGCCCGAAAGACGGTGAACATAGAGCTTCCGACCTTTTTCAGCCTTAAATTGCTGACCTGCA
>ERZ827168.3645-NODE-3645-length-15443-cov-6.891864_pt1 | contig 15443 bp, 13 predicted proteins | sample MGYA00519868_ERZ827168 | MGnify/ENA primary metagenome ERZ827168 (study PRJEB31778, sample SAMEA3449271) | human gut metagenome | biome: human gut; feature: human-associated habitat; material: faeces | place: United Kingdom | collected 2010/2012 ...
TCCAAATGAATTAGCAGCGCTCCATATACTCGCCGGTGCGGGTGTCGATGCGGATCATATCGCCCTCGTTGATGAACAGGGGCACACGGATCTCCGCGCCGGTCTCCAGCGTGGCGGGCTTGAGCGTGTTGGTGGCCGTGTTGCCCTTGAAGCCCGGGTCCGTCTTGGTGACCTCCAGGACCACAAAGTTCGGAGCCTCGACGCCGAACACCTTGCCCTTATAGCTCAGCACCTTGCAGACCTCGTTCTCCTTCACGAATTTGAAGGCGTCGCCCAGCTCGCTCTCATTGAGGGGGATCTGCTCGAACGTTTCATTGTCCATGAAGTAGTACAGGTCGCCGTCCTGATAGGAATACGTCATTTCGCGGCGCTCGATATACGCGGTGGGGAACTTGGCGGTGGGGTTGTAGGTGCGCTCCACCACAGAACCCGAGATGACGTTGCGGATCTTGGTGCGCACGAAGGCCGCGCCCTTGCCCGGCTTTACATGCTGAAATTCAACGATCTGGAAGACGTTGCCGTCCTCTTCAAACGTGATGCCATTGCGGAAATCGCCAGCAGAAACCATAGAATGAATCCTCCAATATTATCCCGGCCGCCCCGGCCTTTGGCCGCCGGGCATACCAGTTCATTTTATCTATTCTGATTTTACACAATATGCGCCTGTTTTGCAAGGGTTTTCGGCCATTTTAAGCCATTTTCCCCCAAGACGGCCGCGCTTTCCCCGCCGGGCGGGCAGCTGCCCGCCCACGCGTCACAGCACGATCAGCTCCTTCGGGCTTTTTCCCACGATCTCGCAGCCGTCCGGCCGCACGAAGGTGGTGTCCTCAATGCGCACGCCGAATTTTCCCGGCAGGTAGATGCCCGGCTCGATGGTCATGACCATGCCGGACTGTATGATGTCGCTGCAGGTGGGGCTGTAACGGGGGTTTTCATGGATCTCGATGCCCACGGCGTGGCCCAGCCCGTGGCCGAAGCAGCCCTCGTAGCCCGCGCCGTAGATGATATCCCGGGCAACCTTGTCCACCTCGCAGCCTTTGTAGCCCGCTTTGGCGAATCCGCAGCAGGCGAGCTGCGCCTTCAAAACGGTATCATACACCTTTTTCTGCTCGTCGGACACATGGCCCACCGCCACCGTGCGCGTCATATCGGTGCAGTATCCGTCCACGTTCGCGCCGAAGTCCATGGTGACGAAGTCCCCCGCCTCGATGCGTTTGTCGCCGGGCACGCCGTGCGGCAGGCTCGTTTTTGCCCCCGAGACAAAGATCGTGTCGAACGCCAGCTTGCCCGCGCCGTGGCTCTTCATAAACACTTCCATCTCCAGCGCGGCGTCGATTTCCCGCACGCCGGGCTTGATGTAGCCCAGCATGTGCTCGAAGCAGGCGTCGGTGATGACCTGCGCGCGGCGGATGGCGTCGAATTCTTCCTCGGACTTGACGGCCCGGATGGCGTCGATGGCGTCGGAGAGCACGGCGCCGGTGTCCACCTCCACGCCCGGCAGCGCGGCGCGCACACGGTCCGCATAAGCCAGTGTGGCCTTGTTTTCCAGATACAGATGCTTAACGCCGTGCGCGGCCAGGATGTCCCGCACCTGCTCCAGTGCCTTTCCCTCTAAGATGACCTCGGCTTCCTTCACAGTCGCTTCGGCGATCTCGATGTAGCGGGAATCGATGATGAAGTAGGTTTTATCCGGCAAAATGAGCACGGTGCCCGCGTCCCCGGAGTCAAAGCCCAGAAAATAAAAGCGGTTCACATCCGTGGAGACAAGCGCCGCTTCAAAGCCCCCGGGCATGGCGGCAAGCAGTTTATCGGTACGTTGTTTCATATCGGTCCAACCTTCTTATTCCAGTATTGGCGGCCGGGACGCTTCTATGCGTCCGGTGGTTTGCAGTCTTCCTCTTTTCCGTGGACACGCCCGCCTTTTTTATAATACCGCGCCAGCACGGGTTTTTCAAGCGCGCGTTTCAGGCGTATGGTCGCTTTGGTGTCCTGCCGCATGGGCTGCACCAGCAGCACCGGGATGCCGTACAGGTTCGCGCCCAGCGCGTCCGTAAAAATCTGGTCGCCCACCAGCGCCACCTCGCGGCGGGATACGCCCATGGCCCGGCGCGCCCGGCGCAGGCCAAACGGCGACGGCTTACAACAGAACGCCTGATACTCCAGCCCCACGCGCTTTGCAAAGGGAGCCACGCGGCCGGGCATATTGTTGGAGGCGATGGTGAGCTTCACGCCTGCGGCGCGCATGGTATCCAGCCACGCGGCCACGTCCGGCGGCAGCTCCTGGCTGCCGTGGGCCGTGAGCGTGTTGTCCACGTCCAGAATGAGCGCGCGGAGCCCCCGCGCGCCCAAAAACTCCGGCGTGATGCAGGTGATGCGCTCAAAAACGATCGTCGGTGTAAACAGGGGCATTTTCGGTTCCTCACTTTATCAGTTGTGCTCCGTGCGGACGTGCATGTCCGGCGGGCACGGCAGCCGCCGGGCCGCCTTTTCCCCCGCCCTCTTTTGGTGCAAAAAAAGCGGGCCGTAAAGGCCCGCCTGTTCGCTTACTTGCCGCGTGTCCGCTATTCTTATTTGAACTTGCGCTTGCGGGCAGCTTCGGACTTCTTCTTGCGCCTGACAGAAGGCTTTTCGTAAGCCTCGCGTTTACGCACTTCAGCAAGCACACCGGAGCGTGCGCAGGAACGTTTGAAACGACGCAGCGCGCTGTCCAGCGATTCATTGTCTTTCACTCTGATTTCCGACATCTTTGTCCCTCCCTTAAACCTGAGGTAGGCGCCGGCCCCCCTCTATGCGGGAAACTGACTATACTTGATTATACAATGCAGACGGCTCGTCTGTCAACAGATAATTGTGAACATCTTTCCTACCTTACAGCAATATTTACAAGTTTGCCCGGCACGTAGATCTCCTTGCAGATGGTTTTGCCCTCCAGCGCTTTCGCAACATTGGGCTCCGCCTTTGCGGCGGCAATGGCGTCCTCTTTGGCCGCGCCCGTGGCCACCGTCAGCTTGGCGCGCAGCTTGCCGTTCACCTGCACGGCGATCTCCACCGTGTCCTCCACGCATTTCGCCTCGTCGAATTCCGGCCACTTCGCGTGGGCAAGCTGCCCCTCGTAGCCGCACTGCTGCCAAAGCTCCTCGGTGATGTGCGGGGCAAACGGGTTCAGCAGGATCAGCAGCGTTTTGAACTCGCCGCGGGTGATGGATTTTTTGTCATAGATCTCGTTGAGCAGGCTCATCATGGCGGCGATGGCGGTGTTCATTTTGAGCACCTCGATATCCTCCGTCACCTTCTTGATGGTGCGGTGCATCGCGCCTTCCAATTCCGCCGAATAGCCGTCGCCGTCCACAAGAATATCCGCCAGGCTCCACACGCGCTCCAAAAAGCGGCGGCATCCCTTGATGGACGCGGTGTTCCACGGCGCGCTCTTTTCAAAATCGCCGATGAACATCTCATACAGGCGCATGGTGTCCGCGCCGTAGTCCCGCACGATATCGTCCGGGTTCACCACGTTGCCGCGGCTCTTGGACATCTTCTCGCCGTTTTCGCCCAGGATCATGCCGTGGCTGGTGCGCTTCTGGTACGGCTCCCTGGTGGGCACCACGCCGATGTCGTACAGGAACTTGTGCCAGAACCGGCTGTACAGCAGATGCAGCGTGGTGTGCTCCATGCCGCCGTTGTACCAGTCCACAGGGCTCCAGTATTCCAGCGCCTCCCGGCTGGCCAGCGCGTCGTTGTTGTGCGGGTCCATATAGCGCAGGAAGTACCAGGACGAGCCCGCCCACTGGGGCATGGTGTCCGTCTCCCGTTTGGCGGGGCCGCCGCAGCACGGGCAGGTGGTGTTCACCCATTCGGTATGGCGTGCCAGCGGGCTTTCGCCGTCGCCGGTGGGCTCAAAATCCTTGATCTCCGGCAGCACCAGCGGCAGCTCGCTCTCAGGCAGAGGCACCCAGCCGCATTTTTCGCAATTCACCATAGGGATCGGCTCGCCCCAATAGCGCTGGCGGCTGAACACCCAATCCCGCAGCTTGAAGTTTGTCTTGGGCGTGCCCAGGCCCTTTTCGGCCAGCCATTCGGTGATGGCCTTTTTCGCCTCGTCCACGCTCATGCCGTCCAAAAAGCCGCTGTTCACCATCACGCCCGTGGCACAATCGGTGAAAGCCTCCTTCGTCACATCGCCGCCCTTGACGACCTCGACGATGGGCAGGCCGAACTTCGTTGCAAAGTCCCAGTCTCTCTGATCGTGGCCCGGCACGCCCATGACAATGCCCGTGCCGTAGCTCATAAGAACATAATCGGAGACGAACATCGGCACGGCCTTGCCGGTCGCGGGGTTCGTGACCTCGATGCCCTCGAGGCGCACGCCGGTCTTGTCCTTGTTCAGCTCGCCGCGCTCAAAATCGGACTTGCGGGCGGCAGCCTGCTTGTAGGCCTCCACGTCGGCCCAGTTGGCAATGCGGTCCTTCCACTTGTTCAGCAGCGGATGCTCCGGGGAAATGACCGTATACGTCACGCCGAAGAGCGTATCGACGCGGGTGGTATAGACAGTGATATCGTCTTCGGTGTTGGTCTTGAACGTGACCTCCGTGCCGGTGGAGCGGCCGATCCAGTTTTTCTGCTGAGTCTTGACGCGCTCGATATAATCCAGACCCTCAAGATCCAGATCGTCGGCCAGACGGTCTGCGTATTTCGTGATGCGCAGCATCCACTGGCTCTTTTCCTTGCGGACGACCGGCGCGCCGCAGCGCTCGCACACGCCCTCGACGACCTCTTCGTTGGCAAGCACGCACTTGCAGCTCGTACACCAGTTGACGGGCATGGTGGTCTTGTAGGCGAGGCCATGCTTGTACATCTGCAGGAAGATCCACTGCGTCCAGCGGTAATAATTCGGGTCGGTCGTGTCGATGACGCGGTCCCAATCAAAGCCGTAGCCGAGCATCTTGAGCTGGCGGGTGAAATTCTCGATGTTTTTCTTCGTGACGATGGCGGGATGGATGTGGTTTTTGATGGCGAAGTTTTCCGTCGGCAGGCCAAATGCATCGAAGCCGATGGGGTTCAGGACGTTATAGCCCTGCATGCGCTTTTTGCGGCAGATGATATCCATGGCTGTAAACGGACGCGGATGGCCGACATGAAGACCGGCAGCGGAGGGGTATGGGAACTCGATCAGGCCGTAAAACTTTGGCTTTTTGTCCCCAGTGACGGCGGCATAGGGCTTCTCCTGCTCCCATTTTTCCTGCCATTTCTTCTCAATGGCTGCAAAATCGTATTTCATAACAAGCTCCTTTGTCTCGTAATTTTTTTCATGATAAAACGCCCCTGACCATACGGTCAGGGGCGTAAAATACGCGGTACCACCCTGATTCAGCTGCTTTTTCAAGCAGCCCTCAAGCGGCCTTTAACGCGGCCATGCGTCCGTCCTTACTGCCTTCGGGGCGGCGGCTCAGGGGTGAGAGACGTCCGGTTGATTTTCCCGGCTCACACCAGCCGCCGGGTCCCTGAAAAAAATCGCGCGGGGCATTCCCCTTCTCTGCCTTTTACCGGGTCATTGTACGTTTTTTTGCGCCGTTTGTCAAGCGTTTTCGCCCAAAACGGCAGCCAGATTCACCTGATGTCCGTCCTGCCAGAGGCGTTCGAGGTCATAGAACTTTCTGGCCTCCGCCGTAAAGACGTGCACAACAAGGCTGCCGAAGTCCATGAGCACCCACGTGCCGCCGCGATGGCCCTCGCGGGAGAGCATCGGCTCGCCCGCCTCGTCCATGGCCTCTTCGACCGCGTCGCAGAGCGTCTTGACGTGGGTGGAGCTGGTGGCGGTGCAGATGAGAAAAAAGTCGGCGAGGGTCGAAATGTCGGTGATGCCGATGAGGCGGATATCCTCACCCATTTTGGCGTCGAGCGCCTTTGCCGCGAGCGCGGCCACTTCTTTTGCACTGAGCATGGTTTTTATGTTCCTTTCTGATCTGTATCGGGTTCTTCCCAGACCGTACCGTCCGGGAAGGGGTCTTCTGTGGGCTCGGACGCGCCGGGTTCCTGTGGCTCATCCGGATCTTCTGGATCTCCCGGCTCTTCCGGGGCATCCTGCGGTTCGTCCGTCTGCTCCGGTCCCTCCGGCGCTTCCGGCTCCGGGTCAGGGGCTTTCTGATACGCATACGCCTGTTCGGGCGTGACGACGTTCAGACTGCCGGAGGCGATCGGCGCGTCGTAGGGATTGAAGCAGGCGTTGACTGTTTCCAGCAGCCGGCCGGCGTAGAGGGGATAATAGGCCGCGCCGTTTATCATCGCGCCCTCGCCCTCTGCGGTGCAGCACTGCATGGAATCAAAATCGCAGGCCAGCAGCTCCTTGCCGAACCAGACCATATTGCCGGTCGTGAGGTTGGTGACGACGTATTCGGCGAAAATGTCCGCAAACTCCTTGAGCTTTGTCAGGCTGCTGACGGACAGGCACTGCTTTGCCAGCGCCTTCAAAAACTGCTGCTGTACCTGCGTGCGCTGGATATCCTGCGAGGCATAGCCCTTGCGGAAGCGGACAAGCTCCATAGCCTTTTCGCCGTCCAGATGCTGCGGCCCCTTCTTCAGATGGATATACAGATCCTGCGACGCATCCTCATAGTCCATGTCCTGCGGCACGTCAAAGTCGACGCCGCCGACAAGGTCAACGGTCTTCTTGAACGCCTCCAGATCGACGAGCACATAGCCGTCGACCGGAAAGCCGAGCAGGCTGTGCAGGCGCGAGGCAAGCCGTTCCATGCCGTCCGCACCGCCGCCCGCGTAAACCGAGTTGATCTTCATAAGTCCCCCGCCCCCGGTCGCGACCGGGGTATCGCGCGGGATAGACAGAAGCGCGACCGTGTGCGTGTTCGCATCCAGATGGGCGACGATGATGGTGTCGGTGCGGTAGCCATCGCCGTCGGTGCCGCAGATGAGAATGTTATACACGCCGTCACGCAGCGCCTTGGGCTGCTCGGTGGGCACGTCCTCCTCCGGCTGCTGCTCCGGCTCAAGCTCCTGCGGTGTGACTGGAACGGCGGACGGCTCCGGCACTTCTTCCTCGGCGGGAGGCTCCGGCTCCGGCTCGGAGAGCGCCGGACGCTCCACCGGCTTCACCAGCAGCTTCCACGCCGCGAACGCGCTTCCGGCGGCTGCCAGCACGATCACCGCCGCGATCAGCGCCGTGCGTGTACCGCGCGACAGCGCGGACTTTTTTGTATGCGCCGCACGGCGGCGATTGCCAAATAGCTTCATTCAGGGTTCCTTTCGGGTTTGGATGAGCCAGTCTCTGGCCGCAAGGGAATCGGCGCAGGCGGGCTGGCCCTTTTTTGCAAGCTGCTCCAGCGTCATATCGATGCCGAGCAGCACGCCCTCGTCCAGATCGCGCCAGACAGCCTCCCGCAGGCGGTCAACGCCCGGAAAATCGCGGTTCGGCTCCATATAATCCGCAATGTAGATGATTTTTTCCAGCAGGGTCATCTGCGCTCTGCCGGTCGTATGATAGTCGATGGCGGAGACGACGGCATTGTTCTCACCGAAAATACGTGCGGCAGCCGCCGCGCCGGTCTTGGCGTGGAGCAGCTTCGCCTGCGCGTATTCGAATGGCGATACCGGCAGCTTCCAATGATCGACCAGCTTTTGCTGCTGCGCAGGAGAGAGCGCCTTGGTAATATCGTGCAGGATCCCGGCACGGGCAGCGTCCGTCTCATCCGCGCCGTATTTTTTTGCCAGCAGCACGGCGGTATCGGACACGCCCTGCGCGTGGGCGCGGCGCTTTTCCTTGTGCAGAGAAAGGCTGACGCGGCGCAGATCCGCAAACGGCAGCGCGTGATATGCGCCGCCCACGCCGTAGAGCCTCTCCCGTTCGATCATGGCCAGCACGTCCGGGTGCAGGACCTCGTCCGCAATGCCGAAAAACAGGAGCCGACGGGCCTCGGTCGACGAAATTTCCAGACAGTCGTTCTGCAGAACGATGGGCCGGACGCCGAATACGGCCTCCATTTTTTCCTGCTGGGCCAGCAGCTGCGCAGAAAGCGCTGCATCGGCACGCACGCGGGCCATGCAGACGGGTACGGCCAGCGCTGCAATGGCCTCCGGCTCGCGCCACTGGAAAAAGGACAGGAACATATCGGTTCCCATCAGCAGATACAGCTCATCCTGCGGATAGCTTTCCCGCAGTTCGCGCAGCGTATCCACGGTATAGCTCGGGCCGGGCCGGTCAAGCTCGATGCGGCTGACCTCCATGCCGGTTTCTCCAGCTATGGCAAGCTGCGTGAGCGCGAAGCGCGTTTCGCCGTCCGGCGAGCCTTCGGCCACGGCCTTGTGCGGCGGGATGGCTGCGGGGATCAAGAGAATTTTGTCCAGTCCCAGCAGCTGCCGCGCCTTGCGCGCGGCGAAAATATGCCCCAGATGCGGCGGATTGAAGCTGCCGCCGTAAATGCCGATCCTTGCCATGCTGCGCCCCTCCCCTGTCGGTGTTCTTTTTTACTGCTCTTCCTTCTGCTGGCGGCTGCGCTCGATGGCGGCGGAGACTGCCTTATCGTGGAAGTACTGCTTGCGCTGCTTCCGCTGCTGCTCGGCTGCCTGCTTGCGGGCGCGAAGCCCGGCCTTGACGGGGTTATAGTTGCCGGAGACTTTTTTGGCCGGCTTTTTCGCGGCGGCCTTTTTCTTCTCCTGCTCCACCTTTTCGGACTTGCGCCAGATCACGAATTTCGTGCCGACGCAGGCGACGCCCTCGGCGCCAAGCGCCTGGCAGATGGCGTCAGAGGCTTCGCGGGCCGTGAGTCCGGAGGTTTCGAGCACGCGGCCCTTGACCAGCTCGTGGCTGTCAAGCAGGACGACAGCCTCGTCCAGCAGCGTGTCGGAAATACCGCCCTTGCCGACGATGAGCGTCACGTCCAGCGGATTGGCCTGCGCGCGAAGCTCGGCGCGTTCCTTACTTGTCATCATGTTCAAATTCCTCCCGATAGATTCTGCAAAATGCCTGAAGCGCCCGCGCGCGGTGGGAAATGGCGTTTTTCTCCTCAGGCGCAAGCTCGGCATAGGTCTTTTCAAGCTCCGGCAGGTAAAATACCGGGTCGTAGCCGAAGCCGCCCGTGCCCTTGGGCGCGAACAGAATTTGTCCGGGGCATTCGCCGCGCGCGACGATCCTCCGGCCGTCCGGCCAGAGGCAGGTAATGACGCAGACGAATTTCGCCGTGCGCCGCTCCGCCGGAACGTCCTTCAGATTTTCAAGCAGATAGGCAATGCGCTCCGCGTCGGAGCTTTTATGGCCGTAGCGGGCGGAGTACACGCCCGGCGCGCCGTCCAGCGCGTCCACCATGAGACCGGAATCATCGGCCAGAACAGGCATACCGCTGGCCTTCATGACGGCCTCCGCCTTCAAAAGCGAGTTTTCTTCAAACGTCGTGCCCGTCTCATCGACGTCCACGTGCAGCCCGTATTCCGATTCCAGCGCGATCTCAAAGCCGAGCTGGGACAAAATCGCGGAAAGCTCGACCAGCTTGTGCTGGTTCTGGCTGGCTAAGATCACCTTCATATCAGCGCCTCCGCAAAACTCTTCGCGTCGAAGGGCATCAGATCGTCGATCTGCTCGCCGACGCCGATGAACTTGACCGGGATATGCAGCGCCTGCGCGACCGCAATGACCACGCCGCCCTTGGCCGTGCCGTCCAGCTTCGTGAGAACCATGCCGGTAACGCCCGCACATTCCTGGAACTGCCTGGCCTGAAGCAGGCCGTTCTGGCCGGTCGTGCCGTCTAGGACGAGCAGGACCTCCTTGCTGGCGCCGGGAAGCTCACGGTCAAGAATGCGGGAGATCTTATTTAATTCGTTCATGAGGTTCTGCTTGTTGTGCAGGCGGCCTGCGGTGTCGCAGATGATGACGTCGCTGCCGCGCGCTCTTGCCGCCGCGATGGCGTCAAAAACGACGGAGGCGGGGTCCGCGCCCTCGTGCTGGCGGATGATGTCGCAGTGCGCACGCTCCGACCAGATCTCAAGCTGATCGGCTGCCGCGGCGCGGAACGTGTCGCCCGCGCACAGCAGGACCTTCTTGCCCTGATCGTGCAGCTGGTGGGCGAGTTTACCAATGGTTGTCGTTTTGCCGACGCCGTTGACGCCGATGACGAGAATGACCGACGGCTTTGTATCCAGCTTCAGAGCCGGATCGCCGACGTTCAGCATATCGGCGAGAATGCCGCGCAGGGCAAGCTTGGCCTCGTCGACGGTCTTGATGCGCTGCTCCTTCGCGGTCTGGCGCAGACGATCCATAACGGCCTCCGTCGTGTCCATACCGAGGTCAGAGACAATGAGGCTTTCCTCAAGATCGTCATAGAACTCGTCGTCCAGCTCACTGGCGGTAAAGACGCTGCTGATGGAACTGGCCGTCTTGCTCAGTCCCTGCTTGAGTTTTTCAAAAAATCCCATGTATTTGATATCCTTTCTGGATGATATTCCGGGTATTTGCGCAGTACCCTGTAGGGGCCGATGCCCACATCGGCCCGCTGGAAAGCTACAAATCTACTGCGTTTTTATCAGTTCGTAACCCCCAGCTGTTTTGCAAGCTCGTCGAGGCTCAGGCGGAGGATCTTGGACACGCCCTGCTCCTGCATGGTGACGCCGTAGAGTACGTCGGCGGCCTCCATGGTGCCGCGGCGGTGGGTGATGACGATGAACTGGGTCTTGTCGCTGAGCGTGTGCAGATAATTTGCAAAACGCTCGACGTTGCGGTCGTCCAGCGCGGCGTCGATCTCGTCGAGCATGCAGAAGGGCGTAGGACGCACCTTTAAGATGGCAAAATAGAGCGCGATGGCCACAAACGCCTTTTCGCCGCCGGAGAGAAGCGTGATGGTCTTGACCTGCTTTCCGGGCGGCTGGACGCGGATCTCAATGCCGCATTCGAGCGGCGCGGACTTGTCCTCCAGTATGAGCGAGGCTTTTCCTCCGCCAAACATTTCTTCGAACGTTTTGCCGAAATATTCATCAATACGGGCAAATTCCCGGACAAAAATTTCGGTCATTTCCGTCGTGATGGAGGCGACGATGTTTTCAAGCTCGGACTTCGCGTGCTGCACGTCGTCGTGCTGGGCGGCCAGATATTCATAGCGCTCGGACACGCGGGCGTATTCGTCGATCGCGCCGAGATTCGGCGTGCCGAGGGCAGAAATTTTCCGGCGCACCTCGGTAATGCGCTTGTTGGCTGCCGTGAGATTTTCAATCTCGACAGTTTCCTTTTCTGCCGTGCCGGGGGTCAGCTCGTAGGAATCCCAGAGCTTATCGACGATCTGCTTTTCCTCAAGCTCGCTCGTGGCCTTTTTCTGTTCGAGACGGGCTGTTTCGCGTTCGAGCTGCAAAATGGACTGATTTTTCTCCTGCGCCTGCTTTTCGGTCTGGCTGCGGCGGGCCTCGAGCTGGGCACGCTCGTCAACGGCCTCCTTCAGTGTCTGCCGGGCCAAATCAAGCTGTGTGCCGGAGGCCGTCAGGCCGTCCTCCTTCTCCTGAATCTGCCCTTCGAGCGCTGAGATCTGTAATTCGTATTCGTGGATCAGCCCTGTTTTCTGCGTCACGTCGCCCTGCATGGCCTCGCTGAGCGCCTGCAGCTGGGCGATGGTGTTCTCGGAGGCTGCGCGCGCCGTCTCGATGGAGGCCGCGTCCATGCGCAGGGCGGTGATCTGGTCCGTGAGCTGCTGCTGCTGCTCGGTCAGGGCGGTCTGCCTGCCGGTCAGCTCCGTCTCCCGCGCGTGCAGCGCGTCCTGCGCGGCAGTCTGCTGCTGCAGCTGGTCCTTGAGTGCCTGCAGCTTTCCCTCCTCGCCGCCGGTGCGGCTGGTCAGGTGGGCAAGCTCCTTTTCGATGTTTTCCAGATTTTCCGTGACCGCAGCAGCCAGAAGCTGCACCTGCTTGTGCTCCTCCGTGCGGCGCAGCACCTCGTCTTCCGCCTCGCGGAGCTGGCTGCGGACGGCAGTAAGCTCAAATTCGGTCTTCGCGGCGGAGGAAGCGGCCTCGGCCGTCTGCGCCTTGAGCGATTCAAGGCTTTGCGCGAGTGCGTTCCGTTCCTCGGCCAGCTTTGCAAGCGTGTTCGCGCGCGTCAGAACGCCCGCGCTCTTTGCGGCAGAGCCGCCGGTCATACTGCCGCCCGCGTTCATGACCTGCCCGTCGAGCGTGACGATTCGCACGCGGCTGCCGCAGGCACGCGCCATGCGCACGGCGTTATCCAGCGTGTCGCAGATCACGGTGCGGCCAAGGGCGTTTTCAATCACGGCGCGGTACCGCTCGTCGCATGAGACGAGGCCGGAGGCGACGGAGATAAAGCCCGGCTGCCGCTGGCAGACGGTATCCTGCAGGCTTTGCGGCTTGATCGCGGTGAGCGGAAGGAAGGTCGCGCGGCCGCCGTCGCGGCGCTTGAGCATCTGGATGGCGGTCTTGCCGTCCTCCTCGGAGGAGACGACAATGTTCTGCATGGCGGCGCCGAGCGCCGTCTCGATGGCGGTGGTATAGCGGTCTTCCACGCGGACGAGCTTGGAAACCGGGCCGTGGATGCCGCGAAGCTTTCCGGCTGCCGCGTCCTGCATGACAAGGCGGACGGCCTTGGAAAAGCCCTCGTATTCGCGCTCCATCTCACGGAGCATACGGATCTTCGAATCAAGCGTATCGAGCTGGACGCCGGCGGCGTTCAGCTGCCTTTGCAGGCCGTCGCGCTTGTCCTGACGCGCTTTCAGGCGAAGCTCATAGCCCGCGATGGTATTTTTCGCGCTCTGCGCGTCGTCCTGCGCCTGTTCAAGACTTTTTTTGCAGGCGAGCTGCTGCGCCGCGATCCGCTCCTGCCGGGTCTTTGCGGCAGTCCGGTCCTCCTCCAGCGTCTGTCTGCGGGCAAGGACCTCCTCCATGGAGGCCTCCATGGAGGCGATCTGCGCAGTCACGGAGGCGCTCTGCGACTGCAAAAGCGCCTGCTGGGCACGGAGGGAAACGAGCTGCTGTCCGGCTTCGCCGGTCTGCTCTGCGAGAGCCTGCGCCTCCTGCTGAACGGCAGCAAGGGAGTCATTTGCAGCGGCCAGCGCGCGGGTATTTTCTTCGATCTTCTGCCGCTCGGCCTCGATCTGGCCCGCAATGCCGCCGCTTCGCGTCTGCTGATCCTGCAGCTCCTGCCGGATGCGGTCGATGTTCGTCTGGTGGTGCTGGATCTCCGCGCGCAGGAGCGTAATTTCGTTCTGTGCCTGCTGGCGTTCGGCCTCCATCTGGCTGATGTGCTCGCGCTGCTGGTCGAGCTGAAGCGTCTGGTGGTTGTATTGCAGGCTGAGCTGCTCGGCCTTGCTGTAGAGCGCGGTCAGCTCGTCGTGCGCCTGTTCGAGGATGAAAGCGGCGGAGGCGTAATCCGTCTCGGCCTTGCGGGCGCTTTCGGCGATTTTTTTGAGATTTTCCAGCCAGACCGTGACCTCAAGACCCTTGAGCTCGGTGCGGAAGGTCAGATATTTCTGCGCCTTCTCCGCCTGCTCCCGCAGCGGGCCGACCTGAAGCTCCAGCTCGGAGATCTTATCGCCGATGCGCAGCAGATTGTCCTCGGTGTTGGCTAGACGGCGCTCTGTTTCCTCCTTGCGGTGGCGGAATTTGGAGATGCCTGCGGCCTCTTCAAAAATTTCACGCCGGTCGGTCGACTTGAGCGCAAGGATCTCGTCAATGCGGCCCTGTCCGATGTTGGAATAGCCCTCGCGGCCAAGGCCGGTGTCCATGAACAGCTCGTTGATGTCCTTGAGGCGGGCAAGCTGCTTATTTATATAGTATTCGCTCTCACCGGAGCGGAAATAGCGGCGGGTGATCATGACCTCGGGCGTCTCAATGCGAAGGCTGGCATCGGAATTGTCAAGCACGAGCGTCGCCTCGGCGTAGCCGACGGCGGGGCGCTTGGCCGTGCCGCCGAAGATCACGTCCTCCATCTTCGCGCCGCGCAACGCGCGGGTGCTTTGCTCGCCAAGCACCCAGCTGATGGCGTCGGAAATATTCGATTTTCCGCTGCCGTTCGGCCCGACGATGGCGGTGCAGTCGCTGCCGAACTGCAAAAGCGTCCTGTCCGGGAAGGACTTGAAGCCCTGGATCTCCAATGATTTCAGATACACGCGGATACCTCTCCAATTTATTCTATCTTGGTATTTTACCATTTTTCCATAGGAAATGCAATCCCGGAATCGCTTTTTGGCAAACAGCGCGGATCTGTACGCACCTGAGCGTCCCTTTGTGTCAAAGGGACGCCTTGGGCGACGGTGTATCAAAGAAAAACCGGCAGCGCCGTTACAGGCGCTGCCGGGGGATCGTTTGCGGTTATGAGAACAGATAATGCTTGACCAGCTCCTGAAGCAGCTCGTCACGGTCGAGCTTGCAGATCAGGCTGCGGGCATTGTTGTAGTTGGTAATGTAGGTAGGATCCTCGGACAGGAGATAACCGACTATCTGATTGATGGGGTTATACCCTTTTTCGCTGAGGGCGCCATATACGGCGGTCAGAATGCTCTTCATTTCCTCACTACTGTCTTCCGGTACCACAAACTTGATGGTATTGTCATTCACGACGGTCAGCCTCCTTCTCTTGAGCTTGTGCCACTATCATAATATATTGTGCCCGGTTTGTAAATGCGTCCAACATTTCATTTGTGTTACAATTTCCCCAAAAGCACAAGATTTAGCGTCCGGCCGACAAAAAGGACGTGCCCATCGGGCACGTCCTTTTTCGCATAAAACTCAGCGCAGCGAAACGCCGAGGTCGTTTTTGAGCTTTTCGAGTACCGCGTTCATCACGCCGGTGGTGTCCTCGTCGGTGAGCGTGCGGTCGTCCGCGCGCAGCTCAAGACTGAAGGCGATGCTCTTCTTGCCCGGGGCAATGCCGGGGCCGCGGTAGATGTCGAACAGCTGGACCGAGCGCAGCAGCTTGCCGCCGGCCTTCTTAATGCAGGCTTCGAGCATGCCGACCGTCATCGATTCCTCGCAGACCAGCGCCAGATCGCGGCTGACCGTCGGGAACTTCGGCAGGCTGTGGAACACGCGCTCCGGCGCGAGAACGGCCTGCAGGCCCGTGAAGTCGAGCTCCGCAACGTAGACCTCGCCACCAATGCCGTAGGTCTCGGCGACCAGCGGGTGGATCTGGCCGATGACGCCCATCTTCTTGCCGTCGATCACGATATCGGCGCAGCGGCCGGGATGATAGCTCGGGTTCTTGGTGTCGGCGATATAGGTAGCCGGATGCACGTTCAGCTGGTCGAGGATTGCGTCGATCTCGCCCTTGAGCGTGAAGAAGTTCTCATGCTCGCCGTAGGTGCCGAAGATCATCCGCTTGGGCTCGTCGGGCAGCTTTTCGCCGTCCTTCGGCAGATAGATCTTGCCGATCTCATAGAGCTTCACGCCCTTGTTCTTGAACGCGAAGTTGCGGGAGAGGATATCCAGCATGCTGGGCAAGATGACCGTGCGCATGATGG
>ERZ827168.3649-NODE-3649-length-15437-cov-4.467039_pt1 | contig 15437 bp, 10 predicted proteins | sample MGYA00519868_ERZ827168 | MGnify/ENA primary metagenome ERZ827168 (study PRJEB31778, sample SAMEA3449271) | human gut metagenome | biome: human gut; feature: human-associated habitat; material: faeces | place: United Kingdom | collected 2010/2012 ...
GGAAGTTCAGCATCCTGCTGTCGGTGATCGTGCTGAGCGTACTGTTCTACCGGCCGTTTTGCAAGTGGCTCTGCCCGCTGGGCGCGTTCTACGCGCTGTTCAACCGGGTGTCCCTCTTCCAGATGAAGGTGGACAAGAGTAAGTGCGTCTCCTGTGGGAAATGCGCCAGAGCCTGCAAGATGGACGTGGATGTGACGAAAACGCCCAACCATACCGAGTGCATCCGCTGCGGGATGTGTATCCGTGCCTGTCCGACGAACGCCGTGTGCTTCCGCTACGGCTTCGGCGATGGAAAAGAGAAAGAAAACGCAGCGACGCTGCGAGAAAACAACAACAAAGCTTAAGGAGAAACGAATATGAACGCAAAGAAGATACTGGCTCTGATGCTGGGCGCGATGATGCTGCTCTCCCTTGCAGCCTGCGGCGCAAAGGACAACGACAAGCAGGCGGATATGAGCGGAGACGGCTCCGCCATGACCGGCGAGCCGAAAACCGCCGAGGAGGCGCTCGCCCTGCACAAGGAGCTGCTGGAGCGGGAAAACGCGCTCCTGTCGGAAAATGCCGAACTGTGGGAAAAGGTCTTTATGGAGGCCGACAAGGGCATGGCCATGATCGAGGACGGGAAAAACTACGGCGATTTCCTGCTGGATACCGTCGAGGCCGCAAAAGAGCAGCTCACCGACAAGGAGTATGGCACAGGCGTCGACCTTAACTACGTAACGTATCCCGACGTAGATATAATCAAGAGCTACACCGTAATAACCAACGGTGAGAAGAAACCCGTCGAGATGGAGAAGTACGCCTCTTCGCTGCTCCATTTCGACCGTCCGGCCTACTACCTGACGCAGTTCAACGGCGACTGGATCAGTGAAACCACTATGAGCGAAGCTCCGCTGAGCTTCGGCAAGAAGGTGCTCGACACCAAACTTGGTTCGCGTGAGAACATGTTTGTCTCGCCTTTCTTCCAGCTTTCGCTTGATGAGCCCGCACGCGACGAGGAGGGGGAGATGCTTGTAGGCACACTGGCCTGGACGGGCAACTTCCGCTTCACGTTCGAGGTCGACAATCTCGGCAAGCTCCGTGTGATTTCCGGCATCAACCCCTATGCCTCGAAACGCATCCTCGCCAAGGGGGAATCGTTTCAGACTCCGGAATTCATCTTCACCCTCAGCGATGGTGGCCGCGGCGAGGCAAGCCGTACTTTCCACGACTGGGCACGCAAATATCAGGTGAACAAGGGTGAAGAGTCGCGTATGACGCTGCTCAACAACTGGGAAGCCACCTATTTCGACTTCGACGAGGAGAAGCTCGTAAAACTTATCGGTGAGGCCAAGGAGCTGGGTGTAGACATGTTCCTGCTCGACGACGGCTGGTTCGGCAACAAGTATCCCCGCCACAGCGACACCCAGGGCCTCGGCGACTGGGACGAGACCGCCAACAAGCTCCCCAACGGCATCGGTCGCCTCACGGAGGAAGCCAAAAAGCAGGGCGTGAAGTTCGGCCTCTGGATTGAGCCGGAAATGGTGAACCCCAAGAGCGAGCTCTACGAGAAGCATAAGGACTGGGTGATTACTCTTCCCAACCGCGATGAGTATTATTTCCGCAATCAGCTGGTGCTCGACCTGAGCAATCCCCAGGTGCAGGACTATGTGTTCGGCGTAGTCGACAACCTTATGACGAAATATCCCGATATCGCCTTCTTCAAGTGGGACTGCAACAGCCCCATCACAAACATCTATTCCAACTATCTCAAGGACAAGCAGAGCCACCTTTATGTGGATTACACTAACGGCCTTTACAAGGTGCTCGACCGCATCAAGGCCAAATATCCCGACCTGGTGATGATGATGTGCTCCGGTGGTGGCGGACGTACCGACTACGAAGGGCTGCGCTACTTCACAGAATTCTGGTGCAGCGACAATACAGACCCCGTCGACCGCCTCTACATCCAGTGGGGCTATTCGCAGATTTTCCCCGCCAAAACGCAGTGCGCCCACGTGACGACCTGGAACAAGACCGCTCCCGTGAAGTTCCGCACCGACGTGGCCATGATGGGCAAGCTCGGCTTCGACATCAACCTCCACGACCTCTCGGCCGACGACCTGAAATACTGTCAGAACGCCATCCGCCACTACAATCGTCTGAAACCCGTAATCCTCGACGGCGACCAGTATCGTCTGGTTTCCCCCTACTCGGGCAACCACGCGTCGACTATGTATGTCGGCAAGGACAAGAAGAGTGCCGTGGTGTTCGCCTTCGATATTTTCCCCAAGAATGTTGAGCACAACACGCTCGTGAAGCTTCGTGGTCTGAACCCTGATGCCACCTACAGCGTGAAGGAGATCAACCGCGCCGACACCTCCGATGGCGAAGTCAAGACCTATAGCGGCGACTACCTGATGAAGGTTGGGCTGCCCCTGTTCGGCACTTCGCGTCTGAACAGCCGCATCTATGAGCTGACACAGAACTAATCCGCAAAACCTTCTGAATCCGGAAGCGGGAGCCGTGCAGAAACTGCTCCCTGCTCCCGGAATCAGGCAATTATACAGACACAACACAATGAGACTCAAAGCCCTCTTTGCAGTTTCAGTACTTTTTGCCTCAGCCAATGGCGCAGAGACATACTGGAAGCTCCACCCTGCCTCCATGGCCATAGAGTATTCTCCGGCAGAGGCCGGACCGCATTCCGACCATCTGGAGATGTCGGGGAAGCGGATTTCGGCCGTGGTTCGCTACGGCGCGCGTCCCGACGGCTCGCTCGCGCTCGACAAGAGCCTCGTATGGCCCGGATTCCGCACCATCCCCAACGACACCCACGGCTCGCTGATGCGCCATGTAGCATTCGACGTGATTGACGAACTCGTAATCGAGCGTCAGCCGGCAGCTCCGAAAGTGGAGGGCGTGAGCTTCGACGGACTCCTGGCCATCACGCAGTCAACCCCCAAGGATGTGAAAATCGAGCGGACGCTCTTTCCTTCTGTCGAACATCCGGTGTTTGTGGAGCGCGTGAAACTTACCAACGTGGGCCGCGAGGCTGTCGACATCGAGATTCCTGCGCTCGATATGTCTGTTGCGACTCCCGACGCGCGCGGCGTAGACGGATCATACCGAATCCTGACAACAGTGGAGGGTGCGCGAACCCTGCGCCTCGAGCCGGGTTCGGAGGCTGAGTTCGCCGTGGTGAGTCAGGCGCTCCGTGAAGGCGACAAGCCGCTGACGCCCGATGTAGCCGCCGAGGAGGCTGCCCGCAGAGCCCTCGTAGGTGAGCTGACGGGCTCGCTGGTGCTCGATACTCCCGACGAGGTGCTTGACCGGATGTTCGCCATGTCGAAAATCCGTGCGTGCGAGTCGATATACGAAACCAAGGGAGGACCGCTCCACGGCCCCGGCGGCGAGACATACTACGCCGCCATCTGGGCCAACGACGAGGCCGAGTATGCCAATCCGTTTTTCGCATTTACTGGCTATGCTTATGCCGACAGCTCGGCGATGAACTCCTTCCGCCATTTCGCGCGGTTCATGAATCCTGACTATAAGCCGATTCCGAGTTCAATCGTGGCCGAGGGCGCTGACATATGGAATGGTGCCGGCGATCGCGGCGATGCCGCCATGATAGCCTACGGAGCGTCGCGCTATGCGCTCGCATCCGGCTCGAAGGAGGTTGCGAGCGAGTTGTGGCCGCTCATAGAGTGGTGTCTGGAATATTGTCGCCGCAACCTAAACTCCGAGGGTGTGGTCCGGTCCGACCACGACGAGCTGGAGAGCCGCTTTCCGGCCGGTGAGGCCAATCTCTGCACGTCGTCGCTCTACTACGATGCTCTGCTATCGGCGGCGATGCTTGCCCGTGATCTGAAAATGCCTTCGAAAATGTCGGCCTCATACCGACGCCAGGCAGCTGAACTCGCCAAAGCCATCGACTGCTATTTCGCAGGTCCGGTGGAAGAGATTGATACATACGCCTACTACAAGGGGAACGACCGTCTGCGGTCGTGGATCTGCATTCCGCTCACCGTCGGAATCAACGATAAGCTCGAACCGACGCTCGACGCGCTTTTCTCGCCGGAACTCTGGACTGAAAACGGGCTGCTCACCCAGTCGGGAACCTCGACATTCTGGGATCGCTCCACGCTCTACGCCTTGCGCGGCGTGCTGCAGGCCGGTGCGGTTGAGCGTGCCATGCCCTATCTTACAGCCTATTCCACCAAGCGACTGACGGGCGACCATGTGCCCTATGCAATCGAGGCGTGGCCGGAGGGGAATCAGCGTCATCTTTCGGCCGAGAGTGCGCTCTACGCCCGTATCTTCACCGAGGGGATGTTCGGCATACGTCCGACCGGGCTGAAACGGTTCGAAATGACTCCGCGTCTTCCCAAGGAGTGGCCCTCGATGGCCCTTCGGAATATAAAGGCTTTCGGTGAGGATTTCGATATCGAGGTTTCGCGTCTGGAGGACGGACGTCTCGATGTTCGCGTGATGTCTGCTGGCAAGCCTCTGGCTCGCAAAACGATAAAAGATGGAGGTAAGATTGATGTCAAGTTTTGATAGACTGAGACATAGGGCGTTGACGCTCGCTGTAGGTGTGGCCTGCGCGCTTGCCGTCTGGGGCTCCCATACGATTCGAGTGAATCCGGTGGAGGGCGACGCCACGCGCGCTTTGCAGGCCGCAATCGATAGTGCCGCTACATTCGGGGGAGACCCCGTGGTAATTAGTCTTGGACCTGGCGACTACCATATCTCGCGCGAGAATTCCACCCGACGCATATATTATATTTCGAACACTGCATCGGCCGAGGAAAATTCCGACCCGACGAAACATATAGGCCTGCTGTTCAAAGGGCTGAAAAATGTAACGCTGGAGGGTAACGGCGCGTGGATTGTAACCCACGGCGAGATGACTCCGCTCGTGGCCGACAGTTGCGTCAATATCGCTTTCCGCAATTTCACGCTGACTGCCGCCGACCCGTCGGTACCGGAATTCAAGGTCGAGGCAGTGGACTCCGCTTCGATGACGGTGCGCGTCACGGCCCCTTCTACCTATCAGATTGAAGACGGCAACTTCAACTGGGTAGGGGAGGGGTGGATGTTTGCCGACGGACGTCGGAAGACCACCTACCCGGAGTTCGCCCAGGTATTTTATCCCGACCGTAACGTCACGCTCCGCGTTGATTCCCCGCTGGCGGGGAGAATCTCGGCCGAAGAGCTTGAACCGGGCCTGATCAGATTCCACTTCGCTAAGGCTCCGGCTGTACATGTCGGGGAGGTCTACCAGATGCGCCACGGAATCAGAAGCGAGGCGTGCGGTTTTTTCAACCGGAGTAAAGACGTTTCGCTGACCGACATAACTTTCCATTTCCTCGGTAATTTCGGCCTCGTGGGCCAATATTCCGAGAATCTCACCTACGCCAATATCCGATGTGCTCCCGACAGCAGGCTGGGACGCACCGACGCCGGTTTCGCCGACTTCGTCCAGATGTCGGGATGCCGGGGCAAAGTACGCATCCTAAACTCTTACTTCGAAGGAGCACACGACGACCCCATCAACATCCACGGAACGCATCTGAAGGTCGTGGGCAATCCCGCCGCCGACCGCCTGATTGTGCGTTTCATGCATGGGCAGACTTATGGATTCCTACCGTTCACCGAAGGCGACGAAATTGAGGTTGTCGACCGCCATACTCTCAATTGCCTCCAGTCGGCTACGCTGAAAGGAGTGTGCGCCATCGACCTGTATAACTACGAGCTGACGCTCGACCGGCCTGTGGCGGCGTTGCCCGAAGGATATTCCGTTGAAGACCTGGCGGTTGAAAACGTAACGTGGACTCCCGAAGTGGAAATCCGCAACAACTGGTTCGCGCGCTACCCTACCAGAGGTATCCTGATAACCACGCGCGGGCGCTCGCTCATCGAGGGAAATACATTCTATCGCTCGCCGATGCCGGCGGTGCTTGTATCCGACGATGCGCGCGGATGGTATGAGTCGGGGCCTGTGGCCGACCTGACAATCCGCAACAACAGGTTCATCGAATGTGCTTCCCCGGTAATTTGCATAACTCCGGAAATCGACCGCTTTAACCGTCCAGTCCATTCCAATATCGTTGTGGAGGGAAACCGCTTCATTCTCACCGGTCTTCCTGCCGTAAAGGCCGTGGCAACCGACGGACTGCACATCGAAGACAATGTTTTTGAAGTTTCCGGGCTTCGGCAGCTTGACCCCGAGGCATTCATTCAGACCGAAAATGTCGAAGGTCTGAAGGTTGAGGGCAATCGGGTGCTGAGAACCTATCCCTTGAAATAATCAATTGAAATAAAAAAAATAATCGACTATGCTACGAATTACCGCACTTGCAATTGCAGCCGTTTGCACGCTCAGTGGCGTGGCACGCGACTACGCGCAGTATGTAAATCCGCTCATCGGCACGGGCCGTGTGGGCGGAGCGCTGTCGGGCAATAATAATCCTGCGGCTACCGTGCCTTTCGGCATGGTGCAGCTCGGACCCGACACGCATCCGGCTCCCGACTGGTTCAATGCCTCGGGCTACGATTACACCGACGGCCGCATCTACGGCTTCACCCATACGCGCCTGAGCGGAACGGGTGCTTCCGATCTTATCGACGTATCGCTTTTCCCGACACTGGGCGAGGCCCGCTCGTCGGCTTTCTCACATGAGCGCGAGACTGCTTCGCCCGGCTACTACCGCGTCAATCTCGACGACGAGAATATTTTGGCGGAGATGACGGCCACCCCGCGCGTAGGCGTACACCGCTATACATTCCCTGCCCACAGCGCGGCCCACATCATAGTGGACCTCGATCGCTCGGCGCAGAAGGGGAGCTGGGACCGCAAGATTATCCAGTCGCAGCTGCGCGTGGTGTCGCCCACGATGCTCACCGGCTACCGCGTGATTACCGGATGGGCGAAGCTCCGCAAGGTTTATTTCGCGGCAGAGTTCTCGCGTCCGTTCGAAACTGTGCTTTCCGATGGTTCGACGGTCCGCCCGAATACCGACATAATCAACGGCCGCGAGCTGCGTGCTGACCTCACGTTCGCTCCTTCGGCCCAGCCGGTGGTGGTTAAGGTGGGAATCTCTGCCGTTTCGCCCGAGGGAGCTATGGCCAACCTGAAAAAGGAGGCCGAAGGCCGAAGCTTCGACGAGATAGCAGCTGACGCACGCAAGGCGTGGAACGATCGCCTCGGAGCCATCGACGTGGACGATGAGGGGGAGAAGGCCACTATCTTCTATACGGCCCTGTATCACGCCATGGTACAGCCCAATCTCTTCAGCGACGTCAACGGCGAATACACTACGCCTGTGTATTCCACGGCACGTGTGCCCGAGGGTGAAGAGCAGTACACCACTTTCTCGCTCTGGGATACTTATCGTGGCGCGCACCCGCTCTATACGCTCCTATATCCGAAACTCGACGCGGCATTCGTAAATAGTATGCTACGCCACTACGACGACTATGGTTATCTCCCCATCTGGCACCTCTGGGGTCAGGACAATTACTGCATGATTGGCAACCACGCTATTCCCGTGGTGGTCGATGCGGTGCTCAAGGGGCTTCCGGGAATTGATCCGGAACGAGCCTACGAGGCTGTAAGGCAGTCATCGGTGCGTAGTCATCCCAACTCGCCGTTCGACGTATGGGAAACCTACGGCTACATGCCCGAACCACTGCAGACGCAGTCAGTGTCGATTACACTCGAGATGGCCTACAACGACTGGTGTGTGGCACGTCTGGCCGAGCATCTCGGCAAAACCGACGATGCCGAGCGCTTCTACCGCCGAGCCGGATTCTATAAGAATCTCTACGACCCCTCTACCGGCTTCTTCCGCGCCAGGGATGAGAAAGGGGATTGGATTGAGCCCTTCGACCCTCTGCGCTATGGCGCAAACGGTGGATATCCTTATACGGAGGGGAACGCATGGCAGTATTTCTGGTATGTGCCCCACGATGTCGACGCCTTCGTAGCCATGGCCGGAGGTCCGAAAGCCTTCGAAAAGAAGCTCGATGATTTCTTCACCATCACCGACAGCAGCGGCGAGAAAAACGACAATATTTCGGGAATGATAGGGCAGTATGCCCACGGCAACGAGCCCAGCCATCATGTGGCTTATCTATACAATGCCGTCGGGGCTTCGCAGAAATGCCGCGATCTGGTGGCCCGAATATGCTCGGAGCTTTACAACACATCGCCCTCTGGCTACGCCGGCAACGACGACTGCGGCGAAATGTCGGCATGGTATATCTTCTCGGCCCTCGGCTTCTACCCCGTGAATCCCGCCGACGGGAAATACTGGCTCGGCATACCTGCGTTTCCCAAGGCAACCGTCAACCTTCCCGATGGCAAGACATTTACGGTGTTGACCACAGGAAATGGCCGTATGCACCCCTCGGCAATCGACGGTGGCGTCGGCGCGCCGCGCGTCAAGTCGGTGCTCCTCAACGGCAAACCGCTCAAAGGTTACACCATCAGCCATTCCGACATCCTCAAAGGCGGCACTCTCGAATTCCGCCTCGGCTAAGCCGCCGGTCGAGGTCTGATTATAACCGGTAATTTACGATTAAAGCGATGTATCGGCCGATACATCGCTTTAATTGTGTTGTCTTACCTGGATTCGAACCAAGACAGGCAGAACCAAAAACTGCAGTGCTACCATTACACCATAAGACAATCCTTGCTGCCCAAGGCATCCGCACGGGCGGATGCCCTAAAGCGTTGCAAATTTAGCTGTTTTCCAAATCCTGCGCAATACCCGCCACTCTTTTTTACAAAAAATGACTAAATTTGCCGATTAGGAGGGCGAGGGAAAAAATATTCAATAGCATTCGTTCAATCATGGCTACGAAAACGGAATTTGCGAGTAAGATAGGACTGATAGCTGCTACCGTCGGGTCGGCTATCGGTCTGGGAAATGTATGGCGCTTCCCGGCCGAGACACAGGCCAACGGCGGCGCGGCCTTCCTTCTGATTTATGTGGTATGCGTCCTCCTGTTGGGCGTACCGGTGATGCTGGGTGAGTTTGCCCTGGGGCGCGGTGGACGCAGCGATGCAATCGGGGTATTCCGCCGACTGTCGCCTGGAAGCCGGTGGTGGATTGTAGGGGCCGGAGGCATCCTGTCGTCGTATCTTATACTGATTTTCTACATGGTGGTGGCCGGATGGACGCTGGAATATCTGGTGGCCTCGGCGGGAGGATGGCTTTATTCGTCGCCTGAGCCGGCAATGCTTACCGGTACCACCGGGGAGGCTGATCATGCACGCTACACTTCCGTGATGGAGCTTCTGCTGACGGATGTATGGCGTCCGCTGATAGCCACATGGGCCGTTATCGCACTCAACGTCGTTATTCTGCTGCGCGGTGTGCAGAAGGGAATCGAACGGCTTTCCAATGTGCTCATGCCCTTGCTGTTCCTGATTCTTATCGGACTATGCGTGGTGGCTTTCACGCTTCCGGGAGCTGCCGACGGGCTACAGTTTTTCCTGAGTCCGGATTTCTCGAAGATTACGCCACGTGTGGTAGTCAATGCGCTTGGTCAGACGTTCTTCTCGCTGAGTCTGGGCATGGGTATTCTCATAACCTACGCCTCGTATTATCCTGCGGATACGCGTCTTACAAAGACTGCGATGACCGTGGCGTTGCTCAGTCTGCTTGTGGCTCTGCTGATGGGATGCGTTATTTTCCCGGCGGTGAAGACCTTCGGGCTTGAGAACGAAAGCATGAAGGGCGCGACGCTGATTTTCGTGACGCTGCCGGAAGTGTTCGGTCGGCTGCCGCTGTCGCAATTGTGGTCGTCGCTGTTTTTCGTGCTGCTGCTTGTGGCGGCCGTAACATCGACGGTTTCGATAGCGGAGGTAACTATAGCGTTCCTGGCGGATACGTTCGGCATGAAGCGCCGCAACGCGGTGCTGATGTGCCTGTTGCCGCTGTTTGTGCTCAGCGCGGTTTGCTCGCTGTCGATGGGAGTTTTACGCGACTATACATTGTTCGGCCTCAATCTGTTCGATCTGCTCGACACTTTCGCGACCAACATTCTGCTCCCTGTGGTAGCCATCGGAACGTGTCTTTATGTGGGATGGTTCGGGCCGCGCAGACTGCTTCAGTCGCAGATAAGCAACCGCGGCGTCCTGAGGTCGGGCGTCGCGGGTGTAGTGGTGTTCATCTTGAGGTGGGTGGCACCGATATGTATCGCCATGATACTTGTCGGCAGTCTTTGACAGTGTAAATTCCGGAGGTTCGTAAAGATACCGGCCCTTCAGTCAAATTCCGCAGGGTCGAGGCCGGCCTGCTCCAGAGCCTCGTGTCGCTCGGTGCACGTGCCGCACACACCGCAGTGGTGCTCACCTCCGCGGTAGCATGAGTATGTGTGGTGGTAATCGACTCCCAAAGCCACGCCACGCTTCACTATGTCGGCCTTCGTGAGATTGGTGTAGGGGCAGAACAGCCGGATGTTCTCATAGGTCCCCGCGGCTACGGCTCCGGCCATCGCCTCGACGAAGTCCGGGCGGCAGTCGGGATAGATTGTGTGATCGCCGGAGTGGTTGGCGAGCATAATCTGGCGGAGTCCGCGCGTTTCGGCCAGTCCGGCCGCTACGGCAAGCATGATTCCGTTGCGGAACGGCACGACGGTGGAACGCATGTTGGCATCGTCGTAATGTCCCTCAGGCACTGCGTCGGCGCCTTCGAGGAGCGAGCTCTTGAAGTGGTCGGCCATGAAACCGAGTGGAATCACAAGGTGTTCGATTCCCAGACGGCGGCAATGCCACTCGGCGCAGGCGGCCTCGCGGTCGTTATGGTTTGAGCCGTATATAAATGTCACGGCCAAAGCGATATGCGGTGCGTACTCATATAGCATCGTGGTGGAGTCCATGCCTCCGGAGAGCACAATCAGGGCGTCGCGCTTTGGGAATACCTCGGGTCGGTCGGGTGTAAGCACCAGTTCCTCCTCTTTCGGAGGCAGGAACACTTCGGCGGTAGGATGATGAAATTCAAGAGCCATAAACCTTTGAAGCTTAAATGGGAATAGGATGGTTATTCCATTGCCGACTGCATTGTCTGGGTCATGCGGAGTTCAGCCATAGCGCGGTGCTCGGCGTCGGCGTAGTTGGCGAATGGATGGATGCTGATGCCTCCGCGTGGGGTGAAGAATCCTTTCACCTCGATGTAGCGCGGATCCATAAGCCGCACGAGGTCGTTGAGGATTATGTTGATACAGTCTTCGTGGAAATCCCCGTGGTTTCGGAAAGAGAATAGATAGAGTTTCAGACTTTTGCTCTCCACCATACGCTCACGCGGGATGTATTGTATCACGATTTTGGCGAAGTCGGGCTGGCCGGTTTTCGGGCAGAGCGACGTAAACTCAGGGCAGTTGAACGTCACGAGATATTCGCGCTCGGGATGCTTGTTGACGAATGTCTCGAGCAGTTCGGGCGAATAGTCCGTAGGGTATTTCGTGCCTTGGTTGCCAAGTAGCGTCACTCCTTCGAGTTCATTAGGATTTCTGCTCATAAAGCCTTTAGGATTCAATATTTAATGTCGTGTACTTTGAGGCGCTCGCCGGCGTCGTCTACAATCGAGCGGAAATAGCGTTCGTCGTAGCCGGGGAATTCTGGATAGAGCGGCATCCCGGTCTCGGAGCGCATGAACTGATTGTTTTCGTCGACCTTTTTGCGGTTGCCGTCCATGAATTTCACGAACAGGAAATCGCCGAGCTGCTTATAGGCGGTGGTGGCGCGCTCGGCCCAGATATCGGCAAGGTCCTGAGTGAGGCTCGCGCGGATTTCCGCGTCGGCGAATTCAGGAATCTGCTCGTAGGCCACGCGTACATCCTCGGCAATGGCGTTCTCAAGTTCCGACTGCACGCGGCGGATGTCGGGAATCATGAGCGAATAGCGGTTGTAGGCCTGGTTGGCCACGTAGTTGTTAACCCAGAAGTTGGCGTTCCAGTCGAGAGTGTTTACGTCGCCATGGGCGAGCTGGGCAGGAGCCTTGCGCACACCGCAGAACACGGGGAGGTAAACGCACGTATTGGCGTCGTCGGTTCCGAACCAGAGGAGGCCGCGGAGTTCGGGGGCTACATCGTTGCGGAGCTGAGCTACAAAGGAGAAGCCGGTCTGCTGGGTGGCTATGGCGCGTTCATGGGTGTATTCCACCGAATCGACCTTGAACGTCATCGGGCGCCAGCGGTAGGGAACTTTGTATGGACCGGCACCAATGTCGTTGGTCATATCGTAGGGGGTACCCTCGAAATGGTCGCGCATGGCCCGCTTCATGTCGGCGGCCGAGAGGGGTTTCTCGGGTTTTACCCAAAGTGGCATCGGGTCGCCTTCGGCGCGGTCGATCCAGGGCAGGTATTTGTCCATCCCGGGCGTGAAAAGGTTGAAATAGGCCCATACGCGTGCGTCGCAACCACGCAGCGCGCCGAAATCGGTCACGCCGTATGCCTTGGAAAAGTCGAATTCCTCGTCTTTCCCGTCGAAATAGCCCTGCGACCGGGCGAACTTAATTACATCGGGGCTGTAAAGGGTCTCGCCGGATTTGTCCTTGAGCGGGAAGCGGTGGATGCGGGGATGGTTGGCGTGGCCGGCTATATGGCCGTCGGGAACGCGGCGGGCGACCCATACGGCGCCCTTGTCGGCTTTCCCTTTGCCGATGAGGTCCATTATCCAGGCCTCTTCTCCGTCGGCTATGGAGAAGGATTCTCCCTCGGAGGCATAGCCGTGAGTTTTTACCAGATCGGTCATCACGCGGATAGCCTCGCGGGCGGTTTTGGCGCGCTGAAGGGTGATGTAGATAAGCGAACCGTAGTCGATAAGGCCGGTTCCTGCAAGTTCGTGGCGGCCGCCCCATGTGCTCTCGGCAATCACAAGACCGTGTTCGTTCATGTTGCCTATGGTGGCGTATGTATGAGCCACTTCAGGAATTTCACCGAGCGGTTTTCCGGTATCCCATTCCACCACTTTGCGCAAGGCTCCCTTTTCGTGGTCGGCTGCGGGCTGGTTGTAAAGCTCCCCGTATAGGTTATGGGAGTCGGCGGCGTAAGTCACCATTACCGAACCATCGGCGGTGGCACCTTTGGCGGCAATGAGCGACGTGCATCCCCACGCGCCTGTTGTGGCGGCGGCGATGGCCATGGCGGAGATTATGATTTTTTTCATCTGCTGGGAAATTATCGTGTGGAAATATCGGTATTTTTGATTACAACGGAAAAATATATCGGTTTATTACTGCGGTTGAGGCTGCGGGGATGTCAGGATTGCAATGGCACGGAAAGACGCTGTGTGGCAGGTTTAAGGAAGCGGCTCCCTATGAACTTCCACGAAAGGAATGCCGCGACAACCGTAATGACGATTGCCATCGTGAGACAACGGTACGCTCCCAGGGATTCCGCGCACCCGTAGTAGAGCAGCAACTGGATTATCGGGTAATGGAAGAGATAAATATCATAAGAGAAGGTGTCATGACGGGATAATGCTTTCCCCCACGAGCCTGTGAGGCCTGCGGCAAGAGCCATTATGCCGGCAAAGATGGGATAGACGTAAATATGCGTGATGATGGCAATCGGCATCCATCCAGCAAGAAGGTCGAACACATCGGCGGCATAGAGAGCAAGACTTAGGATGATTATCCACCATCTGAATTTAAGTAATAGGGTGATATATATGTTGGCCAGACCTCCGGCCAGGAAAATGGAGAGCGATCTGACAAGTTTTAGAAAGACCTCGAAATCCGCCCCTTTGGCTATTTCAATACATTTCATCCCCCAGAATATTGCTGTGGATGCGACCAGACAAATCCATAGGATCGTGGCGGCGCTAAACCGCGAATTTTTAATCCATTTATATATGAGGGGAATCAGGAGATAGAATGTAACCTCGCATTTCATAGTCCAGAGCGAGCCGTTGACGGAATTTACAATATTGTGGCTGGAGTCGAACACTCCCGGGAGGTCGGGATGGAGGAAATTCAGGAAAATGAGATTCGCGCCAAGATACTTCCAGAAGCCCGAAGTGGTGAAGTATTCGGCAATCGGCAGGGTGGAGACAACTGATAGCCCGATGGAGGCAAGAAGAACTACAAGTATATATGGCGGAAGAATACGCCGGGCGCGTCGTAGGAAATATTGCCTGTTGGAAGATGACTTCTCATAGGAGTGAAACATCAGGAAGCCGCTTATGGCGAAGAAACTGCCTGCATTGCCGAAGATACGCGGCAGGGTAACAATCGGAAGTCCAGAAAGTACGGCGAAATGCCCCACGAGGATGCTTACCGCCAGATAATAGCGGATGGCGTTGAGGTTGTTGTCGCGCGATATGGAGTGAAAATGCGGTTGGGCCATAAGAATACAGGTGTCGGCGTTGCGGCCGACACCTGTATAATAACTCGAAATGTGGGTAGGATATTATTCCGATAGAATAGAAAATTGGCTCGGTGAGTCAATCGGTCCACTCCCGGTGAGGTTTGCGGTTATTTATTGAGAAGGGCCTTGGCGGCCGGAGTGAGCAGAGGGGCTACGCTGTCGTAGGGAAGTACGCAACCGGGCAATCCGGCGGCATAGCAGGCGATTTCATACTGCTGATAGACTACATGGAAGCCGTCGGGCATGAAGTAGGGTGGTGTGACGGGCAGCGGAAGCGTATCGGGATCAATCAGCAGTGCGTCTTTAAATTCCTGTGCGGTCTCTACATCGAAATACTGACGCATTAGCCCCTCGCGGATAAGCGGCATAAGGCGCCCCTTGGTTCCTTCTGCTATGGTGTTGTTCCAGTCGAACTCACGTCCGTCGAGTCCGAAGGTCTGGCCGGTGAAAAACGTCGAGCCATGTGCCCCGGCCAGATAGGCGTAGGTATTGGCGCCGAAAGTGGCATACGTCGGAGTGCTTGCCAGCAATGATAGCGTCCAGTCGTATTCGTATTGCAGCTGTATGTCGCCCCAGGCTTCGCCATCCATCCCTTTCAGTTCCGTAAGGCCGCCCTTTACGGCGCATTTTGCCACACGGGCGGCCAGACGCTGACCGTCGGTATTGTCGGAGGCGGCTTCGGCATATGGTGTGGTATTGGTGCCATACCCTATGTTGGAGAGCTGCCGAGTCATCCACGCGCGCACTGAGTCAACAAGATTCGCAGGCCCGTCGACCGGGAAATCGAGAGTTACGGAGGCTCTCACGGAGCTTCCGCTGTCGGTAGCCGCCGAGTCGGTGTAGGAAACTTTCTCGACAATGAGCGTATCAGAGGTGCCAGGGTTGGTTTCATCGGAGGTTTTGGCTTTTTTGTTGCAGCCGGAGGCTGTGGCGAGCAGCAGAGCCGCGATTGCCGTCGGGAAAAGAAGATTCAGACGTTTCATTGTTCGGTCTTTATTTTGGGTTGTATTTTCGGTTTTACTACTGGTGCGATAAAATCGCGTTAGTTTAGAAATCATCAAATAACGAGAGTT
>ERZ827168.3654-NODE-3654-length-15420-cov-4.426033_pt1 | contig 15420 bp, 13 predicted proteins | sample MGYA00519868_ERZ827168 | MGnify/ENA primary metagenome ERZ827168 (study PRJEB31778, sample SAMEA3449271) | human gut metagenome | biome: human gut; feature: human-associated habitat; material: faeces | place: United Kingdom | collected 2010/2012 ...
TTCGCAAACCTCATTTTCTCACCTGCGGCCGGAAGCCTTCAAAAATAAACGCATCGTAGTAAGGCTTTATTTTACGCAGCTCATCCGCCGATCGGACCGTCCACGCCACTGACGGACAGTGAAACCATTTTCGGCAGATATTTTTGGACAGCGCCTCTTTATCCCGGATGTCATACGCGATAAAATCCGGCTTTGCGAGAAAGTTCGTCAGCAGATGACGCGCGATAAGCTGCTGTGGATCATAGGTCCCCTCCTGCCGCTGGAAATTCATCGAGAGCTGTCCACGGTAAATCTCCGGACGGTGTCTGCGGTACCACAGAAGCGCGAACGGATTAAACGACTCCATCACATAGTTTCCCCTGTAATTTTTCAGAATCCCGTCTGCTTTCTCGCAAACATGTACGCCGAGATCCTCACATTTCATTTCCACGAGCAGCGGCACCTGCCCGTCCACCAGCTGCAGCACCTCCGCCAGGGTCGGAATAGCCTCTTTTGTACCGTCCAGACGAAACTGCTTCAGCTCCTCTAAAGTAAAATCACGGATCTTCCCGGCTGCTGCGCATACCCGCTGCAATGTAAAATCATGAAAAACCACCGGCACATCATCTTTTGTCAGCTGCACATCCAGTTCAATCCCATAGCCTGCATGAACTGCCCGCCGAAATGCTGCAAGTGAATTTTCCGGTGCCTGCGCCTCCCTGCTGTGCAGCCCCCGATGCGCATAGTAAATGCCTTTCATCGCATTCGCCGTATGTCTCTTTTCCGGCCGGATCGCAAACAGATATGCCGCCGCTGCGCCGAGCACCCCGAATCTCCATTTATGTTTCATCGTTAATTACTCCTTATCAGTCATGATGATGCCAGGAGCAAAAGGTATTTTGCCCCCTATGATACACGGATTGCTTCGCATTTCATGCTTTCGCAATTCCGCAAACATTCGAAATCCGCTGATTTACTACGTAAATCGCTACTTTCTCATGTTTGGCGGGTCCCAAGTTCAAAAGCCTTATCATGCAAGCATGAACGGCTTTTTGACCTTTTGACCCTGGCATTATCATCTTATTATACCACAGATGTCAATTTCTAACCTCCATGTCTTCTGTCTGTCAATTTTTCTTCCCTGTTGACAGTCACAGATGTACGTCCTATAATAGGGGGCAGTTGAATAGCGACAGAATGTCCATACCGGACAAAACAGGGCAAGGAGGCACTGAATCATGCTTCCCTGCCCTGTTTTTCTTTTTCGCATTCTCTGCCTTCAGCAATATTCTGGAGGATTGATACAGCTCTCAATGTACTCCAGCAGCTGGTTCAGCCCGAAGACCGGAACTCCTGCAAGCTTCTGGATCAGCCCGGTAAACGGCGCCAGATTCGTGCACTCCAGCACAATCGCTCCGGTATCCGGATTCTCCCGCATGTGACGCAGAGTCAGTTCTTCTACACATTCCTTTAATGTGCCGAGATCCTCCTCCACATGGTCTCCAATAAACAGGTTGCTGAACGGTGAATCTGCCTGCATACCGGTCACGGCTACCAGAATATCCTTCGAAGACCACCCGGCCTGAAGAAAATATTCCTCATTCAGTACCTGTGGATTCTCTGTAAAGATCCCGATGGTGGAATGACGGTTCAGCATGGCGCGCAGCATCGGAACAAGCAGAAGCGTAGAGGTAAATACCGGAATATGGACAGCATCTGCCAGCCGCTGCTGATAGCCCGCCAGAAAGCTGCAGCTCGTAGTGATGGCCTTGCAGCCCTCGGCCTCCAGACTTTTGGCCGCTTCCAGAAACGGAAACAGCAGCTCCTTTTCAATATTTTTCTCCGTGATGGGACCTTTGGTAATATTCCGGACCGTGCGGTAACGGACATGGGTGCGAAATGTATTCGCGTTTCCGATATCCCCGATGATCCGCGGGAACCGCGTATCCAGCATTAAAATACCGATGTCCTGTCCATAGTTTGTATAACCACCGATGATTTTCATTTTTCCTCCTTTCCGCCCGCATTTTACATAAATTGTATGTGGTGTATTTTCATTATTTTGTGATATATTAGCACGTTGATTTTCAAATGTCAATCACAAAACAAAAATTTGCAGGGCAGAAGGCAGGATCCAAAGGAGGTATCCGTATGAAACGAACGATCTTAATCACCGAACCCGTCAACCAGAAGGGCATTGATCTCTTAAAAGAGCAGGGCTATGACGTGCGCATGGGCAGTGGCCCGCAGGAAGATACCCTCATCTCAGAGTGCTGCGACTGTGACGGCGCGCTCACCCGAAACGGTCAGTTCACCCGTCGCGTATTTGAGCACTGTCCGAAGCTGAAGGTCGTCTCCATGCACGGCGTGGGAGTCGACTGTATCGATGTTGACGCTGCCACTGATCTGAAAATCCAGATTACCAACGCCGCAGAATCCAACCAGAGCTCTGTGGCAGAATATACGATCGGACTCATTTTAATGCTCGCAAAAAAATCCATCCGGTACAACAATGGCATGAAGGACGGGGAAACCAGTCAGGTCCGGACCATGTACGGGATGGATGTCCAGGGCAAAACGCTCGGAATTATCGGCATGGGAAATATCGGAAGCCAGGTAGCTAAAATGGCTGCCTTTGGTCTGCACATGAATGTCATCGGCTACAACCGCCACATCACCGGCACCTGCCAGACCGAATACGGTACGCTCTCCGGAAATCTGCAGGAGGTCATCTCCTTGGCCGATTTTCTCTCCCTGCATCTGCCGGGCGGCAATGCAACCCGCCATTTCATCGGTGCAAAAGAGCTTTCGTATATGAAGCCTACCGCCTATCTGATCAATACCGGCCGCGGCGAAGTCGTCGACGAAACAGCTCTGATCGACTGCCTGAAGAACGGCCGGATCTGCGGAGCTGCCCTAGATGTCTTTGAAGGAAATCTGCCCTCCAAAGACAATCCACTGCTTTCCATGGACAATGTCATCGTCACCCCGCATACGGCAGCCTTTACAACAGAGGCACTGGAGCGCATGTCCTATCAGGCCGCACTCGGTATTGTCGAGGTGCTTGAGGGACGTCCCATCTCCTACCCGGTCAATCAGCTGCACAACTCTTTTGAGGAAAATAAACATATTCAGGCAATCATGAACTGCTATCGTTATGAATTTCAGCGGGGATAATGCTCTGTCCGGCTCCTCACCAGTACAGCATACAAAAATTAACTGGACTAATAACGCAGAATGAATTTTCATTCTGCAAAGAAGAAAAACGCAGGCGTAGCGGGCTACGTCAAGTTTTTCTGATGTCGCAGATGAAAATTCAGGCAAGTTATGTGGTACAGTTATTTGCAGTATGATGTACCAGCTGCACAAATTCTTCTGCCACACGGGAAAGCGGCCGTGCCTTGTTCCACACCAGCACATAGGTCGCCGTCACAGACGGCTCTGTCAGCTTCCGGATACAGATCTCCCCTGCGGTATCGAGTTCTCCTGCCGCTGCCGGAAAAATTGTAATTCCGACTCCCTGTCGGGTCAGCTCATAGGCATTCAGCATATGGGCGATCCGACAGCGCACGATCGGCTTTTTCCCGGTATCCCGAAACCAGCTGTTGATCTCCTCCAGACGGGATTCCCGTGACGGAATGATCAGCTCATAGGGCAGCAGCTCCTCCAGCCGCACCGGCGCACCGTCTGCACAGGCCAGCGGATGATGTGCCGGGATCATTGCTACCCACGGTTCCTGATAGACGGAAATGGATTCCACGCCCTCTGCATTGTGCGGCTCTGCAATAATCGCGAGGTCACATAATCCTTTCATCACACGATTCACGACATCATCTGAATTTCCATTCCACATGTTGTAGGTAACGTGCGGATAAACCCGGTGAAACTCTGCAATCCACTCAGAAAACAGCCGCGGCGCATATCCTTCCACTGACGCCAGATAGAGCGTTCCCTGCAGCCCGTGCTCCATCTCCCGGATATCCTCCGACGATTTTTTCACCAGCTCTAAAATCTGCTGCGCATACTGCCGGAAAAGCACTCCCTCCTCCGTCAGCTGCAGGGCATGCGGCTTTCGGATAAAAAGCTTCGCGTCCAGCTCTGTCTCCAGCTCCTGGATCTGCCTGCTAAGTGGCGGCTGTGCGATATGCAGCCGTTCCGCCGCCCTTGTAAAATTCATTTCCTCCGCGACTGCAAGAAAATAGCGGATATGTCGAAGCTCCATGATAATCTCTCTCCTCCCAGTTATTCAGGAATGTCTGTCGTACAGTTATCCTCAACACTACATAACTATGCGAATTCCTATCCGTATTTCTTATACGCGCAGTACCATACCTGACAGGTATCGCAATACCTTTATTATATATATTTCACATTTTCCCGTCAATCTGCTATCATACAGTTATCAAAGAAATACAGAGTAAAGCGGACATTCGCAATCCGCTTCGCTACTTGCTCATGAACGCAGTCGCTTCGCGATCTGTCAGTGGGAGCTTTCAACTCCCACTGACATAAGCATCCCCCTCACCTGCCGCTTAGTACTCCGCGCACTTGAAGCGGGGGAATGCTTATCTGCGTTCAAAAAAAGCACCGGATCTGCTGCTAACACATCACACACAGACGCTCAAAGGAGGTATCGTTATGAAGAAGCTTGCAATGATCAGAGAATTTATTAAGGAGTATTATAAGAGCTTTTCCGCTTCCTACCGTGGATAATCAGCCGCGGAGAATATGAGGTAAGAAATGAGTACAATTGATGCAGAACAGTGAGAGGGATACCGACAATAAAATGTGACGGTATCCCTCTTCTTATATAGACTATAAACAATTTTCTTTAGCACAAAGCCTTAATGTCTCTCACAATAACTGAGTGACTCACTTAAACTCCTTTTACTACAATTCTGCGATATTTGTCATGGCTTCCGTTCTGCATAGAAACGCCTACTGAACCGCGCAGATACGGGCGTTCTTCATCTGTCACCTTCAAAATTTCCTTATCATCCATAATCACAGAAATTGTATTTCCGACCGCTTTTACGGTAATCGTATATTCCGTTCCATTTTCCCATGCATATGGAGCTTCCGCAAGCACGCGATAACCATTATCATTTTTCAGAATCGCAATCTTTCCATCCGGAAGCAGCCCGGCAGCGTAGGAACGGATCGCACCCTGTACACGTACATTTACCATATGATTTGCACCGGTCAGCGGAGTAAAGGTAAATTCCGCACTGTAATCCTCCCAGTCATGACGTCCGGTATACGCCTCTGCGAAATCCGCGCACGACAGATGCAGCTCGCCATCCTCAAGATACATCAGCCCCTTCAGCTTTGTAAACTGGCTGATCTCCCGATGCAGCCCGGTCCATACTTCTTCCTGCTCCCTGGCAAATTCAACAGAATAGTCCGGCGCGCCCTCCGCATACAGATCATCAATCATACCGACAAAGTCTATTTCTCCCATATGCGCACCATCCACATGGAAACAAATGCCGACTTCTTCTAAAAGTCCGCCCTCTAATGCAGGAATCTGATATTCCAATGTCTTCCACTCACCTTTTTTCAATTCCTGCTTTTTACTCTCATAAATCATTCCACTGCGGAGTTCTTTTACATACAGACTTACCTGCGCCTCATCCCCATACACTGGAATATAAGCACTCGCATGAAGCACCTGTCCCGGATAGACCAGCGGAGAAAAACTCGGATCATATCGGCTGTCACTAAAATCCTTTGGCTGATAGTAGGTTCTCTTATATATATAAATATTTTCACCCGGCTTTACCGGTTTTGCCACAAACTTCAGCGAACGATTTCCCGTTGCCGCTGTCTCATCAGTATTGGTGATAGAGGTTTCGTATTTTTTTCGTCCACCATCATCTAGGCTGTCGACGCGAACATGAATTGCATGCGTAGATCCCGGGAATTCAAAGTGGCAGCTGTCAATCCGCTTTTCTGCAATCTCGCCCCACGGCTCCGGCATTTTCTCACCGGCTACCGCATAGGCCAGTTTTGCGATATAGACTGCGCCAAATGGAATATCCATCAGATTTAAGGAACCAATGACACTTGAGCATGCGAGAAAATCATTGATCGGCTTTCTCCATTTTTCATATTCGATACCTTCCAGTCCATTGCGAACGCCCATGATTGTCGCCACATTTCCGACGTTGCAATCGGTATCCCAGCCACACATGTTGCAGATACTCAACGTTCTGGAAAAATCCCCTTCTCCGTAAAGCAAAGAAAGAATCATCACTGCAATATTCGGAATGATGTGACAGATTCCCGGATACTTGTCATATCCAAAGTTCTCAAAAATGTACCGGAAGCAGTCATGCCAGTTTTCCGGGTGCGCATCATAAAATTCCATAACCTTACGCACAACTCTCGTATACTCACAGTCTGCCGGAATATAGGAAAGTCCTTTTTCGATGATTTTCCGGATATCTTTTTCGATAAACGCGTAACTGATGCAAACTGCCACGAAAATCCCACCGTAAATTCCGTTTCCTCCATGCGTCACACTCGCCGCTTCTTTTGCAAAACGGGCAGCCTGATCCGGATTGCCAGGACTTACAAGTCCCCACGTATCGATAAATATCTGTCCACCGATCTGCTCTGCCGTCGTATGTCCATTCTGTTCAATGCTTCCGCTCATCGGTGCCGGAATTCCGTTTCGTAGGTTCAGATATGCCGTGTGCTCGGTCGAAATTCCATATCCGCCCCACCAGAAAAAGCCGTGCTCAAACGGAGCATAATTCAGAAGTGCCTCAGCCACATCCTGTGCCTTCACATCATAGCCATGTCTTCCATCTTCCAGTGCCTTTAAGAAAAACAGTGGACCGTTGCTGTCATCATCTGCTGCAAACTCATGATAATCTACCGGATAATGATCCAGCTCTCCGTAAATATTTCTAATTTGCTCGTACGTCCAGCCCTCGATCGGTGCTCCATAGCGAATACCGATGATCTTCGCCAGCCAGCCCGCATAAATTTTTTCGATAAATTCTGCTCTCATTCCTTTTTCACCCACCAGAAAATCTGTTTGTCCTTTCTTCAAATATACCATTATTATAATCAATCCCTATTTGCTTGTATATAGGCTTCTTCCAATATAAATAGATATTCATTTAGTACTCCGCGCACCTGAAGCAGAGAAATGCTTATTCTGCGTTCAAAACTGAAAAACTGCCCGAAAGTAAAACCTCCGGGACAGTCCCATCATTTTTATATCAGCTTTTCTACGGCATACCGCAGCGTCGTATCCTCTCCGACATTACCAGGAAAGATCACATACGGGATACCCGGGAACTTACTCTCCGCGCCTGTCTGCCAGACCGGAATACCCGGCTCAATCTGTCCCAGCACATTTGCCCGCTTTACGCCAAGCGCCTTCGTCCCAACATCACTCGAAGTGATTCCTCCCTTTGCGATAACAAATTTGGGGATGACTGACAGCCCTCCGACCAGTGACTGTACTGCATCAGAAATACGGACGGAAAGTCGAAGCTCATCCTCTTTATTGCCGGTATCTGCCGTGACCAGCGCTCTACTCGTATAGCAGCAAACGTTTTTCCCATCGCGAATCCATGCTTCCTCAAGCGCAAGACACCGCTCCACCTCTTTTTCCAGCCCGCCTGCCACTGTCACTTTTGTTGCATCCAGCTCTACAAACCTGATATCCGAAAGCTGTTTCAGCGCCTCCAGCTGTCTGGTCGTCTTTTCCGTATGAGAGCCGACTACAATAATTCCGCCATGCAACTCATTTGTACGAACCATCTGCTCTCTTTCAAGCAGAGGCTGATCTGAAACGCCACCCATCACCTTTACAATCGCGGCAGCAGTTCGGAACATAAATACCTTTCCCTTTGCCATTGCCCGATACAAGGCAACGCAAAATACCTTCAAATCTGCATAATCTACTGCATTCACAATGATTTTATTAAATCCCTGCACATGCAGAAGCTTCTGCTCGATCTCATCAATTGCCATCCGATGAATTTCATCCAAAGAAATACAAACGACATTTCCGGCCGGATATGCACCCTTCGTCTTTTCTTCCACATACTCCGGCATAGTCGCCGCCCGATAACCAAACGTCTTATCTTTCGCGAACTCTGTCTCATTTGCCGGAATCAGCTCATTTCCATAACGCACATAATGGACATCGTCAATGGTAAATCTTCCACCCTCTTTAAAAAACGGACACAGGATTTCTCCGTCAATAATACAACCGGTATTTTTCTCATAATTTGTCCTGAGGATCTCGGTCTCTAACGGGTAATGTCCGCGCAGGGTGCTGTCGCTTCTGCTGATGAAAATATATTCTTTTCCAAGCTCCTTCGCCACCGCGTCCACATTTGCTGCAATCTCATTATGTGCCAGCGTTGTCTCATCCTGTGTAAAGCCTCTGGAATTAGTCAGTATATAAAATAAATTGTTTTTCTCCTGAAAGCCCTGCCGGATACTGTCCTTCGTCCAGTCTGTGTAGACTGAAATATCATGAACTGTCTGCACACCGGTTGGATCATCATCTAACACGACGATCTTTTTCTGGTTTGCAGAGATCTCCTTCTGAAGAAGCTGATCTATTTTCGTCTCATCAATTTTTGCATAGGTGGTCAAAACATCCGTGCTCAATGCCATTTTCCGCACCTCCGTCAGTTCTTCTTTTCTACCTTCACATCCGCCAGTGCTTCAAAATACTGCACGATTCCGCCATGATCATCGCCCATATGTCCATGAAGCTTTAAGGTCTGTAAAATCTCATACAGCTGTGCAGTATATGGAATCGGAACATCCATCGCATGCGCAGTCTCTACTACATTTTTGATATCCTTGTGATTGATCCGAATCGGTCCGCCCGGCTTGAAATTTCGCTCCAGAATCATCGGAATCTTCGCATCCAGAACTGCACTTCCGGCAAGCCCGCCCCGAATCGCACCATATACCTTCTCACAGTCGACCCCTGCTTTCGCAGCAAAAACAAATGCCTCAGATACGACTGCGATTGTATTGTTTACAATAATCTGATTTACCAGCTTCGCCACACTGCCGCTTCCGGAATCCCCGATTAAAAGCGCTGAAGATCCAAGAATGTCAAAACACTCCTTCATTGCGTCAAAATGTGCCTGCTCGCCTCCCACCATAATAGCCAGTGTCCCCGCTACCGCACCCGGCTCTCCACCAGATACAGGTGCATCAAGGAATCCAACCCCTATCTCCTTCAGCTTTGTATAACACTCTCTGGATTCTACCGGCGTTACAGAACTCATATCACACACGATGCTTCCCGGCTGAATTGTTGATGCAACACCGTTTTCTCCGAACAAAATCGCTTTTGTGATTGCTCCATTTGGTACCATGATAATAATCTTATCACATTGTGTGCCAATCTCTGCATAGCTGCCTTCTTTTCCGCCTGCAGCTACTACATCCTTTACCGCTTCCTGATTCAGATCAGAAACAATAACCTCTGCGCCTGCCTGTAACAGATTCTTTACCATAGGACGACCCATAATGCCAAGACCGATAAATCCAATTTTCATATGTATTATCCAACCCTTTCCAGTTCTTTGCTGTAATTCACGACTTCATCTATTGTCGGAATTGAAGACTGTGCACCCTTTCTTGTCACTACGATCGCAGATACACGGTTTGCAAATTCTGCTGCTGCTTCAAGTGATTCCCCATTCAAAAGCATTGCAGCCAACGCTGCTGTAAAGGAATCTCCTGCTGCCGTCGTATCGACCGCCTTTACCTTGCATGCTGGAATCCGAATCTCTTCTCCAGACTCTGGATTGATGTATACTCCATCACCACCAAGCGTCACGAGCACATTTTTCACACCGCGTGCCTTTAACACCTGTGCTGCTTCGGTCAGATGCTTTTGTGCTTCCGCAATTCCGGTCAGCATACCAAGCTCTGTCTCATTTGGTTTTACAATATCTACATATTCATACAGCTCTTCCGGAAAATGCTCCGGCACCGGTGCCGGATCCAGAATCACTGTCTTGCCAAGCGATTTTGCAAGCTTCGCCGCATAGCATACCGTATCAAGCGGAATCTCCAGCTGTAAAATCATAATCTCGCACTGCTCGATCAGTTCCCGGTTTGCTTCAATATCCTCCGGTCGAAAAGCAGAATTTGCTCCTGGCACGACTACGATGCTGTTATTACCACTTTTGTTCACCGTAATAAACGCAGTGCCTGTATTCTGCCCTTCTTTCTTTAAAAGTCCACCTACCTCAACGCCCGCTTCGGAAAGGCTTTTCAGCTGAAGCGCTCCATAATCATCGTCACCAATTGCGCCAAGCATTGCAACATCTGTACCAAGTCTTCCCGCTGCACACGCCTGATTTGCACCCTTTCCGCCCGGTACAAGTGTCATGCCATCACATAAAATCGTTTCTCCTTCAGCCGGCATATGATCCACATTCATAACCATATCCACATTCAGGCTGCCTACCACCAAAATCTTTCCCATATTTGTATCATCCTTTCACACTTCCTGCAGTAATACCCTCAACAAAATATTTCTGGAACGGGAGGAACAGACAGATCGGAATTCCTGCCGATACAAGCGAGGCTGCAAAAATATACGTCCACTGAATCGCCCGTTCTCCGCTGAAAGCACTGATTGCGATCTGGATCGTGCGGATCTCCTTTGATCTCGCTACGAGCAACGGCCACATATAGGAGTTCCACTGATTCATGAATATCATAAGGCCTGCTGTAATAAAAATCGGAACAGAAATCGGCATAATAATCCGGAAGAAAATCCTTGGCCAAGAAGCGCCGTCTACACGGGCTGCTTCAATCAGGGCTACCGGAATGTCCTTAAAGAACTGAATGAACAAAAATGCAACCAGTCCATCCGCAATTGCCGGAACAATCATTCCTGCGTAAGTATCTACCATCTTCATTTTATTCGCAACATCATAAAGCGGAATTGCAATTGATTCAAACGGAACCATAAAAGAAATCAAAACCAATCCATACAGAATCTTTTTTCCTTTAAACTCAAAGCAAGTGAATGCAAAACCCGCAATGGAATTCACCAGACACCCAAAGAAAATCGTACATGCAGTAACAATTACCGTATTTAAGATCGGACGCCAGAACTCATATTTTGTAAAAATAATGACATAATTTTCAAATGTTACTTTCGTCGGAATCAACGCTTTAAATGAGAATGGAAACATACTCTGAAAAAGATCTTCCTGCGTTCTTAAAGATGCTGACAGGCAGAAAATGATCGGAAACAGCGACACAATTACCATGACAATCAGCACAATATAAATCAGAATTTTTGAAACAATACCCTTTTGTCTTATTGTCATTTTTATGCCTCCTTCTCTGTCATAAATTTATTCTGAATCACACAGACACCTACAACGATCACAAGTAAAATCGTTACAATGCAAGCCTGTCGCTGACGATTAGAATATACAAACGCCGATTTGTACGCCTCATACATAAGCAGATTGGTGCTACCCTGCGGGCCACCCTCTGTCGCAATCTGTACCGGCGCAAACAGCAGGAAGTTTGCCGTCGTGTTGGCTACCAACACAAACAGTGAGGTGTTTTTCAGAAGCGGGATTGTAATACGGAACAGCGTACTGAAAAATCCAGAACCATCCATCTTCGCGGATTCATAAACCGAAAGATCAATACCCTTTAAGCCAGCGAGGAAGAACATCATCCAGTAAGCGCATCCGCGCCAGGATGAAATCAGGATAATGGACAGCAATGCCCAGTTTTTATCAATTAAAAATCCGATTGGCTTTACTCCAAAAATGCCAAGGATACTGTTTACAACACCATTATTTACATTCAGCAGCATCTGCCAGATAACGGTAGATACGCTCAAAGATACACAAAATGGAAGATACAGCATGGTACGAATACCTTCAATTCCTTTGATATGTGCATTCACCAGCATTGCCATAATAAAGGAAACGATAATCTGTACCGGAATGATAATTATGTTAAACTTTAATGTTACTTTTAAAGAACTCCAAAAGGTTTTATCTGCAAACAAAAATTTGTAATTGTCAAGTGTCACTGCTCCATCCTTGGACAGAAATGCCTGAACGACACTGATAATAATCGGATATATCTTAAAAACACAAATCAAAATTACCGTCGGCGCTACCAGAACATATGGGAGCCACTTATTTTTAATATGTATTCCGCCCATGTAATGATGTCTCCTTTCCTTACTCTGCCCATTTCTGAGCGCTTCTTTTTCTCATTACTCCTCTTTTACCCTTTAGAAAAGGCGGCAGCCGCTCGGGCGCCGCCTTCTGTTCAGTTTCTGCGTTTTACTGCTTATAAGATGCCACTGCAGAATCAAACTGCTCTACGGCGTAGTTTAAGGTATCCTCTACATCTGCACCATTTCTGACATCTTCCCATGCCTGATCCAGAATTGTGGAATACTCTCCGAATACCGGCGTAACGGCACGCGGATATGCAGTGTTTGCTGCCTCGTATGCTGCGATCTTCATGTCCTTAGTTGCATTTTCATCGTTTGTAATCTCTTCCTGCTTGTCAAGACGGCTCGGAACATCGCCATTGATGCTCAGCCACATATCACTTCCCTCACCAAGTGTGAAGTACTTGATAAACTCAGCTGCTGCATCCTTGTTTTCAGACTGGGAATTGATACCAAAGTACCAGCTACCGGTAGAGGTTGCCACCTTATCCTCATAGCCCTCGAAGCACGGAGCGTAGGTGCAGTCAATCTCATCATCACAGGTCATACCCGTTCTTGTCCAAGTTCCGCCAATCATGAATACCATCTTTCCGGAATAGAACATATCTGGAAGCTGATCTGCGTCATATCCTCTGGATGCGATACCATCATTTACAAGACCCTGATACCAGGTCATTGCCTTGATCCACGGCTCTGTATTTACAACGCCGTCAAGAGAATATCCATCTTCGCTGATGTTGGCTCCGCCCATGGAGTTCGGAAGCATGTTCATCTGGTAAATACGGCTTACCTGCTGGAAATCCAGTCCGATAATCCCTTTGCTTCCATCCGGATCCAGTGCTTCCTGAGCCTGTTTTGCCATATCTGCCACCTGCTCGTAGGTCAGGCGATGCTCTGCATCATTTTCCGGAAGCTCAATTCCAGCCTCCTCCAGTAAGGTCTTATTGTAGTACAGCTCCTGACAGGATGTATTCTCCGGTGCTGCATACATGGTATCTTCCCATACACCTGCTGTATAGGATGCCTCATCCCATTTTGCCTTGTCTTCATCGGTGAAATACGGATCGAGCGGCTCAAGATATCCGCTGGAGCCATACTTTGATACATAAGTCACGTCAACACTCATAACATCAAAGTCTGCATTTCCCGATGCGCTCTTTGTCTCGATAACCTCAAACAGATCGTTGAAAGAATAGAACTCTGCTTCCACATGAATTCCTGTCTCTTCCTCAAACTTCTCCAGAATCGGGACGGTAAGTCCTTCCCACCCCGTCTCTCCAGCACCCTGTGATACCCAACGGATTGTCGGCTTATCCTCTTCTGCAAAGCCTGTCATTGTCATGCCTGATGTCATGCCGGCTGCCATCGCCGCCGTCAGCCCAAATGCTACCATTTTTCTGTACTTCATACTATGTTCTCCTTTTCTTTTTTATATTTATATCATTTACTTTTTCAGTTTCTCAAATAAGTCTGCGAACAGATTGTCACGCTTGATGTGGTATACATATTTGATAAAATGACGATTGTTATCAAAGGCATACCTGTCATCATACTCCGGAATCGGACTATGAATCAGACAATCCTCTTCAAAGTCACCGTCCAGCAGCCATGCCACCGCTGTCACATCCCAGATCGGTCTTGTCCAGGTAGAACCACCATAGCAGGCACGTGCCTCCTCGGTCGTCACATCAATCAGGTAATCACAAAGCTTGTTCTTCCCTCTCAAGTGATACTCCAGCTCCGGTCCGCTTGTCGTAAATGCAGATACGACACCCATACACGGAAGCTGTACAAGCGGCACGCCGCATCCAAATACAATTCTTGCACCTGCCACATCCTGATACAGGTTAAACTCCTTGTTGTTCGGCCAATTCAGTGCATGTCCGCCCAGCCAGATCAGTACAATACGATCTCTGATCGCCGGATTCATTATCAGCGCAGAGGATACATTCGTAATGGCACCGATCGCAATGACATACAGTGGATGCTCCTCCGTATAATTCATAGCTCTTTCTGCCAGATCCTTTGCCGCATCTGAAATCACCGGCTCTGTCTCAGACGGCATATATTCCGTCGATCCGCGATAAACGACCTGCTTCAGATCCTCACGTTCCAGCAGGGTAAGAACATTCATGATCTCCTGATAGCTCTTCTCCATGCCATCTGCCGGACCTGTTGACTTCTCATTAAAAAACGGCGCTGCATAAATTGCTTTCAGATTCAGCTTCTCATCAGACTTGATCAGATATGAAAGTGCAAACTGGTCATCAATCTCATTGTACGTATCGGTATCGATGACAACATCTACTCTTCCCTTCGGCTTTTCCAGTCTCTGAATCAGCTTTGCATTATCAATGACTGATTTTGTCCCGGCAACGCCTGCAAACTCCTGCCACTCCTGTTTTTTCTTCTCGTTATCCATTGTCCTTTCTTTTGCCCTCCCATACATTTTGTAAGGAAAATATTTTCCTAAACTTCTTTTTCATGCGTTTATACTACATCCGAATTGTCTTTTTGTCAATACGTTTTTAAAATTTTGTATAGGAAACGCTTTTTTCTTTTCTTTTTCCTATTAATATTAACGATTTCGGATGCATGTTTTAAAAAAGCATATTCTTTTATAAGTACTTTTAGCAAAAATCCGGAGATAATTTAAGGCTAAAAACCGAAGCTTCGATTTTTAGCCTTTTTCCATTCTTTATCTGTTTCATTATTCTTCATATTTTATCTCCGAGTCTTTCCAGCAGATTTTCCACAGCCTTTATCCGCAGTACACGCACATTCGAACTCAGCAATCGCTTCAATAGAGTGTCTACGCCTTTTTCCCTGTCATTCTCTCTCTGATCTCCTGAAGCTGTTCCATCGAAATATTTACTGCTTCTGCAATTTTCTGTTCCGGCAGTAAGCCCTGCAGCAGAAGTGCCTTAACTGTCGCATCTCTTTCTTCGCATCTTCCCTGCGCAATTCCTCGTTCGATTCCCTGCTCAATTCCCTGCTCAATCCCTCGTTGTCTGTTCTCCTCCGCCAGCCGTTCCAACGCCGTACACATATTCACATTCTCCTCCCTCTCCGCTTCTGCCTGTAACACATCCTATCCAGAAATCAACGCGATCAGGATCGCCTCCTCTGCCGGAATTGGTTTGTTATACTTTTTTGAAGTCAACTACCCAGTCGTACTAACGGCTTACACCTCCGACCTTTAACCCCAATAGATATTGCTA
>ERZ827168.3658-NODE-3658-length-15411-cov-5.161696_pt1 | contig 15411 bp, 9 predicted proteins | sample MGYA00519868_ERZ827168 | MGnify/ENA primary metagenome ERZ827168 (study PRJEB31778, sample SAMEA3449271) | human gut metagenome | biome: human gut; feature: human-associated habitat; material: faeces | place: United Kingdom | collected 2010/2012 ...
AGCAAGCAAGCAAGCAAGCAAGCAAGCAAGCAAGCAAGCAAGCAAGCAAGCAAGCTAACCCAGATCTATTATATGTATACGCCGGGCCGGTATGCGGAGGATTTCCTCCGCATACCGGCCCGGCGTGTTTGCGCTTGGCGCATGGAGAAAAGGTCATCCTACGAATGACACGCTAAATCGGGAATGGTGAGAGATACCGATACGTATTATGAATACAAAACACCTATTTATAAATTTATTGCTTATGAAAACAATTTTGCGAGGAATTAGTATGAGGTTGTCGCTCATCGCGATGGTCTTATGTTTATGCGCCGCATGGCCGGGGCATGGGCTGGCTTGGGGTATGACCGGGTCGGCGAGCCCGGCGGGAATGACACCCGGGGCTCCACAGAGCCAGGCGAAAGGGGAGGTACGGTTTTCCAATACTCTGGATCCTGTAGCTTATAGCTTTATCTACAAGTGGGATCCGATGGCTACTTGGAGCTTGAATTTCAATATCGAGAACTTCACGAAGGGCATGGCTGTACGTGTACAGCTGGCGAACACGGCGAATCCGGACGGGGTAGAGTTCCGCTTTGAGGATTCTGAGCCGGCGCAAACGTTAGACAATGGCGGCTTTTGGATACCGGACGAGAAGTTGACGGACTATGGATATAGCGTTGGGCTTCGTCTGCAAATGAATAGCTCGAAGGAGTGTTCGGCGGACTATACCGTAAAAGTGTACAGCTCGCGAGACATGGGCACGGCTGCCCTAGCCTCTACCGGGCAAACGATACGATTTATGCTCGGTGATAAGGCTCCCGCTATGGGAGAGTTGTCGCGTACATCCGGCGATCTGAACGAGGATATCCCTTTTGCGATCAACGTGACGAAGGCTGGTTTCCTGCAGGGGCAACACGCTAAGATGAAGATTTATCTGAATGGCCCTTCTGAAGGCTTGACCCTTTCCGGGCAGAACCTAAGTAAAGAGACTGGTCTATATAATGAGCCTATATACGTATTAGATATTCCTTCGTTCTCCGCTACGCAATTCACGTTGATGGCTCACGCCACGGAGGAATGGAACGGAACGGTTCAAGTGGATATTTGTGATGCGGACGACAATAGGATAGTATATGGCGGCCAAGCACCGTTCGTTTTTCCGGCCAATAACTCACAGGACGATATAGCCGCTTTGAAAGCGATCGCCGAGGCCAATCCGCTGAACTCGGACTTGCAGAACTTCATCTCCAACAAGGATTACTTGAAAGACAGGGGATCGAACGATGGCTACAACGTGGGCGTGACATGGAACACCGAGTCCACGAGCCGGGTGAAAAGCTTCTTCATCGATGATGGTAGGACACAGACGGTCACTACCATGGATGTATCGGCGTTGTCCGGGTTAGAGCAGTTGGACTTGCAGAATACCCGGTTGAAATCCTTGGATTTGTCCACTTTGACAAAACTTCGGAGCTTGAGTTTGTATGGTAATGATTCGCTTACTTGGTTTACGGTGAAGCTCCCGAACTCGTTACCGGAGAATTTCTGGATGAATGGTTATACTACGATCATGGCCGGTACTCCGGTAGATGGCAATAACGCTTACGCCGCAGCAGGCACGGAGATCGATCTATCCGCTTACGCTACGGTGGGTGGCGTGAAATCGGTATATCAATGGTACCTTATTGATCGGGCTACTGGTAAACGGACGAAAGCGACTATGCAGGCGGTATCTGGCAAGGACGGTGCTTTCATATTTGAAGGAAAGCCGGGCGAATATTATAAGTGCGAGATCACAAACAATAATTACAGAGATTGGTGTATGGAGACACCAAGGATCAAGGTTGCTCGTGGCTCTGCAGACTACTCCCCTGCGGACATCGCCGGATTGAAGAAGTTGGCTGCCGATAACCCGAATATCACCCAATTGAAGGAGTTCGTGGATAGCAAGGGCTGGGAGCGCGAGAATTGGAACTCTTATCAAGACAATATCCGCACGGACTGGAGCACGGGTGAGGTAGGCCGGTTGACACATTTATATATCTGGTTCGAGTGGAACTCTACGGATACGATCTCTCAATTAGACCTAAGCGCTTTCACCGAGTTGAGGCATTTCGAGTGCGAGAATCACATGAATATCTCGAAACTGGATGTATCGAAGAACACGAAGCTGGAGCACTTGCATATATATAGTAAGAATCTGTCTTCTATTGACCTATCCAAATGTCCGGAACTGCGATATTTTAGATTCGGTACGAATCGCACGTTGGAGGGACGGTACCAAGATACGAAGCTGGCGGCACTGAACCTTACCGGTTGTTCGAAGCTGACGGAGCTTTACCTTGAGCATTCGCCTTTGGCTTCGCTGGATATCTCATCCTTCAAGCTATTGAGCCGTCTGGAGATTGAGTACTGCCCGAACTTGAAGTTGCAAGGTTTCGACAAGGTTACGAGCTTGACCTATTTGGCCTTGCCGCATACAGAACAGTTCGCGGATCTGGTAAAGAACCTGCCGGCATCTATCCGTCAGCTATATCTGCAAGATACGGAGTATGAGCTTCCTTCCTCACAAGTAGGGAAGAATTTGGAGTCGTTGGGATTGCCGGGATACGTGGAGAGTCTCGATCTGGCTCAGTACCCGAACTTGAGTAACTTGAATGCGGATGGATCTCTTTTGAGATATTCTACGGTGAAGAACTACCGGCAGATAAATTATGAGGGTTGGGGACGCATAACGCTTACTTCCCCCTCTCATCCGGGAGATCCATACTGGTTCGAGAACGGCGATACGATCGATCTCTCCTCGGAGGCCGTGATCGATGGCATAGAGACCGTATTCCTATGGGTAAACGCCAAATATAGGACAGAGGAGAAAGAGGCATTGAAGCCGGTGCCAAACCGTCCGGGCGTATTTGTGCTGAACAGCAAGGAGGAAAAGTATGGAGACTACTATTGTAAGCTGATGAACCCGAGGTTCTGTGAAATCACGGAGATCAATGTACGTTCCGGTTGGCAGATCGAGACCTCACGTATCCATGTGGAGACCACCGTCCCCCAAGTATTCGCCGAGAGCGACGTGGCTACCTTGGCACGTATCGTAGACGCTTCCAACAACAAGGCATTGAGCGAGTGGTGGAGCAGCGACGCATGGAAGACAAACGAGGGCTCACTGTATGCGCAAGCCGTTTGGAACGACGAGAACCCGCGCCGCTTGATACATTTATATATGTATGAGATGGGCGAAAGCTTTACGAAGAAGGTAGATCTCGCTGCCTTGGATAAGCTGGAGATCTTGTCGTTGACAGGCAATAGGGTGGAGGAACTGACCTTGCCGAAGAACAATACGGTATTGCGTTCTTTGATGCTGGGTGGAAACTATTCTTTGAAATCTTTGATCGTATCCGAGTATCCATCGCTGGAGTATCTGGATGTGTCTAGTACGGACTTGACGGCTCTCGACTTGTCTAAGAACAAAAACTTGAAGGAGTTGTTCTTGAATTGGACGATGCTTGACGGGGTAGAGAACAGCGCTTCGGCTTCGGGCCTTGCCGCTCAATTAACCGCATATGGCTTGCCTATACCCACTACCCGGATCGATTTGGCGGACTTCCCGGCCTTGATGTCTTTCAATGCCGATGGTTCGTGCTTGGAGTTCGCTAACGTGGAGAACCCGCGGCAATTGGAGGCTGCCTTCGGTGTTGTTAGGTTGCCGGTAGGTGAGGTTCGTCCGGGAGGTTTCGTGGCTTATGGGGAGACAATCGATCTTTCCTCACAAAAGATGGTAGGTACATCCGCCTCTCGCTTTACTTGGGTATTCGACGGCGATACGATCGACCATACGGACAGCCGCTATACGATTACCGAAGACTTGACCCCGAATTATCAAATTGCTGGTCTTGTAACCAATCCATTATTCCCCGGCTGGACGGTTCAGTACGATGCGTGGGTTTACACCTGCGATGGCGATGCGAACCTCGACATGCTGGTAAACGTACAAGACGTGACCGCTACCGTAAGCTACATCTTGCGGGACAAGGATAACATGATCCCCAACTTCGGTTTTGCCGAGGCGGATGTGAACTATAATAATAATGTAGAGATCGCTGACGTAATCGGTATCGTCAACCTCATCCACGGCAAGCCGGTTACCAAGGCCAGTGCACTGCGTTCTGAGGCCGAGGTTCCCGTACAAATGGAGCTCGACGCTGATAACTTCTTGACGATGAATAGCCAAGTACCGGTAGCCGGTATCTATCTGGAGTTGGTGGGAGCCATCGACGAGATCCCGTTGCTGGGCGATGCCGCCAAGTTCCTGCAGGCTTCCAGCTTGAACGGGGATACCTTGCGGGTGATCGGTTATAGCTTGGATGGCCGCACGATTCCTTCGGGCAAGAGCCGTATCCTGCGTATGCCGGCGGGCGTTACCTTGGTAGGAGCCTCCTTCTCCGACGCGAAGGCCAACAGCTTGAGGTCCGGTGGCGACGCGATCGTAACCTCCAATGCCCCGATCGAGGCGATCAGCCGCTTGGAGGCCGTCTCCAACTATCCGAACCCGTTCCGTGGCAGCACGACCTTCTCTTATCAACTGGAGGAACCCGCCCAGACGGTTATGATCCATGTATTCTCCGCGAGCGGTGCGTTGACCGCGGTACTGAACGGTTTGCCCGGCGAGGTAGGCGAGAACCGCTATACGGTTGCCCTTCCTTTACCGGCGGGCGTTTACTACTACCGCTTGACGGCGAAGACAGGCCATGGTGTGAAGGCAAGTAATACTAACATCTTTATCTGTAAGTAAATTATGAAAGTGAATCATATAAAACAATTATTCGTAGCCCTCTTCCTGCTGTTATCGGCGGGAACGGCTACCGCCGCCCAGTGGAAATTGGCGAAGACGAACCTGAACGCCGCTGGCAGCAAGGATACGCTCACCTTGAAGGTATCCGATAATACGGTAGATTTCTCCTCATTCCAAGTGGATTTCACCTTGCCGGCGGGCGTATTGCTGAGCGGTACGCCTATCCTCGGCGAGCTGGCGGACGATCATGCGCTCACGTGGAGCAAGCGCGCCGATGGCAGCTTCCGCTGCGTGGTATACAGCGTGAGGAATACCGAGATGAAGGCCCCGGGTGCCGTGCTACGCATTCCGGTAGAGCTGGCGGTCTCTTTCGTGGAAGGGACGTTCACGGCGAAGAACGGTCTCTTGTCCGACAAGGCATCCAAGGGACAGCCAGTCACGGATCTCACCGCTACCTTGACCTCTCATAAGGAAAAGGCCAAACTGGTCGTGAACGTATCGGGCTTGGAACAGGTGGTCAATACGGAGAAAGCCGCTGTATTGGACTGTAAGACCATCCCGGCGACCCTTCCTGATGGCAAGACCTTGACGATCGGGTACTATAAGGACGAGAAATGCACAGAAGTCGCAGGCGAATCAGACCGGAAGCAAGAAGGCATCTTCTTTGTCAAGGTATCCTATCCGGAAGACGCTGAATACGAGGCTTTCGAGCAAATCTATACCATGAGCCTGACAAGCAAGAAGGCTATCGCCGAGGGCGACATCACTCCCCCGACTGCCGCAAGCATCAAGGCGGGCCAATCGCTTTCAACCTCCTTGCTGTCCGGCGGTAGCGTTACAGATGAGGGATATCTGGTAGCCGGTACCTTCGCTTGGACATACGGAAACACCGTGGTGCCGGCAGGTACGCATGAGTACTCCGTGACGTTCTATCCGGATAACTCTTCTTATTACAATACGGCGGCGTTGTCCGTGGCGGTCAAGGTAGACACGACCTATAAGGTCACCGCTGTACAGACAACGGGTGGTGCCGTAAACGTATTAGGCAAGGCTGAGGATAACGTGTATGTAAAGGGTCAAAAGATCTCCTTGGTAGCGACCCCTCTACCCAACTATCAGCTTTCAAGCTGGTCGATCGCGGGCGAGAGCGTAGACTTGGGCAAGAAAGACACGCTCACGGTTACGGTAGGTGCGGATCGAACCTATAGCGCCAACTTTACCCCGATCCTGCATAAGGTATCTATCGAGACATTCGGCGATGCCAGCGGCGACCTTAAAGTGACCACGCCGGACGATCAGGCGGCGGATGGGCAGAAGCCGGTCTCAAATGGTGATGAATTGCAGCAAGGCTCGATCCTACAGATTGCGGCAATCCCGAGCGTGAACACCCAGCTGAAATCATTGCAGATAAACGGGGAGTCGCTCAAGGGCGACAAGGTAACGCTGACCGGGCCTTTGACGATCAAAGCCGTATTCGAGCCTAAACCGGTCAACATGGCCCTTGTCACCCTCGAAAAGAAGAACATGGAGCACGGCTCTATCTTATTATATAAGGAAGACGGTACGCTGATCACTTCCGGCTCTACCGTAGCGGTAGGCTCGAAGATTCGGGTAATCTCCCTTCCGGATGCCGGGTATAAGCTGGAGGGTAACGTCGGTCTGTCCGGCGTGACAGGACCCGGCACCGACAATCTATGCGCCGTGACCGGCGATATCACGTTGGTAAATGCCTCTTTCGTTGCGAAAGGATATGCTGTGACCGCCTCCGCCGTAAGCAGCAACCCGAGCCAGACCGCCTCCGGTACGATCACCTTGAGTAAAGAGGGTGAGGATGGTAGTTGGACTGAAGTAGGCAGTGGTGAAGAACTGGCATATGGAACGAGAGTGCGCATAGCTAAAGCGGAAGGGCAAGCCGGCGCAAGCTTGCTTACCATCTTGGCGAACAGCAAGGAAATATCCCAGAGTGATATCTTGACCGTAACCGGCCCCTTGACCGTGACGGCCGTGTTTGACCATCGGGTGAAGATCAAGAGGGAATACATCTTTTGTCCGTATCAAGAATACTACTACAGTGGCGTATCCCGCCCCTTCACGCCTTTCGCCTCGCAGACTTACGCAGGCTTCTCGTTCGATGTCAAGTATAAGATAAATGACGGTGAGGAAACTTCGACGGCTATTGATGCGGGCGATTATACGGTCGTATTGAGGCGTGCCGAGGATGGCTTGTATGAGGCGTTTGAAGAGATCTATCCGGATCCTAATAAGCCGGATGAAGGACGTGTAGGCTTGAAAATTAAAAAGTCTAAAGTGACGATAACGAAGGCTCCTACATCGCATGGAGCGAATCCTGGCACTCGACCGGGTACTGAGTTCGTGAATATTATATCAGAGACGAAGGATAATGTAACGACATACAAGATTACACCGAAAGGTGATGCTCTTAAGAATTACGAGGGTACGACTATTTACTATTATTCAACGAATCCTGTTGTGAACTTCTCTTTAGGTAATAGCACTCCTGTTTTACGTTCGAGTAATGGATCGCAACCGGAGGGTGTGAGGATTACGAATGGTGGTCTTCCTTGTGATTTGAATGATATTCGAGCAGGGGTAACGATCACATTGGAGGCTGTTGCGCCTGTAGGTCAGCACTTCGTTGAGTGGTCAGACAAAAATAGTGACAATCCAAGGGTATACCAAGTAACGGGAGATGTCGAGATTTATCCTATATATGCTCCTAAAGATGAATACCCAGCGTGTACATTGGCTAAGTCATCTGAATATAATGGCATGGCACAAACCGTGGAGGTAAAAGGTAGTGATACTTCTTGCGTGATCTCTTTCTACCAGAATGAAGAAGATTGTAATGCCGAGGTTAATAAAGTGCCATTGAAGAATCCGGGTACATATTATGTACGTGTTGATCGTCCGGAAGATAAAACTTATAAATCTTATACGAAGGTGTTTACTTATGAGATTACTTTGGGTACACCTACGGTTACATGGCCTGCGGCTTCCGATATATTGTCCGGTCAAAAACTATCCGAGTCTGTTTTACAAGGCGGTCACGCCGGTATCGTAGCCGGAACATTCGCTTGGAGCGATCCGGATAAGGAGATTACCGAAAAGGGAATGCAAGAGATTGCCTTCACGCCGACCGATCCGAATTATAAGCCGGTTAGTAGCAAGATAGAGGTGAAGGTTGTCTCCTCTACCTCTTCCTCCACCGATCCGGAAACCCCGGTCATTCCTGTGGATCCCGTAGACCCGGAGAACCCGGACGTGCCTACCTGCGTGGAGTCCATCGAGGAGGGTATGAGCCTGTATACGGCCAACCAATCCATCTTCGTGGATATGCCGCAGGAGGTTGCCTTGAAGGTGGTTGACGTAGCCGGTATCGTTATTTTCGAAGGAAAGGTTTGCGGCAAGATGGAGATTCCGGTAGGTCATGCCGGTGTCTATTTCTTGAAGTGTACCGCTCCAGATGCCTCGTTCGTGAAGAAGGTCGTGGTTCGTTAGTGCGAGCCGTTTTTATCGTATCATAACACTGCCCATCATAAGGTCTTTATGATGGGCATCGTAAGCAGCTTATACTGCCCATCGTTACGACCTAACGATGGGCAGTGTTATTTAGTAACAGATGTAATTGTTTATCTTACGTTTTATAAGAAATATCCTGTAAAAAACTTCGAATTATATTTGGTGGTATCAAAAAAGGCCGTATCTTTGCAACGTTCAAACAAAAACAATAAAGACAAGAACAATGACACGCAACTTGCAAAATAGTCTCATTATTTCTCTAAACATTATTCTACTCTGGGAACGGGATAGGAAGTGAGACTGTATGCTTTGCGAGCATTACGATAGATGAAAGAGCCTTTCTCACTTCCTTGTGAGAGAGGCTTTTTTAGTTAGTATAGGATATTAGTAAATTAAGAATATAAGATTATGTCAGACAGATTATTTATTTTCGACACCACCTTACGTGATGGTGAACAGGTTCCGGGATGCCAGTTGAATACAGTGGAAAAGATTCAAGTAGCTAAGGCGTTGGAACAGCTAGGTGTTGATGTGATCGAGGCTGGTTTCCCTGTCTCCAGTCCCGGGGATTTTAAGAGTGTGGTTGAGATCTCAAAGGCCGTGACTTGGCCGACCATCTGTGCCTTGACCCGTGCGGTGGAGAAAGATATCGACGTGGCAGCCGAGGCGTTGAGATTCGCTAAGCGGGGACGTATACATACCGGAATCGGCACTTCTGATTCTCATATCAAATACAAGTTTAACTCCACGAGAGAGGAGATTATAGAGCGTGCGATCGCCGCCACGAAATACGCTAAAAAGTACGTGGAGGACGTAGAATTCTACTGTGAGGATGCCGGGCGTACGGATAATGAATATCTAGCCCGTGTCGTGGAGGCCGTGATCAAGGCCGGGGCTACCGTAGTGAATATCCCGGATACGACAGGATATTGCTTGCCGGATGAGTACGGGGCGAAGATTAAGTATCTGATGGAACATGTGGATGGCGTACATAACGCTATTCTTTCCACTCATTGCCATAATGACTTGGGCATGGCTACTGCGAATACCGTACAAGGCGTGTTGAACGGAGCCCGTCAGGTGGAGGTAACCGTAAACGGTATCGGTGAGCGTGCAGGTAACACGTCATTGGAAGAAGTCGCCATGATTTTCAAGAGCCATAAAGAACGTGATATCATCACCAATATCACGACGAATAAGATCTATAGTACGAGCCGTATGGTTTCTAGCTTGATGAATATGCCGGTACAACCGAATAAGGCTATTGTCGGACGTAATGCGTTCGCTCACTCCTCCGGTATCCATCAAGATGGCGTTTTGAAGAATGCGCAAACCTACGAGATCATCGATCCGAAGGATGTGGGTATTGATGATAATGCGATCGTATTGACTGCTCGTAGCGGTCGTGCGGCGTTGAAGCATCGCCTGCATGTTTTAGGTGTGGATCTGGAGCAGGAGAAATTGGACAAGGTGTACGATGAGTTCTTGAAACTGGCCGATCGTAAGAAAGATATTAATGATGATGATGTTTTGATGTTGGTCGGGAAGGATCGTACGGCCACCCACCGTATTAAATTGGAATATTTACAGGTAACTAGTGGTGTTGGAGTACAATCAGTCGCAAGTATTTGTTTAAATTTGTCGGGAGTAAGAAGATATGAGGCCGCAGCTGGTAACGGTCCGGTTGACGCGGGTATCAAGGCGGTGAAAAAAGCCATTAGTAATAGTGACATGACGATTCAGGAATTCTTGATCCAAGCCATTAATAAAGGTAGCGATGATACGGGCAAGGTGCATATGCAGGTAGAGTATAACGGGGCTACCTATTATGGGTTCTCTGCGAATACCGATATTATCGCTGCTTCCGTGGAGGCTTTCGTGGACGCCATCAATAAGTTTATAGTAGACTAAAAATAGACAAGACAATGAGCAAGACATTATTTGAGAAAATCTGGGACAAACACGTGGTGGACACGTTGCCCGACGGAACCATACAATTGTATATCGACCGTCTGTATTGTCATGAGGTGACTAGCCCGCAGGCTTTCGCCGGATTACGTGTACGTGGATTGAAGCCCTTCCGTCCCGCGCAAATCACTTGTATGCCGGACCACAATATCCCGACATTGAACCAAGATAAGCCTATCGAGGACCCTATATCCAAGAATCAAGTGGATACCTTGGAAGAGAACGCGAAGTATTTCGGCTTGACGTATTACGGTCTTCAACATCCGAAGAATGGTATCATCCATGTGGTAGGTCCGGAGACAGGCTTGACGCAGCCGGGTATGACGATCGTTTGTGGCGACTCCCATACTTCTACGCACGGTGCCATGGGCGCTATCGCCTTCGGTATCGGTACGAGCGAGGTGGAGATGACCTTGGCTACCCAATGTATCATGCAGCGTAAGCCGAAAACGATGCGTATCACGATCGATGGTGTACGCAAACCGGGCGTTACGGCGAAGGACTTTGCTTTATACATTATTAGTAAGATGAGTACCAGCGGTGCTACGGGCTATTTCGTAGAGTACGCTGGCGAGGCGATTCGTAATACGACCATGGAGGAACGTCTGACGATCTGTAACCTTTCTATCGAGATGGGTGCCCGTGGCGGTATGATCGCTCCGGATGATGTTACTTTCGATTATTTGAAAGACCGTGAGTTTGCCCCAAGAGGCGAGGAATGGGAGCGGAAGGTGAGCGAGTGGCGTCAGCTGTATAGTGATCCGGACGCTAAGTTCGATAAGGAGATCGTTTTCCACGCCGAGGATATCGACCCGATGGTTACGTACGGTACGAACCCGGGCATGGGTATGAGTATCAGCAAAGATATCCCCTCCTTAGAGAGCGTGCCCGAGGCAGGCCGTATCTCTTATAAGAAGTCTTTGGATTATATGGGCTTCAAGGCAGGCGAGTCTATGTTGGGTAAGAAAGTGGATTATGTCTTTTTAGGTAGCTGTACGAATGGCCGTATCGAGGATTTCCGTGCTTTCGCCTCTTTGGTGAAAGGAAAGAAGAAAGCGGATGATGTAACGGTTTGGCTGGTTCCCGGCAGTTGGCAGGTAGAGCGGGAGATTCGTGCCGAGGGGATCGACAAGGTTTTGGCCGAGGCCGGCTTCGTCCTTCGTCAACCGGGATGTTCCGCTTGTCTGGCGATGAATGAGGATAAGGTTCCGGCGGGTAAATATGCGGTCTCCACTTCCAACCGTAATTTCGAGGGCCGCCAAGGACCGGGTGCTCGCACCATCTTGGCGGGGCCGCTTGTGGCCGCCGCCGCCGCTGTGACAGGTAAGATCACGGACCCGAGAGAACTGATGTAAAGACTAATCTAATAAAGTAGCATAAGATGAAAACAAAATTCAATATAATCACAAGCACTTGCGTACCTCTTCCTTTAGAGAACGTGGATACCGACCAGATTATCCCAGCCCGCTTTCTGAAAGCGACTACCAAAGAAGGGTTCGGCGAGAACTTATTCCGGGATTGGCGATATGATAAGGAAGGTAATAAGATCGAATCATTCGTCTTGAACGATCCTACGTATAGCGGAAAGATATTGGTAGCGGGAAAGAACTTCGGTTCCGGTTCCAGCCGTGAGCATGCGGCTTGGGCGATCGCCGATTACGGTTTCCGTGTCGTGGTCTCCAGTTTCTTCGCCGATATCCATAAAAACAACGAGTTGAACAACTTCGTGCTGCCGGTTGTTGTGACTGAAGAGTTCCTCGCTGAATTGTTCGATTCGATTTACAAGGACCCGAAAACTGAGGTCGAGGTAAATCTACCGGAGCAAACGATCACGAACAAGGCTACGGGCAAAAGCGAGCATTTCGAGATCAACGCCTATAAAAAGGATTGCCTGATCAACGGATTGGACGATATCGACTATTTACTGGCAAATAAATCAAAGATAGAAGCCTTCGAGGCAGCACGCTGATTATGATAGAAATAATGGATACAACCCTCAGAGATGGGGAGCAAACTTCGGGCGTCTCCTTCGCCGCTCACGAGAAGCTTAGCATAGCGCAAGTGCTGCTGAACGACTTAGGCGTGAACCGGGTGGAGATCGCCTCCGCCCGTGTGTCGGACGGAGAGTTTGAGGCCGTGAAGCGTGTAGCCGCTTGGGCCGCCCGTTCCGGAAACCTAGACAAATTGGAGGTCTTGGGTTTCGTGGATGGTACGGTCTCTCTCGACTGGATTGAATCCGCAGGTTGCCGTGTCGTGAACTTGCTTTGCAAGGGCTCTTATAAGCATGTCACCGAACAGCTTCGAAAGACTCCCGAGCAACACGTTGACGATATTCGTACGGTCGTATTGGAAGCGGCGAAACGGAAGATCGACGTGAATATCTATTTGGAGGACTGGTCGAACGGTATCAAGCATTCCCCGGATTACGTATTCTTGGTAATCGATGCGTTGAAAGGACTTCCGATCTGCCGTTTCATGCTCCCGGATACCTTGGGAGTCTTGAATCCCGGAAATACCTACGAGTATTGCAAGATGATGGTGGACCGCTACCCGGATTTACGGTTTGACTTCCATGCGCATAACGACTATGATCTTGCCGTAGCGAATGTATATTCCGCCATCCGTGCGGGTATCAAGGGAATCCATACGACCGTGAACGGTTTGGGAGAGCGTGCGGGTAACGCTCCTTTGAGTAGCGTACTTGCCGTTATCAAGGACCAGTTGGGAGAGGAGACGAGCTTGAGGGAGGAAAAGATAAACAAGGCTAGCCGTTTGGTTGAGACCTACTCCGGGGTGCATATCCCGCCCAATAAGCCGATCATCGGAGAGCATGTGTTTACGCAATGCGCCGGTGTCCATGCGGACGGCGATAGCAAGAACAACCTGTATTGCAACGACCTGCTCCCCGAGCGTTTCGGACGGGTTCGCGAGTACGCTTTGGGCAAGACCTCTGGAAAAGCGAATATCCGCAAGAATCTGGAAGCGCTCGGTATCGACATGGACGAGGGTTCGATGCGTAAGGTTACGGAGCGGATCATTGAGCTGGGCGATAAGAAAGAAATGGTTACCCCGGAGGATCTTCCTTATATTATCAGCGATGTGCTTCATCATGATAATGCGCTGGAGGATCAGAAAATACGGATCTTGAACTATTCCTTATCCTTGGCCCAAGGGCTGAAACCGGTGGCTACCTTGAAGATCGAGATCAATGGCGAGGCTTACGAGGAATCGGCTTCCGGTGATGGCCAATACGACGCTTTCGTTCGTGCCCTACGCCGGATTTATTCCCGTTTGAACCGCCCGTTCCCGATGTTGACGAACTATTCGGTATCCATCCCGCCGGGAGGACGTACGGATGCGTTCGTGCAGACGGTCATCAGCTGGAATTATGCCGGGGTCGATTTCAAGACTCGTGGTCTGGACGCTGATCAGACTGAGGCGGCGATCAAGGCGACATTGAAGATGCTGAACAAGATAGAGGATTAATAATTAAAAAGGTAAAGGGTATGAAAAAGTTGACTATCGCGCTTGTAGCGCACGACAATCGTAAGGCGGAAATGGTAGAATGGGCGGTACATAACGCTGAGTTCTTGTCTCACCACCATATTGTTTGTACGGGTACGACCGGAAATTTGGTTCGTAAAGCTCTCGAGGAAAAAGGGGTGAACGCGGATATTGCTTGCATGCATTCCGGTCCGATGGGAGGCGATGCTGAGATTGCCGCTATGGTTGTCCGTAAGGAGATCGATTTGGCGGTCTTTTTGATAGACGACTTGAATCCGCAACCGCACGAGGCCGACATCCAGATGTTGCTTCGCCAGTGCCGTGTTCATAACGTACCTATCGCTTGTAACCGTTATAGCGCCGACTTGATGATTACAAGTACCCTGTGGGATGATGACACGTATTTCCCCACGGAGCCTAAGTATGTACATTTTAACAGAGAATAATAACAAACATTTACGATGAAACTGAATATAGCAGTACTTCCCGGAGACGGGATCGGACCAGAGATTTCCGTGCAAGGCGTGGAAGTAATGAGTGCCGTTTGTGAGAAATTCGGACATGAGGTTCACTATGAGTATGCTCTTTGTGGCGCTGACGCGATCGATAAGGTAGGCGATCCTTTCCCGGAGGAGACCTATCGGATTTGTAAGGATGCCGACGCTGTTCTTTTCTCGGCCGTGGGCGATCCTAAGTTTGATAATGATCCGACAGCGAAAGTACGTCCGGAGCAAGGTCTTTTGGCGATGCGTAAGAAGTTGGGCCTGTTCGCTAATATCCGTCCGGTGCAGACCTTCAAATGCCTATTGCATAAATCGCCGTTGCGTGCCGAATTGGTGGATGGCGCGGATTTCTTATGTATCCGTGAGTTGACCGGTGGTATGTATTTCGGTGAGAAATATCAAGACAACGATAAGGCATACGATACGAATATGTATACCCGCCCGGAAATCGAGCGTATCTTGAAAGTGGGCTTCGAGTATGCGATGAAACGGAATAAGCACCTGACGGTTGTTGACAAGGCGAACGTACTTGCCTCTTCCCGTCTATGGCGCCAGATCGCTCAAGAGATGGCTCCTAGCTATCCGGAAGTAACGACAGACTATATGTATGTGGACAACGCCGCTATGCGTATGATCCAAGAGCCGAAATTCTTCGACGTGATGGTAACCGAGAATACGTTTGGTGATATCTTGACGGATGAGGGTTCTTGCATCAGCGGCTCTATGGGCTTGCTGCCTTCCGCTTCTACCGGAGAGAGCACGCCGGTTTTCGAGCCGATTCATGGCTCTTGGCCGCAGGCGAAAGGGCTGAATATTGCGAACCCCTTGGCGCAAATTCTTTCAGTAGCGATGTTATTCGAGTATTTCGACCTCAAAGAAGAGGGAGCCTTGATCCGTGAAGCCGTAGACGCTTCCCTCGATGCGAATGTCCGTACGCCGGAAATCCAAGTGGAAGGTGGAGCGAAATATGGAACGAAAGAAGTGGGTAGTTGGGTTGTCAATTATATCACGGAAAAGTAGTATAAATGGGCCGATTTCGCACCAGTAGTGGCGCAGGCTCACACGTATAGTGGCATCGGCTCACGCGAGTAGTGGTATTGGCCTACGCCACTACTCGCG
>ERZ827168.3659-NODE-3659-length-15410-cov-3.848974_pt1 | contig 15410 bp, 22 predicted proteins | sample MGYA00519868_ERZ827168 | MGnify/ENA primary metagenome ERZ827168 (study PRJEB31778, sample SAMEA3449271) | human gut metagenome | biome: human gut; feature: human-associated habitat; material: faeces | place: United Kingdom | collected 2010/2012 ...
TATTATTGCGTTGCGCTGCTGTATCTTCCTCTTCCTCCATCAGCTTCATTTCTTCATCCAAGTCTTCCGTCAAAGGAGAATGAGCCGTAACCGTGCGTTGGGAGTTGATCGGCTTACCACCATTGGCAACAGAAAGCGTTTGCAAGGTTTCAGCCAAATCTTCCGGAAGGATAGAGCCAAATTCCACATCGATCAGGTTGTTCACCAATTGGGGACGGTACTTAATATTGGTAATGTTGCATATCCCAGCCAAAACTACCGACACGCAACGTTGTACGACCGGTCCGAACGTCTCCATGTTCTCGCTCGCCTTGATGGTGGCATCCATCAGCATGAACTTACGGGCGACACCGGACAGATTACCGATACCTTTCAAGTTATCAAAGGAAAGGTCCGGAGTGGAAGTACCGGCAAATTGCTCATTCTTCGTTTCTTCCAATTCTTTGTCCACAGATGGCTGGGAACCGGTCCACGTCAGATAGTCCGCATCGCCATGATACTCTTTGCCGGACATTTCATCGACCCTAATGGGGAAATTAAGGTCTTTCCCAGTTGCTTCCTTAGAAGGTAAATCGGAATCTCCATATGTTTTCAAGATTGGTTCCGCAAAGTAGTCGTTAGTGTCGGCCATACGGGACAAACGCATTTCCCGTGCATCCATGATACCGGCAACCTCGTCCCATTCAGGTTGGAAGATATCGGCATACACAACCGGAATTTTTCCGAATAGATTGGGAACCTCTTTTATTACCCAGCCGCCCATCTCATCGGTAGCTGTTATAATCTTATCGGCTGTCCAGATAGTACAACTATTCCGGAGCATACCGTTAGAATTTATCTGGTAACGATGAATAAAAGCATCCAAATCGTCGTTATCATCAAAATGAGGATAAAACTCAGAAAAGGTATTTGCATTACGAGGAACAGAAAGCGTCTTAACCTTCAACTCCGTAATCAATTTGCCGTCTAATCCTTTGGAGGTATACGGATAGAACACAAGAGCAGCCTTACTTTCAGAAAGTACCTTGCGTGCGAATGATTTCAGTACGGATTGCATCTTCAGCCGACGTTCCCATACACGCTTGAACTCCAGAAAACCATCGTTCTGATCCGTTCCTGTAATCGTCATTTGCCCGCCAAACAGGAAAGCGACAGAGGTCCGTACCTCCTTCTTTGGAAAGTTGGTAACGATACGGGCCACATCGACAATCTTGTCTTCCAGCCGTAACGGCTCCCCGTTCTTATCTTTCAATGTCTCCGAATAAACCTTCAGTCGTTTCGGTTCACGCCAGCCGACAGAGGTTTTACGTCGCCGGCGCTCACCGTGGTATTCTCTGTAATATTCTCTTGGTTCCCGGTATTCAATCGTATCGACACATAACGTACTGACTACCTGCCCAAAATCTTCATTCGCAAGAATTTCGCTTATACTTGGCATAATTGTTTTATGCTAAAATATAAAAGCAAATAGTTTTTCGCTGTCAATACGACCAGTATAAACAAGTTCACTTTGAAATGTAAAAACCAAGAACACATATCAAAACGCAAGTATGTGGCAGAAAAATATCGGGATTTTATCTAACATGTGTCACAAATATCAGAAAAACACTTTCATTTTGCCAATTATCGTCCTCTTGCTACCCGACGTACAGAGTTAGCCTTGCACAACCCAATAAACTCTACATTCTCGGCAAGTATTGTCATACCATCCGGCGCATCATCATGCTTGTTACCACCCTCTTTCTTATAGCTGGTCAAAGCTTTCATAAACCGGTCGTAATCCGAACCTTTCTTATACTCGCTTTCTTCCAAGAAATAACAATGCTTCTTAATCCAACCAGACTTCAACAAGATACGTGTATCCTTATTGGCTGTTGTCGGTTTCGCCTGAATGATACATTTCTCGTTCTTTGACTTCACGGCCTTACGAACATTGAGAGCGAATATGCGACCACCGTTGTTACTCTCGATACGCATATTGTCGCAACGAGTATCAAGGATCAAGGAAACCAACTTCGGTTCGGTGATCTCGACATTATCTTTCGTAAACAGCACATCGGTAATGAAATACTTCGTACCGAATACCTTGGCAATCGGAGCACAGAAATCATCGTCTCCCTCGTCAGCCACATCGGTAGCTCCGATAACACCGTCCGGTTGCTTGCCCTCAATATCAGCCAATTTAAATCGGTTAAGCTCCGATTTCGGGAACAACAACCCGATTGCCTCGATTGGATCTTGCATATACTCGGCACACCAAATGGAATCGTCCGTTTCCTCACGCAATTCGTGATAATACTCTGTCGTATGTACCTCCTCACAAAAAGAACGGTCGTTCTCATCCAAGGCGGCGATACGAATGATCTCGTCATACTTTCCCATCTCCTCCATACGGCCGAGCACGTCAGTGGCAGACCAGCGGGTACCGATGTCGATAGAGCTACAATTTCCTTCGATACGGGAATCATGCGTTCCCTGCTTCCACGACCAGACCTTTTCGTTATTGGTGTCAGATAGTGCATCCTCCAAACTCTTATACAAGTCGTCGGTCATAGCCAACATAGAAGCACCGAAGCCGATCACCGTACCGCCTACACCAGCCCCGAAGTAACTTACCTGCCGGGCAGTGTCCAAACTCCAACCATGAACGTTCTGCTTATCCCCTCGCAATTGCACATCCGGGAATATCTCTTTGAACCGGGAAGAGCGGACGATGTCGCGCGTGTCATAAGACAGCTTGTTATACAGCGTATCGGAACAGCAGTTGCGCATGACCGACTCTTCCGGGAAGTGGCCAAGCATCCATGAAATGAACAAGGATGATATATAAGACTTCCCGGCACGTGGCGGCATGGAGACGGCCAGCCGGCGGATCACACCCGACAGATACGATTCGTACACCCGGGTGAAAGCATCTGCCACCTTCTTTAAGAACAGACGCTTAGCAAAGAACTTAGGGTCATGATATAAACAATAGGCCCAGAAATCATTCCGAGCCTCCCGTTTGCGCAATATGGTCGCCGCCTTTGCCTGCCTAATCAATATTTCTCTCTTACTCTTTTTCGCCACGGATAATTGCTGCTAGTTCTTCATCCGACATCGATTCCAATTCATCCCCCAGCTTAACAAGGTTCTCGACCTCTTTCTTATCACGCCACTTAGCCGGCTGCCGGTTCTTCAACCAAAAAATAGCGGCTGTCGTATCCGGAGGATAATGCTCGATATACTCTACTTTATCCGTAATCCGGCCCTCATTGGTAGCGAACTTCGTAGCCTTGGCATCGTAGCCAATCGCACGGCTGTAAAGTCTCGAAGCGACATTCGCATCCGCCACAGCCTTTCCCTTTTTTAAGGACTCAAGAAATTGAGGAAACTTCTTTTTCCAGCTGTTCAACGTTTGTTCTGAGACAGAGAAGAACTCAGCGATCTCTTTATCCGTTGCACCTAACAGACAAAGTTTTAGAGCCTGTTCCGCATACTCTTCTCTATATCCAGATTTACGCCCCCTACTTTTCTTTTTTACTTCATTCTTCTCTGTCATAATTAACCAAAACTAACGAATCGGGACAATTCTGCCCTCAATTCAGGTAAACTTCCATTATCAAAATAGAAAGAAGAACGCATTTTACCTTCTTTCTTTACACCACGCATCGACTTACACAAGTGTTCCCCTTCCAATACGATACCCATCGCCAAAGGTGGATATTCCGAACCTAACGCTTCTTGGAGCATCACGATGATATCTTTCGCTAATCGCTCTTGTACCTGTAACCGTGCCGCACAATAATCAACGACACGACCAACTTTCGATATGCCTAGTATCTTACCTTTCGGATTGGGTATATAAGCAAACCAATACTTCCCAAAGAAAGGCATCATATGATGTTCACACATTGAATAAAATCCACCTGAATCTGCGATAACACTATCACAAGAAAGGCCATCCACGCCATTTGGGAAGACCGTTATTTTAGGCACTTGTGACAGATCATATCCACGAAAAATCTCTCTCCACATTCTTATGATACGATCCGGCGTTCCCTTCAAGCCCTCCCGACAAGGATCCTCGCCTATAAAAGAAAGGATCGTTCTTATCGCACATTCAATATCTTGTGTGTTTGTAAGCTTAACTTCCATTTCGGATGCTCTTTAATATAGTTAATAACTTCCTTCGTATTCCGGCCGGAACAAGGCTGCAAATAATATACTCCCGCTGAATATTTATCATATTGCGACATATCCTGTCCGGTATAGACTACTTTCAGTTCATTCGGGTTGATCACGACTGTTTTACCGCCCTCTTTTGGGGAACACGTAATCCAGTCTATATTTACAGGTGGAACCAAAGTTCCATTTGTCTCAATCTGAACAAATCGGCCAGTGGCCTTGATCTTATCAACCAAATCATATGTAACCTGCATACAAGGCTCTCCGCCTGTCAATACGACATGCAAAGCCGGATAACGCCTTATTTCCGCAATAATCTCATCATCACTTAACATCTTGCCTTCTTTGTGTTCCGTATCACAGAACGGACACCTCAAGTTACATCCAGAGAAGCGAACAAAAACAGCTGGCGTACCAGTAAAGTAGCCTTCACCTTGAATGCTGTAAAAAATTTCATTTATCTTCTTCATACCACGCTATATTATTCTCTGATTCCTGAACCATCACCTTAAAACATTGAGGTATCTGGTCACAGATCCACTTCGCTATATTTTCCGCTGTCGGATTAAACGATAATACCTCATTCAAGTTCTTATGATCTAGTTTCTCATGGATCATTCGCTTGACATGGGCAAAGTCGACAACCATACCATCTGGATTCAACTGTTTAGACCTGCACCAAACGATTACGATCCAGTTATGCCCATGCAAGTTCTCACACTTACTCGCATAAGAGAGACTCAGACGATGAGACGCCGATATCTCTAGACGCTTCCTTACTGTATACATACGATTTTTATCGATAAAGAGTTAATACCTGTCTTATCTCTTCCTCCTCCCGTTTCCGGCCATACTCGCCAAATTCGATCAAAGGAAGTATTTCATGTTTCATATAAGATATATTCCTGCCGATTACATCCATGGAAAACGGATATCCGTTCAACGCAAAAGCAATAAATTTACGGAAACACGGTTTACAGTTCCAACATTCGTGCCCATCAACAGGAGCATAACAACTGAACGATGAACTAAACGCTTCACTAATATTACCTCCTTGAGCTATATATTGCTTCAACAACTCAGTCTTGGTATATGCTTTATAGTCCAAGTTTATCTTGATCGTTCGTTTTTCTGTCCAATGTTGTTTTTGGTAGAGATAGCCGAGTAAGTCCTCATACAACTCGGCAAATACAGGCGATTTATCAAGAACACGGTCACCGGCTGTCGCTCCCAAACAGATTTCATCGCCATAGTTCGTCGCAATACCGATCAAATACATATTCCTTAGAGGGATAATCTTATCTTCACGTTCCCACTTTGATAAATCCAATCTCTCAATGATGGTATCATCCGGAAGACGCTTCATTTCCTCTTTTGAATAACGGGTATTCATATCGACATAAAGCCTTATATCCGGTTTCCAGAGTTTGTCTATCAACCAACTATCCATACCTCCTGAATACAGAAGGACTTTCTTGTTATAAGTATCGTTCCGCATACCTTTGAAATTTTATCCACTCATTAAAATTGTGTCTATTCGATAAATCATGATTCTTAGCCCTCATCCCTTGGGGAGGATTACGATATATCATTTGCTTGCCATTGAAGAAATAAATCTGCCCAAATCTGGAACCGGACAACCAAGTCGTACTATCAACGCTATCAAACTTCAAAAAAGGAAGAAATATCGTATCTGTAAATCCAAGCCCATGAATACGGGTACCGACATAGTGAGCTTGATCGATAAACCATTTTAATATCATGGGATTACCTCTTATCCGCCTACCCTCTTCCATCGCAGAGGTCGTACCGATCGCAACATAGGGATAATCTTCACACATCCGAATAAAATAATCCTTCCCCCGGCTTGCATGCCAAACAGGAATAGGCCGCCGCCCTGTACGATCTTCCAAATATTTACGGTAATACTCGACCTTCTCCAGCCCTACAACAACATCTATATCCAGCTCAAAGAAGCGTTGAATGTTATTTTTCAGAACAAAGTCAGCATATTTCTTGACATAGCCATCCCAATCAAAACTGTTATTCTTTCCGGAAAAGGCTGAAAACGCACCGCTATCAAGAATATGTTTCTCTTGACAGACATAACCACCATAATGTCCCGATTTATGCTCCCAAAAAGAACTTAAGAGATAGATATCTTTCGTGTCAAGGTTCCATCGTTTGGCACAAGGTTTATAACCGGCAAGATATAAGATCATAGCTCTATTTCCTTTCCGCAATGAGGGCAAACCATCGTCTTTCTCTTATTCTCTACTTTATCTGCTCCCTCAAAAAAACGATCCACATCCGTCGGCATATCATCAAATGGAAGCTCCAACTCCCAATCACCAAGTTCGTCAATACTGAAATCTTCAACTACGGCTGCAAAATCGAACATAGAAGTGTCCGATGTATGGTTATCAGCCAAAGCCAAAAGCTTTCTTTTTTCATCTTCTGTAGACAAATCCGTTCTCCTGATCGCTATCAGTTCATTCCCGTCAGACTCTACAACCCGAACCTTTAACCCAAGTTCCAAAGCCTGCTCATAAACGCCATTTCCGGCAATAATAACATCGTTCTTATCCAATAGAATAGAACGACCCGTTCCGCAGTCCTCCAGGCTCTTTTTAATAAGCCGTTTATTCTTATCTGTGTGGATGCGATAATTCCGAGGGTCATACTTCAATTCTGTCATAACTTTTATTCTAAAATATAACAGGGGTAATCAATTAACACAAATACAGTTGCAATTCCCGGATAGCCTGTTCCACGCTCCGAACAATCACATACTTACTACCTGCCATTTCAACTTGGCGTTGGTATTCTTTTTGATCGGGAGATTGTTTTCCCGTCGATGTCTTGAACTCCAAACAAAGGGAAGCATACCCCTTTTTCGGTATCTGAAGGATTACATCGGCCACTCCACGTTTAACGCCTTGGCGCTTCATATTAGCCGCTTCTATTTTATGCCGGCTACCACCATTCGGAACAGCAAAAAGAAGTCGATCCGGCAAGTTCGGAAAAAACAAAGGTACTTTATTGAAGAACTCCGACTGAATCCGAGCTTCTTCGTTGTCATGATGCTGTTTTGATTTAGGAGGAATCTTTTTATCAGAATAGCAGTTATAACAGATATACCCTTCTTCAGTTTTGATCACAGAAACCGTTTCCCGGCCACAGGCTATACATTTTTGCGTTTTCATATCTTAATTTCATATAAGATATAAAGAACAGAAAGAAAGCCCTTGATAATCCAAAGGGCTTTCTTAACTTACTTCTTTCGTGAAATGAGTCTAATCGGGTTTCATTTCGTACCAATGCCGAACTGCTCTGGACGGAAACCATTTATCCGAAGCCTGTATTTGAATTGCTTTATATTCATGATCAAAATATTTGTTTACTATTTTATAATTACAGATATTTGCGCCAGTCAATTGTGGTTAAACGGCAGACGTTATCTTTATTGATAAAAGTACAGGTTCGATCCCTGTCAATTGATTAGGCACTTTTGCCGTAATACTTTTTAATTTTTTTATTATGAACCAATTAATAAAACGTTTATTAATTGGGGTTGTATCACAAAAAATTTCAAAGTTTATCAAAAAATTCCAAACAAAACCCCAAATTATTAATATCTATATAATAAATAATGGTACAAACCAGAATGTAAACATAGATAGGGGTGATTGAATTTCAGGAGGAGTGTAACAACTCCTCCTGTTTTTTCTTTTTAATTGTTAATCAATTATCAAAATCTCTCTATACGAAATGTATATCTCTTGTGATACCGTATTTTCATCATGACACCAACACAAATACCATTTGCGTTCATCACGAGAAACATACTGAGCCTTCCACATTTTACCGTTATACTTGCCAGTCGGCTCCGAGTCGGTATAATCCGGCAGCATCTCAAAATCCCGTCTATGCATCATGGCATATTTGTCATCAAGTACCAGATTGTTTCTGTCCGGTTGTTTCCATACTTTCCCCCAAGGATGCGTCATAGGCGGGATAATGTTTTCATCCAATACAACTTTACGCATTTCCATATCTCAGCTATTTTTAAAATTGAATTTTCTGTTGTAGAACTTCGTCGGCATAAAACTGATCGAAGCCTTTATCACTTATCCACCAGTTGAAGCCAAATTCCGCATCGGTAAAGTTGTGATTGATATATCCAGCATCAATGAGTTTTTGTATAGTCTGAATCCATTTACGTTTCGCATGAGGAAAACGCTGGCAGTCTTTTCGTTTATTCTTGTAGTTTGACATCGGACAGAGAATACAACCTATTCGCTTATATCCTTCATCGTACAAAGAGCAGTGTTCTATTCCATTTCCATTCAGAAAGTCCCACACGTCTCTGTCAGTCCAATGAATAATCGGAGACACAAGAATCTTGTCCTTACCTCCGACACAAGTAACCATCTGTTCTTTATGCTCTGAAAATTGGTCAAAGTTCCCGCTGAATTTATGGCCGCTAATCTCAATTTCTTCACGTTTGGAGCGCCTTACGCTTTCAGCTTTACGAATGCCGATTAGAGTGACTTTTCCAGCTCCAGACATCTCCTTATACTTTGCACAACACCAGCGTATTGTCCGGGTTGGAAGTAAGTGCTTCTTCAACGCCATATCATAAATTGACATCTTCGGTTTTATCAGCTCTACATCCGGGTAATTCCTCTTCACAAAACGGATTACGTCCGGTGGGTCAATACTCGTAAGATTCATGCGAGCCTTAAACTTTACACCAGCCATCTTTGCGATGTGATAAAGTGCTTGACTATCTTTTCCACCGGAAAAGGCCAAATAAAAGCCATTCTCCGGATCATAATCAAGCGCCATCTTCTCGCACTTACGTAGCAGTGTAATGGAGTAGTTTATTTTGTCCTGTAACATTGTCTGTTTATTTGTTATGAATCAGATAAATATTTTATCAAACTCTCTTTGTTTTTAAAAAGTCTTTTATCCCAAATGGGATAATTGTTTCTGGGTACACTAAGTCCATCTGACAGCTTATAAACCATAAGAAAATGATCATCAATAGAGGATATTTCAATGATTATATTGCTTATAGTTGAATGAACAATGCAATCCCCGCTTAGATAGCATACGCTATCTCCTACGTTAAACTCAGTATCTATATTCATACCTTTATAGAAAAAACTTTCATGTATTCGCAATCCTCATCACATACCCCAGACCTTAACGCACAATGGGGAATATTGGAGCCAAACTTATACTCGAAGTTATAACATAGCTTCTTATACGCCTCTCGTTTGGCTTTCTCTCTGTCAACAGCTAATAAACCAATGTTCATTTGTTTTCTCCTTTCATCAATTGTTCAATAGTAATAGGAATTACACGAGAAACAGCATAATAAGCATTATTCGTCAATTGGCGTTGCCATGCCGAAAAACGGGGTGACCAACGAAAACCGTTATGTTTGAGATTTGAAATAACGTCCGGTTGCGGCTTTGTGTCAAAAACTATCTGCACCCTGTTCTCGGAATAGTTTTTGATTACCCGGCCACCATCAAAAAGTATTTCAGTATCTTCTTTATTTGACCTTACTTCCTGAGCTTCGCATACAGCTTTCGCTATCTCAGCAAGTTTAAAGAATTTATGACGTTCAGTAATGATAGAGGATTGTTTATTTAGCTCTCTAACATAAGCAATTGCCTTTTCTACAATTGTCAAGTCACCGCGCTTTGCGTATGTTTCAACTTTACCGTAAATACTGGAAACAAACAAGGCTTTATTATATCCTCTTTCCGTACCGTCATTGATACCCTTAATTGTAGAAGCAGAGGAATATATTGAGCGTTTGAGCCTCGTCCATTCTTCCTCTACTTTTTGTTCTTTCGGCTTTGCCTCCTCTATCCTTCGAGCTATCGACTTGAGCGCTTTTTCTCTCCACGCTCTAAATTCATTGACAGCATTGTCATAGTAATTATTCATCTTCTCATTTCGTCTTGACGGAAAACGGGCTGGCCCTGTTATCATGGCGCTCATTATACGAGAATGCTTATTGAACAATATTTGAACCCATTCTTTGTACTTGGCTATATATCGCTCTCTTTCTTCTTCCGGCATTGTTTTTATATCATCGTTGAGCTCTTCTTCGTACATGCGTATGTGATACGATCCACGTTCCTCTGGATTGAAACTTGTAGCATAAAAAGCATCGCAAGCGCATTTCCAAAACTCCTCAAGGTTTACCTCATATTTCCACTCTACAACCGACCAAAGACCTAAGTCTTTGTCATTAATAACAACCGCCTCGTTATCGGAAATACGGACTGCAGTATGTGCATAGTCACAACGCATTAAATTATCACTCAACTTTTTACCTCTCCAGTAAAAAAGCCATTCACCCTGTTCTGGGTTCACTATATTCACCACTTTTAATGCACGGTGACAGTTCTTTTTTGATAGTAAAACCTGTTCAATATTACCGGTCTGTATTTTATTTTCTTGCATTATAGTTCCTTGTTTTTAAATATTTACACCTTATATTTCCGTTCAAAATCATACTTCCTAAACTCATGGTACGCTTGTTCCAATGTTTTAGAAGTCCTATCGCCTTCCGGTATATCCCAGCTTTTGGAATTATTGATACTATCATCCATGGCTATGGAACCCCTTTCTTTCTCATACCGGCCAAGCCATTCTAAAATAACAGCCCCGTCTATCCGATCATAAACCTTCCCATACAATCCCTTTTTCGCCCGATTAAAACATAGCTTGAAATCATCAGGCTTAAAGAAATAGTATTCATCAATAATCAGATCAACTGTTTGTGCGACTTGTACTGCTCCGATCGATTTCCCTACATTGAAAAAATCTACCAAATCATTCAAGACTTTTACCATAAATCCACGAAGATGCGTCTCTCCAAATTCTTTGTTCATAACCGCTATAGAGCAGCTTGGGCTATCAAACACATCATTTACTGTTTTGGGCCGCAGACTGTTGTAATATGGCATCGGCAAGACGCCCCAAACGCTCACGCTCGATTCTCTTGTTTTCGGCATCAGTTCCGGAGGAAGTACGCCGGTTGTTTGATCTATTTCCGATATGAGTTGTATTGCTTGTTCCTGATTCATACTGCATTTTTTCTAAATCACGCTTCGCCCACTTGCGGAACGTGAGGTTCGCACTAACGTATTTTTTGAGCAGCTCTCGATAATTGTGCATCGAGACAAGAGTGTCCTGGATTAACTGAAGCGGGAAATCTCGCTTTATCCGTTCGAATTGTTCTTCCGTAAACGGCTCTTTCAGTTTAGCCACACTAGGAGCATTCGCAGCAATCCATTGCTTGAACTTTTCAAAATTCTCATTCTTGGGTTTCTCCGGTTCGGGGTCAGGGTTGCGCGTGCCTACGCGCGTATAACCCTCCTCTCCTTTCCAATCCTCTCCTTTACTCTCCTTTCCAGCAGGAGGATTCTCGATTGTTCCCGATTGTTCGGGAATATTCTCGAATGTTCCCGGATTGCTTCTATTTTTGCCCGAAAGAACGTTTTCTATCACTTCTGCCGGAATTTTCGACTTTTGCGGTTTGTCGATGCGCTCACTGGAAAAGTCCATCACGTAGTAGCTTTTGTTCTCGAATGTAAAAGGTACAAGGATAGAGTTTTCAATCAGCTCTTGCAGCCATCCAGAAACCTGCTGCTTACGAATATCTTCGCGGGCAGGAAAGACTTTCGACTTAATGATAGTCTCATTAGCTAAAATGACACCGCTATCATCAGCAAAGTTTTTCATGCCTATATAAAGCAGACAAGCCGGAAGAGATACGTTCGAAAACCTTTCATCTTCCCAAAATTCCGGTACTATAGTTCTAATTCTTGGCATTTTTACGCTATCATTTTCTGACGAATCAGGTTCATATTCTTCTTCACCAGTTTTACTATCTGGTCGTGAAACTCACTTACGCCATTGCAAACGGCCCGAGACTGGACGATATTCAGCGTCTTCAAATTCACCTCTATCGTCTCGATACGTTTGCCACCGGTGTCCTTTGCTGACAGTATCAAACGATCCGGCCGATTGTAATATCCGAGTTTATACACGCAGTGATGCATAGCCTTGCCTTCTTGATAAAACTGGGTAATACTCTCCAACGGGCAAATGACTATGTTACCATCCGTGATTTTCATTCCGAAAAACTTTTCCATCCGTTCGTAGAAGCCGGCTATATCCTTCATGAGCTTTTCACGCCTACGGATAGCTGCTATACGGTTCCTTTCCTGTCTCAACTTGGCTTCTATTGCCGTTTTCTTTTTCAAGAGCCTATCATGTGCAACTTTCAGGTTCTTGGGACAGACATAATGCGCGTTACGCAAGTCCTTGCCGAAATAAGATAGTAAAGACATATAATCTTCCCACATAGAAGCGTCCTTAATGATGTAATGGTTGCGGTTGCAGATGTTGAACGACGGTTTATAGCGAAGTTGACGGAAGCCGTTTTTATACATGTGCTTCAACATGGATATTTGCCCGGTCTTGAGACACAGTTCCACATCATTTCCGCCTTTCAACAAGTCACGTATCAATTTTGACGGGATTACATCTGGGAACCATCGATTCAGTCCCCGTTTTTTCAATTCCGGCAGCAGCTCTTTCCTTGGATAAAGCTCTCCATATATCGCATACAAATCACCGTAATAGTTATATGGATTACTTCCATATTCTCCTTTGATGCTGAGAGGTGAACTATACGCAAATCCGTTACCTCCCATATTAATCGGTCGGGCTATGATCGTACGTTTTCCGTCTTCACGAATCCACTCTTGAACCACTTCTGTAAAATCATAATACACCGGAGAAGTTTCCTTCCGAACATTTTTCCAGCATAGTATATGCCGGATCACCTGGAACCCGCCTTTCACTTGCAGGATGGACATATACGCCTCTTCATGGATCTTCTGCTTCCGGCTGACCTTTACGTCCAATTGATGATGGCAATAAGGGCATTCGATTTTGTCACCCAATTTATCTTTACTCGTATTGACCCACATCTTACCACATTCGGAACACCATAGCTCATCCTTACATTTGTAGGCAAAATGATCAAACAGATGCTTTTTGGCCCAGTCTTCCTGTCCCTTCGTGATGGCAGGCAGTTTTCCGCTTAACTCCGTCACCAGCTTTTCCAATTTCGTTCTCGGCTTCATATCAAAACAGGCTCATTTGTTGGACATTTGTATCTGCTTTCTTTTTCGCCGACTTCTTTTTAAGCAATTGGTATTGCTCTTCGGCTAACCGTTTGATAGCCACTTCACGGGCTATTTTCTTCTCTTCTTCTGTTAGTTTTACTTTCTGAGAAGAAGAAACAGAACAACCGGCAGAAACTTTTTCTATCTTGATATCCTTTTCATCATAGTAGTGCACGGCCAGTCCAAAGACTTCCGAGTCACTCATTGCAACAGCAGTTCCTCGTTTACGAGCCTCTCCTAAAATGTAACGGCAGCATTCATCAATACTCTTATTGGGATTGGCAAACTTTGGAGCAAACAGGGTATCTTCTTCTGCTCGTTGTTTCAAATAATCAGCAATTATGTCATTAAAACCTTTAACTTGTCCCATCTTGATTTCTTTTTTTTGTTGCCTTCTCTGTGTAATGTTGATTTTTAAAGGCACGCTCCAAAAGGAGCGCACCAAAAGATTAAAGTTTAAAAGTGAATGCTGCCACCGCCCGAACCCTGTAACTACTGCACTTGTAGGTGTTGTGCGTGTAGCCATTGGAGAAGTGCACGTACCATGCGTTGCCCTGGCTGAACTCGGTACTGGACCAATACCACGCCGAGGAGAGGGGAGATGCCGAAACATAAGCGAATGCTTTGTTTAGTTCGTCCATATGATGGGCCATTAAATTTAATTGACCAAGAGATGGTATATACTCGCCATCTTCCAGCAGATTTCTCAATTTTGGATTTCTGGCTACAAGGCGTTCCGTATTGCCGCGTCCGTCAATGTCAAACAGCGCATCACATTCACGTTCGTAATATGTCCCACTTCCGGATTCTTCACGGCTATCATCGTCAAGCAATTGTACGCTATCATGCTCCGTCAGTGAGATTGCAAATGACATGTATCCGTGCTTCAACCCGATGTATCGTACACAATCTTTGGAGTTATCGCCGGTAAACGGCTCTGCGTGTCCGTCTTCGTAGATTAGATACAGTCCGCTGGCGTGCTCTACTTTGTCCTTTTCAGATGATACGCGGTCGTTACATACGGGTTGGCCACTCTTGGTGATCGCCGGCATGATTACCGACAGGTTTAAATTTTTGATGTTAACATTCATTGTTTTTAAATTTTAGGTAGTTATAGATGTATTAATGTTTCGTGTCTTGATTGATTTCCTTTTCCAGTCTGTCGATCAGTCTTTGATGTTTGGCAGCCACATAGTTACAGTGTATTGCCAAGTTCCTGTCGCGTTCCTTTTCGAGACGCTTTATTTCTTCTAATTTCCAGTCTTTTTGCATGATCATATATTTTTTATTCCGATGTTAATAACTCAACCTCTGTACAACGAACCCACAGACGGTGGTCTAAACAAACCTCATTGGTACTTCGGTTTATGTCGACAACTTTTCTTGTTTTCTGTTTGTATTTGACAGATGAACCTATTTTACATTGAGTTTTGAAAACATTGATTTTCATTTCTTGATTGCTTTTTTGAGTTCTGAAATAATATATTTGCCGGGAGAGTGCAGCCGAGCTCCTCCTCGTTCAGCAGCTTGGATTATGGTCCAAATGGGATGCCCTATTTCTCCATTGTTCGACAATTGGCAAATGATGTTGAACTCGTCTGGAGGGATAAATAATCTGTTCAGCCTGTTGGTCAGTCCTTCGAAGTTTCTTTCTATCCCATCTGTATTGGAATCTTTAGAAAAAAGATTATTTCCGCATCCTCCATTTCCCCCTGCGGGGGATAGAGGGGGAGGATACTTTTCTTTACTTTTCTTTTCTCTACTATACTCTACTTTGTCTGAAACTTCCAGAAGTTTTCTTGTTTTTTCTGGAAGTTTTTGCATTTCTTCTTGAATAAGACAGATGTTGTCTGGAATATCAAAACTATTTCTTTTTGCCAGCTTATTCATCTCAATGTATCTTATCTGAATTGCCCGTGATGTTATTACTCTCCCGTTTGTGAATAGTCCTTTATCAAATAGCCCGATTGCACAACAGTATTTCACAATTTCTTCAACTTGGCTTTCCTTCAGATC
>ERZ827168.3675-NODE-3675-length-15357-cov-2.950921_pt1 | contig 15357 bp, 7 predicted proteins | sample MGYA00519868_ERZ827168 | MGnify/ENA primary metagenome ERZ827168 (study PRJEB31778, sample SAMEA3449271) | human gut metagenome | biome: human gut; feature: human-associated habitat; material: faeces | place: United Kingdom | collected 2010/2012 ...
ATCCCTTCCGTATCGTTTTCGTGCGCAGCACGGTCTATCAACGAGCCCTCCACCATGAGGAAGAAGCCGTCGTGCCCTGCTCCGGACAGCAGTTCGATGGCTTTTTGCGTCGCCCGGACGAGGTAATCGCCCCGTATGCCCGCCGTGTCTCGGGCTGCGAGGGGCAGTGCGTCGCCGGGAAATAGGGCTGCCAGCGGCGTCGTCCGTGCCGCGAGCAGGGCCTCCCGGTCCGGTGCGAAGGCGTATCCCCGGCTGCACATCTCGTCTGTCAGGTCGCGGCCGTCGCTGCGCCGGTCGAAATACTCCCGGCCGGCACCGACCAGGAGGTCTATCCCGCTGCCGGCATATTGAAGTGCCGTGTATTCCTGTGCATATCTGTCCGGGTTATGGGCGACGAAAGCGGCGGGCGTCGCATCCGTGACGGCACATGTCACGACGATTCCCGTCGCTTTGCCTGCCCGCTGCGCCCTTCTCAGTACCGATTCGAGGGGGCGGCCGTCGGGCGTCATGCCTATCGTTCCGTTGGTCGTCTTTTCGCCGCAGGCGAGTGCTGTACCTGCCGCTGCCGAATCGGTGATGCGCCCTCCGGCGGAGTAGGTTTTCTGGATGCCCGTGTATGTCGCCCGCTCCATCCGGGTGGGGGCGTAGCCCTGTTCGAGCGAAAGGGCCGTTACCTGCGGCAGCCCCATGCCGTCGCCTATCATGAAGATGATATTCCTGACCGGTTCCTGCCCGTCGCCTGTTCCTGTGCAGGCTGCGAGCAGGCAGAGTACCGAAACCAGCAGGGTGGGGAAAATCTCTCTTTTCATAAACCTTTTCCGATGCCGTTGCGTGTGCCTGTATGCCGCACGGAACAAAGATAGGGCGTTCCGATGCCCCATTGTGGAACGTAACCCGATTTTAACGCTGTTTTTGCAACCGTATGGTATTTGTAATACATTTGTAGCGGAAAAAGGTTCGGATTTGTGATACGCATGGTAGCGGAAATCCGTTCGTATTTCGGACGGCCCGGGAGAAACAGGGCCGGGATATCGTTCGATACGGATAAACAGATACATAATTTGCAGAAGAGATGAAGAGGATTTTTCTATTCGTGGCGGTTGCGGCTGCTGCACTGTCGCTCGGCGGCTGTCAGAGGGGTGGCGGCGGAAATGCCGAACCGATGAATTTCAAGAAACTGACCAACGGCAAGGCGGTCTATCGGGGCGAGGAGGCCGGGTTGAGGCACTATGCGGTAACGCTCTGGACGAACGGACACAGTACGGCGGCGGTGGACAATTACAAGGATGCGGATATCTCCCTGGCGCTGGAGCTCGTGACGGCCGCCTCGGGAGCCGAGGCGCAAATCGCTTCCGGAGAGTACCTCTTTTCGGCCGATGCTCAGGCCGGCGTTATCCTTGCTTCGGCGCAGAGTACGTTGAGCGTCTTCACCGAGTACAGTTACGGCGGCGACCGACAGGCACTCTCCGGCGGCAGCGTGACGGTGTCGTTCTACAACGGGAAGTATGAGATAAAAGGCAGTGTAACCGACGTATGGGACCGGGTGCTGGAGTTCACCTACTACGGTGAGATAGCGTTCAAGGGGACGGGCCCCGTGGAGCCGGAAACGACGACGGTAACTTTCGAGGCGGCGGAGCTGTCCGCGGCGACGGGTACCTATTCCGATATCCTGTGGGGCCGGGAACAAGCCGTGGAAGTGGACGGTTCGCAGGTGTACAACGGCTTGCTTTATACGGAAGGGGCCGCTTCTTTCGGGAGCTATTATGCCTATGACGGAACGTGGGAGTCGTGGGGCGGTTTCGCCCTTTCGGCCAACCGCGACCTGGAAGACCTCGGCATGGATTATTCCAATCAGTTCAGCGTTTATGCATCGGATAACACCAAGTTCGCCGTCGGCTATGCGTTCGGCGACTGGGGCGGGGAGTACGGCGTTCCGGTCATCGAGTTCTCCGAACCGGTACGGCTGGTTTCCGCCGAGGTGGCCAATGCGAACAAGACCTATCACTATTGTGTGGCGCATCCGCGCGTAGGAGAAGAAGAGAACGAAGAGGCGCTTTGGGTCGACCTCGTCGTCACGGGGTACGATGCCGCGGGAACGCAGACCTCCACGGCCTCCTTCCGCCTGGCCGAAGGGGAGCAGGTACTCGGAACGTGGGCCGGTTTCGACCTTTCGCCGCTGGGAGAGGTATCGCGTGTGGTATTCTCCATCGAGTCCAACGACGTCGGTGAGTACGGTCTGAACGTACCTGCGTTCTTCTGTATAGACAACATCGAAATGCAATAATCGCCGAGGCGGTTTCGGACATGAGGCATCCTCCCGAAAGGGGGATGCCTCTTTCGTTATTCTTGCGGATTCGCTCCGCTGCGGACGGGCGTTTTGTCGCCGTCGCACTACCGTCCTGTCACCCCTCCGGGAGGCGTGGACGGCTGGGTTTCACGAAATGTTTTTCGGGAGAATTTTTTAACTTTGCAGGTGGTTAAGGCAGTTGCATTATGGCAGGAAAGGAGAGCGAAGCGAAGGATAGGAAATATGTGGAGACGCCGCTGATGAAGCAGTACTACTCCATCAAGGCGGTACACGGCGATGCAGTGCTGCTGTTCCGGGTGGGTGACTTTTACGAAACGTTCGGCGAAGATGCCGTTCGTGCGAGCCGTATTCTGGGTATTACTCTTACCCGCCGGGCGAACGGAGCGGCCAGCTATGTGGAGCTGGCCGGTTTTCCCTACCATGCGCTGGATACCTATCTGCCGAAACTCGTCCGGGCAGGGGAACGGGTGGCCGTGTGCGAGCAGCTCGAGGATCCCAAGCTCGTCAAGGGAATCGTGAAGCGGGGAGTCATCGAACTGGTCACTCCCGGCGTGGTGTTGAGCGACAACGTACTCGTCAACAAGGAAAATACGTTTCTCGCATCGGTACATTTCGGGAAAAAGACCACGGGAGTGGCTTTTCTCGACCTTTCGACCGGGGAGTTCTACGTAGCCGAGGGGCGGGACGACTACGTGGACAAGCTCCTGTCCAATCTTGCCCCGAAGGAAATCATCTACCAACGGGGCTGGGAGGAGCGTTTCACTCGTGCGTTCGGTACCCGTAACTATACCTACAAACTCGACGAGTGGGTATTTGCCGAGGATATCAACCGGGAGAAGCTCTGCAAGCAGTTCGGTACCGCCTCGCTCAAGGGGTACGGCATCGACTCCATGACGAGCGGCATTTCGGCCGCAGGAGCCATTCTCTACTACCTGGATTTTACGGAACACAAGAATGTGGGCCACATTACGGGTATTTCGCGCATCGACGAGAACGCCTACGTGTGGATAGACCGTTTCACCATACGCAACCTCGAACTCTTTTCGTCCAACTCTCTGCGCGAGCGGTGCGGCTTCGCGGATGTCATCGACCGGACGGTCACTCCCATGGGCGGGCGTCTGCTCAAGCAGTGGATAGCGCTGCCGATAAAGGATGTCGCGCGGCTCAACCGTAGGCTCGACGTGGTGGAGCGGTTTCGGGGCGACGACGGGCTGCGGGAAGAGGTCGGCGGAATATTGGAACGGATAACCGACCTCGAAAGGCTTTCGTCGCGTATCGCCACCCAGCGCATCACGCCGCGAGAGATGGTGCAGCTCAAACTGTCGCTGGGAGCCGTGGCCGACCTGCGGCGGGTGCTCCTTGCCTCGGACGATGCGGCGCTGGCTTCGCTGGCCGAGGGGCTCGATTTGTGCGAGGAGCAGCGGGAGCGTATCGAAAAGGAGCTGTTTCCCGACCCGCAGAACAATCAGATACAGAAGGGGGGCATCATTGCCGATGGCGTGGACCTCGAACTGGACGACCTGCGCCGCATCGCATGCCACGGCAAGGACGTGATTGCCGAGATACAGCGGCGCGAGAGCGAGGCGACCGGTATCCCGTCGCTCAAGGTGAGCTTCAACAACGTCTTCGGCTACTATATCGAGGTGAGGAACACCCACAAGGACAAGGTGCCGGCCGACTGGATACGCAAGCAGACGCTGACTTCGGCCGAACGTTACATTACGCAGGAGCTCAAGGAGTATGAGGAGAAGATACTCGGTGCCGAGGAGAAGATGCTCGCCATCGAGCAGCGTATCTATGCCGGATTGGTGGAGTTCCTCTCCCGTTCCATCGCGGCGTTTCAGCGGGATGCGGCAGTGGTGGCGCGGGCCGACTGCCTGCGTTCGTTCGCCGTCATGGCGGCCGAACGGAGGTATTGCCGGCCGGAACTCTCCGAGGACAAGGTGATAGATATCCGCGACGGCCGCCACCCCGTCATCGAGACGCTCATGGACGTGGGGCAGCAGTATATCCCGAACGATGTTTATCTCGACGATACGTCGCAGCAAATCATGATGATAACGGGGCCCAACATGGCCGGTAAGTCGGCCCTGCTGCGGCAGACGGCCCTCATCGTGCTGATGGCGCAGATGGGCTCTTTCGTGCCCGCCTCGTCGGCCCATATCGGCGTGGTGGACAAGATATTCACGCGGGTGGGGGCGAGCGACAACATCTCGCAGGGAGAGAGTACCTTTATGGTCGAGATGCTTGAATCGGCCTCCATCATGAACAACCTCTCCGACCGCAGCCTCATTCTGCTCGACGAGATAGGCCGCGGAACGAGTACCTACGACGGCATGTCGATAGCTTGGGCCATGGTGGAGTATATCCACAACCATCCGGCCGCGCGGGCGAAGACCATGTTCGCCACCCACTACCACGAGCTCAATGAGCTGGAGGAGCTGCTGCCGCGGGTGAAGAACTACAACGTCTCGGTGAAAGAGGTCAATCGGACGATACTCTTCCTGCGCAAGCTGGTGCGCGGGGGAACGGAGCACTCGTTCGGTATCCATGTGGCCAAGATGGCGGGTATGCCGAAAAGCATCGTAAGGCGTTCCAACGAAATCCTGAAACAGTTGGAAACGGAAAACCGTCAGGAGGGGATTGCCACGGAAAAACGCAAAGGCAGTATCAAAAGCAAGCCTGTAAAAGGAATCGCTTCATCGGCAGACGGCTATCAGCTCAGCTTCTTCCAATTGGATGATCCGGTACTCAGCCAGGTGCGGGATGAGATCAAGAATCTGGATGTAAACAACCTGACGCCGCTGGAAGCCCTGAATAAGCTGAGCGAGATACGAAGGATTATTACTGGGAAATAAAAACGACTACTGGTGTTTATCTGGGGATCTCCTCACCATAAAAGATAAGGTCTCTCTTATGTCGCATAGGGTATTTATCTGAGAGGTATGTCGAAACAAAATCCTGCATACTGATAGCCATAATTTAAGTACGGATTACACGGAAGTAAAATAATTTATCCGTGAAATCCGTGTCTAAAAGATCGTGATAGATAAAGAGCCTCTCTCTTTTTTTCTTATCTTTTAACAAACCTGGATAATAGGTATGTCTAATAGGAAAGCTATCTTTTTTAGTTTATCCGCAACATGTCCGATACCGATTGCACAGTGGTGTGAAGGACCCGCCTTACTCCATCGGTTCATAAAGGTGCGGGCTCCGCAACTGAACCTGTAGCGGCTGTTCGTGTTTCCTATGTGCAGGGTGGGTCCGTCGGTCGATTCTCCCTCTGCGATAAGTAAAAATACGCCATCATTATTTTCACATACGGAAAGAAAAGTGACAGGTCCCTGTTTGACGCGCATCTGAATGGACAATCCTTTGCCCGGTTTACCGTGATATACGGGTAGCGGTACGAGGCTGACCTTTCCCTCAGCAATGGCGAAATGAGCCGGTCCGTCATGTCCCCATAAAACAACATCGTCATTGAAGTCTATGGCATACGGTTCAGAGAATGAACCTCCGGCATCTAAAAGAGAAAGGAGCTTCATGGCTTGTACGTTCTTTACTTCGCACTCGCCTGCTACCGGGATGCCGCGTCCTGTAAGTAGGGTATTGCCGACTATTACGGAAGTCACGATATTTTCATAATCGTTTCCTTTCCAACCTTCGTAGTAGTAGGCCATTGAACTGAGGTTGTGGGCTTCGGCCAGTTTATCGAGTGCGACAGAGGTGCGGGCAGCACGATCCAATTCGTATTCTTCACAATGCGGGTCGACTTCAAACTTCATGGAAAATTCCAGACGTTTTGCTGTTAGTTCATCTTTCGTTACAGCATCCCGGTAAGCTTTGAGTTCGCACATTTCGATAAGTTCTATGTGAGTGCCGAAAGTGAAGGATTGCCGGGTAATGTCGGTGTAAACGTCCAGCATCCCGCAATAATAGTGTCCGAGAATACCCATCCGGTTGTTACGCATCCCTTGTACGGCCCTTACCGCATCGATCCAGTTTTCGATTTCGTTCCATACGTATGGTTCTTCGAGGTAACCGGTCAGGATGTCGTATTTGATGCCGGCACGGTTGAATACGCAGGCAAATTCCGGAGTGGAACAGGCTTGGCAGTGAGCCAGCCATTCGCCGGTCATTTTTCCACGGTCGCCTAATCCGTTGATATAATCGTAATTTATGGCGGCTACGGGTTGTATGTTGAGCAGGATAACCGGAATCTTGATGCGCTGGGCGATCGGAAGGATCGTTGAGGAAAGGGCATAGGTCGAAATAAAGATGAAGAGGATTTCTATGTCTTCACTTTTTAAAACTTCTGCTGTCCGGGCTGCCTTTTCCGGGCTGTCTACCATTCCCCCGTCAATCACGGTTGCCTGTAAGCCGGACATACGTTCTTTTATCATTCTTTGGTAATCCGTCAATCGGGAGAGAAGCCCTTCGAATTGATTCCAATAGGTGTTCAATCCGACTCCGATCAGTCCGACTTTAACTTCCTTTTTTGTTGTATTCATGGTATTCTTCATTATTTATTTTTCTTCACTTTGAAAGTATAAGTACCGGAACCTGTTGTTGCTACGACATACCGATTTCCTTCTTGTTTGCAACTGATTCCGGGGACATCTTCCAATCGTACACCGCTTTCGGTTATTTGTTTCGTGTCGGCAGACGGGAGATAGACGGAGGCTTTGCTGTTTGCCGGTACTTCCACTCGGATGATAAATTCTTTATCGTTGTCTTTCCAGTCGGAAACAATCTGTCCGTAAGGCGATTCGTAGGAAACCTGTGCGTCGCGGACATCACCGACCGGTTCGGGTTTGATGACAATATGCTTAAACCCGAAGGAATCTTCTTTCTGACGGATGCCTCCTAAGCCGCTGAACAACCATTCCATCAGATGACCCAACATAAAATGATTGTTCGATACGAAGCCGTATGCCTGCCAGGATTCGGTGAGAGCAGTAGCTCCGTGTGCCAGTTGCCAACCGTATCCCGGTGTGTCGTACTTGCAGTTCATATCGTAAATGACATCCGAAGCGCCACCGGCTTCAAGGGCACGCAAGACATAGCGGTAGCCGACGTCGCCTGCCGTCAGGGCGTTGTTGCGTCCGCGGATATCGGCTATCAGGTTATCGAATACCTGCTGCCTGTTTTCCGGAGTCGTCAGTCCCATGTAGAGTGCGACGGCGTTTGCCGCCTGGCTGTTGCGGTCGTAGGTACGGGTGGACGGGTTCCAGAAAGTCCGGTTGAAGGCTTGTTTGATCCGGGCCGCCAGTTCCTGGTACTTGCGTGCATCGTCCGGCTTCCCTAAAAGGTTTGCCATTTTCTCCATCAGGGTGACGTCGTAATAGTAGATAGCCGTTGCCGTTACGCCATTGGAGGTCAGTTGCGATTCTCCCGGACTTTCCGGACCGATGTCGAACCAGTCTCCCAAGCCGTAGGCGATAATATGGTTATCGGCTTTCGAGGAAAGGTAGTCGATGTAGCGTTGCATATCCGGATAATAGGTTTCGATCGGGCGCGTATCGCCATACCATTGGTAGATGTACCAAGGGCTGATGACAAATGTGCTTCCCCATTCCGGCGTATCCTTGAAGCCTCCTTCGAATTCGACTAGTTCGGGAGCAATGGTCGGTATCATGCCGTTGGCTGCTTGTGTGGAGCGCATATCGTTGAATGTCTTTTCGTACAGGCGTGCCAGGTTGTAGCGGTATTGTACGGAGTATTGCATCAGGTGCGCTTCTTCCAGCCAACCCAACTTCTCACGATGCGGGCAGTCGGTCAGCACGCTTGCCATATTGCTGCGGATCGCCCAGTCGATCAGTTCGTATGTCTGATTGAACAACGGTTTGGAACAATGGAAACTGCCGACATCTTCGGCCGAATAGCAAGTATGAAGACCGGTAATTTCCGTTATTTCAGGTAGTCCGTCCGGATTGGGTTGTCCGGCGGGAACAGCACCTTCGACCTGCACGTAACGAAAACCGTAGTAGGTAAACTGGGGTTGCCAACTTTCAATACCTTTTCCTTTCGGTGTGTAACCGAACCAGAAAGGAGCGCCGGACGCGCTTTGGTTTACGGTACTGTCCGGATTCAGCAGTTCGGCCGGATAGAGCTTAACCGGATGCGTGTCCTTTGAATGCAGGGAAAGCCGTATGATGCCGGAAAAGTTTTGTCCCAAATCGTACACCCATTGTCCTTTCCGGGTCTTGAAAAGACGGACGGTGGGGATTCGGTCACGTACGGTCAGCGGTGCGGAGCGTTGGGAGAGGAGCCGGGTTTTCCAGCCTGTGTCGAGGGCTTTGTTCCAGGTACGGTCGTCGAAACCGGGTTGCATCCATCCGGTCTGTTCTTTCGTGGCATCGTAATCTTCACCGCCGTAAATACTGCTGTAGGTAACGGGGCTTTCGGTTGTTTTCCAGTCTGTACCGGTTACGATGTCCTGCGTACTGCCGTCTGCATATTCGATTTGTATTTTCATCAAGAGGCGCGGAGCGCCATATGGAAGCAAGCAGTTTGAAATAACGTTCCCGCGGGATATTGAAAAAGCCGTTTCCCAACATGACGCCTATTGCGTTTCCGCCTTGCTTTAGCTGTCCGGACAGATCGAAAGTGACATACAGCGCACATTTATCATATTTTGTCCATCCCGGATCGAGAAAGTTGTTACCCACCTTCTCTCCATTCAGGAACATATCGAAATGTCCGAGTCCGGAGACATAGGCGGTCGCTCGTTTTACCGGTTTTTGAACCGTAAATTCTTTTCGGAATTGGGGGAGGCGGTACATACCGATCTTTTTGCCTTTGAGTTCCCGGTCCACGTTGGCCAGTCCGTGCAGCCCTATCGTGACGATTTCGTCTTTCCTGTCTTTTTCCAGTGCAATCCATTTGGCATTGCTCCAGTCTTTTTCCGAAAGAAGTCCCATGCCGAAGGTATGTGTACAGCTCCAACGGGAAGGGCTGTCCTCCTTATCCCAACTCCTTACTTTCCAGTAGTAGGTCTGTCCTGCTTTCAATTCTTTTCCTTTGAAAGGAACAAGGATCGAGGCGGAAGAAAGCGTTTTTCCGCTGTCCCAGATATTTCCATTGCCGGCCTGTAGTTTTTCCGGAGAATCGGCCACTAATATCTGCCAGGCCGATTGTTCGAAGTTCCGTTGTTGTGCCTGTATCTGCCAGCTGAAACAAGGTTGTCCTGTTTCGATTCCTAACGGGTTTTCTTCCTGTTCGCATCGCAGGTTATAAACGGAATGTGTGTCCGCTGCCTGTAGAAAGAAAGGAAAAACCATACATAAGATACAAATGTTTAAAAGTCTATTTTTCATGCTGCCGTCCTTTTTTGAAAAAGGTGCCATGCTTTTCCGGAAAAGCACGCACCCTCTTTTCGTGTATGTTTAATGAATTAATTCAAAATCTTCCATCAGCCCGTAATCCATCATCTGGTATTCTTTTCCGGATATCGGTTTGTCTACGTTTTTCCAATGCCAGGGAGATGCCAGGCCGGGAGCCGGATTCCGGTAATGCGGGCCTAACAGGTTCTTCAAACTGCCGATCACATGTACATCGATCGTGTTGCTGCCTTCTTTCAGGTAGGATGTTACATCCAGTTGCCAGGGGTCGAAGGCGATCATACCGGCTTTCTGTCCGTTGACGTATACTTCTGCTACCGTCCCGTTCCATTTGTTCAGTTTGACGGCATATCTGCCTGTAAGGTCATCGAGGGTATATTCTTTGCTATAGCTCATATCCCATGAGTAGAACGGTTGCTTTTGTTCTTTCCAGCTACCCAGTGTGAACGATTCTTGTGGCGCACCTATGCTCCATCCTTCTTGTTCGGGTACGACCGAGAAGTTTCCGATGATGTAGACCGGTTCTATCTCTGCAAAAATACGCATCGGGTTGATGCTGAGTTCTACCGTATTGCTACCTTTTTTCACCTGTCCGCCTATCGGATAAACGCCGAAAGAACGGTCCAGCCACCATTCACCTGGAAGAGCGTTCACGAGATTTCCGTTGATTTTTACGGTAAATAGTTCGGGGCGTTCGGAAACCAGTTTGATACCGGAATAGTCGAAAGCATCGTTTACCGTAAAATGATAGGAGGCCGTGAAGCCGCCATCCTTAAAGTGGTCGCGGTCGAGGATATTCCGTTTGTATTGTACGGAGGTATTCCAAGGATTGCCGTTGGTGAATCCGTGCGCTTTGAAGGCGATATCGGCGGCACGGGAGAAATGTTGTTTCTTGTAAGTCTTTCCTTTAACCGTAACATCGCAAAAGTCAATTGTCAGAGCATTGTCGCGTAAACGGCTGACGGTGGTCCGGCTTGTTGCCGTCACCGGGCTGCTTCCCGCTTTTCCGGGGCGTTCCGGATAGTTTTTAGGGTTCTTGTCAGAACAGTAAAGCAAGAGGCTTCCTGCCGGTTCGATTCGGAAAGATATACTTAGTATGTCTCTTTCTTTTGAAGACGGATATGTATAGATTTCCCCGTTCAGGGCATCCATTTCCAGCATGGCTTTTCCCTGCGTCGAAAGGGTGCCGTCAACAACTTCATCCATAGAAGAGTTGACGAGAAAAACCAATTCTCCGTCTGCAAACCGGCGACGATGGTGATACAGGTTACCACTGTTGAAAGTAATCCTGAAGTTATCGGAAGAGAAATACTGGGCAATTACATCTTTGGACAGTTTCGGGAGTGATGTGACAGTTGCACTGGTCAACAGTCTGGGTAGTTCGTCATTAACAGCCCCGTCTATCCGGGTGGGAGCGGAGAAGGTTATGATCTGTCCACCTTGTTCTACAAATTGTTGCAAGAGGTTGAAGGTAGGCTTGTTTAAGGTCTCCATCATGGGAGGCAGAACGACAGTCGGAGGCATTGCCAACGATGAAACGTCCGTTTTCTACCTTCCCAAGGTCTTTGATGATATTTTCAGAGCCGAGATCATATTCTACTTGATTCTTTTCCAAAGTTGTAACAAAAGCTTGGAAATTGGTTCCTATCTCCATGAGTTTCGGGGAACTTCCTGCATGGACGTAATAGCTCCATAAAGTCGAGTTGGGTTCCAGAACCAAAATATCGTTTTTCTGGATGCCTTTGCTCATAACAAATGAAAGGCGTCCGTAATAGTCATTCAGTTCGCGATAGTCGGGCCACCAGGGAGAATGATAGGTGAATACCGGCGGATAGTCGTATTTGCGTGCTCCTGTTAGTGTCATATGGGCTAAATGTTGGTTCATGAAGTTGACCCCGAGTGCATACTCCCAATCGCCTAACCGTTTGAAATCTTTAAAAGTTTCGTCCCAACCTCCACCACCATAAGTTTCGCTGAGGGTACGGTTACAACCTGTTTGGTTGGCGGCACTGCGCAATTCTTTTACTGCACGGATATTGCCGAACTGTGCTTGCGGGTTGGTTTCGTCGAACTGGTTGAACAGCATGTCGATAGCGGGTACCTGATGCCAGGCGTACATTGCCATATTGTCCGGTCCGTCGTTCATTTGCGGCCAACCGTGTTCCCAATAGTGTCCGGTCCATTTCAGGTTGTTCGTCTCGCAGTAGTGGTGCCAAGGTTTGGACCAGCGGTCGACAAACATTTGCAACAGGGTTTCCATATAGTTATGACGTACCTGTTTCCAATTGCCCGTCTCTTCGTTCAGAAGGGGAAGGAGTGGTTTTAGATCGTATCCCCACTGTTTCCGGAATACTTCGAACAAGTCTGGTGTCCAGCGCAAGCCTCCGGGACTGCTGATGTTGGGCTCATCTGTGAAGATACCGAAAACAGATTTGCCAAATTCGTCCTTTATTGTTTTTTCGTATCCTTTCATCGTGAGGTCGATGAACTTTTCAGTCACACCGGGTACGAGCAGGTCTACGTAAGAATACCCTCCGTACCAGTCTGATTTGCCTAAATAGGTCTTTTTGTAGAGGTAATATTCTCCTTTTGCTTTTTTATGCTGGCTCAGGGCGTTCGTGATATCTGCCCATTTGTCCCCTTCTTTTTTAAGGATGATGAAATATTCGTCTGTCTTGTCAGGCAGAAGATCTGTTTTTGTCAACTCAAGTCCTTGTCCTTGGTTGTAGGATTCGGGCATATCTTCGGGAACATGTCCTCCGGCAAAGCCGCTGGGATAGGAGTTTTCATCGTAAATCCAGATGTCCAGTCCCATCTCTTTTCCTTTATCGACGGCATAACGGTAGAGGGAATACCATTCGTCCGACATATATTCCGTGATCATGCCCGGACGGGGATGGATAAACGCACCTCCGCAGCCTGCATCTTTAAAGTCTTTCAGCATACGGTCGATTTCAATTTCTGTAACTTTTCCGTTCCAAACCATAAAAGGGGCTGTACGGTACTCGGATGAAGGGTTGGAAAACTGGGCTTCCAAAGTGGAAAAACTGTCTGTCGTTTCCGCTTTGTTGCCACTGCAACCAGTCGTTCCGAGAGACAGGATACCTCCTGCGACGGTATATATAAAGTTTTTGATAATACGTTGTGTATTCATGGTGCTAATAGTAAAAAGACCTCTACTACAAAAGTAAAGGTCTTTTTGTTAATATGATAATTAATAACCTGGATTTTGTTTGAGCTGGTCATTTAATTGCAACTCGTTATAAGGTATCGGATAAAGCAAATATTCCGGCTTTATCTGATAGGTACGTTCAGGAAGTTCCGTATCAATCGTTTTGATATATTTTCCGTAGGCAGTCATTACTTCAATAGCTTTTCCTGTTCTCAATAAATCATACCAACGATGGTTCTCAAATGCGAGTTCGTGACGTCGCTCATTGGCAACTACCTCGGCATTGATTGTTGTAACAGCAGGTAAACCTGCACGCGCACGTACTTGATTGACATAGGGTGCTGCGTCTCCTGCACGTCCTTGCTCCACCAGACATTCAGCTAACAATAACAGGCAGTCCGCATAGCGGTAAACAGGCCAGTTATCGTCTGTATTTTCTATTTTGGAGTGTGCGTGACGGTATTTATTGATAAATGGATAATTAACTGGATAATCATTGATCTTGGGATCACCGACTTTTAGTACATCAGCTACGACTAAGGCGTTTGCTGCATCCAGTGTACCGACTGCAACAGCGATAGATGGGTCGACACGCAGGTCTCCAGGTTCGTAAGAAGCGATCATTTCCGGTGTCGGAACATTCCAGCCTCCTGTCAGTAACGTACTACAATCCGGAACACCTGTAATAATTTCTGCATTCGTTGTTTTGGGAATAAAGTAGTATAACCAATCACTTTGCTGTCCCTGATCTCCCATTTGATACTGGATTTCGAAAATCGATTCTTTTCCGTTCTTTTTGGATGTGTCATATATATCGGCATAATTGGGAAGTAATTCATATCCCATATTCATGATATCTTTTAACTGCGTTTCCGCTGTTGCATAATCTCGATCTGGCTTTGTCATTAATACATAAGCGTAGAGCATTTTGGCAGCTCCTTTGGTTGCAGCACCATTTTGCGGGAATTTGACCGTCGGAAGTTTCTCTATGGCATCTTTCACATCATCAACGATGGCTGTATAGATATCGTTAACAGATGAACGAGGTAAGAATGCGTTGTCCGCTCCTGTCACTTCTTCCAGATGCAAAGGGACGTCTCCGTAGCATTGCACCAATTGGAAATACATGAAAGCACGGATGAATTTAGCTTCTCCGATCGTTTTATTTTTGAAATCATCGGGAAAAGTCGTCCCTTCAATGCGGTTCAGAATGGTGTTGGCTCTTGAAATGCCCGTATAACATGCATAATACATTTCATTTGTCCATTGGTTCTGGTCATCTACAACAAAATCCGCGATATTTTCACGATACAAGATGTGTAGACCACGGTCTGCTTTATAGCGGGTGTAATGTGTATTGTCGGAACGCATTTCTCCCATCAGGTATCCTTGTCTTGCCGATACTCCCCGTAGAGCGGAATAGGCTCCGTTCACTGCTTGAGTGAATTGCTCTTGAGTTTTAAAGAATGTCGCATCATTCGGATAATATTGAGGCGTCAGATTCAGAAAATCTTCCGAACAAGAAACCAAAGTCAACAATGCAACAACTAAACTAAATATCTTTTTCATGATCTTTCGCTTTAAATTTATAATTTGTTTTTCTTTCAGAATGAAATGTTACATCCGATACTGAATGTTCTTGGAACCGGGTAAGTTGTACGATCTACTCCTAAACCGTTCCATCCCATATCTTCATTCATGGCTATTTCCGGATTCATACCTGGGTATTTAGTGAATGTGACTAATTGCTGAGCTGTTACATATACCCGGAGTTTAGAGAGGTATTGACTCGGTTTAATCGGAATTGTATAGCCCAGAGTGATATTCTTTATGGTCAAATAAGAAGCATCATATACCCAACTGCTATTATTGAAGCGGAATAATTCCGTGGTACCGGCTTTTGTTCTCGGAACCTGTCCGTCACCCGGATTTTCCGGAGAGCGCCAACGATTGGCAACTTTTTTCAATACATTGAAACAACCGTCGATATTCAAAGTATGCTCGTAGTTTGAATTGATGATGTCACCACCTACCTGTCCACTGATCAGAATGCTCAGATCGAAGTTCTTCCAGGAAAATTCATTTGTCATACCATAAATAAAATCCGGATTCGGATCACCAATTTTTACACGGTCATTGTTGTCGATTATACCGTCAGGAACACCGTTAGGACCACTGACATCTTTCATGCGGACCGTTCCGATCTCAGATGAGGCGTGCTTTGGTTGGGAATTAAACTCTTCTTCGGTCATATATACGCCGTCAAATACATATCCCATGAATATACCGATAGGTTCTCCTACTGCTAAACGGTTGAAATCTTCCTGATTGGAATATCCACCTTTTGGGGTGTTGTTTGTTCCCATTTTGGTTATTTCATTCCGGTTGAAGGCTATATTCAAGTTGGTAGTCCATTTGAAATCACCGACAAGATTACGAGATTGCAAAGTGATTTCATGTCCCCATGCTTTGTAATCACCGATATTGGAATAAATGTTGGAAAATCCGGAAGCTCTTGGAATATCGACTTGATA
>ERZ827168.3688-NODE-3688-length-15304-cov-11.525477_pt1 | contig 15304 bp, 16 predicted proteins | sample MGYA00519868_ERZ827168 | MGnify/ENA primary metagenome ERZ827168 (study PRJEB31778, sample SAMEA3449271) | human gut metagenome | biome: human gut; feature: human-associated habitat; material: faeces | place: United Kingdom | collected 2010/2012 ...
ATTTTCACTAATTATTTGTTTTTTTATTAGGGACATTTTCACTAATTATTCACAAGAATTCATTAAAAACAACAAAAATAATTGACAAGCCCTTATATTTATAGTAATATTAAAATGCGTATATTTTGAGGAGGGACAATTATGGCAAAGAAAGAAACAAGCAAGAAAACAAGAAAAGTTAATAACAGACCTAACTGCTTAAAAATAACAAAAAGAGCACAAAAAGTTAATTTACAAACTGTAACTTTAGCAGACGGAACAAAAATTAAAACAAGTGCTAGAGAAGCAAGAACTGCAAAGAAAAATAAATAACTATATATTAAAACACTAATATATAGTTTTTTTATGCACTAAAAAACTTCACGATTTATGTTTCGTGAAGTTTTAATATTCTATATAAGCATTATAGCAAGTACTAAACAAATTACTATAAATAGATATAAGAATAATCTCCAAATATACTTTAACCAAGTAGTATATGGAACATCTAAATAAGTAAGTACTACTATTAATAGTAAACTAGTTGGACCTACTATATTGATTAAACCATAGAATCCTTGGAATAATACAGCTAGTACTGGATACAAAGCCTCATCTTCAACTAAAGAAATAATTGAAGAGAATACTCCAACAGATGTATAGTATAAATCAACATGTAAAATACTACCAACTAAACTATATAATCCTGCAAGCCCAATATTATAATCAGTCTTACTAATTAAAGTAGATAAGAATCCATGATTATAAGCACCTACTAGAACACTATAAGCTAGTACTACAACAAATGCAGAAGGTAGTAATTTTTTCATACCATTAATAAATGCATCTACATATTCATCAAACTTAATATGACTAATAAATTTAACTACTAGACTAAGAATTAACATAATAATCATTGGCATCATATAATTACCTAAACTATTACTATTCCATTCACCTAAAGCAGTAAATGAACTAGAAATTAAATTATTAAAAATAGAAAAGTCTTTAGTTCCTAAACCAACTAACCAAGTATGAAACTTATTAAATATATCTACTTTAAATAAAGTATTCCAAGGCATAACACCAATAACTGTATATACAAATAGAAATGCAAATACTATAATTAATGGCCAAGATTTAACTTTCTTATAATCACCTTTAACTTCATTTACAACTAAGCTATCATTATCGGTATTTAACTCATACTTAACTTTTTTATCTTTAACACTTTTAATATGTCTACTAACATAAAAGATAAGTAAAGCAACACCAAGTACTAGTAATAATAATTTAGGAAATATATTGGCAAAACTTTCTTCAATACCAACAAACTTCTCCATAGTAGTATTAGTTGTACCATAATAGTTATTAGGATCCTTAAATGTAACAAATATACCACCTATTACACCAATAATTGAAGAAACTACTGTTGCACTAATTGCTACTAATTTATCATATCCAAGTAATAAAATAATAGATATAACAAATGGAATAAACATAAATATTAACATATCCATACCTGTTAAAGCACTAACTAAAGCAAATAGAATAATAACTAAATAGATAAATTTATTACCAAGTTTTTTAACTTTACTAACAATATTATCTAATAGTTTTTTATAACCACTTGATTTATTTAATACTCCATAGAATCCACCTACTATTAAGATGAATAAGAAAATGTCAAAAAAGAAATATACAGATCTAATGCCATTTAAAAATAAATCACCAAATCCAATATAAGACTTAACATCATTTCTCCCAACAGCAATCCAACTAATGATTACTAATAGTACTAAAATCATACTAATTACTTTAAATAAACTGTGTTTTTTCATATTATCCTCCTCATCTTAATAATATCACAATATTCATACAATTTGCAACATATAATATAAAAAAATAGCATATATTACTATATACTATCTCATTTTTTACTTATTTTTCATTTGTGGGAATAAAACTACATCTCTAATAGAAGGTTGATTAAATATTATCATCATTAATCTATCAATACCAAATCCAAGACCACTAATTGGAGGCATACCCTGTTCCATAGCTCTTAAGAACCCTTCATCAAGATCCATAGTTTCATCATCACCTTGTGCTTTAGCCTTTAATTGATCCTCAAACGCTTTTCTTTGAACAACCGGATCAACTAACTCAGAATAAGATTTACATAACTCTGTACCACATACTAATACTTGGAATACATCAATCATACGCTTATCATTATCATTTCTTCTAGCAAGAGGAATCATAACTGCTGGATAATTATAAATAATAGTTGGTTCTACAATATTAGCTCTAACTAACTTCTTATAGCAGAAATCAATTATTTGACTTAAAGACTTATAATCATTTAAATCTTCATAACTAAATAACCCTTTTTCAACTATCTTATCTTTTAATTCACTAGGTTCTTCAATATCAAGAAAATCAAAGCCAAATACTCTACGCATCTCTTCTACATAATTAATTCGAGTCCAATTTTCTTTACCAAAATCAATAACATTACCATTATATTCTATACAAGTAGTACCCACTAATTCCATAAGTAAACCTTTAATAAACTTTTGATAAAATTTAATATTGTCTTCAAAGTTCCAATATGAAGCATACCATTCAACTTGTGTAAACTCTTGTAAATGTTCAGTATCCATACCTTCATTTCTAAAGCATTTAGCTACTTCATATACTCTATCAAAGCCACCTGCTATACATTGTTTTAAATAAGTTTCTGGTGCAATTCTTAAATTACAATCCATATCTAAAGCATTATGGTGAGTATAGAAAGGCTTAGCAGAAGCCCCACATACAGCATTTTGTAATATTGGTGTCTCAACTTCTAAGAAACCATTCTCACCAAGAAACTTATGAATATAAGCATATAACTTACTTCTTCCTAAAAATACTCTTCTAGCATCTTCATTAGTAATTAAATCAACATATCTCTCACGATATTTTAACTCAATATCAGTAAGTCCATGAAACTTCTCAGGAAGTGGTCTTAAAGCCTTACCTAAGAAAGCAAAACTATGTACTCTAAGCGTTTTTTCACCTGTTTGAGTAGTAAATATCTCTCCTTTAGCACCAATAAAATCACCGGTATCTATTTGTTTCTTAAAGAACTGATAATTATCTTCTCCAACAGTATCTATCTTAAACTCAAGTTGCATATCTCCTTCAATATCACGAATTCTAACGAAACTAAGTTTACCCATCTTACGCATAAATACAATTCTACCTGCAATACTAACATCATTAGTACCATCTTCTAAATTTCTAGCATCTTTTAATTTATGAGTAATTTCATATCTTTCAGGATACGGATTACAAAATTCCTTAATACTTTCTAACTTCTCTCTTCTAACTAATTCTTGTTCTGAATATTCCATTCTAAACACTCTCCTTTACTACTTTTGTACATGCCATCATATCATGTAAACCTCTTTTATCTTTTCTATATAAAACAAACATAACTGTTATCATTACAAACATCAAGTCAAAGCCACCGACAAGAGTATAACAATAAATAAAATTATTCTTACTAGTAAATAATAAAATTAATATAATTACATTAGATAATAAACTATATATAAACACATTTCTAACTAACATTTGCCAAAACTTAGGTCTTTCCTCTGTCTTATTATCAACTACTTTAATATTCATAAGTTTTTTAGCAATAGTCTGTCCCTTATTAAAATAAGCAAATACTACAAAATATATAAAATTAAGTCCGACTGAAACAACTGTTGATAAATAATTTTCTTTCTGATAATTATACATTAAATCTTGATACTCATTAATAAATGCCTCTGATTCAACCTCTCCATTAGTATATTTCTCAGTTAATACTGTTATTTCTTTATTAATATCATTACCTTTATTAGGTATAAAAACACTTATAACACTACTAATAGCAAATATTAATAATACATCCAATAAATAACAACCTAATCTATCAAAAAAACTTGCCATATCTATTCCTTCTTTCCAATTAATATTCTACCACAAAAAAATCATAACACCTATAATTATTTATTAAATATCTTCTTTATCTAATATATTTTGATATCTATCAAGTAAATCCATTATTCCTTTAGCATCACTTATTGTAAATAATTCTTTCTTAATTTCTGTAGATTTAGGTAATCCCTTTATATACCAAGAGATATGACTTCTCATCTCTAACACGCTAATTTTTTCACTTTTAAGTTCTAATAAATAGTTTAAATGTTTACGACACATATCTATTATTTCTTTATAACTTGGCTTTTCTAAAATAATACCTGTATCAAAATAAGTAACTAATTGTTTAATAAGCCAAGGATTACCTAAAGCTCCTCTACCAATCATAATTGCATCAACACCTGTATATTCAAACATCTTAATAGCGCTCTCAATACTATTAACATCTCCATTACCTATAACTGGAATAGAAACACTTTCTTTTACTTTTTTAATTATATCTAAGTCAGCTTTACCACTATAACCTTGACTTCTAGTACGTCCATGAACACATATTGCTTTTGCCCCGGCTTCTTCACATATTTTAGCTACTTCAACAGCATTTATACTATTACTATCCCAACCACTACGTATCTTAACAGTAACTGGTATAGGAACAGCTTTCACAACTGCACTAACTATTTCTCTAATCTTTGCCGGATTCTTTAAAAGCGCACTTCCTGCTTGAGCCCTAACAGCAACTTTAGGCACCGGACATCCCATATTAATATCAATAATATCCGGTTTCATTATCTCATAAACCATTTTAGCAGCCTCAACAAAAGTATCAACATCACTACCAAATATTTGCTGAACAATAGGTCTTTCATAATCTGAAACATAAAGCATATCCTTAGTCTTCTTACTATTATAAACAAGTCCTTTATCACTTACCATTTCAGCATATACAAGTCCACAACCCATCTCTTTAATAATCCTTCTAAAAGCCGAATTACACACTCCTGCCATTGGAGCTAAAACAATATTATTTTTTATTTCTACATTACCTATCTTCCATTCCATATAATCACCTTAAACTTGCAATATTATTATTTTTATGCTACAGCATATTTGTCAAAGCAATTTGCATAAAATAATATGGCAGCATCCAATTTCGCATGTTGAATGTCTACCAAAATGGTTCGACATTTAATCTATCAAAAAGATTAAGTGTCATTTTTTTATTACAATTACTAACATAGTAAGGAGTAACAAATTGATAGCAATAAAACTCTCTTCTTCATTCATATTTCATTTATTAAAATAGAAGGTAGACACTCAACAACTGAATTTCCCTTGAACACATTATACAATAAAATTATTCCTCAAACAAGCAAATAAACTTAAAAAGAATAGAATTATTTTTCTATCCTTAATTAATTATTATTTATGATATGATTCATTATTAAGTATCTTAAATGCTCGATATATTTGTTCTAGTAAAATACCTCTAAATAATTGATGAGGAAACGTTAATTTTGAAAAAGACAAACGATAATTAGCTAGTTCTTTAATTTCCGGACTAATTCCATCCGAACCACCAATAATAAATGTTATATTAGAATTTATCAAAAATGTTTTATCTATCTTTTCTGCAAACTCCCTTGAAGATAAATTATTACCATCAATATCCATAACAATATTATAGTCTTTAGTATTTATAACTCTAAGTAATTCTTCTTTTTCTTTATTAATATTACTATCTGTTAATTCAATTATTTCTATTTTATGATACTTACTTATTCTTTTAGCATAATCGTTAATCATGTCTCGTAAATAATTCTCTTTAATTTTACCAACACATATAATCTTAATCATAATTCTATAAAATCTGTCTCCTTATTCTGCAATGCTTCAACTATTTTTATATCACTATAATCTATCTTAGATTTGTCTAATCTCATAATTAAAGTATTATGAGCAAGACTAACTGTATTATTTTCTTCTGATAAATGGGCTAAAATAATATATTTGGTATTATCTCCAATAAAAGATGCTAAATATTTAGCAGAATCATAATTAGATAAATGCCCTTTATCTGACAATATTCTTTGCCTTAATTCAAAAGGATATCGCCCATTAGTAAGCATTTCAACATCATGATTACTTTCAAATACATAGGCATTTCTATTTTTTAATAAATCAAAATATCTCTGATTAATATAACCTGTATCTGTAATATATACCACTGATTTATCCAGATTATTAACAACATAACCAAAAGAATCTTCAACATCATGTGATGTCCTAATAACATCTATATTAACATCACCTATTACTAGTGAATCAATACTATCATCAATTATGAAATAATTACTAATAAAAGGTAAATAATTTAACATACTACTAGCTAAATAAACCTTAATATTATATTTCTTTAAGAATGTCTTTAAACCATTAGTATGATCAGTATGAATATGTGTTAACATAATAGCATCTATGTCATTAGGATCTATACCTAACAAGTTTAATTTTTCTACAACATACTTACAACTATTACCCATATCGATAATTATTTTTGTACTATTTGTTTCTATATAAGTAGTATTACCTTTACTACCACTTGATAAAACTTCAAATCTCATCTGAATAAACTAAACGGATTTATATGATTACCATACCTTCTAACCTCAAAATGTAAGTGAGCACCTGCTAGTGGATTAGAAGCTGTTGGCAATGGATCAACCCAGCCAGTATTACCTACTGTAGCAATTTGTTGACCACGCTGTACCGTTAATCCCTCCTTAACATAAATATCTTTTAAGTGATTATATTGAGTTGTATATCCCCCAATATTATGATCAATTACTATGTAATTACCATTACCATAATTACACATTTTAACACCCGGTACACAACCTGTATATATCTTTATAACTGTTCCATTATTAGAAGCATATACTGGTGAACCATAACCTGTACCGGCAATATCAATAGCGGCATGGAAACTACCCCAACGATACTCATAATTAGATGTAATAACATAAGATGAACGAGTTGGCCAAGCCCAATAAGATAAATCAGCAACATTAGGTACATATTTTTCACCTTTTATCAATATCTCACTAACTGAAGGTTTAACCTCTTCACTATTCATAACTGTCGCATCTACTAAAAGACCATTAACATACTGATATTTTTTAGTAACTAACTCTAAGCCATTTTCCCCAGGACGTTCCACATAATTATAGCCTAAAACTAAATCTTCATCATATTTAACTTCCGTTGTATATTTCTTTTCTTGTTCTTCAACGCTATGTACTTCTTCAACAATACTAAGCATTGGATTAATTAACCCAACAGATACAACTTGTGATTCATAAAGTAAATTATTCTTACTAGTAAACATTGGATTAGCTATTAGAAACTCTTGAACATTTAATTTATTAGCTTCTGCTACCGTCTCAATAGTATCACCTGCTTTAACTACATATGTATCTTGCTTTGCTAAAGAAGAATATAATAAATATTTTTCTAATTCATCAACATCAAAAAATATTTTATCATTAGTAGATATATAATCTTCACGATAAGTAACATCTTCTCTAATATAAATATCTTCTATATTAGAACCCGTATATGATATCTTCTCTTGATTATCATCCATAAAAGCTTGATATTTCTCATCATCAACAAACACTTTAATAATTTCAATAACAGCTTCATCAAATAATTTCTTATCAACAACATTAATTTGCTTAGTTACAAATTCACTATTATCTTGATCCCTAATAGTTATAACAACACCTTTAATAGTAAAACTCTTGTTATTAACTAACTTTCTGTATATATCATCATAACTATCAACACTATTATCATAAGTGATTAGTTTCTTAACTTCAACCCCTTTAGGAGTATATATCGTATCTACACCATACTTTTCTTTTAACTTTTCTTCCTGGGTATTTATATAATCATCAAACTTAATTGCTGAATCAACCATCCCTATTTTCTTACCATCAACATAAACAGCATAATAAGTATTAGGCTCTCTCTTAGTAAAACCAGCCCCACCAAATACGAAAATAAAAGCACTAAGTATAATAACTACAAAAGTAGTTCCAATATTCCCCTTATTTTTCATTATTCTCACTATCCTTCTTCAAAGATAAGAAAGTAGAAGTCCTCTTCTTAAACAACATATCTACCGTACCTGTTTGACCATTACGATGCTTTAGTATAATAAGTTGAATAGGTACTGGTAAACTATTATCAATAACCCCAGTACTATTATCTTGACTAGGAGCATGTAAAGCCGCAACAATATCGGCATCCTGTTCAATAGCACCTGACTCTCTTAAATCACTAAGAACTGGTCTCTTATCTTCTCTTTTTTCTACATCACGCGATAATTGTGACAAAGCAATTACTGGTACCTCTAATTCCAAAGCCATAGTTTTTAATTTTCTAGATATTTCAGATACCTCTTGTTGTCTAGAACCGGAATATTTAGAAGATGAAGATATTAACTGTAAATAATCGATTATTACTAAACCTAATCCTTCTCCTTGAGTAGCAAGTCTGCGACATTTAGCCTGTATTTCACTAGCCGTTATAGCTGAACCATCATGAAAATATATATTAGTATCAGCAAGTTGACTAATTGCCTCATTAATTTTACGATAATCATCCGTCTCTAAATTACCTTTTTGTAATTTCATTGCATCTATTTGTCCTAATGAACTAATCATTCTCATAATCAATTGTTCAGCCGGCATTTCTAGCGAAAAGATAGCAATATTCTTCTTCGTACTTTTTGCTGCTGCTGTTGCCACGTTTAAAGCAAAGGCCGTTTTACCAACAGCTGGACGAGCCGCTAAAATAATAAGCTGTGTTGGCTGAAAACCGGTTGTAATTCTATCTAAATCAGTTAAACCAGAAGTAAGCCCAGTAAGTTTACCTTTATTTTTAACAATATTATCAATATTTTCACGAGCAGAATTTAATACTTCAGTAACCGTTCTAAACTCTGTTCCACGTCTTGTCTTAGATACATTTAAAATACTTTTCTCAGCATATTCAACAGCATCCTCTAAATTAGAACTAGGATCATTAGCCATTGATACAATACTAGTAGCAACCTCAATCATTTTTCTTAAAGTATACTTCTCCAATACTTTATCAATATAATAATCTATATTAGCGCCTGTTGCTACACTATCAACAAGTTCATTCAAGTATTCAACACCACCGGTTAAATTAACAATATTCCTCTCAACCATTAAACTAACAACTGTACTAATGTCTACCGGCTGATGTTTATTATAAAGTTCTGCAATACACTCAAATATTTTAGCATGACTATCCAAAAAGAATACCTCACTAGATAATTCTTCACAAGCTCTCTGTAAAGCATAACTAGACCAAAATATTGATCCTAATAAACTTTTCTCTGCCTCTATATTATTAGGAAGCCCTGGATTCATTTATACCACCTACTTTTTTAATTCAACCTTAATATTCCCCTTAACTTTTTTATAAATAACAACTTCAACATTATATATACCTAAAGTATTTAATGTTTCATTTAACTTAATATCTCTTTTATCAATACTATAACCAAGTTCATTTAACTTATCACTAATTTGTTTACTAGATATTGATCCAAATACTTTACCATCATTACTACATTTAACCTTAAAAGTTAAACATACATCATTAAGTTTTTCTTTTATTTTATTAGCCTTCTCAATCTCTTTCTCTTCTTCACGAGCTTTAATATCAAGTTCATTTTGTAGTCTTTCATTACTACCTTTAGTATACTTAACTGCATACCCATTCTTTATTAAATAATTAGTAGCATATCCATCTGATACCTCTTTTATATCATTAACTCTACCTTGTTTCTTTAAATCTTTAATAAAAATAACCTTCATATCCTATCCCCACTTTCAATAATAATTATACAATATATTTAAAAATAAGTCATCCCTATATTATCTTTTCTTTACTAAACTATTCTTCATAACTCTATTTCTTTCATATAAAGAACTAACTAATTTATCCATATCGGTACTATCTAAAATATCTAAACCAATATTCTTAAACAATGTAAAATAATCTTCATCACTAGTTATCTTACTTCTAACATAATTAAATATACTATTTCTCTCTTCTTTACTAAGTGTCATCGCATACATAGAAATTATAATACCAAATATATATGACAATTGCTTATTATCATAATTATCATGTTCATGTATCAACATATACATTAAACTACAATTCTCACTACTAACTAAAAAAGATTTAACTATATCCAAATATTCATTATATATCACCCTCTCTTTATCACTATTTATAAGTGGTAAGTAAACACCATTTATTTCATTTTGAATAATTTTCATACGATAAGATAAATAAAATGACAAATCATAATCAAAATTATGAGCTAAATAATCAAATAATTCCCCTTCCATCATAATAGATGGTATCTCGTTAAAAAAGAAATTGTGCGGTCTATTAGAAACAAAATCGCCAAAATTTATATTCCCATCATAATGGACAACATTGCTTGGACATAAATTATCAACATGAACAAACTCATGCAAAATATCAAAAGCATCTTTAATAGTATTATCATAGCAAATAAACATTTCATCACCACTAGCAAAACTTGATATATTATTATTCATAATACTGTCTATAAAATCTTTCTTAAATAATTCGTAATCACTTACAAAAATGCAATTTGAAACAATATCATTAATGTCAAAACCTAAAAATGTTAAAAATATCACATAATTATTCAATGTACTATCACACAAATCTTTGTATATAATGTTACTTAGCCTTTCAAATACATCACAAGAAGTAAAGTCAGCATTACTAACGATGTTATAAATATAATCAAGTAAATAAGAAATTATTTCTGGTAAATCTTTACGTGAAATAAAATGTATCTGCTTATTTGATAAAACACCATTAAATCTATGATACATATCTTTATAGTTGCTTTTCAAAAAAGAAATAACAATATCGAGTGAGTCATCTATTTTAACATATTTACTAAGTTCTCCATCATTATGTTCAGCTAATTTTAATAAAGAAGTAAATAACTCTTCCAATCTAGAAAACTTTTTACTTTCTTCTTCATAAACCTCTTTATCATTTGCAATTAATTCATAAATATCTATATCTTTAGTATCTTCATATCTACATCTATATTCATCATCTGTACACTTCATAATATCCCCCCAAAAGTAGTTATATTCTACTACAAAATAGATAAATAGACAAGAAAAAAAAGAACTATTACTAGTCCCTTAATTATTTAGTTGTATATGGTAAAAAGCCCATAAATCTAGCTAATTTAACTTGTTCAGCAACATCTCTTTGATGTCTAGCACATGTTCCAGTAACTCTTCTTGGTAAAATTTTACCACTATCATTACTAACATATTTACTAATTACATCAATGTTTTTATAATCAACTGTTTTTCCTAAACAAGAATAACATACTTTTTTTCTTTTTTTAGCACGAAATTCTGCCATAATTATCCTCCTTTTTAAAATGGTAAATCATTATCGCTAACGTTAATTTTTTCACCAAAAGCAGCAAATGGATCATCTTCTACAGAAGTTGTAGGAGCATCCTGTATAGGAGATTGATTAAAATTAAATGAATTACTTGGTTGTGTATTACTTACTGAACTATCACTGCCTGAACCCTTAGAATCTAAGAATTGTACATTAGTAGCAATTACTTCAGTAACATATACTTTCTTACCATCTTTATCATCATAATTTCTTGTTTGAATTCTACCTTCTACAGCCACTTGTCTACCCTTAGCCATATATCTAGCAACATTTTCAGCTTGAACACCCCAAACTGAAACATTTATAAAATCAGCGTCTTGTTGTCCGGGTTGAGCCCCACGACGATTAACCGCTACAGTAATTTGACATACTGCAGTACCTTGTGGTGTATGACGTAATTCTGGATCTCTTGTAAGTCTTCCAATTAATATTACCTTATTCATACTTCCTCCTATTTATCAAGGTTTAATACTAAATGTCTAATAACATTTTCATCAATTCTAGCAATACGATCAAATTCCTTAACACCTGCATCATCACTAGCTTCGATATTATATAAATAGTAGAAACCTAATTTTTGTTTTTTAATTTCATAAGCAAATTCTTTTTGACCAAGTTCTTTATTTAATGTAATTACAGCTTTATTATCAGTTAAAGTTTTTTCTAATTTGCTAACTGTATCCTTACGTGCTTGTTCATCAATATCTGATCTTACTATAAACATAATCTCATATTTTCTCATTATTTGCACCTCCTTATGGTCTATGGCCTATCTACTAGGCAAGGAGCTTTCTCGCTCTTCGTTTAGTATTATAGCAAAGAATATTCTATAAGTAAAGAAAAAAATACTAATTACTAGTATTATTTTCCATACACTTCACTATATAATTTCTTAAATTCTTCTATCGTATCATCAAACATTTTAATAGCTTCTTCAATAACTTTACTATCTGATAAATCAACACCAGCTACTAGTAGGGAATCAAGTGGGCTCTTTGACTTGCCACACTTTAAGAAATTAATATAATCATTAACAGCATTCTCTTCGCCACTAAGTATTCTATTAACGATATAACAAGCTGCAGATAACCCTGTCGCATACTTGTAAACATAGAAATTATAATAGAAATGTGGTATTCTTTCCCATTCATATCTAATTTCATTATCTATAACAACATTATTACCAAAATACTTCTTATTAATATCATAATATTTATCACATAATAAATCACTAGTTAATACTTCATCATTTTCTACCATATCATATATATCTTTTTCAAATTCTGCAAACATTGTTTGTCTATACATAGTTGCTCTAAATAGTTCCATTAATCTATTTAATATAAATAATTTTTCTTTATTATCCGTACTATGTTTATACATATATTTAGAAAGTAATAATTCATTAACTGTTGAAGCAACCTCTGCAACAAAGATAGAATAATAACCATAAGGATAACTGTTAGCTTCTCTACTATAATAACTATGCATAGAGTGTCCTGATTCATGAATTAATGTTGATACATCATCAAACTTATTTTGATAATTAAGTAATATATATGGATAACTATCATAGCATCCTCCTGAATAAGCACCAGTTCTCTTTCCTTTATTAGGATATATATCTACCCATCTATCTATATAACCTTGTCTTAAAGTATTAACATAATCTTCTCCTAAAACACTAACTGTATCCAATACAATCTTCTTAGCTTCTTCAAAATCATACTTCTTATCATAATCTACCACAATAGGAGTATATACATCATATAAATGTAATTCATCTAAACCTAATATATTCTTCTTTAAATCATAATATTTATATACTACATCCATATGTTTATTAATAGTATCTACTAAATTATTATATACTGACATATTTAGTTCATCATGATATAAAGATTCCTCCATAGCAGAACTATAACCTCTAATTTTAGCACTTACAACATCTTCTTTAACATTACCATATAAAGTACTAGCAAAGCTCTCTTTAAACTGTTTATAAGTCTTATACAAAGATTTAAAAGCACTCTTTCTAACATCACGATTCTTATCTTCAATATAAAGAGTATAATTACTATTATTAAGTTCTTGCTCTTTACCATCTACTATAATACTATCAAAAGATATATCAGCATCCTTAATCATCTCATAAGTATCATAATTATTACCTAACATCTTCCCTATCTTAGATAGTAATTCTTCCTCTTTATCAGATAAAGTATATTTCTTATATCTAAATATATTTTCAAATACTCTCTCATACCCTTTTAATCTCTCATCACTTAACATATCTTTAATAACATTATAATCTATCTTAAGTAAATTAGGTACTAAAAAATAAGAATTATTGTTATATAAATCATATAAATTACTAACTCTACCCTTTAAAGATAAACTCTCACTATTAGTAGTATCCTCATCAAATAATAAACTAGTATAAGCACTTAATCTATCTAATACTCTTTCTATTTCATAGGACTTATCCATAACTTCTAATAAATTATTTTTATTAGTTAAATCATAATCTTTATACTTAATAAAACCTTCTATTTCTGCTTTAACCATATCATAAGTATTATTAAACTCACTAACACTACTAAATAATTTACTTAAATCCCAAGTATCTTCTACTCTAACATCACTTCTATTCATAAACATATTCCTCCTTTATAATATTCATAATCTCATCTAATCTATTAATATTCTTACTTAAATATAAATATCCTACTAAACACTCAAAACCTGTTGACTTCTTATAAGTTATTATATCAGTATTTTTTGGATGACTATCTCTTTTATAATTCCTTCCTCTTTTAACTATATTTACTTCTTCTTCACTTAAATAATTATTATTAACTAAATAATCTAATATCTTAGCCTGACTTTTCGCAGATACATATTTAATAGCCTCTTTTTGTAAATCAACAACATATACTATTCCTTTACTAATTAAATATTCTCTAATATATACTTCATATACACTATCTCCCAAATAAGCTAAAGTAATAACATTCATACTATCGATATTCATACTCACCACCCTATATCAATTGTACCACATATACAAAAAGAACTCTATAGAAAATACTCTATAAAGTTCATCATAATATATTTCACAAGAAAATATATTATGATTCAATCAAATAAACCTTAACAATTTCATATAAATAATTATATACTCTATCATAATTATTTTCATCTTTTAAAACACTATCTAATAACTGATGAATATTATTTATCTTAATATATTTATCAAAATGTCTATTAGCAATTTCTAAGTATAAAGAATAAGTATTATTACTCTTTATATTACTAATAATCTCTTCATTTTTATCAACTACTACATAAGATATATCTAATTCATTTAATTTCATAATAACATTATTATATGGTACCATTCCAAAAGATACAGTATCTTTTACATACTTATAATTAAATAAATGCCAAATAATTTTAGCATCTTCTCCTAAAGTTTTATAAAATAATCCTTCTTTTATAAAAATAATAGTATCACCATACTTACCTTTATAAATATTATATAAATCTATTGTTTTAATCTTAAATACACCTCCATATTCTTTATTAATTACTTTAAAATAACCACAATAACTCCCCTTTGATTTTATATATTTTAAATAATCACTATTCTCTAATTTTATTAATCTTCTTCTAATTCTATAATACGTTTTATTATTACTACTAATTTTTAATTTATTATTAATTACTTGCCATTTATATCCTAAAAACTTAAATGAATTACTACATT